>Ga0335085_10001456_pt1 | contig 49964 bp, 43 predicted proteins | sample Lox_Sample_45_FD_206712 | JGI IMG/M metagenome (GOLD analysis project Ga0335085, IMG submission 206712) | Soil microbial communities from Loxahatchee National Wildlife Refuge, Florida, United States - Lox_Sample_4.5 | ecosystem: Environmental > Terrestrial > Soil > Wetlands | place: USA... | reverse complement strand
GATTTACGATTTACCAATCTTCCAGTCAAATGCGCGTACCGAATCGGGAATAGCCTCTTGCAACGCGTTTATTATTTGACGATACACCTTCGCTACTTCGCATTTTTTCGCTGGACAGGCTTTCTGAAAGTCATTAGAATAGTTTCCGCAAACAACAATTAATAACAGTTTTGTTGCACCCTAATATGTTATGAGAACCAGTTCAGTCAAAATCATCAGGTTCTGGCAGCGGCATCCGGTCGGATACACGGTGTTTGGTTTGCTCGTGGCTGTGTACGCGCTTTTCGTCATCCTGTTTACGAATGCGCACGGCGTTGACAAACTCGGAAACGCGCTCGTAATGCCGGTGCCGCTGTTGCTGTATCCGGTCATGATTTGCCTGTTTCCCATCTGGGCCGGTTCGCACGGCTTCAACTGGGTTTTGGCCGGGGAGATGGCGCTGGTGTTGAGCTGGAACCTGGTGAATGTTCACTTCCGGCGTCCGGTCCGACTCTGGTTTTCAGGATTGATTTTGCTGGCCCTCACGAACTGCGTTCTGAACCTGCTATTCGCGAGATTTGGCGGGTGAGTTGGCGGGCCAAACCCCGTCAGTCGTCACAGGTCAGATGTTGGCATTTGTTTAATGCTCTTATTTTCCTTCGCGCGGGCTGAACGCAGCAAATTACGGATGGTGAGAATCACAAAATACAACATAGGGGCGAACATCAGAAATGGCCAATACTCCCGCCCTCGTAAACAAAGAACCATAATAAAAATAATCAGAGGAATGCCCAAGCCAAAAACCACCGCCATCATCCGATAATACCACGGCAGCGGATCGCTGAAAAATGGCAACTGGTCTTTGAAACTCATAAAACTGTCCTGACATCTATGTCCAGACCTCAGCCAGGCGTGGCTGGCGACATCCGCCAACCAACGACTTCCCGGCAAATTGAGAATTCTTTCCCGGTTTCATTGACAACCTGTTTTAGCATTCGGGGTGCCATTTCGAAAGCCCAATATTGTTGCGTAAATCTGGTTACTTTTGCTGAACCGGAACGGAAAAACTGAATGCCGGGTCATTGCACCACGCCGCAATTTTCAGCTGGCGCTGCACAGGCGTCGCGATGTCGGGTTGGCGGCGGTCGGCGATTGCCAACGCGGCGTAATACCGCCCGGACGATATGAACGTCCGGGCGGTCGCGAGTGCGATTTGCCCGCCTTTGCTCCTGGTTTTCCCGTCGCTGTCGTTACGGGAATTCGAGCCGGTAGAGTTGATTTGGGCCATTGGCAGTATTGGTCTGGTAGTTGATGGCGCCGCCTGCGCCAGTGTTGTTGGTTGCGACGGACGTCCACGACGGGGCCGCGAGATTGGTGGTCATCAGGACGACATAAGTCAGGTCGGTGATGGTATTCGCGTTGAACTGGAAATTGCCGGGGCTGCCGGCGGTGATCATCAATTGCGGTAGCGAGCCAACGGTCAGGGACGTAATACTGCTGGTGACGGAGCCGGCAACGTTGGTAATCGCCACGCTGTAATTGCCGCTGTTATTGGTGGTGACCGAGGTCAGCGCCAGGGTGTTCGTAAACACACCGCTATAAACCCCGCCGTTGGACAGGTTCACGCCGCCGTTACGCCACTGGTAGAAATAGGGCGGTGTGCCCGTCACCGTGACGCTGATGGCTGTGCTTTGTCCGGCCAGAAGCGCCAGGGCGGGCGGCCGAGACCAAGCGGGTTTCCGCCGCTCAACTGCCGCGCGGCAACGGTGAATTGATCCTGGTCGCGGACGACGAACAGGCAATTCGCGAAATGGTTTCGTTTGGACTCACTGCGCAAGACTATCGCGTGGTGACCGCCGCCAACGGGGCCGACGCCATTGCCGCCGTCGAGCGGCAAAGCCGGGAAGTGCGCCTGGTCCTGCTCGACACGGATGTGCCGGTGCTGGACGGCAAGGCGACCATCCTGGTGCTTCGCGCACTGGCGCCCGCCATACCAATTGTCCTCATGAGCGGGCAAGTTACCGCGGAGTCGAACACGGACGCGGTTGCAAGATTAGCCAAGCCATTTCAGCTCGAAGAGTTGCTGCGCACGATCGCCTCCTTGCTTCCCCGCCGGTAGCCTGCTGGCGGTACCTGGAACTACTGTGCCCGCCAGGTTGACCGTTGAAGTTGAAATAATACGATCGGTGCCGGGCGCAAAACAGATTGCTGACCCGACACTTTAAGCGCGGTTCCTCGCAAGATGGACATCAACGCATCGTCGGGGATTTGTAGGCGATGACCACTTGAAATCGGGAGAGGCCGGTTCTTTCAAGGAGCTTGTGCGTAAAAGCAAAACGCGGTAAATTTTCTCGCTGGGGCAATCCGGCATCCGGCACGACATTACAATTGCGCAGCAGAAATAACCAATTACGATTTCGCCATGAGCTTTTCAAGTTGTTTTGGCAGACTGATTTACATGGCTGTTCTGGCGCAGGCGATCGGCGCTTCGGCCGAGCCCGGCGGGTTGCCGGAAATTCCGGCGAGTGACGCCACGAACTACCTCGACCAGCAGGTTGTCGTCACGGACAGGGTGGTGCAGGTCGTTATCCGTCCGACCATCTGGTTGCTGCACTTGAGTCAAAACTACCCGAAATCGCCGCTCAACTGCGTGGTTCGCGGCAGTTACACTAATAATTTTCCGAATTTTGAGGATTACCTCGGCCAGCGCGTCGAAGTGACAGGGCGTATCACGGAGCATGCGGGGCGGTTGGAAATGGTTCTGACCACAACGAGCCAGATCAAAATCGTCACTGCCACAATAATCAACCTAAAGCCCGCGCCGCCAGTCGCCGAAGCGCCAGTCAAAGCGGCGGAGCCCGGAGCGTCCGCGCCAGCGCTCGCGTCGGCGACTCGAACCATCGCGAAAACTGACGACAGTTCCGGTCGCATACTGGGTTGGATGCTTGGATTGCTGGCGGTCATCGTCGCATTGTTGGTTTTCGGCTTTATTCTGTTTTGGCGAGGTAAATCGGCTGACGTGCGCGCGATCCGGTCGGTGAGCGCATTGGCAAAATCACCCGATGACACGCCAGCGGACGGATCCTCGGACCAGGAATGGAAGCAGCGGGCGCTTGTTGCCGAGGCGATGGCGGGAAAACAGGGACAGCTGCTCCGCGAGAAAATCCTGCCGGAATTGACGGAGTTCGCGAAACAAAGTCTGGTGCAAGGTTTGTACGCGCAACGGAACGTGTTGATGGAGAGGCAGCAAAAGGCGCAGCAGTCGCTTGCCGAACTTGAAATGCGGTTGACTGTCCTCCAATTGCCGCTGCAGCAACGCATTTGCGCTTACGAAAAGCGCATTGCCGAATTGGAAAGAGAAGTTGAGACGCAGGGGGAAGAAATGCGCGAACTCACCCGCGCGACGCTGGCACTCGTGCGGAAAAAACTCGAAGACGAGCGGGAGCTCGAACGGGCAGGACCCGGTTTCAATTAAACAGTATTCATTTTAGGGGCTGCATAGAAGAGCGGCTTGCCGAGTCGTATGTCGGATATCGAAGGTCGCTCCGGTCCGCCTTGGCACAAGGAGCTCCGGCGCAGCAGCTTTCGTCCGCGCTACGCTGCGGGCAAAGGCTGGTGGAGCCGAGGGGATTCGAACCCCTGACCCACAATGCCATTCAGGCGCTACGGGGCTGCAAGAAACTGCGGTAAACTGCATTGGGCGGCATTTTCCCTGCGTTTTAGCGTGGTAATATCGGGGTTGCCGATACCTATGGCACCGTCCAATACAACGCTGCAAAACCCGCAAAGTGAGAAAGAAGCGAGCAAGCAAGCCTCGCGCTATTCATCGTTATACTGGGCTAGGCGCCTCTTTAGGCCGACGTATACCAAAAACAGCAAACGGTTCGAGGTGGCGGAATGGTATGTGCAATTACAGCACGGTGGCCGGCGCGAGATTAATGATTGCTGCCAACTGTTGGACAGGTTCGGTTAGCCTTGCCCTCGTCCCGCGATATGGGACTGGCACCGCGTGCGACAGCAAAGTCACGTATTCCCTGAACGCCGATAAAGAGGGCTGTTACCCGCGAACACCCTTTTCTCCTTGAATGAGATGCCTGGCACCGGTGGCTCCCTCTAAAGAAATAAAGGAACGTCGCTCTCTTACGGCACTCCGAATTCAGTCTAAAGCCAAATTGAGGCGGTTTCGCGTTCCGGCTAGGGTTTCAACTGTAATGAAGACAAATATTAAATGCGTAAGGCAAGGCCTGGTTTTGCCGCCTGCCTCAAAATGCGCAGGAGGCGGCCGATTCGGGAGCCGCCAAGATTCTGCTTTGTTCTCCAGCCCGTGCATTCCGGTATTTCACATTTTTGGAGACGGGCACTCGCCCAGCTTTGAAATCTGAACGACGACGAAAACAAAAAAAGATATGAATATCCCGACGATAAAACTTGCAGCGACGGTTTTCCTGCTTTCATTGACATGCCACGGTGAGGCACAGAATTATCTGGTTGGCGTGCGCGGCGGGACCTCCTTCGAAAGGGATGCAGGTAATTTTCAACAGGTTGACGTATATGCCGGAAGATACTTGCCCTGGCTGTGGGGTTACACGAGCGGCTTAAGTATTAAGCCCCGATGGGAAGCTTCGGCAGGCTGGCTTCATAACGATGGCCAGGAAGGCGTGGTTGGAACCACGGGACCGACCGTCGAACTCCGCGTCAAGAAATTCCAGATAACGGTCGAAGCTGGAATCTACTTAAGTGCTTTGAGCCGGTATCAATTTCCGGATCGGGATCTCGGCGGCCCGTTCGAATTCACCGATCATGTAGGGATTAACTGGCATATCACCAAAGAGTTCACGGTCGGCTGGCGGTTTCAGCACATCTCCAATGGCGGAATTTACGGGGAGAATCCGGGCTTAAATCTCCAAATGCTCTCGGCCACCTGCAGCTTCTAACGACAGATATAGGCGTTGAGAAGTCAAAACCATCTGAACAAAGAAAAAAATTATGAACGACCTGCGTGATGAACCAACCCCGCTTTGAGGAACCGCCATGAAGGATTTTCATGCTTGCGGCAATCTGACAGCGATTGAAACCGAATCTACTTTGCGGCGCCCAATTCCCATCGGCGACGAAGAAATTCCGACGGGCTCGCCACCCGACAAGGGCGCCGCAAAGAAACGCCCTCGCCGATTGTTCGCCGCAGTTGCGGCGCTGATCGTGGCAGTGACTGCGGGCGTATATTACTTCTGGTTGGTCGCGCCGTTTGAATAGACCGACGACGCGTTTGTCGAAGGTCATGTCACGCCAATCGCATCGCAAGTCTCGGGACGCGTGGCCCGGTTGTTCGTGCAGGACAATCAGGAAGTCAACAGCGGCGGCTTGTTCGTGGAAATTGATCCGCAGGATTACGAGGCCAAGTCGGCGCAGGCGCAGGCCGACCTCACCGCGGCGCACGGCCAGTCGGAGCAAGTCAAGGCGCAGCTCGCCGCCTCCCCGGCGACCGCACAAGAAGCGCGGGCAAATCTCGCCGCCGTCGAGGCGCAGGCTTGTTACGCCAAAACCAATTTGGCGCGGCTCACGACCATCGGGGTTTCCGGCGTGTTGCAGGACCGGATTGACGCCGCTGTGGACTGCGCGTAACAAGTAGCCTGACGCGATTAACCTCAGGCGAGCCTTGATCCCAGTCAGCTCAGGGTCTCAAGGAAAGAGTCCACCCGCCGCTTGGCCCGGGAGAGCACACGATTTTCAGAATCAACGTCAGAGGCGTAGAGGTTCTATGGGACGATTTAAAAAAATGAATTGTGAGAGTCGAGGATGACAGCCTCAACCTGATTTGTTTGAGTGGACGCATTGAAGGGCCGGAGTTGGCGTGTGGCTTGTTTCAAACATTCCCGAAAGCTGAGTTCAGCCGGGCCCCACGACCGATGCGGCGTCTGCAACAGGTTACGGCGCGGGGGACCCAAAAGAGGTAGGTTATGCAAAACACGCTTTTTTGGAGCCGGCTGCAGTTTGCCTTCACCATCACCTATCACTACTTGTTCCCGCAACTGACGATGGGGCTGGCGTGGATCATCGTCTATTTCAAATGGCGGCACTTGCGCACCGGCGAGGAGCGTTTTGGCCATGCCGCGCGTTTTTGGGCGCGCATTTTCGGAATCAACTTCGCCATCGGTATCGTGACCGGCATCCCAATGGAATTCCAGTTCGGGACAAACTGGGCGGAGTTTTCCAAATTCTCCGGCAACATAATTGGCCAGACGCTGGCCATGGAAGGCATGTTTGCTTTCTTTCTCGAGAGCGCGATGGTCGGAGCAATGATCTGGGGCGAGAAACGGTTGGGACCACGCAATCATTTTCTCGCCACGGTGGGCGTGGCTCGCTTCGGCTTTCAACCCAGGCGCCACCCAGAACGGCTACGCTACGTGCATCTGGACTTGGCCATGACCGGCAAGGCAGCGCCATCGGGTCGGAGGAAACCAAGACACTTTCCTTCAGCAACCAGCCGCCGGTGGTTGAGGGCATTAAGTCAGCCAAGGGCAACTGCTCTCCGGAAGACCCGTTCGGCTTTTTGAGCGGTTTAAAGCCGCGACTGCCGAGGGTTTTCGAGGCGTAAGTTTACGGTTCCCTTTGGATATAGGTGGCTACCACGCTTTCTCACGCGCAAAGGCCGAGTCAGTGCGCCTGGGCAGCAGCTTGAAACGAACCCAATCGAACCCGCTTCTTGGCGGCAACGAAGCCAATTGGTCACGCAACGTACGACAAGAAGAATGCGGAAGTTGATGTTTTTTGCCGCCATTCGATGGCTTAGACTGGCACTTTATTACAGGACGCGATTTGCCAAAACGAACCCAAATTCTGTCGCGACCGATTATGAGTCGAATGATGCACACCAAGTTTTTCCAGCTGACGGAAAAAGTGAGCAAAAAACGAGAAAGCGGATAACCTCGGTCAGGACATCCAATTTCCACAAGACCTTTATCTATAAAAACTTAAAGATGGTGGAGCCGAGGGGATTCGAACCCCTGACCCCCACAATGCCATTGTGGTGCTCTACCAACTGAGCTACGACCCCATCCAGAGTGCGGCAAATCTAAAGTCTTGCGCGCGCTTGTCAAAGCTTTTCGCTGTTGCAGTTACTGATCTGGCGAAATTCAGCGCCGTTGCCAGGAACGTCGGCTTTAGCCGGCAGAGATGTGGTTGTGCCGCTGTGCTGCCGCGTGAACGCGGCGTTCCTTTCCGAATCTTGTGCGCTCATATTGTAGTGTGAATACTTAACGCGCGTGAATTGTGATTGAAGCCGCTGGCAAATGTGCCTAGCGTGCGGCGTATGGCCGAATCGCGTTCCTCGCTCCGCATCGCCTTTCTGACCCATGAACCGTTTTATCCGCCCTCCGGCGGCGGGTCAGCGGAAGCGGTTTATCTGGTCGAGGAAATGGTCCGACGCGGACACGAAGTCCACGTGTTTTGTCCCCAAATCGTCGAGCGGGAAAGCATCGAACGAAAATTTCGTGTCCGTTTGCACTTATTCAATCGGTGGCCAATGGGGCGGTACGCCCGGTTGCGCAATTTCAAGTACCTGCTTTATCCCTTTTTTTTGCAGCGCATGGTCGCCGAAGCCGCGCAGGCGACGAAGTTCGATCTGTTGCTTTCGCAACATGCCATTTCTGCCGTCGCCGCCGGGAAATTGAAACGCAGGCTCGGCTTACCGGTCGTGATGAATTTCCCGGACTTGCTCACGGGTTTCATGGAAACCTGGCCGGGTTATATCGCCCCGCGCCCGCTCGTGCAGGCACTCGAACGCTACGAAATTCACTTGCCGAAACTTTATAGTGTGGACGGAGTGTTGGCTATTTCCGACACGCTGGCAGATTATTTCGCCGAACGCGGCTATCCGCGGGAACGAATCCTGCCGATCTATTTCGGTTACGCAGCCGAGCATTTCCCGTTTCGCGTCGGTACTCCCGGGAACGGTCGGCCGCCGGTGATAGTCATGCACGGCTCACTGGATTTGCATCACCTCGGGCGCATCGCGTTTGAGGCCATCCAGCACGTGACCCGGGATCGACCGGGCAGCATTTTCCGGTTCGTAGGACAGCGCACGGGCGCGCTCGAGAAATTTTTACAGCAGGCGAGCGTTATTCCCCATTTCAAATTCGAAGCCACCGGCTTTGTGCCTTACGCGGAAGTGGCAAAGCATCTGGCCGATGCGAGCGTGGGTATCGTGCCGTACGAAGAATCCGCCGGCACGCACTGTGCGTTTGTTGCCAAGGTCGTCGAATATGTGGCGAGCGGCTTGCCCACCGTCTGCACGCCGCTCAAAAGCATCCAGCGCTATTTTCAGAATGATCCCATGGTGCGCTTTGCCCGATTCGATGGCGCGGATTTCGGAAGAAAAATCATCAATTGGCTCGACGAACCGGCGGATTCCGGGCGCGCGCGCGCCCGCGACTCGGCAACCCGCGTCAAAGCCGAGCTCGACTGGCAACCGCTCTGTCAAAAGGCAATTGATTTCGTCGAAAAGATTTACCGCGGAGCCAAAAGCTGACGCGCAGCGAACACAAAATGGGATTTCGACCGAGTGAGCGCCTTACCATGAAAGAAAAGACCGGATCAAATATAAACGTGCGACGGGCAAAATCTTTTCGGCGAATGTTAACGTTTAATTTAATGAGTTCAAAGATGATGCTGACGATTTCCTTGGCACTTTGTATGTGTAGCTGCGCCAAACGCGATCCAGGTTCCGATTTCGCTGAATCGGCATTTGCCCTGAGGTACGCACAAGACTATTGGGTTAGTCATGGTCGCCCTCGAGGTTTTCAGTTGAGTGAAATCATAGGCCCGCCTGGTACTTTTTTTGTATTTACGAACATGGTAAATACTACAAATGGCGCTTTGCATTATCGCTTTGGTGCACGTTGGCCTGGCTGGCCGCCCGGAGTACTCGCTATTACGGACGAGAAATTGCTGATATTTATTCGTGAGAGGGACGGAAAGGTCATTTTTTCACCAGAGATAAATGGCGTCGAATATTAGACACGCGAGCGAAGCCAGCAAACTGGCAGACTTATGCCGAAAACGACCTGGCAAAAATGGGTGAAAGACGCCGCTGACCCGAAGCGCGCGGCGCATTTTCTGGAGTTGCTTGCGGCGAAGGCTGCCGGGCCGCAGCTTAAGAAATTTCCTGCCGAGCAAATCCGGATCCTGGTCGCGCTGTTCAGCGGATCGCAGGCGCTGGGCGAGTTGCTGGTCGCGCATCCCGACTGGTTGCCGGTATTGGAAGCCGCCAGCCTCAAATTTCCACGCCGGGCACAGGGTTTTCAGCGCGAAGTTGAAGGCTGGTTGAAGCCGAGACTGGCCGCGCGCGATTATACCGGCGCGCTCGCGGAACTGCGCCGCTTTAAACAACGTGAAATGCTGCGCATTGCTGCGCGTGACCTCGCCTGTTTGGGTGACGTCGTCGAAATCACCCGGGAAATTTCCGACGTGGCGGATGTCTGCCTCAACACCGTCTGGCTCATCTGCCGCCAACAGTTCTATGAAAAATATGGCCGACCGTATCACCAGGACGCCGATGGCAACTGGCTACCGACGGATTTTTGCGTGCTCGGCATGGGCAAACTCGGCGGGCAGGAATTGAATTACAGTTCTGACGTGGACGTGCTGTTTCTTTACACGGACGAGGGTGAGGTTTTCAAAGAAATGCCGGCGGCCAGCAAATCCCGGGAGCGCCGGCTTCCAGCCGGCGAGATGGTGGGAAACCGCCCCGTGCCGGCTGGAAGCCGGCGCTCCCAGACCAACCACCAGTTCTTCAACAAGCTGGCCGAGGCGTTTGCTGCCGAAGTATCGCGGACGACGACGGAAGGCTTTCTGTTCCGAATTGATCTGCGGCTGCGGCCGGAGGGTGACGCCGGCCCGCTGGCGCGTTCGCTCGACAGTTACGAAAATTATTACGCGCAATGGGGCCAGACCTGGGAGCGCATGATGCTCATCAAGGCGCGGTGTGTGGCAGGCGATGCGGGGCTGGCCGCCGAGTTTCTCGAAATGATCCAGCCGTTCCGGTTCCCGCCTTCCCTGAGCGCCGACGTGCTGCGCGAGGTCGCCGCTGTCAAGGACCGGATTGAGCGGGAAATCGTGCGGGCCGAAGAATTGGAGCGCAACGTCAAGTTGGGACGCGGCGGGATTCGCGAAATTGAATTTACCGTCCAGTCGCTGCAAATCCTGCACGCCGGCCGGCTCCCGTTCCTGCAAACCGCCCAGACGCTGCCGTGCCTCGCCAAACTGACACAATACAAATTGCTCGCGGAAGAGGAGACGAAGCAACTCGACGCCGCCTACCGTTTTCTCCGCGACGTCGAGCATCGCCTGCAAATGGAGGAGAATCAGCAGACCCACATCATTCCCATTGACAAACCGAGCCGGCTGCGGCTGGCAAGGTTGATGGGCTTCAATTCGCTGGCGGAATTTGAAACGGCGCTGAAAATGCACACCGGCAACGTGCGCCGGGTTTATGACCAGCTTTTGAAGGCCGAAACGACCAAGTCGGAGGACCCCATCCTGCCGGCGGAGTTCGACGGCGTGGAAACAGAATGGAAAGAATTGCTGGCGGCGCACTCATTTCGCGAGCCGGAGGCGGCGGTCCGGTTGATGAAAGAATTTGCCGAAGGGCCGGGTTACGTTCACGTATCGCCGCATACCACCGAACTGGTGCGGCAACTGATTTTGAAATTCCTGGCGCTTTGCCCGCAAAAAGTGGGAAAACGCTGCGAACTCGGGTACGGTCCCCGGTCGCAAATCCTTTCTGATCCCGACCGGGTATTGACGCGTCTGGAAAGTTTCATCGAGGCGTACGGCACGCGCACGGCCTTGTTTGAAATGTGGAACAGCAATCCGCCGGCGTTTGAGCTGTTGTTGATGCTGTTCGATCGCTCCGAATTTCTGGCCGAAGTCGCCATCCGCACTCCGGATCTGGTGGAAGACCTGGTGAACGGCGGCCGCCTGCGACAGCACAAAACCGCCGCGGAAATTCTGAAGGACCTGCGTTACGGCATCGGGGACGAAGACCAGTTTCTCTGGCTGCGCCGTTATCACGAAGTCGAACTGATGCGGCTCGGCCTGCGCGACATCCTCGGCCTCGCTGATTTCGAGCGGAGCCTGGAAGAGCTGTCCGCGCTGGCCGACGCCTGCCTGCAATACGCGGTCGAAGTTGTGTTGCGCGAGAATAAAATCGGAACACCGCCCTTCGTGATCATCGGCCTCGGCAAACTCGCCGGCTGTGAAATTGATTACGGTTCCGACCTCGACATCGTTTTTGTCGCGGACGCGAAAACCAAGGGGCTGGCGAAATATCAGCGACTGGCAGTGGAAGTGATGGATTTGCTGTCTCGCCGGACGGAGCAGGGAATCGTCTTTCAGACCGACGCGCGGCTGCGGCCCGACGGCGAAAAGGGTTTGCTGGTCAACACGCTGAATGCTTACGCGGAATATTATCGGCAACGCGCGCAGCTTTGGGAAATCCAGGCGCTCACCCGCACGCGGCCGGTGGCGGGCGATATGAAATTGGGCGACCAGTTTCAAAAACTGACGGCGCGATTGACGGATTTTCGGAACGCCGGTCTCCTGACCGGCACGAAGAAAAAAACGCAGCCCGCACCGAGCCGATCAGGAGATCCACGTTCCGGCTTGCCGGCTTGTGTCACGCCGGACTGGAAAAAACAAATTCATCAAATGCGATTGCGCATCGAAAAGGAACGCACGCCGCCCGGCCAGGACGACCTGGCCATCAAAACCGGCAAGGGCGGTTTTATGGACGCCGAATTCATTGCGCAGGCGTTGTGTTTGGAAAACGGCTGGCAGGAGGCCAACACCCTTCGCGCACTCGAGCGCGGCCGGGAAGGCGGTGTTTTGCCGGAGGCGGACCGGCTGATTGAAAATTACCGGCGGTTACGGTGTGTCGAAGGCATTTTGCGCCGGTGGAGTTACGAGGGCGAAACAGTGTTGCCGGACGATGCGCCGGCGTATTACCGCGTCTCGGTGCGCTGCGGATTTGCGACGCTGGAGGAATTCCGCAAGGCGTTGGCGGAATGGCGCGCCGTCATCCGTGAGGTTTATACAACGGTATTTCCGTATTGATTGGGAAAGGAATTTGGGAAGTTATTCGTCTTTGAATAAAATTTCGGCCACGGCTCGGCTTGCCAGGATGAGCACCAATCCAACGGCCGCCAGGAGCATCCCGGTAAAGGGAGTGATCCAGATGTAGAATGAACTGAAGGTCCGCAGGTTGGTCAGGGAAGCCAGCAGGTTGAGCGCGCCGGACATCGCGCGCACGCCGCCGTCCACGAGAAAATACAGGCCCAGAATCCTGATGAGAACATTCGCCAGTTGTTTTTGATTCATACGATTGATCTTGGGTTTGAAATTGGAAGCAGTCTCGGCGGCAAATCCAATTTGTCCAGAAATTTAGGAACGTTTGCGTTGCCGGCTGGCTTCGTAAAGAAATACCGCTGCGGCGGCGCCGACGTTGAGCGAATCCACCGCCGGCGGCATCGGAATGGCGACGGCCACATCGCACGCCTCCAAAACAGCCGGAGAAAGGCCGTCACCTTCACTGCCAAAGACGATGCAGCAATCACCCGTGAAGTCCGCCTGTGCCAAAATCTTTTGGTCCGTGTGTGGGTGCGCGGCGACGCAATGGACCCCTTGCGAACGCAAATCGCGGAGGGTTCGGACTAGAACGGTAGGGCCGACCTGCCGGTCGGCCTGGAGACGCGGCAGCGCGTCCCCGCCAAGCTCAATCACCGGCAACTGAAAAATGGTGCCCATGGAGTTGCGGACGGCCCGGCGCAGGAACGGGCTGCTGGACGTTTCGCCGACAATGAGGGCTTGGACGCCGAAAGCGACACAATTACGGACGAGTGCGCCCAGATTTTCCGCGTTCGTCAGCGCGTCCACGGCCACGAAGAGCCGTGGTTTGGGACTCTTTTGCAAAATATCGTCGAGCGAGACGGGCGGCGGGATTTTTCCAACCGCGAGGACGCCCTGGAACATCGAGAAGCCGACCAGCCCTTCCAGAAATTTCTTCTCGGCGAGATAGACGGTGATGGGTTCCGGACGCACTTCAATCAACGGGCGAAACGTTTCCAACCATTTTTCCGGGAGCACGACGGACTCGACGGCGAAATGGCTTTCGAGGAGCCGCCGCACCACCTTGACGCCTTCGGCGACGAAAATGCCCTGGCGCTCGTGCGCCAGCGGTCGTTTCATCGTGGCGTAGGGCTGGAGCTCGGGCGAATCGAACGAGGAGATTTTCCGGGCATGAAACATTTCAGAAGTGTTCGTGTGGCCGCAACGAATCGCAAGACAGAAACGAGACACGAATTACACAAATTCATACGTTGAAAAGCTGCCGCAGGCGCGACAGGTTGGTCAGCGCCGTAGGCGTGGCATATTTGTAGTGGGAGCACAGAGATGAACACCCTCCGTAGGAGCGAAATAATCCGGGGAATATGCCGCTCCTGAAGGAGCTTGGGTTATGCAGGATGCGAGTGCTACAAAGATATAGCACCCACGGTGCTTTTGGTTCGGACGAGATAGGTTCCAAGAACTCTACAATTCCAGCGTCGAGCACGGCACATCTTGCGCAGCGAGGCGGAGTTGAACGTACGTGGCGCCGATGTGATGGAGCTGCTCGGCCATGACGTAATGCGCGAGCTCAGGGCGATTGCATTCGCGGCTCAGGTGGGCGAGATAAAGATGCCGCAAGTCGGCGGACATCATTTGCGCAACGGCCTCGGCCGCGGCTTCGTTCGAGAGATGGCCGTGACGCCCGAGAATGCGTTGCTTGAGCGGCCACGAACGATGCGGGCATTCCTTCAACATTTTCACGTCGTGATTGGATTCCAGCACCAGGACATTCGCGGCGCGCGTGCGTTCAATGACCAGTTTGGTCATGTGGCCGAGATCGGTGACGAACCCGATGTTGCCATCGGTCGTGCGTAATAAAAATCCGACCGGGTCCTGGGCGTCGTGCGGAATGGTGAACGTGTCCACCTGCACGTCGGCGATTTCAAAGCTCGCGCCGGTGTCGAAAAGCCGGCAATCAAAATGGGTTTCGAGGATGCGTTCAAATTCGTCTTTGGTGGCGCGGTTGCAGTAAACGGGAATGTTCAGCTTTTGCGCGATACCGGGAAGTCCCTGGATATGGTCGCTGTGTTCGTGGGTGACCAGAATGGCGGTCAGGTTCTCCGGCGTGCGCCCGATGCTGGCAAGGCGCTGCCGGATCTGGCGCGGACTGAACCCCGCGTCCAGAAGTATCCGGGCCTCAGCGGTTTCGATATAGGCGCAATTTCCGCCGGAACCGCTGCCGAGGATGGTTAACTTGACGGCCACGGGTGAACGTTAGTGTCGCGCGCCGAAGCGGGCAAATTTATTCGACGCCGCCATTTGACTTTGGGCATAAATCGAGCATAAATTACGCTACGAATTCGTATAGGTTTGGCTTAAATATGGAACGCGGTTTGCTCTGAATAGACTGTGCAAATAGAAACCAGGACTGCGGCCGGCGGAGGTTAGGCGTTAAAGATTAGTTTCCTGCTCATCCATGCGCTTTAGATTGAAATTTCCGTGCCTCTTGGTCGCCAGGTGCGTCGGCTTGGCTTTGTTTGTCGGGATAACCGATCAAGGTGTTACGGCAGAAAGACAGACTTTACACGGGCATGTGCCAGCGGCCGTAGCGCATTTTAATTTGCAGCCGACTGGAGAACTGCCGGCGACAAAAAGTCTGCAACTGGCCATCGGCCTGCCGCTGCGCAACGAAGCGGCCCTGGACGAATTGCTCCGGCAAATCTACAACCCGGCCAGCCCGAATTTTCGCCATTATCTGACCCCGGAACAGTTCACGACGCAATTCGGCCCGACGATGGAGGATTATCAGGCGGTGATTGATTTCGTCAAGGCGAACGGCCTGACGGTGACCGGAACGCACCCGAACCGGGTGGTCCTGGACGTGAGCGGTTCGGTGGCCAACATCGAAAAAGCTTTTCACGTGACCCTGCACACCTATCGGCATCCGCTGGAGGCCCGCGATTTTTTCGCGCCGGATGTCGAACCCTCCCTTGAGCTGGCCGTGCAGATTTTGCAGGTCGGCGGTTTGAATAATTATTCGCTGCCGCACTCCTCGCTAAGAGTTAAGGCCATCGCACCCGCAACCCGGGTGAGACCCAATTCCGGTTCGGGCCCGGGCAACACCTACATGGGCAACGATTTCCGCGCGGCTTACGTGCCGGGTGTAACGCTGAACGGCGGTGGCCAAAGCGTCGCGTTGGTGCAGTTCGATGGCTATGTATCCAACGACGTCGCCGCCTACCTCAAGGATGCCGGTCTGACCAACTATCCGGTCAGCCTGACCAACGTGCCGGTCAACGGCGGGGTTTCTGTGCCCGGCGGCGGCAATGGCGAAGTGTGTCTGGACATCGAAATGGTGCTCTCCATGGCGCCGGCGGTTTCAAAGGTATACGTGTACGAAGCGCCCAACGGTACGACGACCTGGTCAACGATGTTGAGCCGTATCGCCAATGATAATCTGGCCAAACAAATCAGTTCTTCCTGGAGCGGCGGTTCGCCCGACGCGGCCGCGGACGGCATTTTCAAACAGATGGCGGCGCAAGGCCAGTCGTTCTATTGCGCCTCGGGCGATTACGATGCGTTCACCGGTTCGATTCCATTTCTGCTGGATGACACGAACATCACGTTGGTCGGCGGGACGTCGCTGACCACGACCGGCCCCGGAGGTTCTTACGTTTCAGAATCGGTCTGGAACGAACGGACGGCCAACCCAAATGGCGGCGACTGGGGCAGCAGCGGCGGCATCAGTCAAACCTACTCCATTCCGAGTTGGCAGCAGGGAATCAACATGGCCACCAACCAGGGTTCGACGACCAAACGCAACATGCCGGATGTGGCGCTGACGGCCCAGAATGTTTTTATCGTCGCCGACACCAACCAACAGGAGAATGCGGCTGGAACCAGTTGTGCGGCGCCGTTGTGGGCCGGATTTACTGCTTTGATGAATCAACAAGCCGCGCTTGCCGGCAGACCCAGTGTCGGTTTCCTCAACCCGGCCATCTATGCGATTGGGCCGGGCCCGAACTATGCCAGCGACTTTCACGACACGACGGCCGGTGACAACACTTGGAGCGGCAGCCCCAGCAAATTTTATGCGGTGCCTGGCTACGATCTCTGCACCGGCTGGGGCACGCCCAACGGCCAGAATTTGATCAACGCGATGGCTGGCCCGCCCGACACGCTGGTTATTACACCGGCGTCCGGCTTTGCCGCCACTGGCGTGGCTGGCGGTCCTTTCGACGTGACCAGCTTGAATCTCTCGTTGACCAACTCCAGCGGTGCTTCCCTGGACTGGTCGCTCGCAAGTACATCGCCCTGGCTGGACGTTTCGCCCGCCAGTGGAACGCTGGGTGTCGGCGGTCACACCACAGTAACGGCGGACCTGAATTCCGCGGCCGCGGGCACCGCGGCCGGGACCTATTTTGCCAACGTCTGGTTCACGAATGTAACCTCGGGCGTGGTGCAGCTTCGGCAATTTACCCTGCAAGTTTTATCACCGCTGGCGGTCTCGCCGGGCAGCGGGTTCGTCGCCACCGGGCCGGTGGGCGGGCCGTTTGTGGTGAGTGCGCAGGATTTCTCGTTGACCAATCTCGGAACGTCGGCGCTGAACTGGGGTGTCGTTAATACCTCTCTCTGGCTTAATGCCTCGTCCGGCGGCGGCACCCTGGCGCCGGGCGGGCAGGCCTCATTGACCGTGAGTTTGACACCCGCCGCCACCAATCTGGCCATGGGAATTTACAATGCCAGCGTGATCGTCACGAACCAGTACGGCGGTCCAGTCGTCCTTTCGTTCGCTTTCCTGCCAGGAGAGCCGCTGGTTCAGAACGGCGGGTTTGAGACGGGTGATTTCACTGGTTGGTCGTTGGCGGGTGACGCTGGAACAGTTGATTTTGTTGCCAATAGTTCAAGTATATCCGGGCTTGCTCCCCATGCGGGCACTTATTTTGCCGCGTTCGGTGAAATTTCGGTTCAAGCTTACTTGTCCCAGACCGTGCCCACGGCAGTCGGCCAACTCTATCGGCTTTCTCTCTGGCTCGACAGCGCGTCCAACCCCGCCCATGGGCATCCAACCACGCCCAACGAATTCAGCGTAGCGTGGAACGGCATCACTCTGTTCGATAAAGTCAACATCGGCCGGACCGGCTGGACCAATCTCCAGTTTACCGTCAAGGCCACCAGCCCCGGCACCCTCCTCCAAATCGGCGGTCGGGACGATCCGTATTATCTTGGCCTCGATGACGTCAGCGTAAACCCCGTGCCGGTGCCCGTGTTCCAGACGCTGATCACAACCAACAGCACGTTCAAGTTCTCCTGGAACGCATTGACGGGTGTCAGGTACCAGGTGGAATACAACACCAACCTGGTTCAGGGCAATTGGATCAATCTGGGCAACCCCATTACCGCGAGCGGCAACACCGTCACCGTCACCGACACCAATGCTATCACTTCCTCGCCGCAGCGGTACTATCGGCTTCAAGTGTTATTCTGAAAATCTGCGGCGCTCGTTTTCTCCACCCGCACGGTGGTATAACGCTGTCAGGAATTTGTTTCAGATTGGCCGGCAATGGCACGTTTCTGTCGGCTCCGGCCCATGGCCTGAAATCAAGGATTTGCACAGTTTGACTTTGGCGGATATTCGTGCCTAAATTGCGCTGCCAATACGCATTGTTCCTGTTTAGGTGTGAAACGCGGTTTGCCTTTATTACCCGTGCGAATCAAAACGAAAAATTGCGCGGCGGATTTTAGCGCTCAAAGAGTGTCACCTTTTTTAAAACTGCACATTATGGCAAAACATCCATTCCGATTCATTGTGAGAAGCCTGGGCTTGATGCTGCTTTTCTGTGCGATTTATCCGGGCCACGCAGAAGCAAGACAGGTTGTGTCCGGACACGTTCCGGCGGCGGTGGCGCGTTTTAACTTGCAGCCAACCGGCGAACTGCCGGCACTGGAAAGCCTGCAACTGGCCATCGGCCTGCCGCTGCGCAATGAGGCAGCCTTGGACGATTTGCTCCGCCAAATCTACGATCCAGCCAGCCCAAAGTTTCATCAATACCTCACCCCGGAACAGTTCACGGCGCAATTCGGCCCGACGGAGCAGGATTATCAGGCCGTCATTGATTTCGTCAAGGCGAACGGCCTGACGGTGACCGGGACGCATCCGAACCGGGTGGTCCTGGACGTCAGGGGGTCCGTGGCCGACATCGAACGGACCTTTCACGTGACCCTGCACACCTATCGGCATCCGCTCGAAGCGCGCGATTTTTATGCGCCCGATGCGGAACCGTCAATGGATCTGGCGGTGCCGATTTTGCAGGTGAGCGGGCTGAACAATTATTCGCTGCCACAGTCCTCGATGAAAGTCGAAGCCATCACTCCTGCAGGTGGAGCGACACCCAATTCGGGCTCCGGGCCAGGTGGCCTTTACATGGGCAATGATTTTCGGGCGGCTTATGCCCCAGGCGTATCGATGAACGGTGGTGGTCAAAACGTCGCGTTGGTGCAGTTTGATGGATATGTCTCCAACGACATTGCGGCCTACCTCGCCGAGGCTGGCCTGACGAATTATCCGGTGAGCCTGACCAATGTGCCGGTCAACGGCGGGGTTTCAATACCCGGCGGAGGTAACGGCGAGGTGTGCCTCGATATTGACATGGTCCTCTGCATGGCGCCGGCCGTTTCGAAAGTTTACGTTTATGAAGCGCCCAACGGCTTGACGAGTTGGTCAACCATGTTGAGCCGCATCGCCAACGATAATCTAGCAAAACAAATCAGTTGTTCCTGGAGCGGGGGATCGCCTGATTCGGCCGTGAACGGTATCTTCAAGCAAATGGCTTCGCAGGGCCAGTCATTCTTTTGCGCCTCGGGCGACAGTCATGCCTTTAACGGTTCGATTCCCTTCTTGCTCGACAATACCAACATCACACTGGTTGGGGGGACTGTCTTAAACACCACCGGTCCGGGCGGTACTTACGTTTCGGAATCGGTGTGGAATGACGCGGATTACGGCAGCAGCGGCGGGATCAGCACCATCTACACGATTCCCGGCTATCAGCAGGGTATCAACATGACCACTAACCAGGGTTCGACGACCCTGCGTAACATGCCGGACGTGGCCCTTACGGGCAAAAGTGTCTTTCTCATCGCGAACACGAACCAATTGCTGAATGCAAGAGGGACCAGTTGCGCTGCGCCGTTGTGGGCCGGATTTACCGCCCTGGTCAACCAGCAGGCGGCGTCGGCCGGCCGACCCAGTGTCGGGTTTGTCAACCCCGCGATTTATGCGATCGGGAAAAGCACAAATTACGGCGCCGACTTTCACGACACGACGACCGGCAACAATACCTGGTCCGGGAGTCCCAGCCTGTTCTTTGCGGTCAACGGTTATGATCTCTGCACCGGCTGGGGCTCGCCCAATGGCCAGAATATGATCAACGCGCTGGCCGGCCCGCTCGACCCGCTGACGATCAGTCCGGTGTCCGGTTTTATCGCGAGCGGGGCGGTGGGTGGACCGTTCAACGTCACCAGCCAGACTTTTTTTCTGACCAATTCGGGCGCGGCGCCATTGAACTGGACACTGAGCAACACCTCGGTGTGGCTCAACGTGTCGACCGGCGGTGGTGCGCTCGGCGCCGGTGCTAATACCACCGTGACAGCGAACCTGAATGCCACCGCCTACATTCTCGGGTCCGGAATTTATTCGGCCAATGTCTGGTTCACCAATCAAACTTCGGGAGGATCACTGCTCCGCCAGTTTGCGCTGCAAATTGGACAACCGCTGCTGCAGAACGGCGGGTTTGAGCTGGGCTCTTTTGCCAATTGGACCCTCTACGGCAATACCAATTACTGTACCGTTACCCTCGGCAATTCGCAATTCGTGCATTCCGGCACGTACGGCGCGAAAATGGGCGCTAAGTCCACGCTCGGTTATCTTTCTCAAATCGTCCCGACTTTTGTGGGGCAGCGGTATTCCCTCTCCTTCTGGTTCAGCAGTCCCAATATACCCGGCACGCTCACCCCGAATGAATTCAGCGTTTCCTGGGGCGGCACCACACTTTTCGATCAAACCAACGTCGGCAAAATCGGCTGGACCAATATGCAGTTCACCGTGACGGCTCCCGGCCCCAATACGGTGCTTCAGTTCGGATTCCGTGACGACCCGTGGTACCTCGGCCTCGATGACGTGAGTGTGACGCCTGTCTCCGCGCCGGTAATCACGGGCGCCACGATGATTTCCGGCAATTTCAATTTGTCCTGGCTGGCGACCAGTGGCCTGGTTTATCAGGTGCAATACACGACCAATTTGCTGCAGACCAATTGGATCAACCTTGTCCAGTCGGTCGTTGCCACCAACAGCAACATGACGGTATCCGACCTCAACGCCCTGATCTCCTCGCCGGGACGGTTCTATCGCGTGCTGCTGGTGCCCTGACGTCCTCCGGACGCGCTTGCCCCGCTTCGGCATTGCGCTAGCATCAGGCCGTGAGTGATTTGCTTCAGCGCATCGCAAAAAACGTCCGGGACCATCGGCTGTTTGAGCGCGGCGATATGGTTTTAATCGCGGTCTCCGGGGGGGTGGATTCGATGGCCTTGCTGCATTTGCTGCGCGCTCTCTCGCGGATGTACCACTGGAAACTGACAGTTGCCCATTTCAATCACCAGCTCCGCGGACGCAGCAGCAATGCCGACGAAAAACTAGTGCGTCAAACCGCTTCGGCAATGAGATTGCCTGTGGTCGTTGGACACGCAGACGTGCGACGGTTCGCGGAAAAGTCGAAACTCTCGATTGAAATGGCTGCGCGAGATTTGCGCCACGAATTTTTTGCGCGCGCGGCCAAACAACGCGGTGCCCGCGAGGTGGCGCTGGCGCATCACGCGGACGACCAGGTGGAACTCTTTTTCCTCCGCCTTTTGCGCGGCGCCGGCGCCGAAGGTCTGGCTGGCATGAAATGGCGTTCGCCGTCGCCGGCGGACGGAAAAGTCGTGCTGGCCCGACCGTTGCTCGATGTCACCCGGACTGAGTTGCGTGAATTCGCCCGTGCGAATCGGATCAGTTTCCGCGAAGATGCGACCAACGCCTTGCTCGCCGCGCCACGCAACCGCATTCGCAACGAGTTGCTCCCCTTGCTTCGCAAAAAATACCAACCGGGACTGGCAAAAACAGTATTGCGCTTGATGGAAATCGTCGGTGCGGAAGCGGACGCCGTTGGTGAAATGGCTCGGCAATGGTTGCGAGCAACTGGTAGGGACGGCCCGCCGGGCCCTCCGCGAAAGCCGCAGCGCGGCGTCCCTGCCTTTGGCGATTTACCCATCGCCGTTCAGAGGCGGGTCCTGCAATGGCAATTGGTCGAGTCCGACGTTTCCGCGGAATTCGATCTGGTGGAACGGCTCCGGCGTTCCCCCGATGTCTTGGTCAGCGTCAGCCCGGGTTTTTCCGTCGCCCGTGACGCAGCTGGCGGGTTGAAATTGCGGGCGCAGACGCCGGTTGAATTCAAGACCCGACAACTCAAGCTCAAACTGGCGGGCAGGGCGGGCAAGGTAAATTTTGCCGGCGTTCAATTCCACTGGAAGTTCCAGCGGGGAATTTCGGCGGGGCGAGGCTCCCGACGACCGGGACGGGAATTATTCGACGCTGACAAGGTCGGCGGGAAAATCACGTTGCGACATTGGCGCGCGGGCGACCGTTTTCAGCCCATCGCCATGAAATCGGCGGTGAAACTTCAGGATTGGTTCGTGAACCAGAAAATTTCCCGCGCACGGCGGCGCGAGCTGGCCGTGGCAGCGGGCGCGACCGGCGTGATATTCTGGGTAGAAGGGCTGCGGATTGGCGACCATTTCAAGCTGACGACGCAAACGAAACGTTGCCTGGTCTGGCATTGGGTACGCTCACCCGCCAAATCACGCGAAATCCAAACACAGGAAAGTGCTTTACACCGGGGTTGTGAATAACTATTTTCTCAAGTTTATCGAATATGGAAGCAAAGACGAAAACAATCGAAGCGTTCAAGTTGCACGACGGCGACACGGGGTCGGCGGATGTGCAAATCGCTCTGCTGACGCAGCGGATCAATCATTTGACCGAGCATTTGCAGAACAATAAAAAGGACCACAGCTCGCGTCGCGGGCTGTTGATGATGGTCGGTCAGCGCCGGCGTCTGTTGGAATACCTTCAAAACAACGACTTGAACCGTTACCAGGCAGTCACAAAGAAATTGAAACTGCGCCACTGAAATTTTGCGGAGATGCGGCGTTGCTTTAACCGTCCGCCTTCCGCCAATGGATTTGAGCCAGCCCGCGCGAATGGCCCGATTCCTTAACCAACCACATCGCGTATGAAAAATCCGTCACCCCTGGGTAATTTCATTCAGCTCCGAAAGCGTTCGGAGTTCACTGAAGTTTCTCCGGCGGTGACGGACGGAAATAGTTATGTCAGAAAAAATCACCGCCCGTGTGGGCGAAAAAGAAGTCATTATTGAAACCGGCAAACTCGCCAAGCAGGCCGACGGTTCCGTCACCGTTCAGCTCGGCGACACCATTGTTATCGTGGCCGCCGTCGCGGCCGCCAAAGCCAAGGAAGGCCAGGAATTTTTCCCGTTGACCGTGGATTACCGGGAAAAGGCGGCAGCCGCGGGCAAGTTCCCCGGCGGTTACTTCAAACGCGAAGGCCGCCCCACCGAAAAGGAAATCCTTACGTCACGACTCACCGACCGCCCGATTCGGCCGCTGTTTCCCAAAGGGTGGTATAACGAGGTGCAGGTGCAAAGCATCGTCCTGAGCGCCGATGGCGAGAACGACCCGGACATCCTGAGCATCATCGGTGCCAGTGCGGCGCTGATGGTCAGCGACATTCCCTGGGCCGGACCGCTCGGCGCCGTGCGCGTAGGCCGCGTCGGTGGAAAATTCATTGCCAACCCGACGCATTCCGAATTGAAAGAGAGCGACCTTGACCTCGTTTATGTCGGCAACGAATTCGACATCGTGATGTACGAAGGTTCGGCAAAAGAAATCGGCGAAGCCGATTTCAACGCCGCACTGAAATTCGGCCACGATGCCATCCAGCCCATCATCGCCGCCCAAAAGGAAATGGTGGGCAAAACGGGCCGCAAGAAGCGCGAGATCACACTTAATATCGTGCCCGACGAGATTTTGCAGGAGGCCAAAAAGCTGGTCGGCGACCGTTTCGTGCCGGCGTTGCTCACGCCGGGCAAACTCGCCCGGGAAGACGCGGTGAAGGCCATTCAGGATGACGTCGGCGCGAAGCTCGTTGAGAAGTTCGGCGAGGAAAAGGTCACCGACTTCATGGTCAAGGACGCATTTTACACCATTCAAAAGGAAGCCGTCCGCAGCCTGATTTTGAAAGACGGCAAACGGCTCGATGGCCGTTCCTTTGACGCCGTCCGCCCGATTTCGAGCGAAGTGGGCATCCTGCCGCGCGCGCACGGCTCGGCTCTGTTCAGCCGTGGCGAGACACAGGCGCTCACCCTGGCGACGCTCGGCACCGGCGAAGACGTGCAGGAATTTGATTCCTATACCGGAGGCGAGAGCGAAAAGAAATTCATCCTGCATTACAATTTCCCGAACTTTTCTGTCGGCGAAACCGGCCGCATTTCCGGACCGGGCCGTCGCGAGATCGGCCACGGCGCGCTGGCCGAACGGTCCATCGAGCCGATGCTGCCGCTCGAGAATTATCCTTACTCGGTGCGCGTCACGAGCGAGATCATGGAATCCAACGGCTCGACATCGATGGCCACCGTGTGCGGCGGGTCACTGGCGTTGATGGATGCGGGCGTGCCACTGGTGCGCCCGGTCGGGGGCATCAGCATCGGCATTTGCACCGAATACAATGGCGATAAAATCGCCAAATACCAGTTGCTCACCGACATTCTTGGCTCGGAAGACCATTATTGCGATATGGACTGCAAAATCGCCGGTACGGAAAAGGGCATCACCGGTTTCCAACTGGACTTGAAGTTGAAAGGTCTGCCGCACGCGCTCATGGCCGAGGCGATCGAGAAGGCGCGCGTCGCCCGGTTGCACATCCTGGCAGAAATGGCCAAAACGCTGGCCACGCCGCGCACGGAAATCAGCAAGTACGCGCCGCGCATCGAGACCATCAAGATCAACCCGGAGAAAATCGGCGCCCTCATCGGGCCTGGCGGGAAGAACATCAAGAAACTCGTCGAGGAATCCGGCTGCGAAATTGACATTGAAGACGACGGCACGGTGAACATCTTCTCCGTGTCGGCCGAAGGCATGAAGATTGCCCGCGACGCGATTATGGGAATGACCGCCGAAGCCGAACCTGGAAAGATTTATCGCGGAAAAGTTGTCACCATCAAGGAATTCGGCGCGTTCGTCGAATTCCTGCCCGGCAAAGACGGCCTGGTGCACATCAGCGAACTTGCCAATTTTCGCGTCAAAAAGACCGAAGACATCGTCAAAGTCGGAGACGAAATTACCGTTAAGTGTCTGGGTGTGGACGAGAAGGGCAGGGTGCGGTTATCGCGCAAAGCCGCGATGGCGGAGCGCGACGCCGAAATGGCCGGCAAAGAGAACAAAGGATAGCTGGGGGGGACGGCTCGCCGAGCCATCCGGACGCGCGAGGCGCGCGTCCCTACCCGCCAAATCCAGGATTGGGCGCGAGGTTCCCATCGCGCCGTTTCCGTCCTCAATTTGCCATTCTCGATCTTCGTCCTTGGCGCGATAGTGGGGCGGGACTCCGCCGAGCCGAATCATTCGGGCGGTAAAGCCACGCTCGCGGCTGACTCGCGTCAAGGGTTTGTGACTCGCAAACGGATGAAACGGGCTGTTGCCGCCGGCGCCGGGGTGTTGTCGCGCACAACCAATTGCGTTGTTGTGTTCGTGAGCGTGACTGTGTTCGGCGGACTGGCCACCCATCCGCTCAACAGATTGCTGGAAACTTCGACGATGTAACTCACATCGGATGGTTTCGCGGCGCGGTTGACCGTCAACGTCAGATAATTCGTGCCTTGGTCAGCTTGAATTTTACCGGACGGCAACTGGGCCGCGGTCGCGGCGTTTGTTGGATTCAGACCGAGCGCGTATTTAATCAGATTCGGCACTCCGTCGCCGACCGGGCTGAAGCCGTTGGCAGCGGCACCGACATTCGACGGGTTATGGAAGTAATTATCCCGCCACATTTCCAGGGGCGTCAAAGTGGTTTGGTCGAGCAAACCAAGCACGCCGACGCCGGTGGTGGTTCCGACATACACGCGCGCGCTCGCAATCATCGGTGTGATGAATTTGTTGCCGTCACCGAAATTATCACGCCCGCCGGGGAACTGGGAGCTGTTGTAATACTCCGTTGCCAGATTGGACGCCGCATAGGCGTGCAACACGGCCGGGGAGGTGTTTTCGGTCACCCAAACGATGCCATTGGTATTGCCGTTGGCGGATACGGACGGTGTCGTTCCGGGGTAACCGAATGCGACGGCGGTTCGAGAAGCACTACTGCTGAGCCTCGCGTTTTGGAATGGAAACGCCTGAAGATTGTTGCCAACGGAGCCGTAATAAAGCGTGCCATTGAAGTACGTAGGCATGGCCCAGACGCCGCCCGGCAGCGCGCCGTCGAGTTCCTGGTAAATGGCGTTGTCGTTGGCCGGATTGAATTTGCCCATGTTGGTGCAGTCCACGAGATAAAGATTGCTGTCCTTGCCAGCGCCGACGGCGAGCTGGCGGACGTGCCCCTGGTTGTCCGTCATGTCCGGCAATACGAGCGCGCCGCCGGAGCCGAGGTCCGCATCGGCAGCACTCTCATCTACCGTGTTGAACATGGTAAAATAATCCGCCACGGCGAGCACGTTATTGCTGGTCGAGAGTTTCATAAACGCGTTGCCGTAATCGCCTTGATTGGGAAATCCGTTCGCAGTGAGGGCGGTGTCGAACGTGCCGTTGCCGGCCAGGAAATATATGTTGCTGGCGGTATCGGCCGCCAAGCCGGCGCCGCTCATCCAGATGGCGGCTTCGCTTCCGTTCGGCGTGATGTTCAACACGCTGGTCTGCGCCAGGGTATGTTCGTCGTAACCGATGATCCAGCCGGTGTAAGGTTGAATATCGCAATGCGACGCCCAGGCGGTATAGACCACGCCGTTCAACAGGAGTAACCCGCAACGTTCTTTGTACTGGGCCGGATCAAAAATGACATTGGTGCCGTCGCTGTTGTCACCTGTGCCGGGATATTTGGCAGTGACGGTCATCGCCGGCAGCCGATCGGCGCCGCTGGCCAGGTCCAGCGCGTGCAGTCGCTGAAAGTAGCGGCTTGAATCGTTCGTCTTGCTCATGGCCGCAATAAAGATTGTGCCATTGGGTCCCAGCGACCGGTCAATCACCGGCGTGGCGGTGACGCCGATTTCGGGCGTGACCTGGCCGCAACCGCGATCATCAGAAGGCACTTCGTTCGTGCCCAGCATTGAAACCTGCCAAAAGAGATTGGTGCTGTCGGCGTCGAACGCATAAACACTGTCGTGTTCGGTGGCTACGAACAGAACATTGCGCACGCCTTTGCCGGGGATATTAACACCGGCGGCGTAGAGCGGTTCGGCGTCCACCAGCCCGTCCACGTTCAAGACCCACAACGCGCCGAAGTGGTTGGTTCGGACATTGGCGGGCGACAGGATTTGCTCGGTCAAATTCTGTCCCGTGCGGCCATTGTCGTTGTGATACGTCAGAACATCGGTGGACTGGGCCGGTGCGGTAGTTGCGATGGCCAGAAGAAGACATGACAAGGTCGGAACGCAGCCGAAAGCCATTGGTCGGATCAAGCGATGTGAGTTCATGGAAATTTCCTTGCGCGAAGTTTCGTTCAAATCGGCCAAAGTGCAAGTGACAAAAGGGAGACGAAATCCAGCGTTAACCGCAAAGATCCTGGAGATTACAAAGAATTTCTTCCTCCGCATTCTCTGCGGTCAAATAATATTCGCGGTCTGGTCTTTGGCCACGCTGACGACAAAAACGGCGAACTTTTTCCCAAAAGCTGGTAATCCGGCCGCAAAATTCTGAGCGATCATTGCCTGAGAACTGATGCAGATACAATGTGATTCCAGAGCCGAATCAGTTGTCCGCCGGATGGCGTACGTCGCCGGTTTGATCGGACCATTTACCGCCTTACCGCAAGCTCTCTGCATCTGGACATCGCATCAGGTCGCCGGCGTGTCGTTGTGCTCGTCGGTCGGATTCACCGCGGTCGCGGGCATCTGGCTGGCGTATGGCATTGTGTTACGGCAGGGACCGATCGTGCTCTCCTCCATGCTGTGGGTCATTCTGGACCTGGTAATCGTCTCCGGCGTGCTGCACTATGGCGGCATTTGACCAAGGAGCAGCAGCCAATGGCCATTAAACCTTTCGTGCCTCGCCCTTCGACGCTCGACTGCCTGTTTGAATCCAATCACGGTTGAGTCCGGGCCGCAGAACAGTTCGACGCGTGCCTCCTTGAACCCGGCTTCGCGCATCCAGCCGTGGCAATTCGCGCGGTCATTGAGAATTGTAAGGAAACCGGCCATCGGCGTATTTACGAAAATTGGTTTACGCTCAATGGGAGAACTTTAATTTTCAGGTTCTCGCCTTTAGACTTGCCCCCATGCCCTTCACCGTTACGCAGCCGCTGGGAAGACTCCCGACCTTCGCCGAACTTCAAGAGTTGGCCGGACAACATGGTGTCCATATCGCCGGCAACGAACAGGCCGGGAGCTTCTGTTATCCGGACCCGCAACAGCCCAGTGTGAAAGGCAATTACACGTTTGAGTCGGATGGCGATTTTCACGGCTCATTCGCCGGTCAAATGGCCGGGAAACTCGCCGGGAGCTTCGCAGTCACGACTGGGAGAGCCGAGATTACCATCACCGAAAAACCATTCCTGATGCCCGAGGCAATTTTGAAATCGAAGCTTTCCGAGGCGCTTAAAGTGTTTTGCCTCAGGTTTTCGCCGGAGGGCTAATTGCAGAGTCACAGGTTGGAGGCCAGAAGGCAGAAGTCAGTAGTTAGTGATCTGCTTGAGGGTTGATCCGTGTAATCCATGTCCGAAACGAATGCCAAAGTTTGTTTGAACTGAAGGCCCAAATCGTGAAAACTGCCGCGTATAAATCTTATGCCCACCGTTACCACCGATTTCCCATCCCATTTAGATCATGTCTTCGTTGATTTCGAGAACGTCCAAAAGATTGACCTCGCGGTCATTGGCAGCAAGGGCGTCAGGTTCACGTTGCTGGTGGGACCCCGGCAGACGAAACTCGCTGTGTCCATGGTCCGGAAGTTTCTGCAGCACCCCGACGCGGTGCAGTTGGTGCAGCTCACTTCCTCCGGCAGAAATGCTCTCGACTTCACCGTCGCCTACTACCTCGGGCGCGCCGTGGCCGCTGATCCAAACGGCTCATTTCACATCGTGTCCAAGGACAAGGGTTACGACCCGCTTATCGCGCACCTGGTAGGCGAACACATCCGCGCTCGGCGGCATGACAGTTTCGGCACTCTCCCATTCGCAATTCCGGCCAAGGTGCCGGTACCAAATCTGCCGGTTGCCGTCCCCAAGCCAAAACCCCGGGTGAAAGCCAAAACTCAGTCTTCAATCCTGGACGAAAGGACGACCCACGTGCTGGAGCATCTGCGCAAGCCTTCCACGCCCCGCCCGAAGAATAAGAAAAAGCTCGCCAGTTTTTTGGGCGCTTACCTGGGCCGTAAAATGACCGAGATCGAAGCATTGAACCTTGTCGAAAACCTTCGCCGGGCCGGTCACCTCGTTATCGGACCAAAGGGTGTAGTAACCTATCGCATTTAGGGCGACCTGTCGTCCTCGCCCGGCCGCTGTTGCCACGGTTCCCGTGCGTCACGCATCCGGGATTGGGCGGCAGCGCCACTGTCGTTCGGTGTGAGTTGTCGTCCCAGATAAGCTTCAAACGACGTTTGATCGGGCGCGGGAGGCAAAAATGCATTAAGAATCCAGACGGCCCAGAGGAAGAAAAATACCCACAACACGACTTCACCGGCCGCGGACCAGCACCCGTCGCTTTCATCACCGTTACCCGTGCTCCAAATAAAACCCCGGCCTGCCCTCCGCGCAAGTGGAAACATGAACAGCAAGCCCGTCTCCGATTTTGGTATCTGTCGTGGTTCGTGCGAGATCCGCTGGCGAGTGACCCGGGGTGAGACATGCTGAACGCAGTTGCAACCATTAAATGCGCAAGGAACCCGAAGGTCGAAGCTGCGTCTTTGAGGGGGTCATGCCTTGCCTCGGATGTGCGTTTTCTGCATCTTCCCGCCGTGCAAACACCTGACCGCGCCGCCGCTCCCGCGCCTGAACCTGGACTGGTCAAGGGCCTGGGCCTGCTGGATGCCACCATGATCGTCGCCGGCTCGATGATCGGGTCGGGTATCTTTATCGTGTCGGCGGACATTTCGCGACAGGTCGGTTCGGCAGGCTGGCTTCTGCTCGTTTGGGTCTTCACCGGCGCGCTCACCCTGATCGGCGCCCTGGGCTATGGCGAGCTGGCCGCCATGATGCCGCGCGCGGGCGGACAATACGTTTATTTGCGCGAAGCCTACAGCCCGCTCTGGGGTTTTCTCTACGGCTGGACGCTGTTCCTGGTGATTCAGACCGGAACCATCGCGGCGGTCGCGGTGGCCTTCGCCCGGTTTCTTGGCGTCCTGGTGCCTGCGATTTCACCGAGTGCCTGGATCATCCGGCCGGTGAATCTCCCGGCCGGCTACGCCCTCAGCCTCTCGACCCAGCAACTCGTCGCGATTTTCCTTATCGTGTTGCTGTCCTTCATCAACACTCGCGGACTGCGGCTCGGGAAAATCATTCAGAACCTTTTCACGTCGATAAAAATCCTGTCGCTGCTGGCGTTGATTTTCATAGGCGTGGTGTTCGGACGCCATGCCGAAGCAGTGCATGCTAATTTCAGCGATCTGTGGACACCACGCGGAGTAACACCGGTTGCGCCGGATTTGCCGTTCCTGACCGCTGTCACGGCGGTGAGCGGATTCGGATTATTAATCGCCTTCGGGGTCGCCCAGGTCGGTTCGTTGTTTTCTTCCGTGGCCTGGGAGAGCATCACGTTTACCGCCGGCGAAGTGAAGGAACCGAAACGCAACGTCCCGCTGTCGCTCTTTTGCGGGACCGCGCTGGTGATCGCGCTCTATTTGCTGGCAAATGTGGCTTATCTTTGCCTGCTGCCGCTGGAGCAGATTCAACATTCGCCCGACGACCGCGTCGCCACGGCGGCCATGAACACGGTTTTCGGTGGCGCGGGCACAGGCATCATGGCTGTCGCCATTCTGATTTCCACTTTCGGCTGCAACAACGGTTTGATTCTGACCGGGGCGCGGGTCTATTACGCGATGGCGCGCGACGGGCTGTTCTTTCCAGCCACGGGCCGGCTCAACGCCTGCCATGTGCCGGCCGCGGGCCTCCTGCTGCAATGCGTCTGGGCATCGCTGCTGGTGTTACCCCGGACCCGGCTGCGCGACGCTTCCGGCGCACCGTTGCTGGATCCGACCACGCACGCGGAACAATACGGCAATTTGTACAGCAACCTGCTCGATTACGTCGTCTTCGCCACGCTGGTGTTTTATGTGCTCACCATCCTTGCGATTTTTGTTTTGCGCCGGAAACGGCCGGAAGTGGATCGGCCGTATTGCGCATTCGGTTATCCGGTTTTGCCGGCGTTGTATCTGATGGGCGCGAGCCTCATCATGGTTGTCCTGCTCTTTTACCGGACCCAGACCACCTGGCCCGGGTTGTTAATCGTGCTCACCGGTGTGCCGGTATATTTGTTATGGGCCCGGCGGACGAGAAAAGCGGGTGTGGCAAATTGAAAACAGTGGGCCCTTGAATCAATTTGCATTTGCCGGTTATAACCGAATTCCTTCGGCTGGCGGACCACCGGGGTCTCGAGTAGCTTTTCCGCGCGTGAAAAAAAGAATCCGGCGAATTGTCGTCATCGCGGTCGTCCTGGTGCTGGTATTGGCCGCGGTCGCGGTCGCCTTTCCACAGAGATTATTGTGCGTGGACAGCGGAACGGCGCAGGCGGACGTCATCGTGGTGCTGGGCGGTGGCGCGGCTGAACGGCCGGAACGCGCGGCGGAGTTATTCACAAATCATGCCGCGCCGCGCATCATTGTCAGCGGCTGGGGCGATTGCACCATCAACCGGCACTTGCTGATCGAGGACGGTGTGCCGGCGAAGGCGATCGCCCTGGAATCTCAATCGCGTAATACCCGGCAGAACGCGGAATTCACCGTCAAACTGTTGCGCGAACAAAAAGCGAGCCACGTCATCCTGGTCACTTCCTGGTATCATTCGCGGCGGGCGCTGGCGACTTTCCGGCATTATGCGCCCGAGATAAATTTTTACTCACGCCCGTCCTATGTGGGCTACGCGCGGGCCGACTGGCCGGGCCGGCGTTATATCGGGCACATTTATTGGGAATATCCCAAGCTCCTGGGTTACTGGATCGGGTACGGGGTCTGTCCATTTTAAATCCGTGCTTTGCGGCCGTCAAAAGCAAGTGGCGGCGCCGTTTCGTAGCGCCGCCAAAGTATTCGAAAGTTGGTTGCGGGGGCTGGATTTGAACCAGCGACCTTCAGGTTATGAGCCTGACGAGCTACCGGGCTGCTCCACCCCGCGATTCACTCGTAAAATACGGGGGTTTCTGCATTCGGCAAGTTTCGAAAGCGGCCTGCTCCCCCGATTTGTCGCCACCTTGTCGCCACTTTTTACCCTGACTTTTGACGTAAATTGGCACCGCCAGCTCCTTGTTACGTGTGGAGTCGAGAGCAGGAATAGCGATCACTAAAATTGGCTCCTAGGTCGGAATGGGCGGTGTTGGGCACCCTAGCCAGCACTGCCGGTATCGGTTTCGGCACTAGCCATTCGGGCGCTCACCTCAGCCTAATCCGCTGTTGGCCCGACAGATGTGCCAATATTCTGCAACATCAGCATCCTTAGATGTGGTGGCGACCGCAAAGGTGCTGGGCTTCGCGGAGCATGACATTCAGGCTTTGATGGCTGTGGGCAAGCTGACACCGTTGGGCGATCCGGCCCCGAATGCGCCAAAATGGTTTGCGGCGGTCGAGGTCGTCCAATTGGCCACTGACAGGGATTGGTTGCACAAGGCGACGAAAGAGATTTCCAAACACTGGCGGGACAAGCGAGAGCGGCGTCAGGTCGGGGCCTTCTCAAACAGCAACGCCAGTTAGACCCTCGCTCCATTGGCCTTACACAAGCCATTGCAAATGAGGGAGATTTAGATGAACGTTTTTTGAAAGAACCGGCATCGCGCTTACGAGTCTTTCATGTGAGAACAACTATAACCATTAAAACTCAAATGACTCTGAATATGAAAACGATTCTTCAGTGCTATCGACGTTCGTTGACTGAAGCCCTCCTAGTTTTGGTCGCAGCTGTGAACGCGCAAGGACAATACACCTACACGACTTTGAGTGCGCCGGGCGCGAGTGAAACTTTTGCGTATGGCATCTACGGCAACAATATTGTGGGTGAAGATTATACCGGGAGCGGAAACTATGGTTTTCTGTATAATGCAGTCAGCGGTACTTATACAACATTGAGCGTGCCCGGAGCGGTCCAAACTGCAGCCTATGGCATTTCCGGTAACAATATCGTCGGGTGGTACAACCCAGGGGGCCCTAATACGGAGGGTTTCCTATACAATACCATCAGCCAAACCTACACTACTTTGAACGTGCCTGGTGCACTGATGACAAGAGCTAACGGCATCGACGGTGACAACATCACTCTTTGGTCCACTTCTGGCGCGTTTCTGTATAAATATGGTGAGCCAATCTTACACGATGATTGAAGTGGCCGGAGCAAATGGGACTGAGGCCATGGGAGTCTCCGGCAACAACGTTGTGGGGCTTTACCTGATTCCCTATATGCATCAAGGCATTCAGGCCTACACATATCAAGGCTTTGAGTACAACACCGTTAGCCAGGTTTATAGGACTTTGAGCGTGCCGGGGTCAGTATTGACAGTAGCCGCCGGCATCGACGGTAACAATATCGTCGGTTGGTACGGTTCCGGCGCGTTTCTGTACGATGGTAGCAGCTACACTCTTTTGAATGCACCGCCGGGATCGGTTGCAGGGCAATTTGTTGCATACGGCATCTCCGGCAACAACATCGTGGGGTATTACGAACCTGTAGGTAATGGGTATCAAGGCTATCTGGCCACACCTATACCCGAACCTTCGGGTATGGGCTTGCTGGCCCTCGGGAGCGTTGTGATTGTCATATATGGTGGCCGTCGGTCGAGGGAAAAAGTTTCACCTAAATCTTCACCTAACGAACACTGAAAGGGCAGTGGATGGGCACTGGTGGAGCAATGAGTGAGCGGTCGCAAAAACAGCTTGAACCCCTGTAAAATAAGGCTACAATAAACCTTGAAACAGAGTGTGTTAGGCTCGGAACGGTAAAGCTTCCTCGTTCGATTCCGACCCTCGCCTCCAATTCCAACTGCGTGTGCAGTAGCGGTTTAGGAGGTTCGGGAGTCCAAACGGACACCAAAACGGACACCAATTTTCCAATCCGTAGGAAACAAGAATAGTCCGGCGTAATCCGCCGCCTATCGGTTACCGCTTCGGATTCGGCCTGAGTTATTCTCGCGGTTGCGTGAAAACTATGAAAACACGTTACCGTCTCATCTGCCGTGGAATTCGTGGCGGAGCCTACTACTGCGTGGACACTCAGACCGGCAAACGCACCAGCCTGGGCACCACCAACGCGGACGATGCCAAACAAATCATCGAGGCCAAAAACAATTCGGAGCGCCAGCCGGTTTTGAATCTGCAAATTGCCAAGGCGTATCTGGCAGGCAGCGACACCGGCATCACCACGCGCACCTGGCAGAACGCCATTGAAGTGTTGATTAGCACCAAACAGGGTGCGAACCAACACCGTTGGAAAACCGCCGCGAAGGACAAGGCATTCGTCATGTTGCTGCCGCAGGTCATCATTGAAACCAAGGCCGAGACGCTTTTGAAAGTCCTGCAAATGGGAACCGTCTCGACCAATGTTTATCTTCGGCGGCTGCACAACTTCTGTGTGGATATGAACTGGCTGCCCTGGCCATTGATTCCCAAACGCCAGTGGCCCGCCGTTGAGTTCAAAGAGAAACGCAGTATCACGCTGGCCGAACATCTGGCCATTGTCACCCGCGAAAACAATCCCGAACGCAAGGCATTCTATAAACTCGCGTGGCACTTGGGCGCATCGCAATCCGACCTGGCATTCCTTGAAGCCGAGAATGTTGATTGGGACAATCACGTCGTCAGCTACAAGCGCATGAAGACCGGCACGGTTGCCATCATGCGCATGGATGAAGACATGGAGGAAATCTTGCGCGACCTGCCGGGAAATGGGCCGCTGTTTCCGTATCTGCGAACCGTCCGTTCGGGCGACCGCGCCACGGAGTTCAAACAACGCTGCTCTGGACTTGGCATCAAAGGCGTTTCGTTGCACAGCTACCGGTACGCTTGGGCGGAACGGGCAAAAACGGCAGGCTACCCCGAACGGTTTGCCCAGGTAAATCTTGGACACAATAGTTGGGCGATGGCGCGGGCGTATTCCCGCAAGGCGCCGGTGGAAATGCCGTCCTTGAGTGAATACGAACGGCAACAGAAGGCCATTATTGGAAACCGAAACACCGAACCAGCGGCACCAGCCGTTGCTGCATAGGAGGCCATCATGCAACGTTGGCAAATTAAAGCACTCGAACTGGAAGTGTCGGTGTTGAAACACCTTGACGGATTCGTTCACGAACAGGTGGCAATGATTCGACTCATGCTCGCGCGCTTCGCCAGAGACTAAACCCATTTTTCAAACAGGCTCTAAGGATTTGTGGCAGGAGGAATATCTTCGTTTTTGCCGGTAGGACAGCCTCTCCAGTCATAGCTTTCGAGTTTGAAGACGTGATCAAGTGTTTGGAGAGTTTCCTTGAATACCCGACATCGCTCTTTTTCAAGGTTATTCAACGTTCCATTTGGTTGAGAATCAACGAAGGCTTCGGCGTCCTCCACGATTCGATGGAGCGGACCGCGCCAACTATCATAATAAAAGTTACAACTCCGAATAACATTGTCGTCCTTTAGATGCAAACTCAAATGAGCTAGAGTGGTAAAGAATCCTAATAAGTCGAAGACTCGGTGATACTCCTTATGGAATTGCCAATACTTTTTGTCGTCTTCAGTTTCTTCCAAGCCAGCGCATTTCCTCTCGTAGTATTTTCGGTGATGTTGGCCTGCGGATCGTCCAATAAGTTCTTGTATCAACTTATTTCGGTATTCGGAGCTTTCCCTGGCCTTGTGTAGAGCATACCAGGCTGGCGTGCGCACCTTATCGTGGTAATCAATCGAAAGATACATTTGATACAAGGTGAAGAGGGCGGAATTTGCATTGATTTTGCTGGTTCTTTCATCGGTGGCGAATGCCGCCATTGCAACCAAGCCTTCGACGGCAAGGACTAGGACCAAGCCAAGCTCTCCGATGGCTGCGTAGTCGAGAGCTCCGGAGATGAACAGGCAACGCATGATCAACGCCGTGGCTCCGACGGCGGATAGCAGCAGCAGTAGCGCTCCTATCCACTGGAACAATTTCAGCAATCTTGCCATAAATTTGCGCGATTTGAGTTTTGTGAAGGCTACCACCCATAATTGGCTGCTAACAAGCTCGGTTTGTCATCTGCATTTTTGAGCAGACTCTTAGCACTGCCGAACTGAACAACGATAAGGGCAAATTCGGCACGGAACTCCTAAACGGTGGAAGCGCGAGACACGCCGCCGATTTATGAGTGGCCATTGCCCTCATTGACAGCTAACACGCCACTGTTACGCGCCCGGTTTCTGGCGGCGCGCTCGTTCTTGTCCTTTACCTTCAACCGGACTATTTCACACGCCTTGGTCATCCATTTGGTATCGTTCTTCTTTTGCTCAATCTCGGCCGTCAGGAAAAATTTCATGGCTCCCGGAGGCGGATGTCCCAGCGGTTTAAGCAGACCGGCGCTGACCAGAATGGGAATGTGATCGGGTTCAAAACCAAGTTTCCATGCCGTCTCCGTGGCGTTGATCCGGCCCGGCGGCGAAAGCAGATTGAGAAATTCCTTGCGTTCGGGATTCATACATTCTCCTTGGTGAAAGTGACGCTGACAGCGGCTACGTGAGTTTTCAACGTGCTGGCATAGTGCCGGTCTGCCTGTTGAACAAATTTCAACTCATGCTTCTGGATGGCCCGGTCTATGGATTTAAGCCCGCTGCCCAACACGACCACCTCGGCCACGGCAAAGCAGATCATTAACCGCTGTGGCGGAGCCTCCGGTTCATTTTCCAATATGGGATTGGATGCCAGCCTGGAATACAGGAATTGAGCGTAAGACAGTTGAAAACTTTCCTCGTTGTCGGCAATCACATTCAACGTGGCTACATTGGGGTCAGTGCCGAAACAGGAATTGTCGCGCGAGTTAAACTGAGATTCGGTGAGTGGATTGGTGTTCATAAGCTTGGGTCCAGTTGATGCCCTTGTGGGTCGAAAGCGACGGGTGACGGAAAATGTTGAGCCGTTTCAAGAAGCGATGGCCGCGCTGCAAAACGTTCTGGATAAACCGGCGTTGGTGAATGACAGGCATAGCTTCAATCGCCGCAACACGGGTGCTGGAATGAGTAACGTGAGAACGGAGTAAATCCTTGTCATCGGTGAATACGCGGCAGGTATCACGCCCGCGCGAGATGCTGACATAAAATTGTTCCCGACTGACAGCAGGCAGGGAACGCGACGAGGCGACAACCAACACCTCGTCCACCGTTTTGCCCTGGGCGGCATGGGAAGTGACGGCGTAGCCGTGGGTGAAGGTGCGGTAGTTATCAGGAATCACCCGGCCATCGGCCAGCACGATGGAATCCCCTTGAATAGCCTTGACCTCGACCAACTCGCCGTTGATAAACCGTTTGCGCCAGTTGGCTTGCAGCAACAGCTTGTCACCGGCGGCAATCCTCAGTTTCCGCTTCTCCCCCACATCAAACGAGGCAACGCCTCGACCCAATGGGAAAAGACTTTCAGAACCATCGGCACGTTGAACTTTCAGTGAATCATTTTCAACGGCGACGACTTCGACGAATTCACCTTTGGCAAAATCACCTTTGCTTTGATGAAACCGAATCGCCAGGCCAGGACGATACTGCTGTCCATCCCTCTTTTGCGCTTCCGTCCACGACAATGAATCAAAAACCTGAAATTCCTTTTCCTCACCGGCCAATGCGCCGGACGTTTTCAATGCTGCACGCACTTTTTCCGTCACCGCCTCGATTTCATTCCAGGTCGGCGCGACCAACAACGCCGATTGGTTTTGTTTCAGGGCTTTCACATACGCTTGCGCCGCAGAGTCGTGGACCCGATTGTCTGAAAGTTCGACCACCGCGCCCATGTGTTCCAGTTGGTCAAAGGCCAGAGTCGTTTCCTTTTTCGCCGCCAACTCAACGGCCTTGCGATAATCAGCACGGCGTTGCCGTCGGATGCCGGTCAGTTGGCCGGATTGAAAATGGGAATGGTTCTCCAAAATCCGCAACGCATCACCACGCGCAACCGAGGCGTGCTGGCCGGTATCACCACAGAGCAGGACACGGCAATCCCCCGCCAAGTCAAAGAGTCTTTTTAGGTCGTCAATGCCGACCGCCCCGGCTTCATCAAGAACAACCAGGCTGCGTTTCGACAACACCGGCTTCGATAGCAACAGGCTTTGCAACGTCACCGCCTCGAATCCTTCTTTGCGAAGAACGTCCGTTGCTGCCGCCGTCGGCGCACAGAACAGCGGTTCCATGCGCACTTCTTGGCAGGCGGCTACCAGCTCACGCAGGGCCGTGGTTTTGCCTGTGCCGGCCAGTCCACGGATGCCGGTGATGCGGTCACTGGTGCGAAGGATATGGTAAATCGCCCGCTGTTGATCCTCACTAAGCCAGTCGGCAGGCTGATACGTCGGATGCAGCGGGGCGACAGCATCACATCCGGTGTTGACGGTTTGAATCAGGGACAACTCCGTTGCCAAAATTCGTTTGGTGGAAAGTCCCCACTCCGTCCGCACCAACTCCGATGATTGATCCAACTGCCGTTTCAGGCGCAGCAAATCTATCTTCCCCTGACGGTACGACAGTGCAGCAGCCAGCAATTCATGCTCCGGCACCATAGATTTGCGTTCAAATACATGAGCAGTGGCGAATGCCAGGGCTTGTGTTTCAGAGCCAAGGTCCCTTGTCGGATTGCTCGGCCGAGCCGACGTTACCAACGTTTGCATCGGCTCCAATTCGTCCGGGCGCAACTGCGCCAACTGGCGTTCACGCACTTCACCAGTCGAGATGCCTTTGAGCTTTTTGGTACGACTTTGATGCACGGCATACGACACCTCATTGTTGGAAAGTTTGCGTCCAAGCCTTTTCTCCATTTCGCTGACGATTTGGCTTACCTCCTGGGCGCGTTTGGAAAACTTCTTCATCACAGCATCGCTCACCCCTTCGATGTCAAACCCATGCTTGGCTGGTGTGGTGCGGTAACCAATCTCCCGCACCCGCCGCGCCAGCTCATTGCGATAGACGGCCGTGGCGTAACGAATCGCGTCATACATTACGCCGGCCTGTAACGCTTTCCAGCATTGCTCGCTTTCATCAAACGTGGCATTGAAAACGGTGAAATGGGTGTGCAGCTGCGGGTCGAGTGCGCGCGAACTGGTGTGGACAAACGCAGCGGCAACTAGGTTGCCAGTCGTCCGGTCCCGCTGATTGCCTGCCTTGCGCACCCGTGTTGCCGCAAATGTTTCCAGTTCACGGAACGCAATTCGGGCTGAGTCCTCGTGAGCTTCGACCAACCGTTGATCGTCCATCACCACTGCCAAGACAGATACCGACTTGGGCGGCGAACAGGTGAAATCGAAGAACACCCTCCGTTTGTCTTTTTCATTTTGGCGCAATGTCAGCCGCTCGCCGGTTTGCGGATGCTGGTTCTCACACAACGCATAAAACTGTTCGCGAGAGACGTTTTGCCCGGCACCGAAGCCCAATCGTTCCGCACCGATGCCGATCCACTGGCCAGGGCGGATTTCCCCGGCAGCGTAATAATCGTTCTGTGACAGGTGCTCGACGAAGTATCCTTCGGCACCCGCCAGACTTTTATGCGCTATGGCACTGAACATAGGGAATGACTTTATCAAGTTTCCAAAGGCGGCTTGTGCAATGTTTGAACAAAATGAAATGGCCTCGCTTTTCCGGTGCAGACCGGCATTGACCGCCCATCGTCCGACCCAGTGTCATGAGGTGCTGCCTCTGTCTGTTGCTTCTCATCGCACCGGGTAGTTTGCCAAAGACCATCGCCGTCGTTTTGCAAACTTTGCAAAATCGTCTGGCTCCAATCGGGTTCGTCTTTAGTATTCCGGAATGTCTGAATTCATTCATCCCGCGAGCTTGCCAGAAATCGGCGGAGCATTGGTGTAGCTCCTACACAAAATGAAGGGTCAGTTTTTGACCAAAAAGCGGCGAGAAAACATTGATTTTATTGGGCATTTGCATCTTTTGGCCCGGCAGGATTTGAAACCGTCCTTTTCTTGCCAAAAAAAACTCAAAAAAAGCACCCTGCCGAAGCCTATGTGGTCCATCCCCCGATGCAATTGCCAAACGGGCATTTGCCTGCCAGTCGGCTTGCCAGAATTTCCATAGATTGCGACACTGCTTTGTGCCATTGCTGTATAGGTATTTTGACCCCGACGGAATAGCCGCATTGAAAACAATGTCGCTGCCCGCTTCCAACCCGTCGTTCTTCAACGACCCGTTTGAAGTGCGCCCATGTTTTGACCAGGACCGGCATGACTATTTCGCAAAAACCCATGAATCGTTTTATGCCGGACTTGGAGTTCCCCATTCGCTTTCGGCCAAGCGTTCGATGGTGGGAGTCCCGACCGAGAATGCGGTGGATTTTGGAGAACATCTTAACAAACGTTTCCGTGACGAATTGGGCAAAAGATTCCGGGTATGCTATTTGAGTCGCACGCCGCATAGTACGCTCATGTGGGGCCATTATACCCAATCACATCAGGGTTTCATTTTGGGAATAGATATTTCGAGCGCCGGTTTTGCCACCGGCATCAAACCAGACGGGTTTGAAATCCGTTACACGCCTGACCGTTCCTCGTTAAAATTGCCCCTGGCTTACTATAGCGGCATTTCAGTTGAAGAATACGACCTCCGTGGCAACATCGTAAACGATCCAAATCAGGAAGTCGAAAGCGATGGGGGTCTCGTCATCCCCTTTTACGAATATCAACGACAGATGGAAACTGCCAGAATTGCGGCGTTGACCACGAAGGCATTGGATTGGGCATACGAGCAGGAAATCCGATTCATCTATGACCTGCCAAAACACGCGAACCAGTTAAAGTTCGAAGCTGCACGTCATTTTGTCCCCATTCCACCAGCCGCTTTGCGTGAGGTGATATTTGGTTTCCGCACTCCGCTAAAAATCGTCCAAGAAGTCGTTAGCCTTTTCAGGAAAGGCCAAATCGGGAACCCACAGTTATTCTTCTCTGGTTGTCACCCATTTCGATTTGAAGTTCAGAAACACAAGGCAACCCCTGAGTATCTGTTGCAGTATTTTGAGATCGTCAGGCCAACGTTTTGAGGTTCATCCATCCCCACCAGGAAAAATTTGGTGCTAGATAAGCAACTCAAGGCGCTTTGACTGGCCGGCTTTCCTGCGGGCACTCGGAAACCGGCCAGACAAATCGCCTTTGAAGTGAATCCTATGCGGTCGCGCACTCAACGAGCGTTCCTGAAACCCGCTCCACTGCGCCGTCGTTTGTTCATGCCACTCCCGACCTGCTTCGTTCCGCTTCCGCTTTCAGAACGCTCGTTCAGTGCTTCGACATCGCCTATACGTACGCAATTTTGTGACGTTCAACCGAACGGAATCTCTGGCGGCTTTCTGGAATCGAAAGCCGGTCATTTTGGTTAGACACCATCCCCTTATCAGAATAAGGCCGTTATTGCCGCCGGCTATCCGCCGGTTGTCCGGCGGAAACGCCGCCGCAAGAGCCGGGCAATTGCCGGGATTCATCCGGGCAGTGTTCCAGCAATGTCCCGTCAATCGCCGCTCAACATCCGGTGAATCGTCCGGGCAATATCCGGCACAATATCCGAGCAATTGCCGGGAATCATCCCGGCACCGTCCGGGCATTGGCCGAGCAACTACCGGCCAACGTCCGAACTACATCCGACACAGTGTCCACACAAATGCCGGGGATTATCCCGGCAGTGTCCCAGCAACGTTCCGGTAACATCCAGACTGTCCGCACAGACTCGGTCATTCCATGTCCGTACACAGTCCATGATCTGACCTTGACTGCGATGCGGCCGGATTCAGTCCACAGCCACGTACAGACCGGGAATAATCCATGTTCAAGGACAATCCGCGGCCCGGTTCAGTCCACTGCCACAGCGTGTCCGTTGACAGGGATTGTCCGCGTTCTGACCATATTCGCACACCTACATATTCCAAACTGACCGCTGGCAGGCGGTTATCAGGCATTTTCAGGCTAGTGCGCCGCTCGCCGATTGGATATAAAACAATGCGGCAAAACAACCCGCACCATGAATCGCATCTATCAGGGCCGCGTCAGCAAAGTTCTCGACGACCAAAACCGCGAACTTGATCTTCATGTCCTCTGGCAGCACCACGAATTGTTTCAGGACGCGGTGAATTATTACATCGTCTGTCTGCTCACGCTGGCGGGAGATTTATGCTCCAAACAACGCGACTTGCGGGAAAAGATGATAACCAAACCAACGGTAGAAGGCGAAGAGCCACTCCATGTGTGGGAACGGTTTCGTCGGCGCGGAGTGTGGCGACGTGGGCTGCGGGATTCGGTCGCGCCCTACTTGAGTCCCGGCAACACGGACGCTTCACCAGAAGAATGCTTCGCCGCAGTTTTGGCGGGAAATGAAATTGCGACCATTGAGGCAGGACGGAAACTACTTGATCGCGGGCTTCGTCAATTGCTCTCCAAATGCACTGGCGCGAGCGGCTGTCGCAACGCCGCTCCTGAGTTTCTGCCGCGCTTCTGCGATCCGAATACCAAGTGCAATTTCGTTGAAGATGCCGGAACATTGCAGCGCGATGCTGACAAAGCAATGCTGCCATTCGTTCTCCACGATCCCACAGTAGCTGCTGACTCACCCCAACTTGACCCACTTGGCGTTCATTCCATCGCGTGGCCCGATGGCCGGAAGCCCGAATTTAAGAATGCAGAAGCGAAGGAAAAGCTCCGTCTGATGCTTCAACGATGGCGCGAAACCCAGCCGGAACATTCATCCGACTGGGCAAGGTTGGAGCAGAAGATCGAAGCCCTGCCTGACGATCTCGTCCTCCCCAGCTATGCTGCGACCGCCGCCAAGAGCAATCCAGTTCTTGCCCGAAATGCAATGCTCCGCATCTATGCCATGTATTTGTTCAGCCGGGTCGAGCGGTCGGAATTCACGCTCAATCTGCTGCGGGCAACAACCGCTGCGCCAAAACCGGACGCCAAACGGCCAGAACTGAAAGTAATGAATGGCGACGGCGACCCCATTCGACTGGCTCGCGGCCAACGCGGCTACGTGTTCCGAGCCTTTACCGGCCTTCCTTCATGGGGTGGAAATGAATCGGGAGAAGCCAAATGGCTGCGCTTTGACGTAGCTGCATTTGAAGAGGCTCTGAAAGCCCTGCACCAAGTGGATGACAAAGCCAAGGAACGCGAGGACGAAAGAAACCAGAAAATTGCACAGCACAAATACCAACGCGGAGAGACGAAGAAATGGAGCGGAGGCGCTGCCGGTGAAGATGAACACCGCCCACCAGTTCTTGCCGGCGACCCGCGCATTGCGCGGCTTGAGGAACTTTTGCGCTCCGACCTCGCTCAGGAATACTCGATGGCCGAAGGCGTTGAGGTGGAATATGGCCTGCACCCGCGCACGATTCGTGGCTTTCGCGACATCCAAAAACTGTGGAACGAGGCATTGAAGCCTGGACAAGGCTACAGCGACGAGGCGCGCAAGGAATTGTGGAGACTTCTCACCGATTACAAGAAGGAGAACGCCGAAACCATTGGCAGTCCGGTTTTGTTCGACGCGCTCGTGGAAGAAGCAAATTGGATTATCTGGCGCGAACCCGAAGCGGCAACTCTGACACAGTGGCGTAAAGCTGCCGGACTTTCAGAAGGTGCAGAGTTTTGCACCGACTGTCTTCAAGCTCTCACCGACGAGCGCGAGCTGCTTGCTGAAATCGAACGTCTGCGTGACCCTATTCGCCTCACGCCCGCCGATGCCGTTCATTCGCGGCGGCAGTTTTACTTTTCCGACGTGAGCGACTTAACCAAGAAGAAACGGCTTTGCCACGACAAAAACTATCTGGATGCGGAAATCGCAGACAAGGTGGATGGCAAGTGGACGCCACGCTGGGTGCGAATCCAATTTGGAGCGCCGCGTTTGTTGCGCGACCAACTCAAATCCGACACGGAAGGAAAAGAATCAGCATGGCAGCAAGCAATGATGGCAGCGCTTGGTTTGAAAGCCGGCCTGGTAAAGAAAGAGAAAGGCAAACTCCGCCCGGCGACTTTTGCCGAATGCACAGCAGTGGCGTTGATGCCGGAACTGACGGCTTCGGGCGAGCGACGCATTCTGCTTAATTTTCCGCTCACACTTGAAGACGACGCCGTGGCACGTCAACTCGGCAAAGCAGCGCGCTGGGACGCAAATCAGTTCGGACCGAATTTCAAAAGCTCCTCCTGGCTTCGCTGGCCATCCACGCCAGATGCAAATGCCCGCTCACGACCTTGGTGGGAAAGTGGCGAACCATTCCGCTGTCTCTCTGTGGACTTGGGGCAGCGTGACGCTGGCGCATTTGCATTGTTGGGAGTCACGCCCGGCACCGCGCCCAAACCCCAAAGTCGCAAGCTCGGCAATGACGGCAGCAGGAATTGGTGGGCCACCGTCTGCGCAACGGGAATGCTGCGGTTGCCCGGCGAGGACGCCAAAGTTTTTCGCGATGGGAATCCGAAACCGCAAGAGGAACTTTCCGGAGAGCGTGGACGGAATCTTGTGGCTGGCGAATGGGAGGAGTCGCGGGACATTTGCACCGCGCTTGGCTTTCAGCCGGACAAATTGCTAGGCGCTAACAAAGTCCGCTATTCCTTTCCGGAATTGAACGACCGACTGCTTTACGCCCTCCGCCGTGCTCAAGCTCGGCTGGCGCGGCTCCAAAGCTGGAGTTCCGTAGCCTACCAGGAGCCGGATGAAAAAAAGCGGATGGCTTTCGAGAAACGTCGGAAACGGATCAAAGAGCAAATCGCCGAGGCCATCGGAACACGGGCAGTTGAGGAGTCGAAAGATGAAAAAAACCGGGGGCAGGAATTGATCGAGCGCAGCAATTGGCTAAACGACGTGGAACCGTTGATTGAAAAAGAGGCTTGGGATGCTGTTGCAACGCGGATCAAGGCTGAAATCAAATCTGAACGCGAAATCATCCAGCGCGAACTTGTGCGCATCGCGGATCGCATCCAGCCATTGCGAGGCCGTCGCTGGGAATGGGTTCCGCGCCCGAACGACACGCAGAATCATATTCTCCGACAAACCAAGCGCGGCACTGATGACCGAGCCAAACTCCTTGCCGGGCAGCGCGGTCTTTCGATGAAGCGGATTGAACAACTTGATTCTCTTCGTCAGCGATGTCAGTCCCTCAACCGCGCCCTCCGCCAAGAACTAGGCAAACCAGCCAATCTTGGACGCAGCAAACGCGGCATCGAATTGCCCGATCCTTGCCCCGAATTGCTGGACCGGATGGAGGCACTCAAGGAACAACGCGTGAATCAAACCGCGCATCTCATCCTCGCCCAAGCATTGGGTGTCCGCCTGCGTTCACACACGACGAGTGCGACAGAGCGCGAGAAGCACAACATCCACGGTGAATATGAACGCATCCCCGGACGCGAACCTGTGGACTTTGTAATCATCGAAAATCTCAAATACTACGAGATGACTCAAGGCCGGGCGCGCAGCGAGAATGCGCGCCTGATGAAATGGTGTCGGCGGCACTTGCGCGACAAACTTATTCAGCTCTGCGAACCGTATGGCTTGCGAGTTCTGGAAGAATGGCCTGCGGACACATCGAAATTCTGTTCGCTCACAAGTGTTGCCGGTTTTCGCGCAGTCGAGCTTACGCCGGAAGATGCCAAGGAATTTCGGTGGAAGAAACACCTCGACCGTTTGCGCGAGGAAACGGAAGGCAAGCGCAAGCTGACCAATGACGAGCGTGAAGAAAGCCTGCGTGTGAAAAAGCTTTTTGATTCTTTGGAGCTTATGAACGCGGACATCCGGGCGGCAAATACTTTGCGCCCCAAATGGCGCACCCTTCTCGCACCACAAAAAGGCGGGCAGATTTTTATCCCCGCCTCCGCCACCGAATGGTTTGAACGCAAGAATCGTAAGACCGGCAAAGCAGAAAAAGTGTTTGGTTTCAAGATGGCTGGCTTATGTCGCCCAGCAATCATGCAAGCGGACATTAACGCCGCAATCAGTCTCGGCCTTCGTGCCGTTGCCGCACCTGAAAATGGAGAAATTCATCTGCGCGTTCGCAGCGAAAACAAAAGTGGCAAATTTTCCGTTCGGGCGGACAACATTCGTGAGAAGGCACGTTGGGGAAAGAAGCTGCCGGAAATCACGATCCCGAACGAGAAACACTTCGCAGATTTGCTGACCGAAGCACGTCCCAATTTCTATGCCGACCTTGGCGGCGTAGCTGACTTCGACAAGGCTGAAGTTTCAGGTCAGCAGAATTTTGCCAGCGGGCGTGGCCTCTGGGGAAGCATCAAAGGCAACGAGAGGCGCGAGGGCAAGGATTGGCTGCGCGTTGAGGAAATCAATCGCGCCAGAATTGCAAAATGGGAACGCGGCAACGATGACATTCCCATGTAACCGCCATGAGCGAAGCGCCGATTCAAGTCAACGCCGGGCTAGAATCCCAGCCGGTGATGCCGGTGCGTCGTCTCAACAATTACGTTTATTGTCCGCGCCTGTTTTATTTCCAGTGGGTTGAAAACATTTTTCAGGAAAGCGCTGATACGGTTGCGGGTTCAACCACGCATCGCAATGTGGACGCACCGTCCAAGCTGGATGAAGAAAAGGCAAAAGCCTTGGGCGAAAATCTGCCGGAAGGAACACATCTGCGCAGCTTGCGCTTGGAAAGCGAATCGCTGGGCATTGTTGGTGTAATAGATTTGGTGGAAGGTGGCCCGGAAGGCGCGCAAATCGTGGATTACAAAAAGGGTTCTGCCCGGCGCAACAGCGAAGGCGAACGTGAAGCGCGCGAACCGGAGACAATGCAAGTCGGCGCGTATGCTCTGCTATTGCAGGAACATGGCGTGAAAGCTTCCAGCGCGGTTATCTACTACGCCGCCGACAAACGCCGCGTGCCGGTGGAAATCAATGAGGAAATGCTGGCGAAAACCCGGCAGGCCATTACCGATGCAAAGGCACTCGCGGCTTCCGGCCGTTGCCCGCCGCCGCTGAAAAACGATCCGCGTTGCCTCGGCTGTTCCGCCTATCCGATATGTCTTCCGAATGAATCTTTTTGGTGGTCGAAACGACGCAAAGCGTCGCCCACCGATGGACAGATTCAATTCAGTTTCATCGCCCAATCTGAAGATGCCGTCCGTGACCGGATTCTTGAGGCATTGGATTTTGCCGCCGAGTCCATGGACAAGGAACCGACGTTGCAACCGCCGCGACCCGAAGGCGACGATGGTGAGGTGTTGGTGGTGCAGACGCCGGGCGCGCAAATCGGCCAGCGCGGAGATGAATTGCTCGTCAGCGTCAAGGGCGAAGACGTGCGCAAAGTGCCCGGCCAGCAGGTGCGGGCGATTTATTGCTACGGCGCGGTTCAAATGACGGCGCAGGCTGTTTCAACGTGCCTGGAATTGGGTATTGACGTTTCCTATTTTTCACCAGCAGGACGATTTCTCGGAATGTTGGGCGGATTGCCAGCCAGCGGCGTGGATGCGCGGCGCGGACAATATCGGCTGTTTGAACTTCCGGGCGTGCGTCTGCAACTGGCGCGGGAAGTCATCCGCGCCAAGATTCACAACCAGCGTGTCATGCTTATGCGCAACGGCGAGGTGCCGGATCGGGTGACGAGCTTGATGGCGAACTTTCGCGATTCCACGGAATCGGCGCGCGACTTGACGGCGTTGCTTGGCATTGAAGGCAGCGCGGCGGCGCTTTATTTCGAGCAATTCGAGTCCATGCTGAAACAGCGCGACGACTGGAAGTTTGACTGGCGCGGGCGCAATCGCCGTCCGCCGCGCGACCCGGTGAACGCGCTGCTTTCGCTCGGTTATTCGATGTTGGCGAAGGAATTGACGGGCGTTTGTTATTCAGTCGGACTTGATCCATTTCTCGGCTTCATGCACCAACCGCGTTATGGCCGTCCGGCGCTGGCACTGGATTTGATGGAGGAATTTCGTCCGCTCATTGCGGACAGCGTGGCCATCAGCCTCATCAATCGCGGTGAACTTGGCCCAGAGGATTTCATTCGCAGCGCGAACGGAATGTTTTTAACTGACAAAGGCCGTCGGCCATTTTGGGAAGGATGGTTTCGGCGGCTAGATACGGAAGTCAGCCACCCGGAATTCAGCTACAAAATGGCCTATCGCCGGATGCTGGAAGTGCAAGCGCGGCAGTTGTGGCGCTTCGTTCGCGGCGAGGCATTAACGTATCACGGATTTGTCACGCGATGAGCCGCATCCGCTATCTGGTGAGCTACGACATCAGCGACCCAAAGCGGTTGCGGAAAGTAGCGCGCTCGCTGGAAGGTTTTGGTGTGCGATTGCAATACTCGGTTTTTGAATGTCCGCTGGATGATTTGCGTCTGGCGAAATTAAAGGCCGAGCTTCAGGATTTGCTCAATCACGATGAAGATCAGGTTTTGTTTGTATCGCTGGGCGCGAGTTCCAAAGACGCGAGCTTGATAATTGACGCAATGGGATTGCCTTACGAAGTTCGCTCGCGCGTGACGATTATTTGATCAGTCCGTAGCGAAAAGTGACGATGTGCTCAAAAAAACTCCTTTGTTGGGCCAAATCACATGAATTCCCAGCGATGCAAGCCATTTCAAAATGTCAACGGACGGCTTTTGTGGAATGAGAATCGCTTTATGTTCAACGCGCAATTGTGGATTTGCCTTTGCTTGAAACGCATAATCCAAAAGCTGCCCCACCGCCATTCGTATGAACTCTCGGCCGGTTGAACCTTTCGCTTCAATTAAGTTTCTTCCTTTTCTTTCGTAAGCGTCGCATCGGAGTCTGCCATATCTCGCCACCTCAAGTTTACGGCCAAATTCGCTTAACGCTTGTTTATAGTTTTCCACCAATTTGGCCTCTATCTTTTCCGCTTTTATGTTTTGACGCACCTTCCGAACAAGAAACCAAGGGCGACCGAGTTTTGGTAGATCCGCCAAGCTCGATTGAACATCCTTTTCTTCTTTTGCGGATGGCTTGTCTCTATCGGCGATTTGGCCCTCCATCCATTCGCAGACTCTACGATGAATCCGAATTTTTGGATGAAGCTGGATCAGTGCTTGTGGATGTTGGAGAACCTCGATAAGCGGAACTCCTGGTGGTGGTTTGTCCATAGATTTGAACGGGTTCAAATTTCGGACGGTCACAGTTTCAGATGAAAGATTGTAGAATGTCATTCTTTCGAATTCACCCCTGACAACACCCAAGCCAACAATTTGCGGTCTCCAATTGTGTCTTCTGGCAATAAGGATGATGTCGTTCCGCAGCACCCCAGGAATGTGTGGAGGTTGTTCGCCAGCGAACTTCCGCCCAAGAATATGGTCGGTTCGATTGGGTCCGTAGCCCATGAACGCCGCATGAAAACGGCGCGATATTTCAATCCAGCCTGGAACCGTCTTTGATTTATCTTTGACGTTCGGCGAGACGATCCAGTATTGCCTTTCACTCATAAAGGGTGGCGCACAGTTTCGATGTCACGGGGCTAACGGCCGGTTGCGTGTGTCCGTAAGATAAACCACTGTTGAGAAATGAGCGATAGAATATCAAACGTTGTTTTTACCGATATTATTGCGTAAGTTGCCCTGCAACGCCTCGATTATTCCAATTTCAAGCTTGCAACTCCTTTGAAAAGGCGTTGAATAAATCCCGGCCATGTGCCACCGACCAGTTAGCTTCCGCCATTGGCTAACCATGATTGCTCATTGAAATCGCGACGACTGCGCCTGAATGCGGCGATGGCAGTGCGAGTGCGGAAATGCTGGCGCTGGCCTGCACGGACGCTCGCACGACAGATTCGCTTGGATTGATAGGCTATTGGCAATGATTGTTACCCGTTTCATTTATGTGTTAATGCTCCAGCCTGCCTCACGCTCGCAAAATGCTGCGGCAGGTGTTGATTCTCAAGGTGTTCTAGGGAGCGAGCCGCAGTCGCCGCGACTGCGGCAATCTTGAGGCGGCTGAAAACTCGCAGCCAACGAGAACGCGCATTTCTAGCCGCAGTCGCCGCGACTGCGGCAATCTTGAGGCGGTTGAGGTCGGTCCACAGGCTCCCCGGCGTCGCATTCGGCCGCAGTCGCCGCGACTGCGGCAATCTTGAGGCGGCCGTCGGCCAAATATGCCGATGTGGTTGACGCGGCGGCCGCAGTCGCCGCGACTGCGGCAATCTTGAGGCGGTTAAAAACCTCGACAACCGAGTGAAAGAATGCGCCCGCCGCAGTCGCCGCGACTGCGGCAATCTTGAGGCGGGAACGTTTCCAGCCATGCGCACGTCACCGCCGCCAG
>Ga0335085_10001454_pt1 | contig 50084 bp, 45 predicted proteins | sample Lox_Sample_45_FD_206712 | JGI IMG/M metagenome (GOLD analysis project Ga0335085, IMG submission 206712) | Soil microbial communities from Loxahatchee National Wildlife Refuge, Florida, United States - Lox_Sample_4.5 | ecosystem: Environmental > Terrestrial > Soil > Wetlands | place: USA... | reverse complement strand
TCGAGCCGGAGACGATGGCCGAGCTGGCCGAGATCCCGAACGTCTCCGCCGTCAAGCAGTCGAACGCGGACCTCGAGCAGGCGAAGCGGATCGTCGAGCTCGGGCTCGATCTCTACGCGGGCGACGACAACCTCGTGCTCCCGTTCGTGGAGCTGGGAGGCGCCGGCGGCGTCTGCGTCCACACCCACATCGTCGGGCCCCAGGTGAAGGAGCTGATCCGGCTCGCGCGGTCGGGCGACCTCGAGGGTGCCCGGCGGCTCGACGAGGAGCTGGCACCGGCCTACGAGCTGATCGGCGTCGTGACCGGGCCGATCCAGATGAAGGCCGCGCTGAACATGCTCGGCCACGACGTGGGCGGCGTGCGCCTACCGCTCGTCGAGGCCGACGCGGCCGAGACCGCCGAGATCCGCTCCTGCCTCGAGCGGCTGAAGCTTCTTCAGCCGTCCACTGTTTAACGGCCGCACCGGCAAAGCCGGCACGGCCTCCTATGTCGGCGTCGCAAGCGAACGCCTCACGGGGCGCTTGGAGACCCGCGCGTTCGCCGGCATTCCGAGCAGGGCGATCGCGCCCGCCACGAGCAGCAGCCCGGCGCCGCACAGGATGGCCACTCCCGGGGCGACGAGGCTGTTGACGAGCGGAGCGACCGCGACCGCACCCATCATCGTCAGCGTGATGAAGCCGTACGAGAAGCCGAACACGGCGCCGTAGCGGCGCGGGTCAGCCTCGCGCTGCACCACGGTCTCGAACAGCACGTCCGTCGTCCCGTCCACGAAGCCGATCGCGCCGAGGACGAGCAGCGCGGTCGGCGCGTGATCGACGAGCCCGAGCATCCCGAACAACCCCGCCATCACGAGCAACCCGGCGCCGATCCAGCGCCCGGCCGTCTCTCCCATCCTGGCCAGGCCGACGAGCGCCTGGCCGAGCGCCAGGCCGGTGGCGAGCGCGGCGATCCCGAAGCCGTAGCCGCCCTCCCCGAAGCCGAGCTTCTGCTCCAACAGGCGCGGTAGGGTCGCGTTCGCGAGGCCCGTGGCGAGCGTCGCCGCCGCGAACGAGAAGACGAGCACGAGCAGCCAGCGACGGCCGAGCATGTAGTGCAGGGCGCCGGCCGAGTCCTCTTCCTGCCGCGGCTTCTCGACTCGCCGAAACGGTGCACGGATGAGGCCGAAGAAGACCATCGCCGCGACGAAGGTCCCGAGATCGACGACGAGCGCGGGCACGACGCCAACGAGCGAGACGATCAGTGCCGAGCCCAGCGCGCCCACCGCCATGGCCCCGTCCTTCGCGATCCCGAGCCCCGCGTTTGCCGAGGCGAGCTGCTCCGGCGGCAAGAGGCTCGGCAGCAGCGACGGCACGCAGGCGTTGGAGATCGCGGCGAGCCCGCCGGATGCGGCGATCGCGACGAAGACGACGGCGTGAGAGCCGGAGGCGACGCCGAGCAGCGCCGCAGCGACCGCGGCCCCGCGGCCGAGCTCGATCCAGACGAGCAGCCGCTGCTTCGGCAGGCGGTCGACGACGAACGCGGCGATCCCGCCGCCCAGGACCGGCGGCGCGAGCCGCGCGAGCAGGAGCAGCGCGGCCTGGCCGGTCGACCCCGTCGTCGAGTAGATCCAGCCGACGAGGGCGGTGAGGGTGATCCAGTCGCCCGCGTACGAGACGAGCTTGCCCACCGAGAGCATCCGGTAGTTCGGCGTGCGGAGCGGCTCGACCAGGCGCGACGCCTCGAACACCGGCTCGCCGTCGTCGCGCACGGAGACGAGTACGACGAACACGATCATCCCGATCCCGATCAGGATGTCGCCGATCGAGAAGACGTTGGTGAGCGGGAACTCCGTCGGCAGCGCGAAGACGTCGCCGAGGAACCCGAGGTGGGCCGGCCCCACGAAGACGTTCTCGTGGATCCCAGGCGAGAGCCCGTCCGCCCGGGCCGCGCTCTCCGAGACCGGCATCAGGCCGTGGTTGGCGAGGATCGCAGTCGCGTTCGCCATCAGGCCGAGCAGCACCGGCACGAGCACCTTCAGGCGGAAGTTCGCCGCCGCGAACGCGAGCAGGAGCACGTAGCTCCCCACGTGGAGCCGCTCCACGTTTGCCTGCGAGAGGCCCTCGCCGAGCGCGCTGAAGATGTAGACCTGGAGCAGGAGCGCGACCGGGACCGTCCACTTGAGACGGAAGCCGACCTCCACCAGACGGCCGGCGCGGCCGCCGAGCAGCATCGCGAACACGAGCCCGAGGACGAGGCTCGGGAGGAGGAACATCAGCGCTCCGCCCGCTGCTGCCGCCGGGTTTCCACGTCGCGCGCATTGGCCTGGTGCTCGCGCTTGTCCGCGGCAGGGCTCGGCGTCGCCGGGGGCGCGGGCGGCGTCGGGCGCCGCGTGCTCGTCGGCCAGAAACCGTGGTAGATCGTCGGACGGAGCACTACGAGGCCGCCGCCAGGGAGGGAGGGAACTGCTCGGGCTCGTCCGTTTTCGCCGGCTTCGCGCCTGTGAACGCGGTCTCGAGCTCCTCTGCGCAGGCCTCGAGAGCCGGCGAGAGCCGGCGTGGAGGCCTCGCGCCGAGGCCGAGCACGAGGAAGCCCTGGGTCACGCCGCTCGGCTGGAGCGCGATCGCGAGGTAGACGCCGGCGCCGCCGACCTCGGACCCTGACGCGCGCAGCACGCGCTCTCCAGCGTCGGCGTCGCGGATCAGCCAGCTCGTCAGGGCGGCGGCCCGCGGACGCTCGCTCGTGAGGCGCCGCTCGAGCTCGATCCACCCGAACAGCTCGTCCTCCTGCCAGCCGATCAGCGCCGACCAACGCAGCTCCACGATCTCCGCCAGCTTCCGGGTGAAGGCGTCGAACACGGCGGCGCGACTGACCGGCGCGGCGAGGATGACGCGCATGTTCGAGACGAGGCGGCGCGTGTGGCCGCGGTCGACCATGCGCACGACGATCCCGGCCACCGCGAGCGATGCGGGGATCAGCGCGAAGACGGGCGGAGCGGTCGCCAGGACGACGAGCGCGCCCACGATCCCACCGATGACCGCGGCCTCGGGAGCCACGTCGAGAAACTGCTGGATCGCGACCAGGTGACCGGGGCGCCTGCGGGCGAGCCTGCGCAGTTCGTCACGCTCGCCGGCGGAGAGCACCGCGCGCGGGTCGAGGCCCTTCTCGAGGGCCACGAACGCCTTGGCCACGGCCGGGTGGAATTGCGCTCCTGCCTGGCGCTCGATCTCGGCCAGCGCGACCTCGCGGGGAAGAGCGTCGCGGTAGGGACGGTCGGTGGTCATCGCGTCGAAGCTGTCGGCGACCACGAGCAGGTGCGCAGCGAGCGGCTGCTCGGCGGCCGGGATCCCGTAGTAGCCGGAGCCGTCGAAGCGCTCGTGGTGGTACTCGACCGCGCGTGCCTCGTCGGCGGCGAAGTCGAAGCGGCGGAGGAGCCTGGCCGAGAGGCGCGGGTGCCTGATGATCGCGGCCCACTCCTCGTCGTCGAGCTCGCCCGCCTTGCTCAGGACGCTCCGGTCGACGGCGATCTTGCCGAGGTCGTGGAGGCGGCCCGCCCAGCGCAGCCTGCCCACGTAGGAGGCGGGGAACCCGAGCGCCTGGGCGAGGCGCTGGACGTGGTTCGCCACGCGGTCGGAGTGCCTGAACGTGTACGGGTCACGCTCGTCGACGACGTTCGCGAACGTCTCGAGCGCGCGGCTCGTCTCGGCCCGCAGCAGCGCCAGCCGCGCCTGGGCCTGGTAGACGGCGTACACGAGCGGGACGAGGAAGAGCGCCTTCCAGGGGTTCGAGAGGACGAAGAACGACATCGTCGCCGCGAGCGCGGCCTCGGCCGCGCGCAGCGAGAGCTCGCCCCGGCGGAGGTCGAGCAGCTCGACCCGTAGCGACCGGGCCGAGGAGAGCGCGACGATCGCGTTGACGAACAGGATGTTCAACGTCGAGTAGACGGCCGCGAGCCCGAGGATCGCGGGCACGTCGTGGGGGAGGCTCGTTCTGCCGACCGTCCCGCCCAGGGCGACGTAGGCGATGCCACCGAAGAACGTCGAGAGCGCGAAGACGCTCGCGTTGAACGCCACCTTGCGCGGAGGCGAGCCGCGGAGCGGGTCGACGATCAGGACGCCAAGCGTCGCGACCATGGCGGCGGGAAGCGGGCCGAAGACCATCACCGCCGCCATCTGCACCGACGACGAGAAGCTGAGGCTCTGGCCGTGGTCGCCGCCGACGACGCCGTCCACGTCCGGAACCTGGATCAGCTCCGTCAGCACCATCGCGGCCGCGAAGACCGCGAGCATGGTGAGCGTGGCTTCGGCGGTGGCGGCGAACGCGCCTGCCACGACCACCCCCAACCCGAGGACGATCGTGCTGGCGGCGAACGCGCCCGCCCGTGAGGGGGCGCCTGTCATGTGACTCCGTCTAGGCGGGCTCGCCTAGTGCCACTTCGTGCCAGCGCCTGCCGCCAGCACCAGCGCTCCGAGGAACGCGATTCGATAGATCCACGTCTTCCGCAGCATCCTTTGCCTCCTTCGCAGTTACCGCCTTCGCAGCTTGTGCAGAACCGCCCATTCCGAAATCCCCCTCGTGGGGGATCGAGCGGGACGGTCAGGCGGTCGCGGCGGCGTGCTCAGGCTGCTCGAGCGCCTCCGGCTCCGTGGCAAGGGCCAGGCCGATCGCGTCGAGCGAGCCGGCGAGCGCCGTGCGAACCGAGCGCTGAAGCGCGCGCGGCGTGTGCATGACGAAGAAGCCCGTGAGCGCGCTGTTCTCGCGCCGGAGCGGCAGCGCCACGTAGGCGCCGTCGCCGCCGAGCTCGTGGCCGTCGGCCGTCAGCACCTCGTCGTGCGAGTCGGCCTCGCGCAGGAGCCAGCTCATGAGCGCCCGCTCGTGCTCGTCCTCGCCGCGCGCGACCTCGACGGAGCCGCCCAAGCCGTCCTCGCGCCAGCCGACGAGCGCGACCCAGTCGCCTCCGGCCGCCTTTTCCAGCACTCCGGCCAGCGCCTCGAAGACGAGCGAGCGCTCGTCCGAGGCGAGCGCCGAGGCGAGCGCGCGCGCGAGCCGGTTGGCCCGCAGCCGCAGCCAGGCGTGGAGGATGAGCCCCGCGCACGTGACGAACGCGCCTGCTGCGGCCAGCCACGGCTGGTGGAGACCGACTCCCGCGAGCCCGGCGACGAGCCCGCCGAGCGCGACGAGCTCGGGCCGCTCGCGCAGGTCCCGGGAGCGCCGCACGTCGCGCAGCCGGTACGGCATTGCGGAGCCGCGGAGCTGCTCCTGCTCGTCGGGGCTCAGCGCCTCGTAGGGGTCCTGGCCGCGCTGCAACGCGATGAACGCCTTCGCCACCGCCGGGTGGAACTGCGTCCCGATGTTGCGCTCGATCTCGGCGAGCGCCTCGTCCTTCGAGAGCCCCGGCCGGTAGGGGCGGTCGCTCGTCATCGCGTCGAAGCTGTCCGCGACGACGAGGAAGTGCGCGGCCAGCGGCTGGTCGCCGGGCGGGATGGCGTAGTAGCCGCGGCCGTCGAAGCGCTCGCGGTGGAACTCGACGGCGCGGGCCTCGCCGGCGGAGATCTCGAAGCGCCTCAGCAGCCTCGCGGAGAGCCGCGGCGCCCGCCAGACGGCGCCCCACTCAGCCGGTGTCAGCTTGCCCGACTTCCCGAGCACCGCGGCGTCGACCGCGACCTTGCCGAGGTCGTGCAGCCGCGCGGCCCAGCGCAGGCGGTCGATGTCGGAGTAGGGGAGCCCGAGCCCGCGGGCGAGCGAGTCGACGTAGGCGGCCACGCGGACCGAGTGCCGGTAGGTGTAGGGATCGCGCTCGTCGACGATGTTCGCGAACGTCTCGAGAGCGTGCAGCGTCTCGAGGCGCGAGCGCCGAACGCGCAGGTGCGCCTCGTTGACGGCGAGCGCCACCGGGATCACGACGACCGCGTCCCACGGGTGCCCGAGCGCACAGAGCGCGATCACCGCGCCGAGGCCCGCCTCGGCAGCGGCGGCCACGAAGTCGGGCTGGAGCACCTCGAGGTCGCCGACGACGTGGAGCAGCCCGCGGGACACGACAAGGTAGGCGATTGCGAGCACCGTCACCGGCACGAGATCGTCCGGAAGGCTCAGGTGCCCGACGGTGCCGCCGCCGAGAAGGAACGCGTAGCCGGCGGCGAGCGCGGCGAGCGTGAAGGCGGAGGCCTGGAACACGGCGAGGCGCCACGGGCCGCGCACGAGCCGGGCGAGGAGCGCGGCCGTTCCCGCGACGAGCGCGCCGCGCCAGGGGCCGAGCACGATCACCGCGGCGATGTCGACGCCGGAGGACACGCGGAACACCCCGGGGCCGACGGGGGCGCGCAGACGCATGTTCTCCGGCTCCTCGATCAGCTCTGCCGCGAGCGCAGCCGCGCCGAAGAGCGCGAGGGCGGTCAGCGGGCGCTGGGTAGCCGCATACGCGCCGGCTACGACGGCGGCAAGACCGGCTGCGACGGTCGCGTGAGCGAGGACGGAGAGCCGCACGGACGATCTATCGGATACGCCACGTGCCTGGCTTAGCCTGCCTCGGCCGACCGCAATCGCGTCGGCCGGTCGTTTCCGACGGACGCGCGAGCGGTGCCCGCGCGTCCTGAGGTCGGCGTCGCAAGCGACGCCTCAGCCTCCTTGGACCCAGGAACTAGACTGCCGCGATGCCCGAAAGCGTGCGGATCATCCCCCTCGGAGGCCTCGGGGAGGTCGGAAAGAACATGACCGTCTTCGAGGCGGGCGACGTGGCGGTGATCGTGGACGCGGGGCTCGCGTTCCCGCGCGACGAGCACCTCGGCGTCGACCTGATCCTGCCCGACTTCTCCTACCTGATCGAGCGCGGCGGGCCGATCCGCGCGGTGCTGCTCACACACGCCCACGAGGACCACGTCGGCGCGCTCCCGTACCTGCTCCGGGAGACCCGGGTCGACGAGATCTGGGCCACGCGGCTCACGCTCGGCCTGATCAAGTCGAAGCTCGACGAGCACGGGCTGCTGCGCGCCTCCGAGCTGCGCGAGGTCGATCCCGAGGGCGCCCCTGTCGAGCTCGGCCCGTTCACGGCGGAGTTCGTGCGCGTCGCGCACTCGATCCCCGACGCCGTGGCGATCGTGCTCGACACGCCCGGCGGCCGGATCCTGCACACGGGCGACTACAAGCTCGACCACACCCCCGTCGACGGCCTCCGGACCGACGTCGGCCGCCTCGCGGAGATCGGGAATCGCGGCGTCGATCTCTTCCTCGGCGACTCGACCAATGCAGAGCGACCCGGGGTGACCGGCTCCGAGCGGCTCGTCGGCGAGGCCTTCCACCAGCTGATCCCACCGCGCACCGGTCGGATCCTCGTCGCCTCGTTCGCCTCGAACATCCACCGGATGCAGCAGGCGGTGGACGTGGCCGTGGAAGTGGGGCGCAAGGTCTGCGTCGTCGGCCGCTCGATGCGCAAGAACGTGAACATTGCGCGCAACCTCGGCTACATGGAGGTGCCCGAGGACGCGCTGATCCGCCCGACCGACCTCGAGGAGTACGAGCCCGGCGAGGTGATGATCCTCTGCACCGGCAGCCAGGGCGAGCCGCTCTCGGCGCTCGTGCGGATCGCCTACAACGACCACTCGGCCGTGAAGGTCGAGGCAGGCGACACCGTGATCATCTCGGCCAAGCCGGTCCCGGGGAACGAGCTGCGCGTGCACGACGCGATCAACCAGCTCGCCCGGCTGGGCGCCGAGGTGCTCCACCAGGAGATCGCTCCGGTGCACGTCTCCGGCCACGGCCACGCCGAGGAGCTGCGCACCATGCTCGGTCTCGTGCGGCCGAAGTCGGTGATGCCGGTGCACGGGGAGTTCCGGATGCTGGCCGCGCACGCCCGCCTGGCCCGGGACGGCGGCGTGCCCGAGGACCGGATCGTGCTCGCCGAGAACGGCTCTGTCGTCGAGCTCGACGAGAACGGCGCGCGCGTCGTCGACCACGTCGCGTCGGGGGTCACGTTCGTGGACGGGCTCGGAGTGGGGGACGTGCAGGACGTGGCCCTCCGCGACCGCCGCCACCTCTCCGAGGACGGCGTCCTGATCGTCGTCGCGACGCTCACGAGCTCCAACGGCTCGGTTGCCGGCGCCCCCGAGCTGATCGCGCGTGGATTCGCCGAGCCCGACGACCCTCTGCTCGAGGAGATGCGCGAGGAGGCCGAGCGTGTTCTCGGCGAGCTGCTCTCGGAGGACGTGACCGAGATCAAGCTCCTCCAGGAGCACCTGCACGACGGCCTCGGCCAGCTGATCTACGACCGCACGGGTCGACGGCCGATGATTCTTCCCGTAGTAGTAGAGGTATGAGGGTCCGGACGACCAAGACCTGGGCGGACGTGCTCGCCGACAACGCGGGCGAGCAGGAGACCGCCAACCGGCTGATTCGCCAGCTCGCCGCCTGCGAGGTCGCCGCGCTCGCGTTCTGCCGCCTGCTCGAGCGGTGGGCCCGCGGGGACGCCGCGCCCTCGACGCCAGGCGGGCGCCAGGCCGCGCTGCGTCGCGCCGCCGAGCGGATCGAGACCGCCCTCGCCGGCCTCGAGCAGCCGCTCGGCCGCTACCTGCTGGAGCTCGAGCCGGAGCGTGCCGAGGGACGATCCTGGTACGGAGCGCCCGGAGCCGCCGAGCTGCTCGAGTGGGAGCCCGTCCTCCAGCGGGCGGGGGTGCACGCCTCGGCGATGCGCGTGACGCAGGCGTACCTCGAGCTCGCCGTCTTCCTGCGCGCCCTCGCCGGGCTCGGCGACGCAGCCCGGATCCGTACGGCCCCGGACCGCTCCGCGCTCTGGGCCGGCCTCTTCGACCTGCGCGAGAACCTGCTCGGCCGCGCCGTCGACGACCTGAGAGCCCTGGCGGCCTAACCCCTCGCTAGGCTAAAGCCGATGCTGGCTTCGCTCCCGGTCTTCGTCTACCCGCTGATCATCCTGGTCGTCCTCGTGCTCGTGCTCGTGGCGTTGAACCTTCTCGCGCGGGTCCAGGGAGGCCGCTACGTGCGCCCGCTCGCGCAGGGGCTGATGAAGGTGCCGTTCCTCGGCAAACAGCTCGAAAAGGCGTCGCGCGCCTCGCTGGAGCGGAAGAACCCGGAGCTCGCCAGCGCCGTGGCCAAGCTCGAGCGCTCAGGCGTGCGGCGCGACCCGATGAAGGCGCAACAGGCGCTGTCCCGCCTCACCGCCGCAGAGCGACAGGCGTGGCTCGAGGCGGCCGGGGAGCAGAACGCGATCCCGGAGCCGATGAACCGCGCGCAGCGCCGCGCCCAGGCGAAGCTGAACAAGCAGCAGCGCCGCTAAGATCCACCAGCAGGGCTTTCGCCAGGCTCGTCGAAGCAGGCCCGACGATGGCGCGCCGTCGGAAGAGACGCACGCTCAGGCCGCGCATGCCGAAGCGCGTGAAGCGCAAGAAGCGCGAGCGCGGCACACGCGGGCACCAGCACCCCGAGCTACTCGGGCTCGGGCTCGTCGCGCTGGGCGCGTTCCTGGCCGCGGTGCTCTGGATCGGCTGGAACGGCGGCTACGTCGGCGGCTGGATCGGATCGGGGCTCGACGCGCTGATCGGCGCGGCCGCGCTGGCCCTGCCGGCCGTGCTCGCGATCGTCGGGCTTCTGATGGTCGCAAGGAGCGACCTCGTCGAGGTCAGGCCTTTCCGCACCGGGCTCGTCCTCGTGTCGGTCGGACTCCTGATCCTGCTCGGGAGCAGCGGCGGCGGCTACCTCGGGACGCTGCTCGGCGGCGGGCTCGGGCTCGCCGTCGGCGGCACGGGGGAGGCCATCGTCGGGACGCTCGCGCTGCTCGCCGGGATCCTGCTGCTGACCGGCGCCTCGATCGGCGCGATCCTCCGCCGCTCGACGACTCGGGTCCTCGAGTCGCGCGCCGACTGGTCGCGCCGCCGCGCCGAGCGGGCCCCTCCGCTGCGGGTGATCGAAGGGGACGCGCCGACGGCAATGGCGCCGCCGAAGCCGCTCGCGCCCCCGGTCGACGGCATGAACGAGTTCCCCGACCTCGTCTCCGCGGCCGAGCCTGCGCCGCTGCTCGTGGCGGAGCCGGAGCCCGAGGAGGATCCCGACCAGGCCAGCCTGTTCGACGTCACCGCCGAGCCGGCGGCCGACTACCGCCTCCCGGACCGCGAGCTCCTGCGCGCCTCGCCGCCGGGCGGGAACGCGAACGGCGACCACAGCGCGCAGATCGCCGACCTCCTCACGCAGACACTCGCGAACTTCGGAGTCGAGGCGACGGTCATCGGCCAGATCTCCGGCCCGCGCGTCACGCGCTTCGAGCTGCAGCTGGCCCCGGGAACGAAGGTCTCCAAGGTCGCCGCGCTCAAGGACGACCTCTCGTACGCGCTCGCGACGACCGAGATCCGGATCCTCGCCCCGATCCCGGGCAAGCAGGCGGTGGGCGTCGAGCTGCCGAACTCGAGCCCGAACCTCGTCACCCTCGGCGACATCTTCGAGACCCTGCCGCAGACCGCGAGCCCGCTCGCGGTCTGGCTCGGCAAGGACATCTCCGGCCAGGCCGTCTGGACCGACCTCGCGCGGATGCCGCACATCCTGATCGCGGGCACGACGGGCTCGGGCAAGTCCGGCTGCATCAACACGATCCTCACCTCCGTACTGCTGCGCGCGACCCCGGACGACGTGCGGATGATCCTGATCGACCCCAAGCGAATCGAGCTCGGCTACTACGAGTCGATCCCGCACCTGCTCACGCCCGTCGTTTCGTCCCCGAAGGAGGCGGCCGCGGTCCTCAGGAACGTCGTCGCCGAGATGGAGCGCCGCTACGAGCGCCTCTCGTCGGTGCGCGCCCGCAACCTCCCGGAGGCAAACCGCGCCCTCCGCTCGCGCGGCGAGCCGCAGCTCCCGTTCCTGCTCGTCGTGATCGACGAGCTCGCCGACCTGATGATGATCTCGCCGCAGGAGGTCGAGGACTGCGTCATCCGGCTGGCGCAGAAGAGCCGTGCGGTCGGCATCCACCTCGTGCTCGCGACGCAGCGGCCGTCGGTGGACGTGATCACCGGGATGATCAAGGCAAACGTCCCGAGCCGGATCGCGTTCGCGGTCTCCAGCCAGACCGACTCGCGCGTCATCCTCGACCAGGCCGGCGCCGAGAGCCTTCTCGGCCAGGGCGACATGCTCTTCAAGCCGCTCGGCACCTCCCGCCTGCAGCGGCTCCAGGGCGCCTACGTGAGCGAAGAGGAGATCGCGCTCGTCGTCGAGCAGTGCCGCGGCCAGCGCGAGCAGGAGCTGGACGAGTCGCTGCTCGAGGCGCCCGAGCCGGCCGGCGCCGATGCAGACGGCGGCGACGAGGACTTCGACCCGGACGAGGACCCGCTGCTCGACAAGGCGATCGAGGTGGTCGTCCAGACGCAGACCGCCTCCGTGTCGCTCCTGCAGCGGCGCCTGCGGGTCGGCTACACCCGCGCAGGCCGCCTGATCGACATGCTCGAACGCCGCGGGATCATCTCCGGTTACGAGGGCTCGAAGCCCCGGCGCGTGCTCGTGGACGAGGCCGAGCTCGGGCACGTCCAGGCTAACTAGAGCAGGGAAAAACGCGTCTTAGTAGTTGCTGAGCACAGGGGTCGCGGAATAGCATCTCCGCGCATACAAACCGGGAGGGACGCAGTGAAACGAAAGACATTGATGACGCTCGCGGCTGCAGCGCTCGTGGGCGTCCTTGCGGTGGCCATTGCCGCCGTCGCAGGCATCGGGCGCGCGGCGCCCGCAAAGCAGAACGCACCTGTCAGGGTCGCCCTCGTCACCGACATCGGCGGCCTGAACGACAAGGGCTTCAACCATCTGTCGTACGTGGGCCTTCAGAGAGCGATCAAGCAGCTCAAGGTCCAGGGCAAGGTCTACATCACGAAGACGGCTGCAGACCGCAAGGCCAACCTGCAGGCCGCGGCCCAGGCGGGCTACGGCCTGGTGATCGGAGTCGGCGTCCTCTTCGAGTTCGGGCCGTTGAACGACGTCGCGCCGGCGTTCCCGAACACAAAGTTTGCGGGCGTCGACGTCGAGTGGGGGCCGAACGGCCTCAATTGTGCCGCTTGCACGAACGTGCGCGGGATCCAGTTCCGCGAGCAGGAGGCCGGCTACCTGGTCGGCTACATCGCGGGCCTCTGGGAGAAGCGGCACCCCAAGAAGGGCCATAACGTCGTCGGCGGCGTCGGCGCGAACAAGGTCCCGGCGATCGTGCGTTACCTCGCCGGCTACAAGGCCGGCGCGAAGAAGGCATGGCCCAAGGTCAAGGTCCTGATCGACTACGCCAACGACCCGACCTTCGCCGACCAGGCGAAGTGCAAGGAGACGACCCTGAACCAGATCAACGAGGGGTCGCGCGCCGAGTTCGAGGCTGCGGGTGCCTGCGGCCTCGGCGGGTACTTGCAGGCGAAGGCGAGCCACGTCTGGGGCATCGGCGTCGACGCCGACCAGGGCTTCCTCGGGCGGCACATGCTGACGAGCGCGACGAAGAACGTCGCCCTCTCTGTCTTCGACGCGATCAAGGCGTTCAAGGCGAACCCGAGCGGGTTCAATGGTGGTTTCAACAAGAACTACACTCTCAAGAACCACGGCGTAGGCTACGGCAAGCTGAGCTCGAAGGTCTCGAAGGCCGACAGCAAGTACATCACCAAGAAGGTCATCGCGATCGAGAAGCTGATCGCGAAGGGCAAGATCAAGCCCCCGGCTTCCTAGCAGCGAACGGTCCTAAGGGGCGGGCTCGCCCCGCCCCTTAGGATTACCGCATGGCGAGCGAGCCCCGGGTCCTCGAGCTGCGCGGGATCACGAAGCGCTTCCCCGGGGTGCTCGCGAACGACCACGTCGACTTCGACCTTCGCCCGGGCGAGGTGCACGCGCTGCTCGGCGAGAACGGCGCCGGCAAGTCGACGCTGATGAACATCCTCTACGGCCTCTACCACCCCGACGAGGGGGAAATCCAGATCAAGGGCGAGGCGGTCCGGATCCACTCGCCGAAGGATGCGATCGAGCGAGGGATCGGCATGGTGCACCAGCACTTCATGCTGATCCCGGTGATGACGGTCGTCGAGAACATCGTGCTGGCCGCCGAGCCGACGCGCGCGCGCGTTGTGCTGGACTACGCCGCCGCGCGGGAGGAGGTGACCGCGCTCGCGGAGCAGTTCGGCTTCGCGATCGACCCGGACGCCCGCATCGAGGAGATCACCGTCGGCCAGCAGCAGCGGGTCGAGATCCTCAAGGCCCTCTACCGGCACGCGGACATCCTGATCCTGGACGAGCCGACGGCAGTGCTCACGCCCCAGGAGGCGCAGGAGCTGTTCGGCATCCTGCGCAATCTCGTCGACGAGGGGATGTCGGTGATCTTCATCACGCACAAGCTGCACGAGGTGCTCGAGGTCGCCGACCGGATCACGGTCCTGCGGCGGGGGAAGAGAGTAGACACCGTCCCTCGCAGGGGTGCAACCGAGGAAGGGCTGGCGCGCATGATGGTCGGGCGCGAGGTGCTGCTCCGGGTCGAGAAGGGCCCCGCGACGCCGGGCAAGCCGGTACTCGCGGTCGAGGATCTCTGGGTGCTCGACGACCGGGATCTCGAAGCGGTCCGGGGAGTCTCGTTCGAGGTGCACAGCGGTGAGATCGTCGGAATCGCGGGCGTCGACGGAAACGGACAGTCCGAGCTGGTCGAGGCGCTCAGCGGGCTCCGTCGGGCCGCGGGCGGAGTGATCCGGGTCGGCGGCGAGGACGTCACCCACGCCTCGGCGCACAGAATGCTGCGCCTGGGCCTCGGCCATATCCCCGAGGACCGGCATCGGCGGGGGCTCGTGCTCAGGTTCACCCTGGCCGAGAACCTCGCGCTGCACGACTTCGACAGGCCGCCGAACTCCCGTCTCGGCTGGCTCTTCGTCGACCGGATCGTGCGCTGGGCACGCGGGCTCCTCCAGCAGTTCGACGTCCGGGGCGGCGGCCCCAAGACCCTGGCGTCCTCGCTCTCGGGAGGGAACCAGCAGAAGGTCGTGCTGGCGCGCGAGCTCGCCCGCGACCCCCTCCTGCTCCTTGCCGCTCAGCCGACGCGCGGCCTCGACGTCGGCGCGATCGAGTTCGTCCACCGGCGCCTGATCGAGGCCCGCGACGCAGGCGAGGCGGTGCTGCTGACGTCGCTCGAGCTCGACGAGATCCTCTCGCTCTCGGACCGGATCCTCGTCATGTACGAAGGCCGGATCGTCGGCGAGTACCCGCCCGACACCACGCCCGAGGAGCTCGGGATCGCCATGACCGGCGGCCGTGGGAGGAAGGAGGTGGCAGCCTGAGCGAGGCGGCCGCTCCCCCTCCGAGCGAGCCAGAGTCCGAGGGTCCGAGCGCCGCCTGGCGGCTGGTCGGCTTCCAGCGCGCCGGCGGCGTCTTGACGCCGCTCCTGACCACCGTCTTCGCCTTCTTCGTCGCCGGCCTGGTGATCGTCGCGACGGGCAAGAACCCGCTCTCGACCTACCGTGCGATCTTCGACGGTACGGGCCTGAACTGGTTCTTCCACGTCGGCTCCCACTCGATCGGAGTTCCGTTCACGAGCTCCCACGTCTGGTTCCCCTGGGCAACAGGCTCCGAGGCGGCGTTCAACCTGCAGCAGACCCTGATCCAGACGACGCCGCTGATCCTGACCGGTCTCGCGGTCGCCTTCGCCTTCCGCTGCGGCCTGTTCAACATCGGAGGCAACGGCCAGTACCTGGTCGGGGCGCTGGTCGGCATCCAGTTCGGCGTCTGGTTCGCGGGCATGCCTGGGCCCCTGCACGTGACCTTGGTGCTCGCGCTCGCCACGCTCGCGGGCGCGCTGTGGGCCGGGATCGCGGGGTTTCTGAAAGCGACCGTCGGGGCGCACGAGGTGATCACCACGATCATGCTCAACTGGATCGCGCTTTGGCTGGGGAGCTACCTGGTCGGGTTCAACGGACCGATGCAGGACCCGAGGGCGAGGTTGGGCGGGGCGGGCGTGAGCCGGGACATCGCGAAGAGCGCGCACCTGCACGTCTTCTGGGGCAATCCGCTGCTGCAGGGCCTGCACATCGGCTTCCTCCTCGCGGTCGCCGCGCTCGTCGCCTACTGGATCATCCTCAACCGGACGACGCTCGGCTACGAGGTGCGGGCGGTGGGCTTCAATCCGGACGCCGCCCGCTACGGGGGGATCAGCGTCGCCCGCAACTACTTCCTGGCGATGGCCATCTCGGGCGCCTTCGCGGGGCTCGCCGGCGGGATCGACATGCTCGGCTGGGAGTTCAACCTCGACCTGACCGTCGTGTCGAGCTTTTCGGTCGGCGGGCCCGGCTTCATCGGCATCGCCGTCGCCCTGCTCGGGCGGGGCAGCCCCGTCGGGATCTTCTTCGCCGCGCTGCTCTTCGGGGCCCTCCAGACCGGGACCTCGACGCGCAACCTCAACCCATCCGTCTTTCAGCCCGAGCTGGCTGGGAGCCTGACCGGGATCATCCAGGGGCTCGTCGTCCTCCTCGTTGCGGCCCCGCTGATCCTCTTGGCGTGGCAGGCGGCGCGAAAGCCGTTCAGGCGGAAGGACACCGGGTCGTGATCGCGCGCGCCGAGAGCCTCGAACACCGGAGCTTCTGGCACCGGATCTCCTCGCCCCGCTCGATCGGCATCGCCGGGATCGGGGCCGGGATCCTCGCGCTCTGGCTGGCGCTCCCGCCGGTCACGGTGCGCACGCCGCCGGGGCCGGTCGCCCTCGGGGTCGTCGCAGTCGCCGCCGGGATCTGGGCCTTTGCGCGCGGCGAGCGGCGGCTGGGCGGAGGCGCCGCCGCCGCCGGCGTGATCGGGATCGCCGGAGCGCTGGCCGCCATGCAGGCGCAGACATCGAACCTCAGCATCGTGTTCACCTGGTCGCTCCTCATCGCCGCGACGCTCCGCTGGTCGACCCCGCTCACGTTCGCCGCGCTCGGCGGGCTCTTCTCCGAGCGCAGCGGCGTCGTGAACATCGCGCTCGAGGGGATGATGCTGATGGGCGCGTTCTTCGGCGCCTACGGCGCCGACAAGACGCACTCGTGGATCGGCGGGGTGGTGATCGGCGTGGCCTCGGGCGCGGCCCTCGCGCTCCTCTACGCGTTCTTCGCCATCCACCTCCGGATCGACCAGATCGTCGGCGGAACCGCGATCAACTTCCTCGCCTTCGGCATCACCGGCTATCTCTACAACGACATCTACGGCAACAACGGGACGCCGAGCAACCTGCCCGGAGTGCCGAACGTCAGACTCCACTGGCTTGGGCACATCCCCGCAGTCGGAAACTTCCTCGACAACTCGATCGGCGCGATGAACCTGATGATCTGGATCGGCATTGCGCTCGTGCCGATCTCCTGGTTCGTCCTGTTCAAGACGGCGACCGGCCTGCGGATCCGGTCCGTCGGCGAGCACCCCCGTGCCGCGGAGGCCGTCGGCATCTCGGTGTACGCCACGCGCTACGCGGCGGTCACGCTGTCGGGCGTCCTCGCCGCGCTCGGAGGCGTCTTCCTCTCGATCGGGTACGTCGGCAGCTTCGGCGAGAATTTGACGGGCGGGCGAGGCTTCATCGCGCTCGCGGCGCTCATCTTCGGCGGTTGGAAGCCCTTCGGGGCGTTCGCTGCCTGCCTCCTGTTCGGCTTCTCGAGCGCGCTTGCCCAGCACCTGCCCGACCTGACCCAAAACCAGGCCGCGGCCTGGCCGGTGCTGTTCCAGGCCCTCCCGTACGTGCTGACGCTGATCGCCGTAGCGGGGATCATCGGCCGCGCGGTTGCGCCGGCTGCGGATGGTCAGCCTTACGAGAAGCAGTAGTCGGGCGCGGAACGACGCGGCGCGGGGATCGCTCCTCGTCGGCCTGCTCGCGCTCACGATCCAGGCGGCGGCGTTCGTAGCTGCGCGCCAGCTCGACCAGGTGACCCTGGTGCAGGCGACAGTGGCCGCCGCCGCATCGACGCTCCTCGGCTTCGCGGCGATCGTGCTCGCCCGGCGGGGCCGGCGCAATATCGAACGCTCGATCGGTCGGGTCGGCGGCACCTCGGCCGCACGGGTGGGGAGGTTGCTGGGCTTCCTCGCGCTGTGCATCGGCCTTACGGCCGCGCTCGCGCTCGGCTTCTACGAGCTGCTGAACGTCTTCGGCTAGGCCGGCCTTACTACAATCGAGGCTCTCCCGTGTTCGAGATCGGCAACAGCCTTCGCGAGGCGCGCTACCGCCAGCAGCTCGAGCTCTCCGAGGTCGAGCAGGCGACCAAGATCAGGGCCCGCTACCTGCAGGCCCTCGAGGAGGAGACCTTCGACGCGCTTCCGGCGCAGGCGTACGTCAAGGGCTTCCTGCGCAACTACGCCGAGTACCTCGGCCTCGACGGCCAGCTCTACGTCGACGAGTACAACTCCCGCTACGCGGTCGGGGAGGAGGAGCCGCGAGAGCCCGTCGTCGCGAGGCGCAGCTCAGGCGTACACGCCCGTCACCGGCGGACCGAGCGCCGGGGAGTCCTGCTCGCGCTCGTCGGGATCGGCATCGTGTTCGCCCTCGTCATCGCCGCCTGGAAGTTCAGCGGCAACAACTCGACCTCGATCGCGAACCTGAGCACGACGACCACCACGCCCACGACCAAGGCGACCACGTCCACGACGAAGCCGAAGTCGAAGCCGAGGGTCGTCGTGCCCACCCGGTTCGCGTTCTTCGTGGTCGCCGTCGGCGGGAGCTGCTGGATGGACGTTCGCAACTACTCGTCGAGCGGCCGCACGCTCTTCACGGGCACCGTTGACCCCGGGCAGTACCACCGCTTCCTCGCACGGCGCCTGTGGATCAGCTTCGGGGATCCCGGGCACGTGAAGGCGAGCCTCAACGGCCGGGCAGTGACGATCCCCGGCGGCGGCCGGCCCGTGGCCGTGCGCATCACGCGGCAGGGCGTCTCGATCGCACCTCCGAACGGTTGACGCGGCCTCGCGGCGTCGTCGTCGTGACGGGCAGCGAGCTCGTCCGCGGCGAGCGGACTGACCGGAACGGCCCGTTCCTCGCCGGCGAGCTCCTCCGGCTCGGGCTCGAGCCTGCCCGGATCGACATCGTGGGGGACGACCCCGAGGAGCTCGAGGACGCGCTGCGCCAGGGGCTCGAGGCCGACCTGTGCCTCGTCTCCGGCGGGCTCGGGCCTACGCACGACGACCGGACCGTGGAGCTCGTTGCGAAGGCGGCCGGGGTCGGCCTGTTCGTGGACGCGGCCCTCGAGACCCAGATCGGCGACGTCTCGCGCGCGTTCGCGGAGCGGATGCGCCGACCGTACGCGGACTTCGAGGAGGGCGTCCGCAAGCAGGCAACCCTTCCCGAGGGCGCAATCGTGATCGGCGTCGCAGGCACCGCTCCGGGGCTTGTGCTCGAGACGAGGAAGGCAGTGACCGTGGTGCTCCCGGGCCCGCCGCCCGAGCTGCGCAGGCTGTGGCCGCGGGCGCTCGAGACCGCCGCGGTGCGGGCGGTCCTTGCGCGCGCGCACGTGCCAGAGCGGCGCGTGCTGCGCTTCTACGGGGTCAGCGAGTCGAGTGTCGCGACTGCGCTCGCGGAGGCCGGGGGAGAGGGAGGCGGCCTGCGGGCGACGATCTGCGCGCGCGACTACGAGATTCACGTCGACCTGCTGGCGGAGGAGGACGGTCGCAGGCGGGCCGACGGCCTCGTCGCGCAGCTGCGGGAACGGCTCGGCGGCCACCTCTTCGCCGAGGACGAGCGGCCCGTCGAGGAGCTCGTGCTCGCCGCGTGTCGGGAGCGCGGGCTCTCGCTCGCGACCGCCGAGTCGTGCACGGGCGGCCTCGTCGCCGCGCGGCTGACCTCCGTCGCGGGCTCGAGCGACGTCTTTCGCGGTGGGGTCGTCGCCTACGCAAACGAGGTCAAGAGCACGGAGCTTGGCGTCCCGGAGAAACTCCTGGCGCGTCACGGCGCCGTCTCGGCCGAGGTCGCCACGGCGATGGCACACGGAATCCGGGAGCGCCTGGGCGCAGACGCGGCCGTCGCCGTCACCGGCGTCGCCGGACCGGGGGGCGGCACCCCGGAGAAGCCGGTCGGCCTCGTCCACCTGCATGCTCAGGTGCCGGACGGGGACCGCGGCGTCGAGCTGAACCTGCCGGGCGGGCGCGACGCGGTACGGGGCCGCGCGACGGCCGCGGCGCTCCACCTGCTGCTGCGGCTCCTGGCACAGAATCGTCACGAAGACGCGTGAGCCCTGCTGCTAGCGTCGAGGGCGGTGAACGGATCCGCCTCTTCTGCGCGCTGCGCCTTCCTGCCGAGACGGTCGAGGCGCTCGTCGCCTGGCAGGCGGAGGAATTCGGTCACGTGGCCGGGGTCAGGATCCCATCGGCCTCGCACCTGCACCTCACGCTCGCCTTCCTCGGCCACCGACCGGTCGGGGAGGTCGAGCGGATCGCGGGCGCCCTGCGCGACGCAGCCGCCGCCGTGCAGCCGCCGCTGCTCTCCGTGCACCGCTACCGCGAGACGCGCTCCGTGGGCATGCTCGCGCTCGACGACGAGGAGGGCAGGGCGCAGGCGCTCGCCGTGGACCTCCACGGCCGGCTCGAGCGGCTCGGCGTCTACGAGCCGGAGCGGCGAAAGTGGCTTCCGCACGTGACCGTCCTGCGCTTCCGCACGAGACCCCAGCTCGACCCGCCGCTGCCGGTGCTGCCGCCGTTCAGTCCGTCCGATGCCGCTCTCTATCATTCACTGCTGCGGTCCGGCGGAGCGCAGTACGAAGTCATTGAATCGGTCGCCCTAGGAGGTAGATGACGTTGGACCGCGAGCAGGCTCTCGACACCGCCCTCGGCCAGATCGAGCGGCAGTTCGGCAAGGGGTCGGTGATGCGCATGAGCGACCAGGCACAGGTCGCGATCGGGGCCGTCTCGACGGGCTCGCTCTCGCTCGACCTCGCGCTCGGGATCGGCGGGGTCCCACGAGGCCGCATCGTGGAGATCTTCGGCCCGGAGTCCTCCGGCAAGACGACGCTCGTCTACCACGTGATCGCCGAGGCCCAGCGCCGTGGCGGGATCTGCGCGTTCGTGGATGCCGAGCACGCGATGGACCCGGCCTATGCGAAGAAGATCGGCGTCAACATCGACGATCTGCTCGTGTCGCAGCCGGACACGGGCGAGCAGGCGCTCGAGATCGCGGAGCTCCTGGTGCGCTCGGGCGCGCTCGACGTGGTCGCGATCGACTCGGTCGCAGCGCTGACCCCGAAGGCCGAGATCGAGGGCGAGATGGGCGACTCTCACGTCGGCCTTCAGGCTCGCCTGATGAGCCAGGCGCTGCGGAAGCTGGCGGGCACGCTCAACCGCACCGACACGATCTGCATCTTCGTGAACCAGCTGCGCGAGAAGATCGGCGTCATGTTCGGCAACCCGGAGACGACCCCCGGCGGCCGCGCGCTGAAGTTCTACTCGTCGGTTCGACTCGACATCCGGCGGATCGAGACGCTCAAGGACGGCGTCGAGGCGTTCGGCAACCGGGTGCGCGTGAAGGTCGTCAAGAACAAGGTCGCCCCGCCGTTCAAGCAGGCCGAGTTCGACATCATCTACGGCACCGGGATCTCCTGGGAGGGGACGGTGCTAGACGCTGCGCTGGAGCGGAAGATCGTGCAGAAATCGGGCTCGCACTTCAGCTTCGAGGACGAGCGGCTCGGCCAGGGCCGCCAGAACGCGACCGCGTTCCTGCGCGAGCATCCGGACGTCGCAGAGCAGATCCTGGTGCGGATCCAGGCGCTCGCCGGCCCCGACCAGGTCGTCTCGGCCCGCCTCCTGCCAGAGGCCCGGCCGGACACGGAGGATCGGCCTCCGATTGACGTCGAGACCGAAGCCGCCGAGCCCGAGCCCGAGCCCGCAGAGGTCGGCTCGAAAGCGTAGTGGCGGCCGAGCCGCGGGCGCTCGAGGTTGCCACCCGGGCGCTGGCAAAGCGCGACTTCTCGGCGCGCGGGCTCCGCGACCGACTGGCGGAGGCGGACGTTGGCCCCGAGGAGGCCGACCAGGCGGTGGCGGAGCTCGAGCACGCCGGTCTCGTCGACGACGATCGCTTCGCTCGACAGCGCGCCGAGGCTCTCGCGGAGCGCGGGAAGGGCGACGCGGCGATCAGGTTCGACCTCGAACGCCAGGGCGTCGGCGCCGAGCTCGCGGTGGAGGCAGTCGCAGGCCTGGAGCCGGAACGGGATCGCGCGGAACGGATCGTCGCCAAACGTGGGCCGAGCCCGAGGACCGCGCGTCTGCTCGCCGGCCGAGGCTTCGACGCGGAGAGCGTGGAGCTCGCCCTCCAGGCAACCGTTGCGCAGGACCGACGGACGGCGCTAGGATAGAAACCGCTTCATCCGACATTTCACCTGCATCTGAACGAGTTTCCGAATCGGATCCTGTAACCCCAGCGAGGACGACCTATTCGATGAGCGCGAAGGAGGCGAAGGCAGAGCGGCGGTGAGCTGACCGCCTGCGAGGCTCGCGCGCGGCCTCGCAGACACCCGATTCGACGCACGTCCCTTGCAGCGGTGCCGGATGGGCGCCGCGCTCAAGGCGCGGACAACCGGTCCCAGCCGGGCTCGCCCGGCTCGAGGTTAGGGAGCGCGCATGTTCGTCGTGATCGGCATAGCGATCGGAGTCGTCCTCGGAGCGAGCCTTGCCTTCCTGTCGCTCTACGCCCTGACCGGCTCGCGGCTCGCCGCCGCCCGCCGCACGCGTCAGCTGCTCCTGAGCGAAGCAAAGACCGACGCCGACGCCCTCAGGCGCGAGGCGCAGATCGAGGCACGCGAGGAGGCCGTCCGCCTGCGCGCGGGGATCGAGGAGGAGGTCGCCGCGCGGCGCTCGGACACGATCAAGATCGAGGAGCGGGTGCTCGCCAAGGAGGATGAGATCGACCGGAAGCTGACCGAGCTGAGCCGGCGCGAGCAGGGAGTCGCGGACCGCGAGCTGCACACGAAGGAGCTCCAGGAGAAGCTGAAGGAGGCACGCGAGTCGGAACTCGTGGAGCTCGAGCGAATCTCCGGCATGACGGTCAACGAGGCGAAAGCGCACCTCCTCGACCGCTCGGAGGAGCTGGTCAGACACGAGCTGGCGCGTAGCGTCCGGCAGGCAGAGGAGGAGGCACGCAGCGAGGCGAAGCGCCGCGCGAGGAACCTCGTCGCGGACGCGCTGCAGCGGGTCGCCGCCAGCCATGCCTCGGAGACGACGGTCTCGCTGATCGAGCTCCCGTCCGACGACATGAAGGGCCGCATCATCGGCCGGGAGGGGCGCAACATCCGCGCCCTCGAGCACCTGACCGGCGTCGACGTGATCATCGACGACACCCCGCAGGCCGTCGTCCTCTCGTCCTTCGACGGGATCCGGCGCGAGGTCGCGAAGCTGACCCTGACGAAGCTGATCGAGGACGGGCGGATCCATCCGGCCCGCATCGAGGAGATGTACTACCAGTCGAAGGCCGAGATCGACGAGCTGATGAAGCAGTCGGGCGAGCAGGCGGTCTTCGAGGCGCACTGCGGAGACTTTCACGAGGAGATCGTGAAGATCCTCGGGCGCCTGCGCTTCCGGACGAGCTACGGGCAGAACGTCCTCCGGCACACGCTCGAGGTCGTGCACCTGACCGGGATCATGGCCGCCGAGCTCGGCGCGAGCGTCAAGACGGCGAAGCGGGCCGCCCTCCTGCACGACCTCGGCAAGGCGCTGACGCACGAGGCGGAGGGGTCGCACGCGCTCCTGTCCGCGCAGTACGCGCGCCGCTACGGCGAGTCGCCCGCGGTCGTGCACGCGATCGAGGCGCATCATTACGAGGTCGAGCCTCAGACCGTCGAGGCCGTGCTCCTGATCGCCGCCGACGCGATCTCGGCCTCGCGGCCGGGTGCACGCGGCGAGAACCTCGAGCAATACATCAACCGGCTCGAGGCTCTCGAGGAGGTCGCGGCGCGGCACCAGGGCGTGGAGAAGGTCTACGCGCTCCAGGCGGGCCGCGAGATCCGCGTGATCGTGAAGCCGACCGAGGTCGACGACGACGGTGCCGTCCTGCTCTCGCACGAGATCGCGCGCGAGATCGAGGACCAGCTCGAATACCCGGGCCAGATCAAAGTGACGGTGATCCGCGAGTCCCGGGCGATCGAGTTCGCGAAGTGACGGGCCCGGGGTCGGACGAGACCCCGCTCCTGTACGGCGACCTCGCGTCCTGGTTCCATCTCCTCACGTCCCCCGACGACTACGCGAGGCGGAGCTCTACCGTCGCCTGATCGAGGAATCGTGTGACGGCCCGGCCCTGGCCGTGCTCGAGCTCGGGAGCGGCGGAGGGAACAACGCCTCGCACCTGAAGGCGCACTTCGAGCTCACGCTCGTTGACCGCTCGCCCGGGATGCTCGAGCTCAGCCGCTCGCTGAATCCCGAGTGCCGGCACGTCCAGGGCGACATGCGCACGATCCGCCTGGGAGAGACGTTCGACGCCGTCTTCGTCCACGACACGGTCGCGTACATCACGACCGAGGCAGACCTGGCGGCCACGATCGCGACTGCGCGCGAGCACTGCCGCGCGGGAGGGGCGGCGCTGTTCGTCCCCGACTACCTCGCCGAGACCCTCCGCCCGCGCACGAGCCACGGCGGCCACGACGGGCCGGACCGCGCCCTGCGCTACCTCGAGTGGATATGGGATCCCGACCCGGAGGACACGACCTACTCCGTCGACTTCGCCTACCTCCTCCGCAACGGGAACGGCGCAGTCCGGTGCGAGCAGGATCACCACGTATGCGGCCTGTTCCCGCGCACGACGTGGCTCGAGCTGCTGGAGGCCGCGGGCTTTCGCACGAGCACGCACGTCGCCCCCGACGAGCCCGACCTCCCGATCGAAGTGCTGGTCGGCCGCGGCTAGAGTTTCGGCCGATGCGCCGCTACCACGTCACCACGTTCGGCTGCCAGATGAACGCGCACGACTCGGAGCGGATCAAGGGCATGCTGGAGGAGCTCGGTCTCGGCGAGGCCGCGAGCCAGGACGAGGCCGACGTCCTCGTCTTCAACACCTGCACGATCCGCCAGAAGCCGGACCAGCGCTTCGCCGCGCATCTCGCCCAGGCGGGGGCGCTCAAGGAGCGCGAGCCGGAGAAGGTGATCGCGGTCGGCGGCTGCTACGCGGAGGCGCAGCGGGAGCTGCTCTTCTCGCTCTATCCGTACGTCGACGTGGCGTTCGGCCCGGGGTCGATCCCGCATCTCGGCGAATGGCTCGGCGCAGGCGGGCTCGGCGTCGCGCGAGGGGCATTCGGGCTCGACGAGCGAAGCTTCGCGGGACGGCTGCCGAAGCGCCGCGAGCGGGCGTTCCAGGCCTGGGTGCAGATCTCGATGGGCTGCAACTCGAAGTGCGCCTACTGCATCGTCCCCGCCGTGCGCGGGCGCGAGGTGTCGCGCCCCGCGGAGGAGATCGTCGCCGAGGTCGAGGGCCTCGCGCGCGACGGCGTCCGGGAGATCACGTTGCTCGGCCAGAACGTCAACTCGTACGGCCGCGACCTGCCGCTCGACATGCGAACCGACTTCGCCGACCTGCTCCGCGCCTGCGACGCGGTCGAGGGGATCGAGCGGATCCGCTTCACGAGCCCGCACCCGAAGGACTTCCGCCCGCCGGTGATCGAGGCAATGGCCGAGTGCCCGTCGGTCTGCGAGCACGCGCACCTGCCGCTCCAGTCCGGCTCGACGCGGATCTTGAAAGCCATGCGCCGCACGTACTCGCGCGAGCGGTACCTGCGCCTCGTCGACGAGCTTCGTGCGGCGATCCCGGACCTCGCGCTCACGACCGACCTGATCGTCGGGTTCCCGGGCGAGACCGAGCAGGACTTCGAGGAGACCGTGACGGCCGTCGAGGAGGTGGGCTACGACGGGGCGTTCACATTCGTGTACTCGCCGCGGCAGGGGACGGAGGCCGCCGCGATGCCCGATCAGCTCCCCGAAGACGTCAAGCGCGAGCGGATCGAGCGCCTGATCGAAACCGTGCAGCTCGTCGCCGGGAGGCGCAACAACGAGCGCGTCGGCAAGACGGAAGAGGTCCTCGTCGAGGGCCCGAGCAGGACAGACCCAGCGCTGCTCCGGGGACGGACGCGCCGGAACACGACGGTCGTCTTCGCCGGCAGCTCCGAGGCCGGCGAGCTCGCGGACGTCCGCATCGACGAGGCAACCTCGACCACGCTCCGCGGCGCCCAGCTCGCGGTCGCCGCCGCCTGATCCGTGGCGGTGCACGAGCGAGAGCTCGCCTGGGACGGCTGTCTCAACGTCCGCGACCTCGGCGGCCACCCGATCCGCGGAGGCGGCGAGACGAGGTATGGCGCTGTCGTGCGCGCCGACAGCGTCCGGCTGCTGACCGACGCCGGCTGGGCATCGCTCGTCGACTACGGGATCCGGACCGTGCTCGACCTCCGCGGCCATCACGAGCGCGAGGACGATCCGCCGGCCGATGTGCCCGTCGACGTCCTCCACGTCCCGTTCATGGAGGCGAGCGAGCAGGAGTGGGAGGAGATCGGGGCGGAGATCGAGCAGGCGGCCACCCTAGCGCCCGACGTCACGGCTTCGACCCGAGACGTCTACCTGATCTTCCTCGAGCGCTTCAGAGCGAACGTCGGTGCGGCGGCGAAAGCGATCGCGCATGCGCGCGACGGCGGCATCGTCGTGCACTGCGTCGGCGGGAAGGACCGGACCGGCCTCCTCGCTGCGTTCCTCCTCCATGTGGCGGGCGTCGAGACCGAGGACATCGCAGCGGACTACGCCCTGAGCGAGGAACGGCTGCGACCCCGGCACGAGGTGTGGTTCGCAGCCGCCGACACCGAGGAAGAGCTGGAGCGCCTGCGCCGGATCGCCCAGACTCCCGCGGAGTCGATGGTCGGCGTCTTCGCCGAGCTCGAGCGGCGCTACGGGAGCGTCGAGGCGTATCTGCGCTCGACGGGCGTGAGCGACGAGGAGCTTGAGCTCATCGCCGACCGTCTTCGTGGCTGAGTCCACGCCGACCGTCATCGCGATCTTCGGGCCGACGGCCTCCGGCAAGACCGCGGTCGCGGAGGAGATCGCCCGGCGCATCCCTGCCCAGCTCGTCTCTGCGGATGCGATGCAGGTCTACCGTGGGCTGCCGATCCTGACGAACCAGTCCTCGCACCCGACCCGGCTCGTCGCGATCTGGGACCTCGACCACGAGGCGTCTGTCGGCGAGTACCAGGAGCTCGCGCACGCGGCGATCGACGAGTGCCTCGCCGCCGGCCGGACTCCGGTGGTCGTAGGCGGCACCGGCCTCTACCTCCGCGCCGCGCTCGCGGAGCTCGAGCTTCCTCCCGCGCCCACGCCGGGGGCGCGTGAACGGCTGGAGCGACTCTACGATCGCGTGGGCGCAGAGAAGGCGCACCGGCTCCTGGCCGAGCGCGATCCCGTAGCGGCCGCGGTCGTGCACCCGAACGACCGCCGCCGCGTCGTGCGCGCGCTCGAGCTCGTGGAGACGGGCTCGTCGCTCCGGCCGGCACGGGACCGACTCTGGACCGGGGAGACGCGCCACCCGACGCTGATCGCCGGGCTCGACGTCCCGCGCGAGGAGCTCCGACGGCGAATCGAGGAGCGGACCCGTGGCATGTTCGAGCGTGGGGTGGAGGACGAGGTGCGGAGGGCCATCGCCGGGCCGATCTCCTCGACCGCGCAGCACGTCCACGGCCTGCGCGAGATCGCCGAGCTCCCCCGCGAAGAGGCGATCGAGGCGATCGTCACTCGAACGCAGCGGTACGCGGTCTACCAGCTCAGGTGGATGCGCCGGATCCCCCGCCTCCTCGTCCTCGCAGGCGATCGTCCGCCGGCGGCCGTCGCGGAGGAAATCGTCCGGCTCACAGCACGATAGAAGAACCCTCGCTTTCCGTGCTACTCTTCTTAACAGAGTAGCGTGCAACAAGCTCAACTTCTAAAGGGAGTGTTGGAGCTCGCGGTGCTCGCAGTGTTGAGCAGGGGCGAGACCTACGGATACGACATCCTTGCGCAGCTCGAGGACGCCGGCCTGAGCGGTGTCGGCGATGCATCGGTCTACGGCACACTCCGGCGGCTAGAGGAGGCCGGGCACTTGCACTCGAGACTGGCGACGTCCGCCAGCGGCCCGGCGCGGAAGTACTACACGGTGACGGAAACGGGCCGTCAGAGCTACGTGTCCGGCGCAGACACCTGGTGCCGGATCGAGCGCGCGGTCGACCTCCTCATGAACGGGTCCCGGTCGTGAGCAGCGAGCAGTACCTGGCGGCCGTCGAGTTGCACCTGAGAGATTTGCCGTGGCGTGCTCGCAGGGATCTCGTGAGCGACCTCCGTGTCCACCTGGAGGAAATGCCGCCAGGCGAGGACCTCGTTGCCCGGCTCGGCACACCGGAGGGCTACGCCGCGGACCTGCGCGGCGCTGCGGGACTGGGATCGCCGAGCGGCGTGCTTGCGTTCCTTCGCGCCCGTCGCCCCCGCAATCTGGTTGTCGCGGCCGTCGTCGTGGCGATCGCCGCAGCGTCGGCTGCCGCCATAACCTGGTCGCGAAGCTACCAGCCCCTCGCCACCGGCTCCGTCGGTGTCAACCCGATCCCGTCGACACAGGGCGCGGTCGGTGAGACGGTGGCCCCCTTCCGCAACCGAGAGCCGTTCCAATACGGCGTGTCGATACTGAACTCGGGCCGATTCCCCGTTCGCATCCTTGCGGTGCCGATCGACCCCGACTTCATCTACCCGTTCAAGGTTCGTGCGTACGTGGTTCCGTCGGAGACGGACTTCACCAAGCCAGCAGAGGCATTCCATCCGTTCACGCTCCGTCCCGGTCACCAGCGGCTGATCGTCCTGCGCGGGATCTACGCGAACTGCGACCAATACATCACGAATTCCGGCGTCACCCTGCCGTCGATCCCGGTCCGCGCACGGTTCCTCCTGTGGACACACACCTTCTGGGTCGATCTGCGCGGCCCGCTTGTGATCCGGATGCCGGCCCACCGCGATCCGTGTTCGACCGGGTAAGCCTGCAGCACTGCTAGCGTCCGCCGCGATCCGATGCGGCTCTCCAAGTGGCACGGTCTCGGCAACGACTACCTGCTCGTCGAGCGGGCCGAGCTGGCCGTTCCGCTGACGCCCGAGCGGGTTCGCCGGATCTGCGACTACCACTTCGGGGTCGGCTCCGACGGCATCCTCGAGGTCGTCTCGGCGAACGGCGCCGAGGCCGAGGTCGTGATCTGGAATCCGGACGGCTCGACCGCAGAGCTCTCGGGGAACGGAACGCGCATTGCCGCTCGCTGGCTCGCGAGGCGGAGCGGCGAGGAAGCGGTGCGGATCCGCATCGGCCCGCGCGAGGTCGCCGCGAGCCTGCGCGGCCCGCGCGAGGTCGAGCTCGACGTCGGTCAGGTGGAGGTCTTCGAGCCGGAGATGCTGATGGTCGAAGGCGAGGAGGTCGAGCTGACGCCGGTCTCGGTCGGGAACCCGCACGCCGTCATCCGGCGGGAGCCTGACCGCGACGAGCTGCTGCGCCTCGGCCCGCTCGTCGAGAACCACGAGCGCTTCCCCGACCGGACGAATGTCCAGCTCATGCGCGTGGACGGGCCGCACGAGCTCACCGTCGGCGTCTGGGAGCGCGGAGCAGGGGAGACCCTCGCCTCCGGCACGAGCTCCGTCGCGGCAGCGGCCGCCGCCGTCGAGCGCGGCTGGTGCCAGAGCCCCGTCACGGTCCATCTCGCGGGCGGCGACCTCACGGTCGAGCTGGCCGCGGGCCGGACCGTGCTGACCGGGCCGGCCGAGGAGATCTGCACCGTCGAGCTGGCCGAGGAATTCCAACTGTGAAGCACGCGAAGAGACTCGACGCCGTCCCGCCGTACCTGTTCGCGGAGCTCGAGCGCAAGCTCGCCGAGAAGAAGCGCGAGGGCGTGGACGTGATCAGCCTCGGGATCGGGGACCCCGACCTGCCGACACCGGAGCCCGTGATCGCCGCCCTTGCGGCGGGCGCGCGTGATCCGGGCACGCATCGGTACCCGACGAATCACGGCACCGACGAGTTCCGCGCTGCCGCGGTCGGGTTCTACCGCGACCGCTTCGGCGTCGAGCTCGACCCGGAGTCGGAGGTCGTCCCCGCGCTCGGCGGGAAGGAGGCGGTCGGCCACGTCTGCCTGGCGCTGCTGGACCCGGGCGACGTCTGCCTCTCGCCGGACCCGGGCTACCCGCCCTACACCGCCGGCCCGCTCTTCTCCGGCGCGGACGTGCACTACCTGCCGCTCGAGGAGGAGCACGCCTTCCTGCCTGACCTCGACTCGGTCCCGGCCGACGTGGCCTCGCGCGCGAACATCCTCTTCCTGAACTACCCGAACAACCCGACCGGGGCGATCGTCCAGCCAGGGTACTTCGAGCGCGCCGTCGAGTTCGCCCGCGCGCACGACCTGGCCGTCGTCCACGACAACGCCTACTCGGAGATCTGCTTCGACGGCTACGTCGCGCCGAGCTTCCTCGAGACCCCGGGCGCGAAGGAGGTCGGAATCGAGATCTTCTCGCCCTCCAAGGGCTGGAACATGACCGGCTGGCGGTCCGGGCTCGTCGCCGGCAATGCGGAGGTGGTCGAGCGGTACCGCCAGCTGAAGACAAACCTCGACTCGGGCATGTTCGAGGCGGTGCAGCGGGCGACGATCGCCGCACTGACCGAGGCGCGGGACTTCCCGCGTGAGATGTCTCGGGTCTACCGGCGCCGCCGCGACCTCGTGGTCGAGGCGCTGGCCGCGATCGACCTCGACGTCGAGCCCCCGAAGGCGACGCCGTACTTCTGGGTCCGCGTGCCCGAGGGGTACACCTCCGAGTCCTTCGCGGAGCTCGTGCTCGAGCAGGCCGGGGTGGTCGTCGCTCCGGGGCCCGCGTACGGGCCGAGCGGCGAGGGGTTCTTCCGGCTCTCGCTCACGGTGCCCGACGATCGCCTGGAGGAGGCGATGCGGCGCATCGAATCTTCCTTGCGAGCAGGCATACTGGACGCGTGACGGCACACCAGCCCGATCCTTCGCCGGGCGCCGAGCCCGAGCGCGGGTTCGTCCTCGCCGTCCTGGCCCAGGGCGTCGCGCCCGAGGAGGAGCTGGCCGAGCTGGAGGAGCTCGCGCGCACGGCAGGCGTCCAGCCGGCCGCTGCGCTGGTGCAGCACCGCGCCCGCCCCGACCCGCGCTCGTACGTCGGCAAGGGCAAGCTCGCGGAGCTGAAGCAGGCGTATCCCGAATCCGGCGCGGACGTGCTCCTCGTCGACGACGAGCTCTCGCCGGTCCAGCAGCGCCTGCTGGAGGACCAGCTGCAGGCGCGCGTCGTCGACCGCACGCAGCTGATCCTGGACATCTTCGCCCAGCACGCCGTGAGCGCCGAGGGCAAGCTCCAGGTCGAGCTCGCCCAGCTCGACTACAACCTCCCGCGGATGCGCGGCCTCTGGCAACACCTCGAGCGGCTCGGCGGCGGAGTCGGGACGCGCGGCCCCGGCGAGACCCAGCTCGAGACCGACCGCCGGCTCGCCAGGCGCCGCATCTCCCTCCTGAAGCGGCGGCTACGCGACCTCGGGCGTCAGCGAGCCACACGAAGGAAGTCACGCCGGCGCTCGGAAACGCCCACGATCGCGCTCGCCGGGTACACGAACGTAGGAAAGTCGACGCTGCTGAACGCGCTCACCGGCGCGGGCGTCTCCGTGAACGACCGCCTGTTCGAGACGCTCGACCCGACCACGCGGAACTTCGAGGTGAACGGACGGCGCTACCTCGTCACCGACACGGTCGGATTCATCCGGCGACTACCGCACCAGCTGGTCGAGGGCTTCGCGGCGACGCTCGAGGAGACGCTGGTCGCCGACGTCGTGCTGCACGTCGCCGATGCCTCGGTCTCCGACGAGCGCCTCGACGAGATGCTCGAGGCCGTCGAGCGGGTCCTGGGGGAGATCGGAGCAGGGGAGCTCCCAGTCGAGCTCGTGCTGAACAAGATCGACACCGCCGACCCGCTGCGGCGGCGGCGGCTGGCAAACCGCTTCCCCGATGCTCTCCAGGTCTCGGCGCGGACCGGGGAGGGGCTGGACGAGCTCCGCGAGCGGGTCGCCGAGCGCTTCGCGGAGCGGTTCGAGCCCGTTCGGCTCCTGATCCCGTACGCCGATGGCGCCCGGCTGGCCGAGCTGTACGCGCTCGGCGCGCCGGTCGACGAGCGGGTCGACCGGCCCGAGGGGGTCTTCGTCCGTGCGCGCTTGCCGAGGAGCGAGGTGCGGCGCTTCGCCCCCTACCTGATCGCCGAGCCGCGGCAGGCATCCGCGCGCTCGCGCGCATGATCGAGCTGCTCGTCCGGCGCCTGCGTGAGGACGCGGTCGTACCGGAGCGCGCGTATGCGGGGGACGCGGGGATCGACCTCGCCGCATGCGACCGGCACGAGCTGGGCCCCGGCGAGCGGGCCGTCGTGGGGACCGGCCTGGCGGTCGCGATCCCCGAAAGGTTTGCCGGGTTCGTCCAGCCCCGGTCCGGGCTGGCCGCGCGGCACGGGCTCTCGGTCGTGAACGCGCCGGGCCTGATCGACTCCGGCTACCGGGGCGAGATCCGCGTCGTCCTCCTCAACACCGACCGCAACGAGCCGTTCGTCGTCGAGGCGGGTATGCGGATCGCCCAGCTCGTCGTCCTCCCGGTCCCGGAGCTCGAGCTCGTGGAGATCGAGGAGCTCCCCGACAGCGAGCGCGGCGTGCGCGGCTTCGGCTCGTCGCTTTCCTGATGGCCGAGCCGAGGATCCGCGTTTCGGCGATTCTCCGGTGGCAGGGGAGCCTGCTCCTGTGTCGCCACGAGAAGGGCGGGCGCGAGTACTGGCTGCTCCCCGGCGGTGGCGTCAACTCCGGCGAGAGCCTCGTCGACGCGCTCCACCGGGAGCTGGCCGAGGAGCTCGGGATCGACGACGAGCCGCCCGTCGAGGGCCCGGTCGCGATCGTCGACTCGATCGCCCCGGTGCGCTCCTTCGCCGCCAAGCACGTGGTGCACATCATCTTCGCGGGCGATCTCGGCCAGCGCTCGCTGGAGGCCGTCACCTCGAGCGACGCGGCCGTGCGCGGCCACCGCCTGTTCGCGCCGGACGAGCTCGACGAGGTCGTCCTTCACCCGCCGATCCAGCGCTTCCTGCAGCGCTGGACGCCCGGCGACCCCGCGGTCTACCTCGGCGCTCTCTGGGCCCCCTGATCCAAGCAACAGTCTGTTACTAAGTCAGTAGCGCCCGCCGCGTGCGCGGGCTCTCTCGGCCGAGGTCGCGTGCGCCTGCGCTTCGAGCTCGTCCGGGAGCGGATCGAGTGAGGGCTCTTCGCCCGTTCGGTGGGCCAGCGCCTGGGCGAGCAGCCAGTCGGCCAGCCACGGGTTGCGGGGAAGAAGAGGGCCGTGCAGGTAGGTCCCGACCGCCCGGCCGGCATGGCAGCCCTCGAAGCCGCTCTCGCCGTCGTTGCCGAAGCCCGCCAGCACGCGCCCGAGCGGCCGTGCACCCTCGTCCAGGTGAGTCCGTCCCGCGTGGTTCTCGAAGCCCGCGAGCGTGCGGCGCTGACCTGGCTCGAGCTCGCATTCGAGCAGGACGTCGCCGATCATCCGCCGCTCGCCCGCGACGGTGTGGAGCGGGAAGAGCCCGACGCCTTCCAGCTCCTCGCCGCTTCGGTCGCGGTAGAAGCGACCGAGCAGCTGGTAGCCGCCGCAGACGGCGAGGAGTGCGGCACCGCCTGCCACGGCGGCACGGAGTCCCTCTCCGTGGGACGCGAGCGCGGGAGCGATGAGCTCCTGCTCGCGATCCTGGCCGCCGCCGATGTAGTAGAGGTCGTGCTCGCCGGGGCGGATCTCATCCGAGGCCCCGAGCCCGCGCACCTCCAGCTCGTGCCCGCGCCACGCTGCGCGGCGCGAGAGAACGGCCATGTTGCCGCGGTCAGCGTAGATGTTCAGGTAGTCCGGGAACAGGTGCCCGACGACGATCCTCACGCCGCCGCCTCCTCCCAGTAAGGGCGCGCGAACCCTCTCCGGGCAACGAGATCGCGCAGCGCCAGCATCGCCGTGTACGTCGGAAGCGCCACGAGCTCCTCGCCGGACGGGGTCAACTCCAGCCCGCGGTCGAGCCCGTCCTCGAGCGACGGCCTGACGTCGATCGCGGTCTCCGAGAGGCCCGCGTACTTGAATCGCAGCGCGAGCTCGGCCGCCCGCCCGCCCGTCGCGACGAGCCGTTCCAGCCCGCCAAGCAACGGCTCGAAGTCGACGTCCCAGATCCATGAGACGTCGCGTCCGTCTGCGATTTGATCGTTGAGCGCGATCAGCAGGACCTTCGGCGCGCCGCCGGCGACCAGCGTGCGCACCACCTCGTTCGCTCCGGCCGGGTTCTTGATCAGGAGCACGAGGAGGGAGCGGTCGCCGAGAGCAATCCGCTCGAACCGGCCGAAGGCCGCCGAAAACCCCTGCAAACCGGCGACGATCTGGTCGAGATCGATCCCGAGCGCGCGCGCGAGCGCAGCAGCGGCGAGCGCGTTGTAGACGTTGTAGAGGCCCGGGACAGCGAGCTCGACCCGCTCCGATCCCTCGGGCGCGACCAGCTCGAACGAAACGCTCTCGAGCCCGTTCAGCTCGATCGCCCGAGCCAGGACGTCGAGCGGCGGGCGCGCGTGCCCGCAGGAAGGGCAGCGGTAGTCGCCGAGATGGCCGATGTACGCCGCCGCGTAGACGTAGGGAATGCCGCAGCGCACGCACCATTTCGAGTCCGCCGCGTGCTGGAGCTCGCTCGACGCGTGGCGTGGGTCGTCGAGCCCGAACACCGTGGCTCCTGCACGGTCGCGCGTCAGGTCGCCGACCTGCGGGTCGTCGCCGTTCACGATCAGCGCGGATCCGACCGGAAGCCGGGAGACGCACGCCCGCCAGCGCTCGGCCAGCAGCTCCAGCTCGCCGTAGCGGTCGAGCTGGTCGCGGAAGAGGTTTCCCAGGCACACGGCCCGTGGCCGGACCCGCTCGGCGACCTCCGGAAGGGCCGCCTCGTCCACCTCGAAGAGGCCCAGCTCGGCGTCGTCCGCTGCCAGCATTGCCGAGGCGACGCCCGAGACGAGGTTCGCGCCCGAGCGGTTGTGTGCGAGCCGGAACGACGGCGCCAGGATTCGCGCGGCCATGGCGGACGTCGTGGTCTTGCCGTTCGTGGCGGAAACGAGCGCGGTCCCGTCGGGCAGGCGCGCCGCCAGTCGGTCGACCGCACCCGGATCGAGCTTCCAGAGCAGCTTTCCGGGAACGGTCGTGCCGCCGCCGGCCCCGGCCAGCCGGGAGAGCGCCGCCGCAGCACGGGCGAGCCGGATCTCGGCGGTAAGCGGCAGGCGCACGCCCATCGCGGGGGACGCTACCTCGCCGCGAGGTCCTGTCACCCGTTCGAGGGAAATTTCGGGCCCACTCACCCGGCCGGGGGATGTAGCCGGGTGCCCGTCACACGTAGGTTCCGCGGGATTTTCCGACAGCAGCGAGATGAGGGCGCTGCCAGTGAACTGACATGCGGCCCGCGCTGAGGCGCGGAAAGGAGAACGGAAGGTGCGGACGAACGGCGGGAAGCGAGGAGAACAGCGGTCTAGCGCGCTGTGGGGCACGGGTAACCGTGGCGGCGAGACTCGTTCGAACGTGCTCTGGGGCAAGGGCGGCCGCGGGTTCGTAACGGCGCTGGTGGCGATGCTGGTGATCGCCGTTCCGTTCGCCTCGAGCGCAGGGCAGAGCAAGCGGCGCGTCGTGGCGATGTCCCCGAAGCGCACCTGGATCTCTCCCGGACTGCTGCGTGGCGCCAGGCGCCACCCGGACAAGTACGTGCGGGTGATCATCCAGAGCACCAGCGACAACCTTTCGACCGCGGTCGGTGCGTTCAACCGCGTCGACCACCTCGACGGCCTCACCGATCGCGAGGGCCTGAAGCGCAGGCTCGGCCTGGTCGACGGCGTGGCCGTGAAGGTGCGGGCGAGCAAGCTGCTGAAGCTCATGAAGCAGCCGAACCTGATCGTCACGCCGGACGTCGAGGTGAAGGTGAGCTCGTACAACTCGACGCAGCTCTGGCCGTACGAGTCGGGCGCCTCGCGCACCTGGAACGGATATGAGGCGCTGGCGCCTTCGAGTGCCCCGACGATCGCAGTCGTCGACTCGGGCATCCAGCCCGGGCGCGCAGACTTCGGCTCGCGCGTGCTGGCGAACGTCAACCTGACGACGCTGCCGAACAACTCGCCCGGCGACGGCCGTGGGCACGGAACCTTCGTGGCCGGCATCGCAGCGGGCGCGGCCGACGGCCGCGCTGGCACGACCCCGCAGGCGAACCTCGTCTCGCTCGACGTGATGGACGACAGCGGCGTCGCGCGGACGAGCGACGTGATCGCGGCCTGCCAGTGGATCCTGGCCAACAAGGCCCAATACAACATCCGCGTCGCGAACTTCTCGCTGCACTCGTCGATCAAGAGCAACTTCTTCCACGACCCGCTCGACCGGGCCGTCGAGCAGCTCTGGTTCAGCGGTGTGACGGTGGTCGCGGCTGCCGGCAACTACGGCACTGGCGACACCCCGAGCGGCGTTGCGTACGCCCCGGGGAACGATCCGTTCGTGATCACCGTCGGCGCAGCGGACCTCAACGGCACGCTGTCCCGCTCCGACGACACGGCTGCTCCGTGGTCGGCGTGGGGGAGGACGCTGGACGGCTTCATGAAGCCGGACCTCGTCGCACCCGGCCGTTACATGGTCGGCCCGGTGCCGGACAGCTCGACGCTCGCGACCGAGCGGTCGGACAAGATGGTCGCGCCCGGCTACATCCAGCTCTCGGGCACCTCCTTCGCCGCTCCGGTCGTTGCCGGCGCGGCGGCGCAGATCCTGGCCAAGCATCCGTCGTACACGCCTGATCAGGTCAAGGGCGCCCTGATGGTCTCGGCAACTCCTATGCCGGGCGCAACCCCGGGCTCGGTGGGTGTCGGCGAGGTGCAGGTCTACAAGGCCTGGCACGCCTGGCGCGTCCCGAACCCGAACAAGGGCCTGGACGCGTTCGTCAAGCCCGTCGCGGGTGACACCCTGCCGGCGTTCGACGCGGTCAGCTGGGTCGACGCCGCCTCGAGCGACGTCTCCTGGGACGACGTCTCATGGGCAGATGTGTCCTGGGCAGACGCGGCCTACAACGTGGTCTCCTGGGCAGACGTGTCCTGGGCAGACGTGTCCTGGGCAGACGTCTCCTGGGCAGACGTCTCCTGGGCAGACGTGTCCTGGGCGGACAGCTCGTACGAGGACGCGGCGGAGGGCGACACGAGCGCCACGCCGAGCACCTACGAGCTGAGCCCGTCGGAGGCGGACGCGCTGATGGACGACCCGGACCTGGCTCCGGCGCCGACATCGCTTCCGGCAGACGTGACCTCTACCGATCCGAGCTCCTCCACGGATCCGACAGGCTGATCGACGGACGGGGTCGCGGCGGCTCTCGGGCTCGCCAACGTGACACTCATGAGGGGCCGGGCGCATTCCCGGCCCCTCACTCGTTCGGGGGATTTCCCGGGCGTCCTCAAAAAGGGGGATGTGACCCGCTCTCGCGCGCCGTAGCTTGCGGGAAGTGGTGATCGGAACCGGCGCCTGCGGCGCCTCGACAGGAAGCTGAATTTGCGGCACCGCGGGACGCGGAGATTGGAGACGAGCGGCGGGCGATGTCTAGCGTTGACCCAAGCCTGAAGCGGAAGGCGGGAGGGGCGACGTGAGCGCGCTCCCGACCTCGATCGACCCGCCGGTCGTGCGCCCGTCCGACCCGGACGTGCCGAGGCTCCCACCGAAGGCCGCAGCCTACTTCGTCGTCGTTGCCGCGATCACGGCCGCTGCGGTCGTCCCGCTCTTCATGCACCTGAGCGCGAGCACGCCCGGCTGGGCCACGTTCCTGATCCTCGCCACGATCGCCGCGACCGCCCAGCTGTTCGTCGTCGGGACGCCCCGCCACCAGACGTACCACACCACGATCGTCTTCCTGATCCCGGCCGCGATGCTCCTGCCCCCGGAGCTCGTCGCGTTGATGGGCATCGTTCACCACATCCCGGAATGGCTAAAGACCCGGGTCCGCTGGTACGTCGCCACCTTCAACATCTGCATCTGGACGCTGGCGATGCTCGCGGCGTGGGGGTGCTTCCACCTCGTCGCGCGCGAGTTCCCCGACACGCACTACGCCTTCGCCTTCGGCGGCCTCGCGGCCGCCCTGTCGATGGTCGCGGTCAACCACGTCCTGATGGCCCCGATGCTGAAGCTCAAGAACGGCATCTCGCCCCGGGAGTCGGGCCTGTTCTCGTTCCAGAGCCTCTCGACCGACCTCGTGCTCGCGATGCTCGGGGTCGCGACCGCCGCGTTCTGGCTCGTGAACCCGTGGCTCGTCGTCTTCGCGATCGCGCCGCTGTTCCTGATCCATCGCTCGCTGTCGGTGCCCCAGCTCCAGGAGGAGGCGCGGGTCGACCCCAAGACGGGGCTCTTCAACGCCCGCTACTTCACGTCCGCCCTGAACGAGGAGCTGGCCCGGGCCGCGCGCTTCGAGCGGCCGCTCTCGCTCGTCATGGCCGACCTCGATCTCCTGCGCGACATCAACAACACGTACGGCCACCTCGCGGGCGACGCCGTCCTGCAGGGCATCGCCGAGGTCTTCCGCGCCCAGCTGCGCCACTACGACGTGCCGGCCCGCTTCGGGGGAGAGGAGTTCGCGATCCTGCTCCCGGAGACCCCGCCCGACCAGGCCCTCGAAATCGCCGAGCGGATCCGCCGCGCCGTAGCCGAGCGAACGTTCGACGTCGAGACGTCGAGCGAGCCGATCCGCGCGACGGTCTCGATCGGCGTCGCAGGCTTCCCGCGCGACGGAGCCGACGGCAACGACCTGATCCACGAGGCCGACCTCGCCGTCTACCGCGCCAAGCTCCAGGGGCGCAATCGCGTCCTCGACGCGAGCAACGAGCCGCTCCTGCTGCCCGAGAAGCGCCAGGCGCGTCTCGTTGCGGTTCCGGAGGAAGGCGAGCATGCCTCGCCGCTGCCTCCGGCCGTCGAGGAGGTCCCGGAACACGAGCGGCGGCATCCACGCCCGCACGCCCTCCAGGGCCCGCGCTTCCTGTCGCTCTCCCGGCGCCTCGCGATGTTCGTCGGGATCGTCAGCGCGATCGGCATCACGGCCGGGATGCTCGGCTGGATCTTCGGCGGCAGCACCGACTGGATCGGCCTGGCCGCCATCGTCACGCTGGTCGGCTTCGGTCAAGCGCTCGCGCTCGAGGTCGACGACGGCTCGATCTCCGTCAGCGCCGTCGGCTCGATCGCCGGAGCGGCGCTCTTCGGGCCGCGTGCCGCGCTTCCGCTCGCGATCACGATCGCGGTCGTCGAGTGGAGCGCACGGCGCTCGCCGTTCCACTACGTGCTGTTCAACATCGGGACCCTCTCGCTCTCGTCCCTGGCGGCGGCAGCTGTCTTCGCAGGAGCAGGCTTCGACACTGGGGAGGTCCACCGCCTGATCTACGTCATCGCCGGCGTCGCGGCGGGTGCGACGTACTACGGCGTCAACATGGGCCTGATCAGCCTCGTCGTCGCGATCGAGGGCCACGAGTCCTGGCTCTCGGTCTTCCGGGAGCGCTTTGCCTGGCTTGCGACCCACTACCTCGTCTACGGCTTCATCGGCGGAGTGATCTGGGTCGGCTACGAGTCGGTCCACGTCTGGGCGCTCGTCGTCTTCGCCCTCCCGCTCCTGCTGATGCGCAAGACCCAGGAGGCGTACCTCCGCCACACGCAGCGGAGCGCGCAGAAGCTCCGCGCTGCCGCGGAGACGATCCAAAACCAGAACGTCTCGCTCGAGCAGGCGAACAAGCTCCTCCGCGAGCGCTCGACAGCCGCGATGGAGAGCCTCTCGGCCACCGTCGACGCCCGCGACGCCTACACCGCCGGCCACTCGCGTCGGGTCCAGCAGCTTGCGCTCGCCATTGGCCGCGAGCTCGGGCTATCGCAGGCGGAGCTCGACCTGCTCGGGCACGCGGCTCTCTTCCACGACATCGGCAAGCTCGCGATCCCCGACGCGATCCTGCTCAAGCCCGCGAGCCTGACGGCGGAGGAGTGGGACCTGATGCAGCGCCACGCGGACGAGGGCGCCCGCATCATCGACCGCCTCGGGTTCCTGAACGACGCGGTGCCGGCCATTCGACACCATCACGAGCGCTACGACGGCACGGGCTACCCCGAGCGGCTCCAGGGCGAGGAGATCCCGCTCGGAGCGCGCATCATCCACGTCGCCGACGCGCTCGACTCGATGCTCACGACGCGCATCTACCGCGCGGCGCGGCCGGCTTCGGAGGCGCTGGACGAGCTCCGCAGGGCGGCCGGGACGCAGTTCTGCCCGCGCTGTGTCGCCGCGCTCGAGCGAATCCTGCCGCTCGAGGGGCTCGACGACGAGGGCGCGCGCAGGCGGGTCCTCGCGGCCTCGTAGCCAGCCGCGCGGGTCTCCTAGCAAACCACCGCAGACGCTAGCCTGACACTTGCATCCAGGAGCAAATGCTCTACTATTCTTGATCCCAGATGCCTCGCAGGCCCCAGTACCGAGCGCTGGCGGGCATCGACCGGGAGGCGCTCGCCGCCTTCCAGGCCGGGATCCGCAAGCGCTACACGGACGCGCAGATCCTCGACGAGCTGGCCGCATCCGCGAAGCGGCTCGGCCGCTCGCCGACGATGCGTGAGTTCGCGGACGATCCGGAGACGTCGGTGCACCCGCAGACCGTGATCGAGCACTTCGGGAGCTGGAACGAGGCAAAGCGCAAGGCCGGCCTCGTCCCACGCCGCTTCGCAACGCGCGAGGAGCTGCTCGAGCTCCTCCGGGGCCTGGGGGACGAGATCGGCCGGATCCCGACGGCCCGGGACATCGAGGAGCACCGCGGCCGCATGCCGTCGAAGTCGCTCTACTGGCACACGTTCGGCTCGCTCTCGAACGCGCTCAGGGAGGCCGGCTACGACGTGCCGGTGGGGGAGGAGAGGCTCGAGCGCGCGCTCGACCAGGGCGTGGAGCTGGCTCGGAAGCTCGGGCGCTTGCCGAAGTTCGCGGACTGGTCGAAGGCGCGCCGCGGCGACGAGACGTTGCTGACCGAGTGGCAGATCTACCGGATGTTCCAGGGCCGCCGTGGGGCGTGGTCGACGTTCCAGTTCCTGATCCGCGAGCGGCTGCTCGAAGCGGGCACAGAGGTCGCACCCGACGGGCGTCTTCTCTAGAGAGCGCTAGAGAGCTACAGCGTTGCGAGCGTCGCGAGGCGCTGGAGGCAGAAGCGTGCCTCCTGGGGAGCACGCACGGCCGGCAACTCCTGCTCCTCGAAATCACGGTTCGGGCGGAAGCGCTCGCGCTCGACCTCGTGGCCTTCGGCGGCCTGGACGAGCGTGCCCTCCCCGACCTCGCGCTTGCGCAGCTTGAGGTGGAGGTACTGCTCGACGACCTCGAGCGCGGCTTTCGTCGACGCGAAGAAGAGCTCCTCGCGGCCGGCTCCGATCCAGAGCGGGCGCCCGACGCCGCGGGCGAGGAAGACCTGGCCCGGCCGGCGCTCGTCGAGCCACGCGGTCGCCATCGAGCCGCGGAGCTCCTCGAGCGAGGCCGGCAGGCCGTCCGAGTCCTCGGCGAGCGCGAAGATCGCCTCGGAATCGACGGTCATGTCCGGCTCGGCGCGCTCGAACCCGTGCGTCTCCATCAGCTCGTCGTCGTTGAAGATGATCCCGTTGTGCACCCCGACGACCGCACCGTGGCGGATGGGGTGGTTGTTTGCCTCGATGGTGGGGTGGCCCTTGGTGTAGTCGCGGACGTGGACGAGAACCTCGGTGACGCTCGCGGGAAGCACGACGTCCTCGAGCAGCGCGCTTGCGCCGGCCGGCTTCTTCTGGATCTCGACCGAGCCGCACGCGCGGTAGGCGTACCCGACCGCGTCTGCGCCGCGCTCCGCGATCCCGGCGAGGAGCGCCTGCGCCGCCAGCGTCCGCTCGACGCTGCTCGCCGCGCTCAGGCTGTATCCAGCAATTCCGCACATCTCAGTCAGCAACCCCTTCGACGAGACTAGCGACTCGCATTCCGGTCGCCACTGAGTGTGACGAGGCACTCGGCCGAGAGTTAGGCACCGCAGAAATCACCGCTATAAGGCTCTCGGTTCGACGCGCGGATCCCTGATCCCTCGTGCGGGGCACGCATGCCTCAAGCGAGGGACTGGCGGTACCGATAGGACGAGCATGGCGCAGCGGCCGCTCCCTGACGCGCTCCCCGAACCTGAAGGGCCAGACGCGGAGGCTCGCCTCGAAGTCGTACCCGAGGCCGCGGAAGCCCCTGCCGAGGAGGCAGAGGAGACGGAGGTCGAGGAGACCGAGCCGCAGACCGCCGACCCGCTCAAGCTCTACGTCCGCCAAATCGGCGACGGGCGGCTGCTCACGCCTCAGGAGGAGCGGGAGCTCGCGCGCCTGAAGGACGCGGGCGACGAGGCGGCCAAGCGGAAATTGATCGAGTCGAACCTCCGGCTCGTGATGTCGATCACGCGCAACTACACGAAGGCCGGCGTCCCGCTGCTCGACCTGATCCAGGAGGGCAACCTCGGCCTGATCAGAGCGGTCGAGAAGTTCGACTACAAGCTCGGCTTCAAGCTCTCCACGTACGCGACCTGGTGGATCCGCCAGGCGATCACGCGCGCGCTCGCAGACCAGGGGCGGACGATCCGCCTGCCGGTCCACGTCGCCGAGCAGGTCCGCAAGGTCATGCGCGCCCGCCGTGTGCTCGCGCAGAAGCTGAACCGCGAGCCGCTGCTGCCCGAGATCGCGAAGGAGAGCGGGTTCCCGGTCGAGCGCGTGCGCACGCTGCTCGAGCTCGTCGAGGATCCCGTGAGCCTCGAGACGCCCGTCGGAGACGGCGAGAGCCTCTACGGCGACCTGATCGAGGACACGAACTCCGACCGGCCCGACGATGCGACCGCCGAGGTCCTCCGCTCCGCAGAGCTCTCGGATGCGCTCCTGCGGCTGTCACCGCGGATGCGCCACGTTCTCTGCCGCCGGTTCGGCCTCGACGGCGAGGCGCCGCAGACGCTCGAAGAAGTGGGGTCCGACCTCGGAATCACCCGCGAGCGTGTCCGCCAGCTCGAGTCGCGCGCGCTGCGCGAGCTCCGGACAGTCGCGCCCGGCCTGCAGCTCTACCTACGCGGCGAGTAGCCCGCGGCGTCTACCTAGCGGGCGACGGCTTCCATCTCGCGAAGCCGCGACAGGCGCTTGAGCGCCTCGGTCTCGATCTGCCGCACACGCTCACGCGTCAGGCCGAGCCGCCTGCCGATGTCCTCGAGCGTCTTCGGGTCGGCATCGCCGAGGCCGTAGCGGAGGACGAGGACGCGCCGTTCACGCTCGGAGAGCGCGGCGAGCGCCTCTCCCAGCGCCTGGCAGCGCATCGTGACCTCGACCTGCTCGTCCGGAAGCGGCTCGTCGCCGGCCACGAAGTCGCCGAACACCGCGTCCTCGGCCTCGCCGACCGGCTGGTCGAGGCTCGTCGAGGCGCGAGCCGCCGCCTTCACCTCGTGAGCCTGGGCGAGCGGCAGATTTGCCTCCTCGGCGATCTCGTCGAGCGACGGCTCGCGGCCCAGCTGCGTCCAGAGCGTCCGCTCGGCGCGGTTCAGCTTCTGCATCCGTTCGACGATGTGGACCGGCATTCGGATCGTCCGCGCCTTGTCGGCGAGCGCCCGAGCGACTGCCTGGCGGATCCACCAGGTCGCGTACGTCGAGAATTTGTAGCCCCGCCGCCAGTCGAACTTCTCGACGGCGCGGATCAGCCCGAGCGTTCCCTCCTGGATCAGGTCGAGAAACGGCAGCCCCTGGTTGCGGTAGTTCTTCGCGATCGAGACGACCAGGCGGAGGTTCGACTGGATCATCCGCTGCTTCGCCTCGTCGTCGCCGCGCTCGATCCGCTTGGCGAGCTCGACCTCCTGCGCGGCGGTCAGTAGCGGGTGGCGCCCGGCGTCGCGCAGGAAGAGCTGGAGCGCGTCGGTGGTCGTCTCGTGAACGACCGGGGGCGGGGGCGGGGCCTGCTGCTCGCCCTGCTCCAGGATCTCGATCCCGCGCTGCTCGAGCCCTCTGTACACCGCGTCCAGCTCGAGCGCGTCCAGCCGCAGCGGCTCCAGCGCCTCCGCGAGCTCCGCGTGGCGCATCGACCCGGTCTGTTCCGCGGCCTCGACGAGCTCGTGGATCTCGGGGGTCGCGAGAACGCTCTCCACCTCGACCGCTGCCACACCCACCGGCGCGGTCTTTTCAAGCATGCTCGAGACCCTCTCGACGGGACACCTGCACGTGCACGGTAACGGGTGTTATGTCAAGTAGGCAACCTGCCATGGAACTACCCCATTGCCATCCCGCGTCCCTCGGAAAAAAAAATTCGCCGAGCCGGTCTCCCTTTCGTCCACCACTCTCGCTGACCTTCCCCTTGCGGGTAGAGCCCTCGAGCTTGGCTTCGACCTACTCAGGTCCCGTGCTCGGCGCAGGAGGGAATCTAGGGACTGCACAAGGCCCTTTCAAGGGGGTTCGCACACGTCGAGGCCGCAATTTGCGGAAATTCAATTTTCCACATTTCCACAGCAGAGCGTGCAGCTTGTGGATAACCGAAACCGAAGGCACGGCCGGCGGCGCCGAGGTAGGGTGCGCTCCGGTGTCGCACCTCCGCCTCCCCTCGGTCTCCCACGGCTTCGCCGCCTTCGCCTGGGGCTTCGGCCTGGGCGCGTTCATCTGGCTCGGGCTGCTCGCGGTCGGAATCTCGGGCGCGACGGCGTTCATCGTCGGCGCCGTCTCCGGCCTGCTGATCTTCCTGCTCGTGCGCGTCTACGGCGCCGGTGGGAGGCGCGATCAGGCCGAGCGCCGCGGCGAGCGGGCCCGCTGAACCAGCCCGAACAACAGCATCCGCAGCAGATCGGTTCCGACCACGTCGCGGAGGCGCTCCCGCACCGGCCGGCGCGGAGTGGGCTCTCCCCCGCCTAACGTGACTAGGAGCTCGAGTGCTCGGTGGTTTCGGCCGTACAGGGCGGACACGTCATCGCACGTATCGGCCGCCGCCTGACGGGGAGTCATCCCCCCGTGGAGTGAGGGCTCAAAGTGCCAGGCGGCGGGCGTCGAACCGGGTCGAGTGGAGGTCGGCCGTGAACTCCTCGAGCACGCGCTCGCCGTGGCCCGCGAACACGTGCTCCACCACCCCGATGTCGGCGTCGTTGTGGAACGGCAGGTCGACGTGCGCGGCCGAGACGAGGTTCACGGACACGCTCCCGCACACCGGGCACCGGACAGCGACGCCGATCGTGCCGCCGTCGTCCGCCGGGGCCAGCAGCAAGAACGCTGAGGGAAAAACGGGCCTCGGCCGCTCTTCCGGGTAGCAGAAGAAGCTCCACGGCCACTCCCCCGCGCTGATGCGCCGGGCCGCGAGGTCGGCGAGCTCGTCCTCGAGCGAGTCGAGCTTCGCGGTCATGAGGTTCAGGAACACGCCTTCGCGCAGCCCCAGCGGCGCCCAGTCGAGCTCGTTGTGGGAGACGAGCCCCGGATGGCGCCCGCCGCAGCTGCAGTCGAACGAGACCTCGTAGACGGCCGGGTGGGCGGCGCCGGCGAGCTGCTCGATCTGCCGGAAGGACGACAGGGCCACGTGCGCCTCTCCCCTCTCCGGGCACGAAAACGCGTATCGGCTCGTGAAGACGTCGTACATCGCTCTCTTCTAATCGGCGTCCCGGACGCCGCTCACAAGGCGTTCGCTTGCGACGCCGACCATAAGCGGCCGTGCCGGCTTTGCCGGCACGGCCGCTTAGCTCTGGTCTCAGTACGTGATGAGCGAATGGACGTCGTAGGCGTCCAGATGTTTGCGCCCCTCGAGGAACGCGAGCTCGATCAGGAAGGCGACTCCCACGATCTCCCCGCCGAGCTGTTCCGCCAGGTCGCAGATCGCCGCCGCGGTCCCCCCCGTCGCCAGCACGTCGTCGTGCACCAGGACGCGCGCTCCGCCTGCGATCGCGTCGGCGTGGAGCTCCAGGGCGTTCTCGCCGTATTCGAGCGCGTACGAGGCGCTCACGGTCTTCCAGGGCAGCTTCCCAGGCCGGCGCGCGGCGACGAACCCGCACCCGAGCTTGTACGCGAGCGCCGCGCCGAGGATGAACCCCCGCGCCTCGGCCCCCAGGATCAGGTCGGGCTTGCGCGGCTCGATCCACTCGGCCAGCAGGTCGACTGCCTCGTGCAGCGTGGCCGGGTCGGCCAGCAGCGGCATCATGTCCTTGAAGACGATCCCCTGCTCGGGGAAGTCCGGGACGTCGCGGATCTTGGCGTTCAGGGTCTCCGACACGGCTAACCCGCCGCGAGGTGACGGAGATCGCGCCAGAAGAGCAGCTGGGAGAGCTCCTGCGCGAGCTCCGCGAGCGTCTGGAGTTCCTCGATGCCGGCCTCGCGGCGCTCGGCGTTGCGCGAGCGCAGCGACGGCGCCACGAGCTGGTGCAAGAGGCCGGTCTCGCGGTCGGCCGCGGTGCGGAACGTCCGCAGGTGCCGGGCCGAGATCCCGTAGCGGGAGAGCTTCGCGCACGCGACCGCGATGTCGACGTCCGTCGCCGGGTAGATCCTGTCGCCGCCCTCGCGCCGCGAGTGCAGGAGGCCGTACTCCTCGAGCTCGCGCGCCAGCTCCGGCGTGATCGCGGCCCGCTCGCAGAGCTCTCGGAGGTCGAGCTCGTCGTCCGGCTCCGTGATCCCCGCGGCCCTGCGGCGCCTGCGTTCCTTCCCGGGGCCAGACGGCGACGCGAGCTCCTGCCGGATCACACGCAGCGGGAGAAACTCGTCGCGCTGGAGCCGCAGGATCGTCTCGAGCCGCTCGACGTCGTCCGCGCTGAAGAGCCGGTAGCCGCTTTGCGTCCGCCTCGGCGTGAGCAGGCCCTGGTCCTCGAGGTAGCGGATCTTGGAGATCGAGATGTCCGGGAACTCCGCCTGCAGGCTCCGGCAGACGCTGCCGATCGTCAGCAGCCGCTGCTCGCTCCGCTCCGGTGCCTGGGCGGCGCTCACGCTCATTTCTCCAGAAAGATGAGGCGGTACTTGCCGACCTGGAGCTCGTCGCCGTTCTCGAGCTTCCCGGACTCGATCCGCCGCCGGTTGAGGAACGTCCCGTTCAGGCTGCCCTGGTCCTCGATCAGGTACCCGCCGTCCTGCTCGGTGAGCACCGCGTGCTTGCGGGAGACGGTGACGTCGTCGAGGAAGATGTCGCAGTCGGGCGAGCGGCCGATCGTCGTGCGCTCGCTCTGCGGGACGAAGTACTCGCCGGCGCGGCCGCCTCCCGAGCGGACGACGAGCGCGGGGCCCTCGGTGCCGAGCTCCTCGAGGGTGACGGAGTGCTCCTCGACGTCCTCGGGCGTGTAGCTCATGGTCGTCTCGGAGCCAGCCTGCTCGTCCTTGACGAGCAGGGCGCCGCACTTGGAGCAGTAGTTGGCGGCCTCCGGGTTCTGGAAGCCGCACTCAGGGCAATAGATGTGACTCATTCCTCGTTTGGAGGCGCTGCCTTGCCCGCGAGGATCGCGGCGAGCCGGTCGACGTCGACCTCCTCGAGCACGCCGCTCCCCTTCTCGCGGAGCCGGGCCTGCAGCTCGGCGCGAAGCAGGTCGATCCGGCCGTGCAGGATCCGCCGACGGTACGACACCTCCTGCTCCTCCTTCGTGAGGTCGTCGATCAGCTGCTTGAGATCGTCGTCCGAGAGCGAGGCGAGATCGGGAAACGGTTCCACGGAGAGCCTTTCGTCGGGGAAGCGGGCGCTCCTAGTTTACGCAGGCAGCGCCAGAAGGGTCAACCTCAGCTTGAGGCTCTGGCCCCCTCGGCCTCCGCGCCCTCCGACAGCATGATCTCCTCGACCAGGCCCCGGGTCTCGGCCTCGAGCTCGAGCGAGGCCTCCTCCGTCTTCCCCTCCGCGTAGATGTGCACGACCGGCTCGTCCGGATCGGGCAGCACCTGGGCCCAGCCTCGGGGCCCGAAGACCTTCACGCCGTCGAGCAGGTCGAGCTTGCGGTCGCGGAGGCGCTCGGTGAGGACGCGCATGACGGTGCCCTTGAGCGACCAGGGACACGGGAGCTGGCGGTGGACGAGCGTGCTGGCCGGAAGCTCCGAGACGAGCTCGGAGAGCGGCGTCTGGACCGGCGCGAGCAGCTCGAGCAGCTTGCAAAGGCTCGCGACGCCGTCGTAGGCCGGCAGGAACTCGGGGAAGACGTAACCGCCGCCGACCGCACCGGCGAAGATCACGCCGTCCTCTGCCGCGGCCTTCGTGAGCTCCGCGAGCGAGGCCGGCGTGCGGATCACCTCGAGCGAGCTGCCCTTCACCATCTGCTCGACCTGGCTCGTGACGGTGATCGGGAACGCGAGCTTCCCGTGGCGGCCATTCGTGCTCATCAGGCGGAGGTAGAGGAGCAGCGCCTTCTCGACCGAGATCTCCTGGGCCTGCTCGTCGATCAGGAACAGCCGCTCGCCCGCGCGGTCGAAGACGACGCCGAGGTCGGCGCCGACGGCCGCCACGAGACGCTTCGCCTGGCCGACGGACTCGAGCAGCGTCGCCGCCGCATCCGCGCCCTCGAGCGAGAACGCGTGCGCGCTCACGGCCTCGACCCCGAGTGGGCCGAGCACGAGCGGCAGGACGAACGAGGTGGCCGAGTAGCCGTAGTCGACCACGATCCGGAAGCTCCGGGCCCGGATCGCCTCGACGTCGAGCGCGGCCAGGAGATCCTGCGCATAGCTCTCGCGCACGCGCGCCGGGTACGACACCTCGCCGACGCCGTTGAAGGCCGCGCGCCTGAGCTCGTGGCGCGTGAAGTGCTTCTCGACCTCCTTCTGGAGGCCGGACGTGAGCTGGATCCCCGGCTGCTCGTAGAAGCGGATCTGGAGCAGCTCGGGATCGCTGTGGCTGACGGCGACATGGAAGCCCGCGTCGTAGCCGTGGGTCTTGAGCAGGTGCCGGCTGACCGCGGACGGGAGGATGCGCAGGTCGGCGACGTGGACGCCCGTCGAGTTGAGCCCGGAGATCATCGCCCGCTTGATCATGCGGCAGGCAGCCGGCGCCTCCCGGCTCGCCACCACGCGCGAGCCGCGCTTGAGCGCCGTTCCGAGGGCCGCGGCGAGCCGGACGGCCTTGTCGGGCGTCAGGTCGACGTTGACAAGCCCGGAGACCCCGTCCTTCCCGAAGACGTGGGAGGAGCCGCGGGACTCCCAGATCAGGCTCTCGTGGATCTGCGAGCCGGTCTCGACCTCCTTGTACGGGTAGATCCGCACGCCCGGGAGGACGGCGCTCTGGGCGCCAAGCGTCACCTCGTCGCCGATCGCGGCGCCCTCGTGGACGTGCACGTGCGCGCGGATGTCGCAGTTGCGCCCGACGATCGCGCCCTCGACGCGCGCGCTGCGGCCGACGTGCGTGGACGCGTCGATCACGGAGCGCTCGGTCCTCGCGCGCTCGAGCAGCGTCACGCTCGCAGAGAGCACGGAGTAGGCGCCGACCGACGCCTCAGGCGCGACGCGGCAGTAGTTGCCGAGGAACACGGGCCCCTCGATCGCGGCCAGGTCGTCGACCTCCACCCCCTCCCCCAGCCAGACGTTGCCGCGTAGGCGAATCCCGGGGATGTTCAGGCGCACGCGCTCGTCGAGGGCGTCGAAGTTCGCCTGCCGGAACTGATCGAGGTTCCCGATGTCCTGCCAGTAGCCGTCCATGACGTGGCCGTAGAGCGGCCTGCCCATCTCGAGCAGCAGCGGGAAGAGCTCCTGCGAGAAGTCGTACGGGCGGTCGGTCGGGATGTGGCGCAATACCTCGGGCTCGAGGACGTAGATGCCCGTGTTGATCGTGTCCGAGAAGACCTGGCCCCAGGACGGCTTCTCGAGGAAGCGCTCGATCCGGCCCTCCTCGTCGGTGACGACGATCCCGAACTCGAGCGGGTTGTCGACCGACTTGAGCCCGATCGTCACCGCGGCGCCCTTCTCACGGTGGAAGCGGACGAGCTCGGTCAGGTCGACGTCGCAGAGCGCGTCGCCGGAGATCACAACGAACGGCTCGGCCAGCTTCGCGCTCGCGAGCCGGACCGAGCCGGCCGTGCCGAGGGGCGACTCCTCGACCGAGTACTCGATCGCCATCCCGAGCGCCTCACCATCGCCGAAGTAGCTGCGGATCGCCTGCGGCATGAACGCGAGCGTCACGATCACCTCGTCCAAGCCGTGCTCCTTCAGAAGCTCGAGGATGTGCTCCATGCAGGCCTTGCCGACGATCGGGACCATCGGCTTCGGCTGGTTCGACGTCAGCGGGCGAAGGCGCGTGCCCTCGCCGCCAGCCATCACGACGGCCTTCATGCGACCATCCTCGTCTCACGCCGTGCCTTGAGCACGTATCCGACCAGCGACACCGCCGCGAGCGCGAAGCCGGCCCAGAAGATCACGAGCGGCCAGTCAGTGCCCTTCGGCGTGACCAGGACGAGGGCGAGCGACGCGTACAGGAGCCAGGTGGCCGCCTTGCCGGCGAAGTTGACGGCGAAGTCGTAGCCCCGGTTCGCGACGAGCTTCCAGCCCGCGATCAGAGCGACGTCGCGGGCGGGGATCAGCAGCGCGACCCAGGGGAGGCGGTCGTAGTGCCAGAGCAGGATCACGGCGGCGTCGATCATCAGCCGATCGGCGAGCGGGTCGGCGAGCTTCCCGAAGCCCGATTCGACATGCCAGCGGCGCGCGAGCCACCCGTCGATCTGATCGGTCACTCCGGCGAGCGCGAACACGCTCGCGGCGGGCCAGCTCTTGCCGCCGTCCGCGGCGACGACGAGCGCGATGAACACCGGGATCAGGGCCAGCCGCAGGACGGTCAACGCGTTCGGGATCTGCGCCAGTGGAGCCGGGACCGCGCGCGTTGCCATGCTGAAAGGATACGGCCGTGGAGGCGCCAGAGCCGCTCAGCCTTCCGGGTTTCGTCAACGCCCACAGCCACGCGTTCCAGCGCGCGCTGCGCGGCCGAACCGAGGGCGACGACTTCTGGAGCTGGCGCGAGTCCATGCTGGACGTGGCCGAGGGACTGTCCCCCGGACAGGTCCGCTCGGGCTACGTCGACGTCTACCGCGAGATGCTCTCGGCCGGCTACACGGCCGTCGGGGAGTTCCACTACCTCGGGCTCGCGGAGGCGCACGCAGCGGTCGAGGCGGCCGCAGAGGCCGGGATCGAGCTCGTCCTGCTGCTCACGG
>Ga0335085_10001453_pt1 | contig 50133 bp, 40 predicted proteins | sample Lox_Sample_45_FD_206712 | JGI IMG/M metagenome (GOLD analysis project Ga0335085, IMG submission 206712) | Soil microbial communities from Loxahatchee National Wildlife Refuge, Florida, United States - Lox_Sample_4.5 | ecosystem: Environmental > Terrestrial > Soil > Wetlands | place: USA... | reverse complement strand
CTGTACGAATACGCCGACAGGCCTCTCAACGGCATGGCGTAAATTGTGCCGTCGTTCGCCGTGAAGCCCGTGCCCGGACCGTTCTGGCTGCCGGCGGTGTAGGTGAAGCTCGCCATCGCGCCCAGACCGTCGAACGGCTCCGGCAGGAAGGTGAACGGCTGCTGGTAGAAGATCTCGAAGCCCTTCACCACCATCGGGTTGAGATTGACCGGATGGGTCACGTTCATCAGGTAGTTGGGGTCAACCGGCTGCGACGAGTCGTTGTTGATGTGCTGGTTGCTGGCCAACAGCGAGTCCGGCAGGTTCAGCGTTCCCCACGGCACGCCCACGGTCGTCTGGGTCGAGATCAGGTTCTTGATGCCCTTGTAGAAGACGCCCAGCGACAGCACCGAACCCTGATCGAAATACCACTCGATGCCGGCATCGATATTGGTCGCGGTGAACGGTTTCAGGTTGGGATTGCCGATCGTGACGTTGGGATTGTAGATGTTGGGGACGCTGGCGCCCTTGGCGATGCTGCCGAGATCGGCGCGGGTGATCGTCTGCCCGTAAGCGGCCCGGAAGACCAGGTCGTCCATCAGGTCGTAGGACACGGCGACCGTCGGCAGAAGGCTGTCATAGCTGCTGTTGAGTTTGACCTTCGGATAGGTGAGGTTGCCGCCGGCGTCCTTCTGGCTGGCGAAGTTGTAGCCCCACGTCCGCGTGATGGCGTAGCGCAGGCCCACATCCACCTTCAGCACCCTGCCCAAGACCTCGCCGGCCGTACTGGCGTTGAGGTAGAAGCTCGTCACGCCCTCGGTCAGCTTGAACACGCTGGGATACCAGTTGCCGCTGGTGTCGGCCGCCAGGATGCTGGTCCACGGCACCATGTAGTAGACGGAATCCGGGACCGTGGCCCAATTGGTGAAGCGCTGTGGGTGGCTTGCGTCATCAAGATAGTTGTCGACCTTGATGTGATTGACCATGTAGGCGCTGGGCAGCATCGCCGCCAGCGTCGAGCCGTTCGACAGCGTCGTGTTCTTGACCAGGTTGGCGTTGTTCCTCTGGTCGTTGGTCTTGGTGTTGCCGACCCAGCTCATCCCGTATTCGACGTCGACATGGCCGATGGCGGACAGCCCGGACTCGAAGCTGTACAATGCCCCCAGCTTGGCGGTGAGGATGCGGTCGCCTTCCTTCAGGTATTGGGCGGCGGTGTCGAAGCCGGCGCGCGTGCCTGTCGTGTTGCCCTGATAGAGCGCCGGATTGGTGACGTCCGCGCTGTCGGTCATGAGCGGGAATTTGTAGTTCTTGGTCGGGTCGAACGTGAAGGTGGTGTTGAAGATGTAGGCGCTCAGCGTGTCCTGGCCGATGAAGCCGTGGAAGTCGGCAACGCCCGCCTCGGCGTTGAGCGTGAAGTTGTCGAGCACCGAATATTTCGCGTTGAACGTCCCGCTGAGGAACTTGTCCTTGCCCCGGTACCAGACGTTGCCGCTCTGGATCTGGACGTTGCCGAACGTGCCGTAGAGGACGTCGTTCTGGTCGATGCCGACCGTCAGAGGCACAAGTCCGTTGGTGTCGCTGGTCTTGCCGAGCCAAGTTGTCGGATCGGACTTGCCCAGATCGGTTGCAATGGCAGCCGCGGTCGTGTTGCCAGTGCTGCGGAAGTAGGTGCCCATCGTGTATTCGTCGGTGGCGTCGATCAGCTCCGCACCCATGAGATCAAAGCTCACGTCGAGCTTTTCGTTCGGCTTGAACTGGAACGACAGCAGGCCGCTGTAGCGCGTGCGGTCGTCCATTGTCAGATGGTCGCGGCCCCAGCGCGGAATGAACGCCTGTTCGATCTGCTGGATGGTGTAGCTGCCGATGTTGGCCCGCGAGTCGACGCCCGCCCAGGTGGTCGAGCCGCAAACGCCCGTCTTGCCCGGGCCGAAGTCGTACTTCTCGCCATTGCCCATGTAGCCGTTTTCGTTGCAGGCTTGGCTGTAGCCCGCCGTTTCATAGCCCCAGAAGGCGTAGGAACTGCGCTTGGCGGTTACCGCGATCAAGGCGCCGAACGGACCCCAGGTGTTGCTGGCCTGGAAGGTCGCCGTAGGCACGCCCTTCTCGCGCTGCGAGTTCATGCTGTAGCCCAACGAATAGGAGATTTCCTGCTGCTGGTAGTCGAACGGATGGGGTGTGCGCAGGTCGATCACGCCGCCGATGCCGCCTTCGTCGAGCCTGGCCGACGGCGACTTGTAGAAGTCGACCCGGCTGAACAGGTCGGCGCCGAAGGCGTCAAGGTCGACCGAACGGGCGTTGGTGCCGACGTCGCCGTTGGTCTCCATGTGCACCGGATTGCCGTTGATCGTCACGATGGTGTAGGCGGCAGGCAGGCCGCGCACCGTCAGCTGGCGGCCTTCGTCGGTGCGCGTATCGCGCGACAGCACCACGCCGGGCACGCGCAGCAGCGATTCGGCGATGTTGCTCGCTGGGAATTTGCCGATGTCTTCGGCGACGATCGAGTCGCGCACGCCGATAGAATCGCGCTTGATATTCAATGCCTGCTCAAGGCTGGCCCGGTAGCCGGTGACTGTCACCGTCTCGACCCCTTCGCTCTGCGCGACGGCCGGCAGTGTTAGCGCTATCGCGCCCACCGTACCGAGCAGAATTGACTTCAGAACCTTCGAATTCATTTTGATCCCCCCTCTTGGTGGATTTGTTTTTCCGCCGCCGTCCGGGCAGACCCGGCCGGTCAACTCCTGCTGAGACGGGCAAGCGGTGAAAATCCGTTAGGATTTGTCGAACGGGAGGTCAGGCCTGGCGCGCATGGCAGCCATTCAAATTCGGCCTCTAAGCGAGATCATGTAATTCACGCCGTGGATATAGCCGGTGTTGACTCGCGTGGTGCCGTCGCCGGCGCCGCTGAAGCGTGAACCGATCTTGGAATCTTTCCCAGTCGCATCTGCGAGGTATTGGGTTTCCGGCTCGTTGAGCAGGTTCGACGCATCGAACCGCAACTCAAGATCGTCGGCGAACTCGTAACCGATGGTGGCGTCGAGGCTGCCGCGCGCCTGATTCCATTGTCGGAGATTGGTGCTGAAGTAGTTGTTGTCGGCCGCCGGCGTCTTGGAGCGCCAGCTGTAGGAAAGCCGGAGGCTGATGCCGTTCTTCTCGTAGTAGCCGGTGGCGCTGTAGGAATAAGTCGACAGGCCCTGAATCTGCATCTTGTAGATCGTGCCGTCGTTGGCCACGAAGCCGGTGCCTGGACCGCTCTGCGCGCCGGCGGTGTAGGTGAAGCTGGCCATGGCACCCAGCCCGTCGAACGGCTCGGGCAGGAACGCGAACGGCTCCTGGTAGAAGACCTCGAAGCCCTTGACCACCATCGGGTTGAGGTTGACCGGCTGCGTCACCGTGATCATCAGATTGGGATCGACCGGATTGGATACCAGCCCGCCCTCGTGCCAAAGGTCGGCCAGCGCCGAATCCGGCAGGTTGAGCGAACTCCAGGGCTGATAGGTCGTTCCCGAGGAAACCAGGTTCTTCAACCCCTTGTAGAACAGGCCGACCGACAGCACCGATTCTGCGTCGAAGTACCACTCCACGCCGAGATCGATGTTGTTGGCGATGAGCGGCTTCAGCTTCGGATTGCCGGCCGAGGCCGCGGTATTGAACCGGTTGGGGATGTTCATCGCCTGGGCGATGTTGCTGAGCCCCGCGCGGGTGATCGTCTTGCCGTAGGAAGCGCGAAACACGACATCGTCCATGATGTCGTAGGACAGGCTCGCCGTCGGCAGCAGGTCGCCATACGCACTTTGGATCGGGTTCTTGCTGTAGACCGTCTTGCCGCTCGCATCCTTGCTGCTGGCGTAATTGAAGCCCCACATGCGGGTCCTGGCGAACCTGAGCCCGACGTCCGTCTTGAAGGACCGGCCCAGGAACGTGCCGGCCGAGTTCGCGTCGGCATAGGCGCTCTCGACCGCTTCGGTGACGTCGAACACGCTGGAGAGCTGGCTCACGTCCTGCGACAGGATGGCGATGAACCCGACCATCTTGTAGACGGAGTCGGGAATCGACGCCCAGTTGGTCGGCCGGTCGCCGTGCTGCACCCCGTCGAGGAAGTTGGTGACCCTGATGTGATCGACCATGAAGCTGGAGGGCAGCATCGTCGCCAGCGTCTGCCCGTTCGACAGCACCGTGTTCCTGACCAGATTGGCGTCCGACTTCTTGTCGTTGGTCTTTTGCGTCGATACCCAGCTCAGCCCCGTCTCGATGTCGACATGGCCGAAGATCTCGAGCCCGGACTCGAGGTCGTACTGGGCCATGAGCTTGCCGGTGAAGACCCGGTCGCCTTCCTTCCAGTAGTTGGCGTCGACGTCTGGACCGGCCGCCGAGCCCACCGTCGAGCCCTGATAGAGCGCCGGATTGGTCAAGTCGACGTTGGTCGTCACCGTGGAGAAGTTGTAGTTCCCGCGCGGATCGTAGGTCGTGACGGTGTTGAAGATGTAGGCCGAAAGCCCGTTCTGCGAGTAGAATCCGTGATAGTCGGACACGTTGGCCACGGCCACCAGCGCGAGATCGTCCAGCATCTGGTATTTCGCCTCGAGCGTCGCGTTCACGAACTTGTCCTTGCCCATGTACCAGACGTTGTTGCTCTGCCAGGTGTAGTTGGCGAACGTGCCGTAGAGGTTGTTGTTGGCGTCGATGCCGACATCGAGCGGCACCAGGCCGTTGTCGCCGGACTTGCCGAGCAGGGTCGGATCGCCGCCGCCCGCATGCGCCGCGGCGTATCCGGCGGCGGTGGTCTGCGTCGAGCGGAAAAAGCCGCCGATCGTGAAGTCGTTGCGGTGGTCGGTCAGAAGCGACGCCAACACGTCGAAGCTGACGTCGAGCCGGTCGCTCGGCTTGTACTGCAGCGAAATAAGCCCGCTGTAACGCGTGCGGTCGTCCAGCTCCAGATGATTCCTCACCCAGCGCGGCACGAACGCCTGGTTGATCTGGTTCATCGTGTAGCTGCCGATGTTGGCGCGCGGGTCGACGCCGGGATCGGGCGTCGTGCCGCAGACGGCGGTGTTGCCGGCGCCGAAATCGAAATAGATGCTGTTGGTGTTGTTGTTGGTGTTGGTGGGAAGCTCGTTGCACGCCTGGCCCCAGCCGGCCGCCTCGCTTCCCATCAGCTCGTAGGATGCGCGCGATGCCGTGACGGCGACGAGCCCACCCACCGGACCCCACGTGTTGCTGGCCTGGAAAGTTCCCCCCGGTACCGCCTTGTTGCGGAACGTATTGATGCCGTAGCCCAGCGAATAGGCGATCTTGCGCCCGTCGTAGTCGAAGGGATGGGGCGTGCGCATGTCGATCACGCCGCCGATGCCGCCTTCGTCGAGACGGGCTTGCGGCGACTTGTAGAAGTCCACCCGGCTGAACAGGTCCGCGCCGAAGGCGTCGAGGTCCACCGAGCGGGCGTTCGAGCCGACGTCGTCGCCGGTCTCCATGTGGACCGGCATGCCGTTGATCGTCACGACCGTGTAGTTCGCGGGAAGCCCGCGAACGGTGACCGAACGGCCTTCGTTCGTCCGCGTGTCGCGCGAAATCACCACGCCGGGCACGCGCTGCAGCGACTCGGCGATGTTGCGCGCCGGATACTTGCCGATGTCCTCGGCCAGGATGGAATCCCGCACGCCGACCGAACGGCGCTTCATCTCGAGCACGCGGCCCAGGCTGGCGCGGAAGCCGGTGATCGTGATCGTCTCGAGGTCGGCGTCGGACGAGGGCTCGACGTTGATCGAAGCCGGCGGCGGCGCCGCAACGGTCTCGCGGACCGGTTTCTTGGACACCACGATCGCCCCCGACCGATCGCGGCGGAAATCGATGCCGGTGCCGTCGAGCAGCTGCGCCAGCGCCGCGTAGGTGTCCATTTCGCCGTGGACTGCGCTGCTCTTCAGCCCGGTCAGGTCGTCGACCCGGTAGACCAGCTGCACATTGGTGATCAGGATGAACTTGTCGAGCGCGACGCGAAGGTCCTGGGCGGGAATGTCGATCGCCCTGGTCTGACCGAATGCGGGACAGACAAATGCCATTATGCTGGCGACCCGCAATGAGGCCGCCACCGCGACGCGCAGGCTGATCACATCATTCCCCTCCCCGATGCACCCTGACGTTATTATCCGCTCACGGAACGATTCCCCCGCTGAGGGGACGTCCGCGGCGGATTGTTTGGTGGCGCTTTATTCGGATACGATTATTTCAGCGCTGGTACGCTCGATCTTTAGCCCGAAGCCCTCCCTGATACTCGAAACGAACCCTTCGACGTTGTCGGGCCGGAACCGGCCGCCGATCCTGAGATCGCGCGCGGAACCGACCACGATTATACGCGTGTCGTTGTAGCGATTGAACTCCGCCGCCGCCGAAGCCAGCGTGTCCTGGTCGAACGCCAGCATGCCCTGGCGCCAAGCGAGCCGGTCTTCGATGGCGCGCTGCGACTTTTGCGCAACCAAGGTCCCGTCGGCCTTTGCCACGATCATGCTGGCGGCACCCGCTTCGATCGGCCTTGCGCCGGCCCGCGCGTTGGGGATGTCGACCCGCACGCGTCCCTCCGCCACCAGCACCAGCACGTCTTCGCCGTCGTGGCGAACGGAGAATTTCGTGCCGATATCGGTGATTTTCCGGTTGCCGGCATAAACCACGAATGGACGGCCTGGGTCGCGGGCCACGTCGAAGAAGGCCTCGCCGTGCTCCAGCCTTACGACGCGGGCGGTGCTGGTCATCTTGGCCCGCAACCGCGTGTTGGTGTTCAATTCCACGCTGGTCCCGTCGGCCAGGCGCACGGTCTGCTGCTGGCCGACCCCGGTGACGTAGACGGGCGCCGATCCGACCGAGAAGACGTCGACCCCGGCCAGGTAGTAGACGCCCAAACCGATGCCGATCGCGAGCAGGACGGTGGCGGCCAGCGCGCGATAGCCCGTTTCCCACCCGTGTGCGCGCAGCGGCCGCGCCATCTCCGGTTGCCTCAGTGCCGCAAGCCGATCGACGCGCTGCCAAGCGGCCTTCAACCGGAGATAGGCGACCTTGTTTTCCGTGGACTGGTTCAGCCAAGCCTCGAACGTCGCCCGCTCGGAAGCGTCGAACCCGCGATCTTCGCGCGCCAGCCAGTGGGCGGCTTGATCCTCGATGCCTTCGAACCGGCTCATGGGTCTCTGTGCCTCCTCAGGGCAAAGTAGCGCTTGGCCGATGCCACCACCTGCTCACGCTGTCCGTGGATCGAATTCGCCAGCAGACGCATTGCCTTGGCGAGTTGCGATTCCACCACCTCTTCCGTCACGCCCAGCCTGCTCGCGACTTCGCGCTGGGACATGCCCTCCATCTTGCGCCAGATCACGATCTGCCGGCACCGCGCCGGCAGAGCGTCGACCGCCTTGTTGAGCCGCCTGAGCTCCTCCCGTGCGGAGGTCTGGCTTTCCGGAGACGGCATATCGTCTATGACGTTCAACTTGTCGAAATCCGCCACAGCTTCGATCGAAACCACGTTCATTTGCCGCAGCCGGTCGATCATCAGGTTGCGCGCGATCGCAAACAGGAACGGCTTGACCGCCCACGGCTGCTCGCGGGCGGCCGCTTCGTACACGCGGACATAGACCTCCTGTATCAGGTCGGGCACTTCGTCCCGATTCCGCCAGTTGCGATTCAGAAACCTGAGCAGCATCGGTTCGAGGGGAATCACGTCCTCCACGAACCAGCGCTCCAGATTCCGGGCCGCCGATGGAAATTCCTGCAGCAACTGCCCCCTCCGCCGAGCGGATTATACGCCCCGCCCTGGCCCAAGCGTAAAACCTAATGACACTTGTGATTGAGACGAGCGAGCCGGCCAAATCCGTCAACATTTTTGCGGCGGGCTGTGCCGACGCGCATTAATGATGCCGAGACCGGGATCGGCCTCTTTTCCCACGGATTTCCACCAGGCCGTCGTCGTAAACCCTGGTCGGTTGGGCGCATTATCGCCAACGGACCGAACGGAACAGGGGGCACCATGGATCGGCGCGACTTCATCAAAACAACCGGAACGCTCATGGCGGGTGCCGCGCTCGGCGCACGCGCGTTTGCCTCCGCCAGGGGGCAGACTCCCCCTGCGGGGCGCATCCTGCCGATGAACCGCGGCTGGCGCTTTTTGCCGTCGGTGCCCGCGGGCGGCCACGAGCCCGGTTTCGATGAAGCCGCCATGGCGCGCGTCGTGCTGCCTCACACCAACAAGATGCTGCCTTGGCACGGCTTCGACGACAGCGATTACGAGTTCGTGTCGCTCTATCGCCGCCGGTTCCGCCTGCCCGCCGCGGCCAAAGGCAAGCGCATCTTCGTCGATTTCGAAGCCGCCATGACCGCCACCGCGGTGTGGATCAACGGTCAGCGTCTGGGCGAGTACAAAGGCGGCTACACCCCGTTCTCGTTCGAGCTGACCGACCGCGTCAGCTTCGACGGCGACAACCTCATTGCCCTCGACGTCGATTCCACCGAACGGCCGGACATTCCGCCCTTCGGCCACCAGATCGATTATCTGACCTTCGGCGGGCTTTATCGCGAGGTGAACCTGCGCGTGGTGCCGGCGAGCTTCATCGCCAATGTCTATGCCGAGCCGAAGAACGTCCTCAGCCATCCCAAACTCGAGGTGCATTGCCGTGTTGATCAGGCGGCGAGCCACGGCAAACTGCATGTCGAGGTCGTGATCGAAGACCAAGGCAAGCCAGTCGCCCGGGCGGGCAAGGACGTCGCTCCCGGCGAGGCCACGACGGTGACGTTCCCCTCACTTCCGCGCATCCAGCTTTGGACGCTCGAAAAGCCCAAGCTCTACACCGCGCGCGTGCGTCTTTCCGAAAACGGCAAGCCGATCGACGAGGACACCCGCCGCTTCGGCTTCCGCGAGGCGGTGTTCACCGACCACGGCTTCTCGCTCAACGGAAAGATCGTGAAGCTCGTCGGGCTCAACCGCCATCAGATGTTCCCGTTCGTAGGCCAGGCCATGGGCAAGCGCGGTCAGCGCCGCGACGCCTGGATCCTGAAGAAGGACCTGCACCTCAACCTGGTGCGCACCTCGCATTATCCGCAGTCGCGCCACTTCCTCGACGCCTGCGATGAGCTGGGGCTGATGGTGCTGGAGGAGATCCCCGGCTGGCAGCACATCGGTGACGACGCCTGGCAGGCGCTGGCGGTTGACAACGTCGAGCGCATGATCACCCGCGACTGGAACCATCCGGCGATCATCCTGTGGGGCGTGCGCATCAACGAATCCAAGGACAATCACGAGCTTTACACCCGGACCAACGCTCTGGCGCACCGGCTCGACGCGTCGCGGCAGACCTGCGGCATCCGCTATCTCTACGACTCGGAGTGCCTCGAAGACGTGTTCACCATGAACGATTTTCCGTGGCCACCGCGCGCGCCCAACCACCCGCGCTACCTCAACACCGAATTCTGCGGCCACATGTTCCCCACCAAGTCGATCGACAACAACCTGCGCCACAAGGAGCACATGGTGCGCCATGCGCGCATGCACGACTGGATGGCCTCGAACCCGCAATATTCGGGCGCCATCGGCTGGTGCGCCTTCGACTACAACACGCACGACGAATTCGGCTCGGGCGACCGCATCTGCTACCACGGCGTGATGGACATCTTCCGCCTGCCGAAACCCGCGGCGGGATTCTACAAGTCGCAGATCGACCCCAAGGACGAAATTGTGCTGGAGCCCGCCATCCACTGGGCTTCGAGCGACGAAGAAGAGCGCATGACTGCCGCCATGTTCTGCTCGAACTGCGACCACCTCAAGCTGTTCGTCAAGCGCGAGGGCGTCTGGAAGCCGTTTGCCGAGGTCGATCCCGACCGCAAACAGTTCCCGCACCTTTCGCATCCCCCGTTCACGGTCAACATGGCCGACACCTTCACTTGGGGCTGGGGCGATCTGAAAGTGGAAGGCTACATCGCGGGCGAGCTGAGGCTCACGAAGCTCTATTCCGGCCGCGGCGTGGATCGCAAATTCGAGGCGGTGGCCGACGATCCCGAGCTTGCCGCCGACGGTGCCGACGCCACCCGCGTGGTGCTGCGTGTCACCGACGAGTTCGGCAATGTGCGCCCGTTCGCCAACGACCCGATTGAGCTGAAGCTGGAGGGCCCCGCCGAGCTCGTCGGCGACAATCCGTTCGCGCTGTTCGGCGGCGTGGGCGCGGTGTGGGTGAGGGCCAAGGAAACGGCGGGCCAAGTCACGCTGACGGCCACCCATCCTCGCCTCGGCAGCCGGACTGTGACGATCACAATCGCCGCCGCACCACCCGAGGTGGTTTAGGGATCAAATGCGGCCTTGGCGGGCGTGGTCTCCGCCGCCGCGCGGCGAAGCCTGGTGGGCGGTGCAGGGATCGAACCTGCGGCCCCTACCATGTCAAGGTAGTGCTCTCCCGCTGAGCTAACCGCCCGCCAAAAGGGCGCAACGCGCCTTTCGAGACAAGGGTGAGCACCACCTGTCAAGGCAGTGCTCACCACCGAGGCTCCTATAGCCTCCGTCCCCCAGTCAAGGCAAGTCAGCCCGGCCGCTTGAGATCGAACACCACGCCGACTGTGGCGGTGCCGGGTGCGGCAGCCCCGCCGCGGATTGCGCCCTGATAGCGCCAGTGCGCCAGCACCCAGGCGCGCGCCGCTTCGTCCAGGATCGGATACCCGCTGCTGCGCACCACAACCGCCTCGGTCACCACCCCTTGCGGAGCAATGGCCAGGCGCAGCGTCACCGTGCCTTCCCACCCCAGACGAAGGGCGAGCGGCGGATAGGGCGGCGTGGTGTGCGTGGTCACGATGCCCAAGGGACTGCGATCGCCGGGCAGCGGCTGGTCATGCGTGCCGGCATTGGGATTGATCGCGGTGCCGCCGGTTTCGCCGGTGTCGAAGATGATCTTCGGTTCCACCGGGTTGGCCTTTGTCGGCTCGACAAGGGTACCTGCCGGCGCTGGCTGCGGCGGCGGCTTGACCCTGGGTATGCTGACGACGAACGGATCCACGATGCGATCGTGGATCACCTTGATGTTGAGCCCTTCCACCAGGGCAAACACAAAAGCGACTTGCACCAGAATGGCAACGACGAGCCAGCCGATGCGGCGTCGACCGCGAACGGGCGGCGGCATGGTGTGAGCAACGGTCTGCATGAAAGCCTCCCCCAAGTTCGAAGAGCCTCATCGGCCATCGGGCCGTTTGGGCCCGTCCTCGCGGGAGTCTCGCGAAAGGCGAGCTGCTCTCGCCGGACGCAAACAGGCTGAGCTTTCACTTCGGCGGGATCGCGGCGCGAAAATGGCAAGGCTGAGGCGGAAGGCCTTAAGATAATTTCATCCGTATACGTCGGAAGCGGCGCCGTCAGGCCGCCATCATGCGTTCGACCTCGGCCACGATCTCGCGCAGATGGAAGGGCTTTGACAGCACCTTGGCCTGCTTGGGCGCGTTCGAGGCCGGATGCAGCGCCACGGCGGCAAACCCGGTGATGAACATGATCTTCATCGTGGCGTTCATTTCGGCGGCGCGCTTGGCCAGTTCGATGCCGTCCATGCCGGGCATGACGATGTCGGTGAGCAACAGGTCGAAGTGGCCGGCCCTCAGCTTCTCGTGCGCCTCCTGGCCGTCGCCGAAATCGATCACTTCGTGGCCGGCGCGCACCAGCGCCTGCGCCAGGAACTTGCGCAGGGATTCGTCGTCTTCCACCAAGAGGATGTGAGCCATACGCCGCTCCGCCCGGACCCACTAAACCGTATAATGGGCAAACCGTAAATGCCGGTTAACGTCGCGCCGGTGGGAACGGCTTTGGCGCGGCAGGCAGGCTTGAAACGAAGGGTTGATTGCCGCACCGGGTTGGTGGTCCACTCGCGTGAACGGAGAAGCGGATGGGCGAACGCGCCAGCATGGCCGATAGGGTGCTCGCCGGCCTGGTCGGCCGGCCGTTCCGAGTCGAGCGGCCGGCGCGGCAGACCGCCCCCTTCGTCTTCGCCTCCCCCCATTCGGGACGGCTCTATCCGCCGAGTTTCGCGGCCGCGAGCAGGCTCAGCCCGCTGGCGCTCAGGCGTTCGGAGGACGCCTTCGTCGACGAGCTGTTCGCGGACGTGGTCGAACTGGGCGCGCCGCTGATCGCCGCCGAGTTTCCGCGCGCCTATGTCGACGTCAACCGCGCCGCCAGCGAGCTTGACGGGGCGATGTTCGACGAGGGCCTGAACCCGCAGGCGCCCAGCGCCCGGGTCACGGCGGGGCTCGGCGTCATTCCGCGGGTGGTGCGCGACGGGCTCGAAATTTATCACGGCAAACTCTCGGCCGCGGAAGCCGAAGAACGGCTCGAACGGCTGTACCGGCCGTATCACGCGGCGCTCGCGCGCCTGGTCAACGAGACCTTCGCACGCTTCGGAACGGCGATCGTCATCGACTGCCATTCCATGCCGTCCGGTCCCCAGGTTCCGGCGATCGTGCTGGGCGACTGCTATGGCGCATCGGCCGCGGCGGCGCTGCTGCGCCATGCCGAGCGCGCGTTCGAGGCCGGCGGCTTCTCCATCGCGCGCAACGCCCCTTATGCCGGCGGCTACACCACCCATCTCTATGCCCGCCGCGAGACGGGCGTGCACGCGCTGCAGATCGAGGTGAACCGCAGCCTCTACATGGATGAGGAGCGCATCGAAAAGACGTCACGCTTCGGCGAGATCCGCGAACGCCTCATGGGGGCGCTGACCCGCTTGCTCGCGTTCGATTGCTCGGCCCTTCATCCCCGCCGGCCGCTGGCGGCGGAATGAGACTCGCGGCGCTTTCGAGCGGTGCGGGCCGATGGCTTGTGCTTGGCGGCCAGCCAATCCGACACCGTTGTCTACTGGAATGCGTCCAAGAAAAAAGGCCGCTCCCGAAGGAGCGGCCAAGTTCAGGGAGGAAACGCCCAGGAAGGGCCGCGGTATCGCTACCGCGCTGCAGCAATATGGCAGGCAGGCAGCCCCCGAGCAAGTCCAAAATGGGTCTTCAAGTGACCTATTTTTGGATCATAACACCTTTGTATCGTCACGAAAATTTCATGATTGCCTGCTGATTGTGCATGGTGCGCTGCACTGTTGTGCAACGCAAAATAGGTGATCTACGAGCTTGTCGCCTGGGACGCCGCCGGGCACGAGTCACAGCACTGTCGCTGCGTTGCCAGAACATCGTCATGTCGCGGGCGTACCGACAAGTCAGTACCGATTCGCAAGGGTAAGTGCATGGCATCCCGTAGTGTTTTGTCGTTCCTGTGGGCCAACGCGCCCGAACCGGCCCGCAGCCGTTTTCGTACACCCGCGCAGGCCTTCGCGCCGCGCCGCCACCGCACCATCTTCATTTCGGACGTCCACCTCGGCACCCGCGGCTGCAAGGCCGACATGCTGGCCGATTTCCTGGCCGCCAACGACTGCGAGACGCTCTATCTGGTGGGCGACATCGTGGACGGCTGGCAGCTCAAGCGCCGCTGGTTCTGGACGCCCGCCCAGACCCGTGTCGTGCACGAAATCCTGCGCAAGGCCGACAACGGCACGCGGGTGGTCTACATCCCGGGCAACCATGACGAGTTTCTGCGCCGCTACTGCGGGCGGGTGATTGCCGGGATCGAGATTGCCGCCGAAGCGATCCACCAGACGGCCGACGGCAAAAGGCTTCTGGTGCTGCACGGGGACGCCTTCGATACCGTGGTCGAATACGCCAAATGGCTCGCCCATATCGGCGATCACGCCTACTGCTTGGCGCTGGCCCTTTCGGATCGGCTGCATACGCTCAGGGTGCGCCTGGGCCGGCCCTACTGGTCGCTTTCGGCCTACCTGAAGCGGACGGTGAAGAACGCGGTCGAATACGTCTCCCGCTTCGAGGAAGTGGTGGCGCGCGCGGCCCTGCCGAGGCAGGTGGACGGAGTGCTGTGCGGCCACATTCACCACGCCGAGATTCGCCGCATCGGCCCGATCCTCTATCTCAACGACGGAGACTGGGTTGAAAGCTGCACGGCCGTTGTCGAAGATGCCCGCGGACATCTGGAGATTCTGCGCTGGGCACATTCCGACCTTGCCAGCGATGCCGCTCCCGCGATCGCGGGCGCCGAAGGTGAAGCTGCGCTTATACCCGCGTAGACGACGCGTTCGCCGGACGATGCCGGTCGGTATCGGCCAGGCCGGCTGGAGCTTCGTGCCCGAAGAGGCGCACAGCCTGAAGGTGCTGATCGTGACCGACGCCTGGGCACCTCAGGTCAACGGGGTGGTGCGCACGCTCGAGATGCTGGGGCGCGAGCTGACGCTGTTGGGCCACGACGTGCGCTACGTCACGCCCCAGGGCCGCCTCACGATCCCGATGCCGACCTATGCCGAGATCAGGCTGGCCGTGTTCACGCGCCGCTCGCTGGAAAGGGAAATCCGCGAATACGCGCCCGATGCGATCCACATCGCCACCGAGGGCACGCTGGGGCTGGGCGCGCGCGCCATCTGCCTGCGTTATTCGATCCCCTTCACCACCTCGTTCCACACGCGCTTTCCCGAATACGTCACGGCGCGCTTTCCCTTCATCAAGGAAGAAGCGGTCTATCGCTTCCTGCGCTGGTTTCACGGGCCCGCCACCGCGATGATGGTGGCCACGCCTGCGCTCAAGGGCGAGCTGGAGGCCAAGGGATTCCGCAACCTGCGCATCTGGTCGCGCGGCGTCGACACCGACCTGTTCCGCCCCATCCCCGGCGCCAGCCTTCCGTTCGAGCGGCCGGTCTGGCTCTATGTCGGGCGCATCGCGATCGAGAAGAACATCGAGGCCTTCCTCAAACTCGACCTGCCGGGCACCAAGGTGCTGGTCGGCGACGGCCCCGCCCGCGCCGCGTTGTCGCGGGCCTATCCCGAGGCCAAATTCCTGGGGCCCCGCTCGGGCGAGCCGCTGGTGGAGGCCTATGCGGCCAGCGACGTGTTCGTGTTCCCGTCGAAGACCGACACCTTCGGGCTGGTCATGCTCGAGGCGCTGGCCTGCGGCACGCCGGTGGCGGCCTATCCGGTGCAGGGACCACTCGACGTCATCGGTGATTGGTCCGTGGGCGTGTTGGACGAGGACCTCGAAAAGGCCTGCCGAGCGGCGCTCAAGCTGTCGCGCGACGACGCGCGGGCGTTCGCGGTGCTGCGCAACTGGCGATCGTGCACCGAACAGTTCCTGTCCAACCTCGCGGTCGACCGCGAGTAGCCGCAATCGAGCAAAATGCGCTAGAACATCAGGCGGTTGCTTCGTTCCCGGTCGCCCGATGCCCGTTGCCAAGATGCCACGCCTGTCCCGCGGCGAGGTCGCCTTCCTGGCGGCCTCGCTTGCGGTGTGGACGGCCTACGTCGTCTGGCTCGGCAAGGACACCTCCTGGGATTTCCGCAACTATCATTGGTACATCCCCTATGCGTTGCTGAACGACCGCATGGGTATCGACATCGCGGTGGCGCACCAGGGCAGCTACTACAACCCGCTGTCGGACGTGCCCTTCTATCTGCTCGCCACCCACACCACCTCGTGGTTTGCCATCGCCGTGCTGGGCCTGTTCCAGTCGGCCAACATCGTGCCCCTCTACTTGATGGCGCGCTCCTGCTTGCGCATGGAAAACGGCGTGCTGGCCGCCGCCGCGATTTCGTTCTTCGCCATGACCGGCGGGCTGACGCTCAGCCTCTACGGCACGCACTACTACGACAACGTGATGAGCCTGTTCACGCTGTCGGGGCTGGCCATCCTGGTCGTGCGCCGCGAGGAAATGGCGGCGGGACCGCTCAAGAACGTGGCGGCCTGGTGCGCGCTCGGAGGGTTCTTATGCGGCGCCGCGGCCGGGTTGAAGCTGCCCGAGGCTCCGTTCTGCCTCGGCTACGCGGCCGCGCTCATCGCCATCGGCGGCAGCCGCAAGCACATGATTGCGCGCCTTGTCGCCGGCGGCATCGGCGGCGCGGCCGGATTCGTCGCCTGCGAAGGCTACTGGATGTGGCGCATGGAGGAGCTGACCGGCAACCCGCTCTTCCCCTATTTCAACGACGTCTTCCGTTCGCCGCTGGCGCTGGCCTCGCCCTATCGCGATATGCGCTTCCTGCCCACTTCGACCTGGAAGGCGCTGGCACTGCCGGTGCTGTTCTCGATCGACTGGCGCATCTCGGACGACCTACCGTATACGGACATTCGCGTCGGGCTGGCCTATCTTCTGGTCATCGCCGCACTCGTCGCCTGGATCGCGGGCAGGCGTTCGAAGGAGCCGCTGGTCGATCCGGCCGCCGCGCGCATCGCGTTCGCCTATGCCGCGGTATCGTATTTCTTCTGGATCAAGCTGTTCGCCATCTACCGCTACATCCTGCAGCTCGAGATGGCCGCGCCGCTCTTGATCGTCATGGCCGTGGGCCTGCTTCCGCTCAGCCGCCGCGTCCAGCTGGTGTCGGTGGGGGCGATATTCTTCGCCGCCATGCTGTTCACGCGCAGCGCCCATCTGGAAGGCGCCCCGCTGGGCGACCCCTATATCGAGGTCGATCTGCCGAAAATCGCCGATCCCGCGCACACCATGGTGGTGATGACCGGGGACGCCCCCCTGGGGTTCATTGCGCCCGCGCTGCCGCCCGAGGTCCCGGTCTTGAGAATCGACGGCTGGATGATGCAGCCCGAGGATGGCTCGTACCTGACGCAGGAAATGCGCCGCCGCGTGGCGGCGCACAAAGGGCCCCTCTTCCTGATCGCGGACGCCTATGATATGGGCCGGGCCAGCGCCGCCGTTGTCGACTACGGCCTGGCGATCCAATGGCAGAAATGCAGGATATTCACGACGAACCTCACGGGGGCCTATCAATGGTGTCCGCTGTCGCGCCGCAACTGGTGAGCAGGCCTGAGCCCCGGCTTGCGGTCCTGGTGCCCTGCTACAACGAGGAAGCCGCCATCGCCAAGGTCGTGCGCGATTTCCGCTCCGTGCTGCCGGCTGCGCAGGTTTACGTCTACGACAACAACTCGAAGGACGCGACCAGGGCGATTGCCAAGGACGCCGGCGCGGTGGTGCGCAGCGAAACGCGTCAGGGCAAAGGCAACGTCGTGCGCCGCATGTTCGCCGACATCGAGGCCGACGTGTACATCCTGGTCGATGGCGACGACACCTACGATGCCGCCGCCGCGCCCGCGATGGTGGCCAGGCTGATCGATGAAGGACTCGACATCATCACCGGACGGCGCGAGGCCACCGGCGGGGCGGCGTACCGGCGCGGCCACGTGATGGGCAACAAGCTGCTTACCGGGCTGACCGGTCTGATGTTCGGCGTGAACATGGGCGACATGCTGTCGGGCTACCGCATCATGTCGCGCCGCTTCGTCAAGTCGTTCCCCTCGGCGGTGGAGGGCTTCGGCATCGAAACGGAACTGTCGGTGCACGCGGTACGCATGCTGGTACCGATGGCCGAGGTCGTTACGAAGTACAAGGAGCGGCCCGAGGGTTCTGCCAGCAAGCTCAACACCTACCGCGACGGGATACGCATCCTGTTCACCATAGCGGGGCTGACGCGGCGCGAGCGCCCGCTGGTCTACTATGGCCTCATCTTCCTGCTTTTTGCGCTGGCCTCGCTCGCCATCGGCATCCCTGTGGTGATCGAGTACTTCGAAACCGGTCTGGTGCCGCGGCTGCCGACTGCCGTGCTGGTGACCGGCATGATGATCATCTCGGCGCTGTCGCTGGTCGCCGGCCTTGTGCAGGACAACATCACGCGCGGCCGCTGGGAGCAGAAGCGCCTGACCTACCTCTCCTTCTCCGCTCCGCACGACCTGCACCGCCCGTGAAAGCCATGTTCGAGAAGCTGCTGGCCTCCAAGTTCGTCCGCTTCGGCGCGGTGGGCGGCGCCGGGTTCTTCGTCAACGAGGCGGCGCTGGCGTTTGCGCGCGCGCTGCTGCGTCTGGGCGATCACGCGGCGTGGCTGTTCGGTTTTGCCGTCGCCGTGACGTTCACATGGTGGGGCAACCGCACCTTCACCTTCCACGAGCACAAGAGCCGCGGCCATGCCGGAATCGCCGGCGAATGGGCGCGTTTCGTCGCCACCAATTCATTCGGCGCGGTCGCCAACTTCGCCGTCTATGCGCTTCTGATCGCGTTCGCGCCGTGGCCGCTCGACGTGCCCTATGTGGCGCTGTTCTTCGGCGTGCTGGTGGGGCTGATCTTCAACTTCACGCTGTCGAAACGCCTCGTCTTCCGTGCCCGCGTCACGCCCCCCGCTCCACCGTCACGCTCTTGACCACGGCGTAGACGGCAAGACCGGGCTTGATGTCGAGGCGCGCGCGCGAAGCCGCCGTGATGCGGGCCACCAGCCGCGTCGATCCACACATCAGCTGGACGTCCGCTTCGTCGTCCGACTCGCGAATTGCGTTCACGACGCAGGCGAGCACGTTGTTGGCGCTGATCGCCTTGGGCTCCTTGAGCGCCAGCATGATGTCTTCGGCCCTGAGCCGCACGCGCACTCGGGCGCCTGCCGCCTGCGGCACGCGCCGCACCGTGAGCACGCCGCCCGAAAACGCCAGCAGCGAAAGGTTGTCCGGGCGATGTTCCTGCACCACCGCCTCGAATACCGCCCCCAGCGGCGGCACGCCCACGACCGCATCGAGGTCGGTCAGCAGATCGAAGACGGGGCCTTGCGCCTTTACGCGGCCGTTCTCGATCACCACGATTTCGTCGGCCAGACGCGCCACTTCCTCGACCTGATGGCTGACGTACAGCATCGGCAGGTTCTCCTGGCGGGCCAGCCTTTCGAGATAGGGCAATATCTCGGCGCGGCGGCCGGCGTCGAGCGAGGCCAAAGGTTCGTCGAGCAGCAGCATTCCAGGCGAGGCCAGCAGCGCCCGGCCCAGCGCCACCCGGCTCTTCTCCCCGCCGGAAAGTCCGCGCGGGCGGCGGTCGAGCAGGGGCGTAAGACCCAGAAGCTCGGTGATGCGGGCGATCGCAGCCGCATCCGCCTTGGGCTCGGCGCGGCGCCAGCCGAACAAGAGATTGTTGCGCACGCTCATCGCCGGGAACAGGCGCGCATCCTGGAATACGACGCCGACGCGGCGCCGCTCGGCCGGCACGAACAGATGAGGCAGATCGGTCAGCACGCGGCCGTCGAGCGCTATTCTGCCCTGCCTGGGGCGGATGAGGCCGGCGATCGCCGCGACGACGGTGGACTTGCCGGCACCCGAAGGTCCAAACAGCGCCGTGACCTTGCCGTGCGTGGCGAACTCCGCGTCGAGCGCGAAGCCGCCCATCTTGTGGCGCAGGAAGACCTCCAGACTCATCGCCAGATCCTGCGGAAGGTGATCTCGCCCGCGCTGAGGAAAATGAGCGCCAGAAGGATCGACAGCACACACAACCGCGCCGCCTCGGCTTCACCACCCGGCGCCTGCAGCGCGGCATAGATCGCCAGCGGCAAGGTCTGCGTTTCGCCCGGGATGTTGGAGACGAAGGTGATGATGGCGCCGAATTCCCCCAGGCTGGCGGCGAAGGCCGTAATGAGGCCGCTGACGATGCCGGGCAGCGCCAGCGGCACAGTGATGTTCAGAAGACGGTCGAAGCGGCGAGCGCCCAGCGTGCGCGCGGCATCGGCGAGCCCCGGATCGGCGCTTTCGAGCGCCAGGCGAATGGCACGCACCTGCAGGGGAAAGGTGATCAACCCGCTGGCCAGCGCGGCCCCGGTCCAGCTGAAGACGAATCGGACGCCCAGTGTCTGGTCCAGCCAGGCTCCCACGGGGGCCCGAGCCCCGAACACCACCAGCAGCAGGTAGCCGACCGCCACCGGCGGCAGCACCAGCGGCAGGTGAACGATGCCGCCCAGCAGGGTGCCTCCCAGGGGCCGTCGGGCTACGAAAATCGCGGTCAAGAAGGCGAACGGCAGGGCGCAGGCGACAGCCACCCCCGAAACCCTCAGCGACAGCCCCAGAGCCGTGATTTCCGCCGGTGTCAGAATGTCCGTCATCCCTCTGGCATTATGGCCACCGGGCGCCACCGCCCACAAGTAAGGCCGCAGGATCGCATTCGGCTATTGACCCTGCCCACCGGTCTACTACCGTTCACAGAATGGGGATTGGGGCAGGCAGGCTTGCGGCCGCCGCGTTGGCCGCCTTTGCGGCATTGGCGCCGTTGTCGGGCGGGGCCGCCGCCGATGCGTCTGCGGCAGCGCCGCCCGCGCTCGCCGGAACCCGCATCATCACGCTGCCGGACGGCACCTCCGCCATCGTGCAGCAGATCCCCACCCGGAGCCCGGCCGTGGAGAGCGAAACGCCGCCGCCCTTCCCGGCCGATGCCAATCCCGGGCCGCCCTATGTGATCCGCTTCGAGCTCTGGTCGGAAACCGACGAAAAGGACTTCGGAGCCTTTATCAGCGAGCTGGGCGAATCGGGCTGCAACACCGTCGACCGCTGCCTGCACGACCCGCACAACCCGTTCCGCGGCACCGATCCGCCCGGCACGGTGTTCCAGTCGGATTGCGCCGACCTGCCCTATTACCTGCGCTTCTATTTCGCCTGGAAGCGGGGGTTGCCGTTCTCCTATGAAGGCGAGGTCGAATCGCGCGGCTCGGCCAGCGACCTGCGCTATTCGATGATGGGCAACCGCGTGATCCGCCGCGTTGCGCCCGCCGACGAGCACAAGGGCGGCTATGCGATCCTCTACGAGATCCGCGACGCGGTGTCGTCCGCCACCTACCGCATCCATCCCGAGCTCGAAGAGCCGTACGAGCAGGACCTCTATTCGCCCGCGCTCAAGCCGGGCTCGATCAGGCCGGGCACCGTGATCTACGACCCCAACGGCCATCTGGCGACGGTGTGGAAGGTGGAACGCAACGGCCGCATCCACTATTTCGACGCGCATCCCGACTATTCGGTGACGCGCGGATTCTACGATCTGCGCTTCGTGCGCTCCTCGCCCGGCATGGGCGCCGGCTTCAAGAACTGGCGGGGGCAGCGGCTCGAAGGCGGCGCCAGGCAGGCGGACGGGACTTACCGTGGCGGCGAGATCGTTCTGACCCCGAACAAGGAGATCGCCGATTTCTCGGTCGAGCAGTTCTTCGGCAACGGCGCGCGCCCGGAGGAAGACCGCGACTGGAACGCGGGCGTGTTCACGCTGAAAGGCGAAAGCGTCGACTATTACGATTACGTGCGCGCCCAGCTTGCCGGGGGAACGTTGCTGTTCGATCCGCTGCGCGAGGTGGCGGACATGGTCGATTCCAATTGCGACGACCTGCACTACCGCGTCCAGGCCGTGGACCTCGCCATCGAAGCGGGCCTCAATACGCAGGACGAGCCCGAGCGGCTGCCGCCCAATATCTACGGCACCGAAGGCGACTGGGAGACCTATTCCTCGCCCTCGCGCGACGCCCGCCTGAAAACCGCCTTCAAGGAGCTGAGGGACAGCGCTGCACGCTTCCTGTGGATGTACGCGCACCACGACAAGAAGTTATCCTATGCGGGGCACGCGCTCGCCGCCGACATGCTCGCGGTTTACCGGCGCCACGCCGGGGCATGCCACCTCGTCTATACGCGCACCAACGGCTCGAAGGTGGGCCTTTCCTACGAACAGGCCCGCGCGCGCCTGTTCGCCCTGTCGTTCGATCCCTATCAGTGCGTCGAGCGTCGTTGGGGTGCTACGGATGCGCAGGAGCTCGCCACCTGTCCCGATTCGACGCTGAAGGCGGCTTGGTACGAGGCCGAGCAGAATCTGCGCAATCAGATCGACCGCACCTATGAAGCGCGGATGGATTTCTCGCTTGCCGAGCTGAAGACGCCCGGACCGGGCAAGGGCGTTTCGGCGCCGCCCGACATCGACGTCCGCTCGTTCCTCGAGGCCGAGGTCGACAAGACCAAGCCGCCGCCGCCGCCGCCGGCCAAGAACCCGTGGTGGCGGTTCTGAGCCCAAAAAGAAAGCGGCGGGACCGGCCCGCCGCTTCTCCCGGCATGATTGCCGCGCCTCAGTGTTGGCGCATGTAGATCGACCAGAGATGGGCCACCATCTCGCCGTTCGGCGTCTTGTTCGCCTTGGCGAGCGCCGCAAGCGCCTGCGGCTTCTGCTTGTTGAAGTAAAGGGCAACCGCCAGACGGGTCTGGGCGTTGTCCGCATCCATGGAACCCTTCGCGATGGCGGCCTGAACCGCGTTGATCGCGTCCGCGAATTTGCCCATGCCGGTGTAGTCTTCGGCGAGCTTGAGAAGATCGTCGCCCTTGGGCGATCTCTGCGCCTCGGCGGCACGCCGCGACAGGTTGGCGAGATCGGCCGCCTGTTGTTGCTTGGTCAGGGCGTAAAGCCGCTGCGCGCGGGCATCGACCAGGATCTTTTGCTGCATGCCCTTTTCCACGACCGCACGAGCTTCGCTCGGCAGCTGAGCGGCGAGCAGCAGTTGGGCCAGCGTCATGTATTCATCGGCCTTCACCATCGCCCCCGTCATGTAGCTGAGGCGATAAAGGTCGCGGGTCTGCGGGTCGGTCAGCTGCTTGGCGCCTTCGGCCAGGCTGAGGACCTGGGACCAGTTCTTCGGCGTGCCCTGCGCTTCCACGAGATTGGTGGCGGCTTCGAGCATCAGCCCCTGATCGTGTGTCTCGTAGGCGCAACGCGACGCCAGCTCGAGCATCGAGCCGCCGGCGGAGGAGTGCGCGCTGGCGTACTTCACGCAGCTGCGATAGTCGCCGGACAGATAATAGGCCTGCCCGATCACGACCATGTTGGTGGCGTTGAGCTCGCCGAACTTGCGCAGCATGTCTTCATCGGCGATCACTTCGCGGTACTTGCGGGCGCGATAGTCGCCGTCGAACTTCGCCTGGGCGCCCTGGGCGCTGGAGACGCCGCACTGCCCCTGGAATGTGACCTCGGCATACTGCTTGGTCTGCGTCAGAATCTTCTGTTCCTCGGCGCTCAAGCCGCCGACCGCTTCGGCCTTGTGGATGTTCGCGGTCGCGCCCTGGCAGTTGCCCGCCTTCACTGCCGCAATGGCGTCCTGCAACGGCTTGCCGACGGCGGGCCGCACGGCCGCCTCGGCGGGCGTTGCACTGAGAATACCCCCGGCTGCCACAACAGCCATTCCGAGCAACAGCGCCGTCGTGGCGGCGCGTAGTTTCGTCACGATCATTTTCCTGAGACCTCTAGTCCTCGTCCTGACTCACACATACGCTCTCCGGGGACAATTAGGCCGTCCCAGAGAGGGCCACCCCTCACATTACTGCACATACTGGTCCAGGCCAGTAAAGCGGTGATTCTTTACGCTATTCGGCTGGCTATCCGCCAGCACCCTTGTCACTTTGTCATACTCGGCGAGTTTGGCCGCAATAAGGTGGCACCGGATCGGAACGGAATGCCTCGCGGCGTTATCAACGCGGCCTGCTCCGCCCAATCGGCTTGAAAAAGCGCCGCCTCGGCCCAACCCTAGGTTAACTACCGGCGTGCCGCCCAACTCGCATGCGTGAAGACCGGCCGCGATGATCAAGAGAGTAAGGCGCAGCAGCACCGTGCCGAACAACGCCATCAGGCGGGGGCCCTGCGCGGCGAAAAGGAACATGGCCCTTCGCGGACCCCCGGCGGGCCGTTTCAGCGGCTGTTCCGCGCCCCGCTAGGGCATGTACTGCTCAAGACCGGCAAAACCGATCTTCCTCACGCCGATGCGCTGGGCGTCCGCCAGCACCTTGGCGACGACGTCATACTTGGCCAGCTTGTCGGGATTGAGGTGGATTTCCGGCTGCGGGTCGGCCAACGAGGCGTCGAGGAAGTAGCTGTCCATGGTGGCGCGATCGACGGGTGCGCCGTTCCACTGGATGGTGCCGTCGAACTCGATCCCGAGGTTGACGATGATCGGCATGTCTCCGTTCGGGCCGTGCGGCATGTCGAGTTTCACGGCATTGGTCTGGATCGGCAGGGTGATGATGAGCAGCGTGAGCAGCACCAGCATGACGTCGATCAGCGGCGTCATGTTGATTTCCATCATGGGCTCGCCCGGGCCCTTTCTGGTTTCCATCGCCATGTGAGAACGCCCCTTTTTGGCGGGGGCCTGCCGGATGCGAAACGACGCCCGCCCGGAGCCCCCGTTTCTCCCGAACGGACCCTCCCTTTGGCGGCGCGTCATCGCCCGCAAGGGGAGACGGCTTGCGCGGATCGCGAACTCGATCCGACCTTGCAAGGCTGCGCGGCGAGTTTGTTGGGATTGCGGTGGATTTCCGGCCGCCCGGCGGCGTTCGCGCAGCGGGGTTGCGGCCGGCCGTCGTGCGCCCGCAAACGAAAACGCCCCCGTTGGCGCGGGGGCTGTGCCTTGCGGCCCTGTCCTCCGGGCGCCCGTGCGGGGCACCCGGAGAGGCAAGACAGCTACTGCATGTACTGCTCGAGACCGGTAAAGCCGATCTTCTTCACGCCGATGCGCTGGGCGTCCGCCAGCACCTTGGCGACGGTGTCATACTTGGCAAGCTTGTTGGGATTGAGATGGACTTCCGGCTGCGGGTCGGCCTGGGACGCGTCAAGGAAATACGAGTCCATGGTCGCCCGGTCGACCGGCGTGCCGTTCCACAGGATGGTGCCGTCGAAATCCACGCCCAGATTGACGATGACGGGCGCAATCGGCGGCGGCTTGGTCTGGTCCGGTCTGGGCATGTCGAGCTTCACCGCGTGCGTCTGGATCGGCAGCGTGATGATGAGCAGGGTGAGCAGCACGAGCATGACGTCGATCAATGGAGTCATGTTGATCTCCATCATCGGCTCGCCTTCGCCGCTCTTCATTTCCATTGCCATGGCGATACTACCTTCTCTCTGCGCTACGCGAGTTTATTGAGCTTCGTTACGCGGCTCGGTGATGAACCCCACCTTGGGAACGCCGGCCTCCTGGGCCGCCAGAATGGCGCGGCCCACGGCTTCGAAACGGACGTTCTTGTCGGCCCGGATATGGACTTCCGGCAGCGGGGTGCCGGACTTGGCGGCGCGCAGAAGCGCGGCCAGGAACCGGCTATGGAGCTCGGCATACGTCACCGGAGCGTTGTTGTAGTAGACGTCCTCGTTGGCCGTCACCGCAACGACGATGTTCTCCGGCTTCGTTTCGGTCGCGACGTTGCGTGCATTGGGCAGGTTGACCGGCACGACCTTCACGATGACGGGAATGGTGACGAGGAAGATGATGAGCATCACCAACATGATATCCACGAGGGGCGTCACATTGATGGTGGCCATCACTGTATCGTCGTCGCCACTTCCGGCATCACTCTGAACAAATACAGCCATGGTGAGTCTCCGCAAACACTAGAGCACGAAAGGCTTCAGGTTGCTTATTTGCCTTTCGAGATCAGGTACGTCTGCAGGTCACCGGCGAAGCCGCGGAGCTTCTCGGTGATGACCTTGTTGCGGCGAACGAGGAAGTTGTAGAGCAGCACCGCCGGGACGGCTGCGGCAAGGCCGAGAGCCGTCATGATCAGCGCCTCGCCCACCGGGCCGGCCACCTTGTCGATCGAGGCCTGACCGGCCACGCCGATGGCGATCAGGGCTTGCAGGATGCCCCACACCGTTCCGAACAGACCGACGAACGGGGCCACCGAACCGACCGACGCCAGGAAGGTGACGCCGCCCTGCAGACGCGAAGTGGCGTCCTCGAGCTGGCGCGCCAGGCTCATGCCGACCCAGTCGTTGAGGTTCACGATGGTGTTGCCGCCCGCGGCCGCGCGCACGCCGGCTTCGGCCAGAGCGCGGAACATGGAGTTCTTCGGCAGCTTCTCGATGCCTTCGTTCAGCGTGCCCGACGTCCAGAAGCGGCGCTCGACGAGGCGAGCCTGGTTCAGGATGCGGCCCTGATCGAAGTATTTGACGAAGAAGATGTACCAGGTGCCGACCGACATGACCAACAGGATGAAGAGCACGGTGTACGACACCGGGTTCTTCTTCTTGAGGATGTCGCCGAGACCGTAGGGGTTCTCTTCCCCGGCCTTGACGGCGGCGGCCTTCACGACCTGCGTGCCGGGAGCGACAGCAGGAGCGGCGGCCGGAGCGGGGGCCGAGGCGGCCGGAGCGGCCGGCGCCGGGGTGGTGGTCTGCGCCTGCGCGGAGCCGACGCCGAGACCGAGTGTGAGGACGAAAGCGGCTGCGATCGTCAGAGTTTTCGAGATCATGTCAGTACTACTCCGTAGCTTTTCGAATGGAACGCTAAATCCGTTGATTCAGTGCAGGACCCATTTCACTTCCGCTTTCCACGGAACTGCGACGGGCACGTTCTTCTCGACGGCCGGCTTGTAGCGCCAGCTGGAGGCGCAGGTCACGGCCGCGTTGTCGAGCCGCTCCGAGCCGGACGAGTTCGCCACATGGACGTTCTCGACGTGCCCTTCGGCGGTGATCGTGAACGCCAGCGTGGTCGTGCCCTGCTCGCCCAGGCGAACCGAAATCGCCGGGTAGTCCTGCAGGCAGACGTGCGGCTTGCCGATGGAGGCGGGCGACGAGATCGGCGGCGGGGTCGCCACCTTGCTCTGCGTCGTGATGGTGTTGGTCGGCGCCGGTGCCTCGGTCTGGATCACGATGTCCGGCGGCGGCACGAAGGGCGGCGGCGGCGCCTTCATTTCTGGCGGCGGCGGCGGCGGTTCCTTCTTCTCGATTTTTTCCTTGAGCACGTCGATCTTGATCTCTTCCGGGAGCTTCTCGACCAAGGTCTGTGCCAGACCGGTGGAGAGTGCCCAGGCGAATCCGATGACGATCGCCGTCGACGCGACCAGCGCCGGCAGACGCTTGGGCGACAGCAAGGAAGACTGTTGGCCCCTGATAGTGTGTAGTGGCTGTTCCATGGGTGTTTACCGGTACCTTGTATAAACTTCGACCCGGCGCTAACGCGCCGGGCCTTGCTGCCTTAGCAGACCAAGCTCACGCGTCCCCCACCGGGCGCCCGCCCCGAGCGCGTTACTCTTACATAATCGTAAACATCGTTCATCAGCCGGTCCAGTGGGTGGATTGACAAATGCCGGTTCTCGCAAAGTTTGGTTAACATGGCCTTGTCAATCCAAGAGATTCTTGGCGCGGGAAGCTCTCATAACACGGCCGTAAAAAGCGCAAGAGAAAATGTCGAAATGGCGGCAGCTTGCTTGTGGCGGATTCGCGCAGCGCGCCGGTCTTTCGCTTTGCGGTACGCAAAAACTGTTCGGCTGCTGCTGGATTTTTCGCGTGCGGCCAATCGTTCCACCAGGGCTTCTGCCGCACTGCAATATTCAGAATCTTGATGACGGAGCCGCCGTGGCGGCCTACTTGCGGCTGCAACGGAGGAACTGCGATGCGCTACCTGCACACCATGGTCCGGGTCGCCAGCCTTGATTCGGCGCTGGATTTCTACTGCGCCAAGCTGGGACTCAAGGAGGTCCGCCGGATGGAAAGCAAGACGGGACGCTTCACCCTTGTGTTCCTGGCCGCCCCCGGCGATGCCGATGCCGCGGCACGCGAGCAGGCGCCGCTCGTCGAGCTCACATACAACTGGGACGCGGAAGTTTACGGCGGCGGGCGCAATTTCGGCCACCTGGCGTTCGAAGTGGAGGACATTCACGCCACCTGTGCGGCACTGATGACAGCCGGAGTCACGATCAACCGGCCGCCGCGCGACGGCAGGATGGCATTTGTCCGCTCTCCCGACGGGATCTCGATCGAACTGTTGCAAAAGGGCGGCGCGCTCGAGCCACAGGAGCCTTGGCTTTCCATGCCCAATTCCGGCACGTGGTGAGAAAGGCGGCCGCGTCTTCCGATGAACTTCGCATCCGACAATTCCTATGGAGCTTGGCGCGAGATCGTCGCCGCCATCGAGGCGGCGGCGGACGGCCCGGCGCCTTCCTATGGCGATGATCCCTTGACCGCAAAGGTGCGCGGCCGTCTCAGCCACCTGTTCGAGCGCGAAGTGGCGGCGTTCCCCGTCATCAGCGGCACGGCGGCGAACGCGCTGGCGCTGGCCACGCTGGTTCCCCAGCATGGCGCGATCTTCTGCCACGGCGAGAGCCACATCGCCGTGGACGAATGCGGTGCGCCGGAGTTCTTCACCCACGGCGCAAAACTCGCCGCTCTCGAGGGCGAAGGCGCCAAGCTCAGCCCGGCCGTGCTTGAAATGGGGCTCAAGCACTTCCTCAAGGGTTTCGTGCATCACGCCCAGCCGGCGGCTCTCTCGATCACCCAGGCGACCGAGCTCGGAACCGTCTACACGCCGGCGGAGACCGCGGCGCTGTCGGCGCTCGCCCACGACCACGGCATGAAGGTGCACATGGACGGGGCGCGCTTCGCCAACGCCCTTGCCCATCTCGAGGTGAGCCCGGCCGAGGCGACCTGGCGCGCCGGCGTCGACGCCATGAGCTTCGGCGCCACCAAGAACGGCGCGCTGGGGGCGGAAGTGGTCGTCTTCTTCCATCCAGAGGACGTCAAGGACTTCGAATACCGGCGCAAGAAGGGCGGCCACCTTCTTTCCAAAATGCGCTTCGTCTCCGCCCAGCTCGACGCCTATCTCAAGGGCGAGCGCTGGCTTGAACGGGCGGCGCGCGCCAACGCGCTGGCGCAACGGCTTCAAGCGGGCCTCAGGGGCGTTCCGGGCGCGGCCATCGCCCATCCCGTCGAGGCCAACATGGTTTTCGTCTGGCTGCCCGAGGCGACGGTGGCGCGGCTGCGCAGGGCGGGTGCGGTGTTCTACGACTGGGGTCCGCCGGCGGCCGGACGCACGCTGGTCCGGCTGGTGACGTCCTTCGCGACGCCGGAAGAAGACGTGGACCGGCTGGTGGAATTGGCAACAGGCGAATAGCGAATAGCGAATAGCGAATAGCGAATAGCGAAGAAGGGGTCGCGAACCAGAACCTGGTCCGTCAATCCCGATGCGCTACTCCCTGCTCGCTATTCGCTTTTTCTAGATCCTGCCCAGCAGGCTCAACGTTCCGATCTGCTGCAAGCTGCCGTTCGAGCCGCGCACCATGTCGAAGCTGAGGCCCAGCGTCCAGCTGTCGGTGGTGGCCGCCAGCCCGCCGCCGAGCACGAAATTGCCTTGCGACGGATCGGGTCCGGTGAGCGTGAACTCGGTGCCGGGGGCGGGCTTGAGCGAATTGGAGGTGTCGGCATAGGCGAACGCCAATTTCAGCTTCAGCGGATCGTTCGCGAAGTCGTAGCGGTAGCCGGCGCGCGCCTCGGGCTGCAGGTAGAAGTCCCACAGGTCGAGGTCGTAGCGCAGGTCGACGCCGGCAAACACGCGCAGCGATTTGGCGTAGGACGAATTGACCTTGAGATCGAATCCGTCGCCCACCGTGGTGGTGTTCGGATTGTACTCCGTGTAGCCCTCTTCGCGGACATAAAGACCGTCCAGGCTCAACTGCGGCAGCAACGTGGCGGCGCCGTAGGAGAACATCGCCCCGGTCGTCAGACCGCCCGAGATCAAAGCCCCCGCATGCTTGTTGTCGGCCACGCGCAAATACGAGCCCGCCGACGTCACCAGATTGAGGGTGCGCGAACCGTCGACGTGGCCGTAACCGGCATCGAGCTTGGTGTCGACGAACAGGCCCTTGCCGCGCCAGACCGAATACAGGCTCAACAGATACCATTGCTGGTTCTCGTGACTGTCGCGCGAAAGCTCGTTGACGTCGCCCGCGTAGAAGGTGAAGGCGCCGCCATACCATCCGTATTTCGGGCTGCCGCCGTCGAGGCCGAGCGCGAAGCCGAAGCCGTGGTCCTTGAAGCCGGGGCTTACCTTGAAGTTGGTGTTGGGATCGATCTGGCCTCTGCCCGGGTCCTTCAGCATCTCGACGAACTGCTGGCCCCACAATGTCATTTCGCCGTCGGTCTTGCCGTACATGTTCAACATGCGCTGGCGTGCGCCGACCGGGCCGGTGGCCTGGTCGGTGATGGAGATGGCGATGGCGCGCGTGCCGCCGGTGAGGTTCGGCGCGAACTCGTTGTAGGCCTGCTGCGCTTCGGTGGCGCTGTGGACGCCGTTGATCATGGCCGCGCCGAGGTCGTTGTCGACCGACAGGGCGATGTTGGCCTGATCGAACAGAGTGGTCTGGCCGGTAAGCGTTTTGGCCGACTGCAGCGTCACGCTTCCCACGGTCAGGCCCAGGCCTCCGGTTCCGGTCGGCGCCTTCGGCGCCACGTCGAGAACGAGCGCGTCCAAGTTGGAAGGAAGCGACGACGGCCGCGGGCATCCCGACTGCGTGGTCAAGCACAGATTGGCCGTGGCCAGCAGGTAGGGACGGTTGGTGGTGGCGTTGAAGGCGGACAGCGTCACGGGATCGATCTGAAGCTGGCCCTGGTTGGCGGTCATCAGTACAAACTGATGTTCCGTCTGGGGCACGAAGCTCGCATAGGCGACGCCGAGGATCGATCCGGACTGGAAGTTGACCGACTGGGCCGCGACCACGCCGCCGGTGGCGGTCAGCGACTCGTTCACGCCCAGATTCACGTCGCCGCCGTTGGCCACGGTGAAGGTGTTGGCGTTCAGTGAGGTCCCGGTATTGAGCAGGGTCAGGTAGCCGTTGGTGTCCACGTTCACCGTCACGCCGGCGCCTTTGACCGTCTCGAGCGTCACCACCTGCCCGGTCAGGCTGGCGTAATTGCCGACGTGGAGGATGTCGCCGCTGGTCGAGCCGGTGGCGATCATGCCGTAGGTGACGTTGCCGGTGATGGTCGACATCAGCGTCGGGCCGTTGCCGACGAGATCGAGCACCTGGTTGTTGCCGGTGCCGAACACGATGTCGCCCGTGATGACCGCCGCGCGCGACGCCGACGACCAGTTCTTGATCGTCACGCCCCCGGCCGACGGCGAGGTCGCGCTGCCGGCCGCGAGATTGACGGCGAATGCGATCTGGCTGTTGTTGTCGAGAGGAGACGGCGTGGCCCCGGTGGTCGCCACGTAGCCGGCGGAGGCTTGGATGGTTCCCTGGTTGAGGATGGACGTGACGGTCCCCGACTGATCGACGATCGCGCCCGCCATCAGCGGATTGGTCGGACTGGTTCCTTCGTTTCCGGTCAGCGTCTTGTCGGTGGTGGTTGCGACCGCGGTGATCGAGCCGCTGTTGATGATCGAGGGAACGCTGGCATTGGCGCCGATCAGGAGCGCCTCCGCCGTGCCGCCGCGCGAGCCCACGACCGCAGCCGAAATCACGCCGGTCGAGGTGCCGAGCGCGCCGGAGTTGACCAGCGCGGCGGAGTCGGCCGCGAGCTTATTGGTGCCCGTGCCGAGCTGGGCGTAGCTGCCGATGGTGATGCCGAGCGCGTAGACCCCGCTGGACGCGCCGGTTCCCGAACTGGTCACCGCGCTGGAAAGCGTGCCCGAGTTGAACAGGCCGCCGGTCAGCACGTTGAGGTCGGTGGCGTCATAGCCCGCGAGCGAGAGAACCGAGGCCGAGTCGTTGTAGTCGTTGGGCGCGATCGAGACGGTGCCGCGATTGTAGAAACTGAAGCCGGGATCGGCCGTGTCGTTGGTGTACACGCCGACGGTCAAGGGCGCGGTCGATCCGGAAACCGACTGCGCAATCACGATCGCGGGGCCGGTTCCCCCCACGGTGATGGTGGCCGAGCTCGACGAGGTGCCGGAGCTGGCCGGGCCCAGGATGGCAATGCCGCCCGTCACGTTGGAGCCGACTTCGAGCGCCGGACCGGCTTCCGGGTTGGTCGTTGTGTTGAGCTTCTGGCTGATGGTGACCGTCTGCTTCACCGGCATCGTCGTGGTGACGGTGCCGCCGATGGAGATGTATCCGTTGACCCCGCCGCCCTGGATGGAGATACCGCGCGCGCCCTCGCCCGAAACGGCCATGGAGCCGCCCGAAGGAAGGACGACGTTGCCGTTGATCTGGCCCTGGGAGAAGACGCCGAACACGCCGGTGGTCGAGCCGCTGTTGTTGGTGTCGGTGTTCGCGGCGACATCGACGACGCCGCCGAGCGTGAGGGTGCCGTTGAGGATGGCCTTCGAGTTGATCTCGACCGCGGCGCTGGAGTCGCCTGTCACCGACAGGGACGAACCGGTGTACGCCGTGATGTTGCCGGTATAGCTGCAGGTCGCGGCGCTGCAGCCGGAGGCGTCGAGGAAGATGCCGTACTTGCCGGTGTTGCTGCCGGAGGTGCTGAGAACCGAGCTGGCGTCGAGATAGATGCCCGTGCCCGAGATCGTGGCGCTGGCCGCGTTGGTGAAGCTCGCCGTGGACAGGTCCCGGTCGGCGCTGAGGTCGACGAAGATGCCGTGGGCGCCGCTCTTGTCCTTGTTGGAGATCGTACCCTGGTTCAGCACCCAGTTGTCGGAGTCGACGGTGATGGCGCCCTGAGCCAGCGAAACCGACAGCGAGTTGCCCGACTTGACCGTGATGTTGCCCGCGTTGGCCTGCCCCGTATCGCTCGAAAGCAGCGCACCGGTCGTGTAGGCCTCAGTCTTGTTCGAATCGATGGTGGTGTCCGCGTAGGCCGCGCCGCTCATGAGGGCAATCGCGGCGGTGGAGAACATCAGACTGCGGTTTCGCAAAGGGCTACCTCTTGTGTCTCGTCATGCCGCGAAGACGAGACGACGCCCGCCTCCCCTCCATGGCCTGCTGCTTGTCAAAGCCGCGCGATTTCCCAGACCAACCGCCGAGCTGGCGCGGACCTTACCCGATTTTCCGTCCCCTGACCTAGCGTTGACGCCGCGCAAAGGCAAATTTCCGCTTTTTAATCAGCTATTAGCGTGTTCAATCGAGAATGGTTCTCGCAAGGCTGGAACAGGTGGCCGCCCGTGCCCAACAACGGCAGCACCAGAATAGTGGCCAAACTGACGCAAAGCGAGGCGACGGCTGCGGCTGTTCGCCACGAGAGCCTTTATTCCGGCCGTATCGGCGGCGCGCGCGCCTCGTTCGCCTTTCACGATCTCAGCGGTCTGAACTTGTCCGGCCGCAACCTGTCGGACGCGGATTTCACCGGCGCCACCCTGGCCGAAGTCGACTTTTCCGCCGCCCGTCTGGACTCCGCCAATCTGTTTGGAGCCGACATGAGGCGCGCGAATCTGACGCAAGCCAGCCTCAGGCGCGCGGACTTGCGCGGCGCTTGCCTGCAAGGCGCCAACCTGCTCGGCGCCGACCTGTTCGAGGCCGACCTGCGCGAAGGCACCATCGCCGAGAAGGACCGCTACGGGAATCTGCGCATCCTGCATCACGATATCGGGCCGACGGAACTTCCGACGGCGATGCTGAAATGGGCCAACCTCACGCGGGCGAAGATGAGCGGGGTGATGGCCGTGCAGGCCGACTTCACCGACGCCCTGATGAAGAACTGCCGGCTGGTGCGCGCCAATCTGCGCCAGGCGCGGATGACGGGCGCCAATCTCGAGAACGCCGATCTCACCGGCTGCAATCTCGCCGGCGCGGTCTTGACCGGCGCCGTGCTGGTTGGCGTCAAGCTCGACAACGCCGTGCTCGATGGCGCCGATCTCACCCACACGCTCACCAACAAGCCCGCCGGTGTCGCGCCCGAAAAATCGCCGATCACCATCGAAACGCTGCTGTCCGCACACGCGCGCTGGGCGGAATCCGAAGGACGGGTCGGCCAGCCGGCGAACCTCAGCGGTTTCGATCTGCGCCAGATCGAGGACATCGGCACACGCCCGCTGACCGCGCTGGTGGCGCCGGGCGCCACGTTCTACGGTCTTGATCTCGAGGGTGCCTCGCTGCAGGGCAGCAATCTCATGGATGCCGATCTGCGCTGCGTGCGGCTGGCCGGCGCGGACCTGCGCGGCGTCAATTTTTCGGGCGCCAGGCTCAGCCGCTCCGACCTGCGCGACGCCAAGCTCGGACCCCTGATGCTCGACGACGACCGCATGTTGGCCTCGCGGCTCGACGGCTGCGAGGCGCGCTATGTCGACTTCCGGGGCGCCGATCTCAGGGGCGTGAGCTTGAAGGGCGCCGATCTCGCCTACGCCAATTTCATCGACTCCAACCTGCGCGACGCGGTTCTGCTCGATGCCAACCTCGTCGGCACCAAGCTGCCGCCCCAGTTCGTCCAGGAAATGCTGGCGGTGCTGCGCGCCTAACCCCGTGCGGTCGCCGTCTTCGCCGTGGCCGCCGCCGCCGTTTTCTGCCGCACGAACTGGCCCAGCCGCTGCAGGCTGACGCGCGCTTCGGGCACGTGGCTGTTGGCCTGGAAGACGTGCTGCATGCCGTCGTAGATCTCGACGCTCACGGGCACGCCGGCCTCCGCGGCGCGGTCGCCGATGCGCGAAGCGTCGTCGCGCAGCATCTCAAGCGAGCCCGCGTGCACCATGATCGGCGGGAAATCCTTGAAGTTGGCGAACACGGGCGAAGCGTAGGGGTCGCTGGGATGGCTCTTCTTCAGATAATGCCTGGCGCTGACGAACAGGAGCTCCCACGACAGCGCGGTGTCGTTCTTCACGTTCTGCATGACGCTCCAGCCCGACAGCGTGAGATCGGCCCACGGCGACATGGCAAGGCCCGCCGCCGGCATCGGCAACCCGGCATTGCGGATGGCCAGCAGCACCGAGAACGCGAGCCCGCCGCCCGATCCGTTGCCCGCGAGCACGATCGAGGAGGGCGCCAGGCCGCGCGCGATCAGTTGGCGATAGGCGTCGATGCCGTCGCGCACCGCGGCGGGAAACACGAACTCCGGTGCCAGCCGATAGGCGACCGAGAACGCGCTCGCCTCGGAGGCGTGGGCCAGCTTGGCGACGAGCGCGCGATGGGTTTCGGGAGAACCCGCGATGTAGCCGCCGCCGTGGAAGTAGAGAATGAGGCGCGACGGCGAGGAATTCTTGACCTTGACCCACTCGCCCTTCACGGGTCCCAGCGACACCGGCTCGAACACGCCGTCGCGCGGCACCGCGCCGAAGCGGTCGGAGAGATAGGTGTACTGCCGGCGCAGCTCGGCGATGTCGGTCTCGCCATCGACGGCGCGCGGCTTGGCGATGCGCAGATAACGGTCGAAGAAGGAGCTTTGCCAACTGGGCATCGAAATTCGCAAGCCTGAAACGCGGAAGTCCGGATAGACATACATCAATGCCGGTAAAAAGGGCGAAAAAACGAAGGGCCAGGGTCTGCGCCCTGGCCCTTGCGAATTTCGAGTTCCGGGGCTGCTCTTAAGCGGCTTTGCCTTCGATGGTCTTAAACTCGGGGCCGTTGATCGCGATCCGCCGCGGCTTCTTCTCCTCGGGGATGACGCGCTCCAGATCGACATGCAGCAATCCGTTCTCGAGCTTGGCGCCGCGCACCTCGACATGCTCGGCGAGCTGGAAGCGGCGCTCGAACGAGCGCCCGGCGATACCCTGGTAGAGGAAATTGCGTTGCTCACCCTTGTCCTCGCCGGCGCGCTCGCCGGTGACCGTAAGGACACCTTCCTTGACCTCGAGGCTCAACTCCTTCTCGGCGAAGCCGGCGACCGCCAAGGTGATCCGGTAATGGGTCTCGTCGGACCGCTCGATGTTGTAGGGCGGGTAGCCGCTGGACTGTTCGGCATAGCTGTCCAACAGGTCGAACAGCCGGTCGAAGCCGACGCTGGAACGGAAAAACGGGGAAAAATCGAACGTACGCATGGTTCAAACCTCCTAGAAGCGTTTGGTTGGGCCCTGCCCTGTGGCCAGGACCTTTTTCCTTGCCCGAAGCCTTCCGGCCTCCGGACATTTGTTAGGTGGGGGCGGGATTTGCCCGTTTCAAGGGGGCGGGTCTCAAGCGCTGCGGACCCCTGCGCAAAAGGGTGGAGCGTGTTGTCTGCCGGCCGGACAAATGCTCAATTGAGCCTGCTTTCCCGGCCGTTCCGGGGGCTTTATCGGGAAGGGACATCATGGACGCGCGGGTTGAGAGGATCGTGACCGAAATGGGAGACCGGCTGGGCCCGAATTCGGGCCTGGGGGGCACCTTGAAATTCGATTTCGGCGAGCCGGGCAGTGTCTTCATCGACGGCAAGTCCGTGCCCAACACGGTGGTTGACGGCGCCGGCAAGTCGGCCGACTGCACCATCACGGTGAGCCTGGAAACCTTCGAGAAGATGGTTAAGGGCGAGCTGGACGGCACCTCCGCCTTCATGCAGGGCAAGCTGCGCGTGGCCGGCGACATGGGGCTGGCCATGAAGCTGGGGCCCATTCTGCAAAAGGCGCACGGCTGAAGCGCAATCCGGAAAAGTGTGAAGCGCTTTTCCGCGAGATTGCGCGACGTTACAACGAGCCGGAGCAAATCCGCGATTCCATGATCGCGCCCTTTGCTCCAGCCATACCGCCGCAGGGCGGTGGAAACCGTCGCTTTTGGCCCTTTAGCTATGGGCATGGCGCCCTTCCTGTTCCGTTTCATCTCGGCCAAGGACGGCACGCGGCTGCGCACCGCCACCTTCGAGCCGGAAAAGAAAAGCCGCCGTGTCTGCGTGCTGCTCACCGGCCAGACCGAGTTCATCGAGAAGTATCTCGAGGTCGTGGGCGAGTTGAACGCGCGCGGGCTGGTGGTGGCGACGTTCGACTGGCGCGGTCAGGGCGGCTCGGCGCGCGCGCTCAGCGATCCGCTCAAGTCCCATGTCGGGGACTTCGCCGAATACGATGACGACCTGTCGAGCTTCCTGGACCAGGTGGTGGCGCCGATCTCGACGGCCGCGCCCCTGGTGCTGGCCCATTCGCTCGGCGGACACATGGCGCTCAGGGCGATGCACGATCGCCCCGGCCTGTTCCGCGCCGCCGTTCTCACCGCGCCGATGCTGAAGGTTGCCACTCGCGGCTGGCCGCGCTTCCTGCCGCCGCTGGTAAGCGCGCTCTACAAGGCGCGGGGCCGCGGCAACCAATTTGCCTGGGGCATGGCGGCGCGCGACCCGTTCAGGATCGATTTCGCCGCCCAGCTCTGCACCAGCGACGTCAAGCGCTATGCGCGCACCCAGGATATCCTGCTCGCCCATCCCGACATCCGGCTGGCCGGGCCGACGTGGAGCTGGATTGCCGCCGCCTATCGTTCGATGCGGGCGGAGGCGCGTTCCCGCTATGCCGAGGCGATTGCGGCGCCGGTTTTGATCGTGGGCGCGGGCCGCGACCGCATCGTGATGAAACAGGCGGGCGCGAAATTCGCGGCGAACCTGCCGAACGGCAAGTATGTCGAGATCGAAGACTCCGAGCACGAGATCCTGATGGAGAAGGATGCCATCCGCGCCCGCTTCTGGCAGGCATTCGACACGTTCGTGGCGGGGCTGTGAGGCCTGCCGGCTTCAAACGACCGGTGGAGACCCAAGACGGACGATCGTCGAATGGCGAGGTCGGAGCGCGCAGCGCTCCGGATGGGGGTAGAGTCCGACTTGCGCCGGCGAGAAATCTACTCTGACCGCCTTTCCCCCGACCCCCTTTCCCCCAGATGGAGTCCTGTGACGAGCACGAATGCAAATTGGAGAAAGCGACCGGCGCACACGGCCATGGCGATCCCGACTGGACCGAAAAACCTGGGCAAGACCACGGCCATCACCAGGCCAGTCGATGCCGCGAGCGCTCCGCTGACGCCAAGAAGCCTGGCGCGCTTGCGGAAATAAAGCGGCAAGGCAAACACTTGGTAGAGGGCCAGGAAGCCGCTGCCCCCGAGCAACCACGGGAAGTAGGTGATCATCTGGACGTATCGCCAGCTTCCGAACGAGGATGCGCCAGCTATGACCGCAATTCCGAAGATCGCAACGACCGCGATAATGACTGCGGCCACCAAGCCCAGTGAGCGAGTGACCCGCGCCCAGTCAGCGCGGGATCGGCACTCGCTCATCTCCCGGAAAGCCCACGGCGTGAGGGCGAGCATCACGGCACTGGCAAAAAACGAGACGACCGCGCCGATCTGCTGCGCCAACGTATAAAGCCCGACGTCGCCGGGCGTAAACGAGGCGCCGAGCAGCATGCGATCGACGGTGTTGATGAACAGGAAAGCCGGAACGACGGCAATTCCGAGCCCGAACAACTCCTGGGCGTATTCGAGCCGTGGAACATCGAACAGCCTTAGGCGCTTTATCCCGGCGATCGCCACGGCACAGCCTGCAACCGCGCAGATGACGTAGCTGAGAGCCTGACTGGGCCAACCGAACTTCAGGATGAACAGAAACGCCAGCGTCATCGCGAGGTTTGCCAGCGCGAAGCTCGACTGAAGGGCTGAATAATACTTTGCCTGGTCCTTTGCCTGGATGACGGCGAGATACACCTGGTAGACGCTTTGGGCGCCACCGAGCAGGACCAATCCTTCGATCAATGTCAGCGGCAGACGAAAGATGTGTGTGGCTGGATTCTCAAAGAGGGCTGCAGCTATCGCCAGAATGGCGGTCAGGCCGATGATGAGAGCGATGGCAGAGGAAACATAGCGAGCGTTTTCCCGGCCCGTGTTGATCGCGAGCTGCCGCACGACGGGTGGGCGCATCGACATGAACGTGATCATCGTCACGGTGCCGAACAGAGTCAGCGCCAGCGAGAGCTTCCCGTAGTCGCTGGGCGACAGCACGGCCACCATGATCGGAACCGCGACGATCTTGGTACAGGTGAAGAAAGCGGTGTAGGCGAGGTAGATCGCGCTCTTCTGCGCCATGGGCGCGCGAAGCAACTGGCGCGCCTCCAGAACAAGGCGGTCTATTGCGGTGGATCTGCCCAAATTCGCCAAGCGGGACGCACATGTGAACGGCGGTTAAGAGCTTTATAAACGCGACACAGGAAAGCGTTCCGTCGCTTTGGCGATGAGAATACGCATACGCGGACGCCCCTTACCTTGGACCATGCGTTCCAGTTGCAGATCGGCATCAGCCGATCGACGCCCTGTCGACTCCGGAACGACTGGATTGGACGCATCGTTGCCAGCCCGCGCGGCCGGTGAATGGTGTGTTTGGAGTCTGCCTCGGACGCAGCCACCGATGACAGCGCCGGCCCGTGCGGGGCGCATTCGTGTTAACCGTGTTATGAAAAAAATCCGGTTGCGGCACTTGAAATCCTGCAACCGCATCACAAATCCATGCCATGAGCATGGACAATCCCCACGCCGCGGGGCAAGGCGGCACCGAACCTGAGCCGCAGTCGCGCACTTCGGCGCAGCCGGATCAACCCAGCCAGGCGGCGGCCATTGGCCGGAAAGCAGCCGCGCCGACGGACCCGCCGGACGACGCTCCCCCCGACGACGACACCCAGCGCCGGCGCGTGGCCGATCGTCTCGCCGGCCTTCTCGAGCTCAATTGCGATCTCGCCACGGTGTGTGAGACGCTGGCGGCGGCGCCCAAGAAGGGGCGCCTCGAAGCGGTGTACGCCGCCGCGCGGCTCACCCAGGCCAATGCGCAGCTCGGCAGGTCGATCGCGCAGCTTGTCCAGGTCGAGCAGCGAAAGAAGACGATCATTCAGCACATTCAACCGCCTAGGTCGGTTTCGAACGATTCGAATTCGAGCGCGCAGGGGGCGCTGATCGACGCCCTGATGGCGAAGATGCTGCTTTACATGAATGTCGTTGCCGGCGAGATGTGCGATCCGGCGCTGGAACAAGCCGATGCCGCCGCCAAAGCGCAGCTTGCGCCCGCCACGTAAGCGGGGCGGACAGCCCGGCAACACCAACGCGCTCAAGCATGGGCGCTGCACGCGGCAATGGCGCGATCTTCGCGCCGCCGTCCACGCACGCGTGCGCGCCACCTACGATTTGCTCCACGAACTCGGCCTCTTCCGCTCGCGGCGGCGGAGGCCTGCATCACCCCGCCAGGATCTTGAGCGCCGCGGCGTGGACGCGTTTGTCGCCCGCCGCGATCACCCGGCCGCCGTCGGCGCAAGGCCCGCCGCGCCAGTTTGTGACGATGCCGCCCGCCCCTTCCACGATCGGGATCAGCGCCTGGATGTCCCACGGCTTCAGGCGCGCCTCCACCACCATGTCGACGAAGCCCATGGCGAGCAGCCCATAGGCGTAGCAATCGCCGCCGAAGCGCGACAGCAGGCAGCCTTCCGCCAGCTTGCGGAACGTATCCTGCTCGGTGGCGTCAAAATAGTTCCACGGGTGCGTGCTCATCACCACCGCTTCGGCGAGCCCCGCGCAGGCCCGCACGCCAAGCTTGGTGGCGCCGCCGGGCGAAACCATCTCGGCCGCCTTGCCGGTTCCGATGAAGCGCTCGCGCGTGACCGGCTGATCGAGGATGCCGAGCGTGGGCGTGCCGCCCTCGTTCAACGCGATCAGGGTGCCCCATTGGGTGTTGCCGGTGATGAAGGCGCGCGTACCGTCGACCGGGTCCATCACCCAGATGCGCCCGCTGGTGCCTTCCACTTCCGCGAATTCCTCGCCCAGGATGCCGTCGGCGGGGCGCGCGCGCGCGATCAGCGCCCGCATGGCGCGTTCGGCCCCCTTGTCGGCTTCGGTGACCGGATCGAACATCGCCGCCCCCGCCGCCTTGTCCTGAATTGCGATTCTGCGGCGGAAGAACGGGCGGATCACTTCGCCCGCGGCGTCGGCGAGCGCGTTGGCGAAGGCGATGTCGTCTTGGCGGACCATGGTCGGCGTTCCCGGTGCGGCTGGCGCATCCTACGCGGTGTGCCTGAGAATGCGCGAATGAAAACGCCTGTGGTCACCGGGGTATCCACCGGGATCGGGCGGGCGAGCGCGACGATGCCGCGGGCAGGGCCTAATCGGCTTCCGCGCGGGCCTGGCGCTTGCGTTCGTTGGGATCGAGCGCGCGCTTGCGCAGGCGGATCGAGTGCGGCGTCACCTCCACCAGCTCGTCGTTCTCGATATAGGCGATCGCCTGCTCCAGCGTCATCGGCACGATCGGCGTCAGCCGCACCGCTTCGTCCTTGGACGTGGTGCGGATGTTGGTGAGCTGCTTGGCGCGCAACGGATTGACGATCAAGTCGTTGTCCTTGGCGTGCTGGCCGACGATCATGCCTTCGTAGACCTTGGTGCCCGGCACCACGAACAGCTTGCCGCGCTCTTCCAGGTACCACAGCGCATAGGCCACCGCCTCGCCCTGACCGTTCGAGACCAGAACGCCGTTGACGCGCCCGGCCACCGCGCCCTTGTAGGGCGCATAGCCGTGGAACATGCGGTTCATCACGCCGGTGCCGCGCGTGTCGGTGAGGAATTCGCCGTGATAGCCGATCAGCCCGCGCGACGGCGCCAGGAAGGTGAGACGGGTCTTGCCCGCACCGGTGGGCCGCATGTCCGTGAGTTCGCCCTTGCGGTTGGAAACCTTCTCGATCACCACACCGGTGTAGGGATCGTCGACGTCGACGGTGACTTCCTCGATCGGCTCCAGGCGCTCGCCCGTCTTGGGATCGTTCTGGAACAGCACGCGCGGGCGGCTGATCGACATTTCGAAGCCCTCGCGGCGCATCGTCTCGACCAGCACGCCGAGCTGCAGCTCGCCGCGGCCGGCGACTTCGTAGGTGCCTTCGCCGGTCTCGCGCACGCGGATGGCGACGTTGCCTTCCGCCTCGCGCAGCAGCCGGTCGCGAATGACCCGGCTCTGCACCTTGTCGCCTTCACGGCCTGCCAGGGGCGAATCGTTGACCGACACGGTCATCGCCAGCGTCGGTGGATCGATCGGGTTGGCGGCGATCGGCGTTTCCACGTTCACGTCGCACAGCGTGTCCGAAACGGTGGCGATGGACAGACCTGCGATGGCGACGATGTCGCCGGCTTCCGCCCGTTCCACCGGAACCCGGGTCAGCCCGCGGAACGCCAGCAGCTTGGTCGCACGCGCCCGCTCCATCACGGTTCCGTCACGGTTCAGCGCTTTGATTTGCCGGTTAACCGTAATGGCACCAGATTCGATGCGGCCGGTGAGCACGCGTCCGAGATAGGGGTCGCCTTCGAGGGTTGTCACCAGCATGGCGAAGGGAAATGCATCTGCCGCCCTTGCGACGGGTTTCGGCTTGGGAACGTCTGCGACAATTCTGGCAAACAGGGGCGACAGATCGGTGCGTTTATCGGCAAGGTCCGCCACGGCCCAGCCCTGCCTCCCCGACGCGTAAAGGACATGGAAATCAAGCTGATCGTCGTTTGCCTCGAGCGCCAGGAACAGGTCGAAGACGGACTCCAGCGTTTCCTTGGGCTGGGCGTCGGAGCGGTCGATCTTGTTGATCACCACGATGGGCTTGAGACCCAGCTTGAGCGCCTTGGAGAGCACGAACTTGGTCTGCGGCATCACCGATTCGGCCGCATCGACCAGGAGCACCACGCCGTCGACCATCGACAGGATGCGTTCCACCTCGCCGCCGAAATCGGCGTGGCCGGGCGTATCGACGATATTGATGCGGGTGTCGCGCCACTCCACGCTGGTGCACTTGGCCAGGATCGTGATGCCACGCTCGCGCTCCAGATCGTTGGAATCGAGCGCGCGCTCCTGGATCTGCTGATTGTCGCGGACGGCGCCGGACTGCTTCAGCAGTTGGTCGACCAGCGTCGTCTTGCCGTGATCGACATGCGCGATGATGGCGATGTTGCGGATATCCATGCGGGGCGGCTTATAACCGCGCCACCCAGGGTGGGCAACCTCGCCTCAGAACGACGCCACGTCCTTGAGGTCCCACTTCATGTCCGTGTGGTAAACCGCGATGATCGCGCGCACCGGGCCGGCAAATCCAGTCTCTTTCTTGAGCGCTTCGGCGGTCGCCACGACGTCGGCATCGTGCTCGCCGTCGCTGACGGGATGGCCCGCGCAACGCTGATGGGCCACGACCGTCAGCACCTGCGGGGCGTGCGCACCGATCAGGAGTTTGATCTGCGCCACCGCGGTCGTCCATTCGCCCTGGCGTTCGGGCCTGATGAGGCCGTCGGGGCCCGGAACGGTAATCAGGTCGACGCCGTCGACGCCGAGGCGGCTGGCCAGGCGGGCGTTGAGGTCCACCTTGCGCTGGTGCAGTCGCCAGTCGGCGCAGGTCAGCGCAACCGCGAGCTTCTTGTGCTTCTTCCCCCACATATGCGTCATTCCCCCCATCGGCGCGGGACCGCCGCTTTATCGATGAGGAAATGCGGCTTGACAACCGGCCAAGCGCGTCAAAATGACAGGCGTTCCGCAGGCGTTCGTGGCAAGCCCACGGCGCCCCGGAATCGTAGGACTTTTCCCCTTCTTGAGGGCCGGCGGCGGCCGGGCGCGACCGGCCCGGCCCATTTCCCTTTGGCATCGACCGGGGCTAAGCCATGAACATGAGGGTGCCAAACTCGTTCGACGCCTTGGCCGCAAGGGCGCAAGCGCTGCCGGGGCGGATCGGTCGCGTCAACCGACGGACGCGCACCATCGCGATCGCGGTGCTGGCCGCCCTCACGGGACTCGCTGCTTATCTGGTCTGGGGGACGGGCGGTTCAGAACGGGCCAGGCCCGCCCCGCTGGTGGTGACGGCGGTGGCCTCCAGCCGGGACGTGACCGTGGTCGAGCACACCATCGGCACGGTCGTCGCCGAGGCAACGGTGCAGGTCACCTCGCAGGTGACGGGCCAGCTCATGCGGGCCTATTTCCAGGAGGGCCAGATCGTCCGCAAAGGCGACCTCTTGTTCCAGATCGATCCAAAGCCGTTCCAGGCCGCGCTGCAACAGGCCCACGCGCAGCTCGCCAAGGACACGGCCCAGCTCGTGATGGCGCAGAACAACAAGCAGCGCTATGACAAGCTGTTCGCCCAGAACGCGATCTCCTCGCAGCAGCGCGACGAGGCGGACGCCACCGCCGCATCCATGGTCGCCAGCGTGACGGCCGACCGCGCTGCGGTCCAAGTGGCCGAGCTCAACCTCGGTTACGCGCAGATGCGCTCGCCCGTGAACGGCAAGACCGGCGCCATCCTGATCCAGCCCGGCAACTTGGTGACTGCCAACAGCACCAGCCCACTGGTGGTCGTCACCCAGATCGAGCCGGTGAAGATCTCGTTCGCACTGCCTCAGGCGGACCTGCCGCGCATTCAGGAACGCGAACGCGCCGGAACGCTCTCGGCCCTGCTCAGCATGCGCGACGCGTCCGGCCGTCGCCTTTCCGCACCGGTCGACTTCGTCGGCAATCAGGTCAGTAACCAGACCGGCACGATCGAATTGCGCGCCACGTTCGACAACCGCGATGACCGGCTGGTGCCCGGCCAGCTCGTCGACGTCGACGTCACCTTGAACAACCTGAAGCATGCCACGGTCGTGCCGCGCGAGGCCGTGAACGACGGACCGGCGGGGCGCTATGTCTACGTCGTCTCGCGTGATGGCATCGCCGACATGAGGCCCGTGAACGTGCTTTTCGATGACGGCACCGATATGACCGTAAGCGGAATCAAGCGCGGCGAAACCGTGATCATCGACGGCCAGTTGCGCGTCGTGCCCGGTGATGCCGTCAAGATCGCGGCCGGCGGCCAGCGCGCGAAACGGCAATGAACCTGTCGCAACCATTCATCGTACGCCCGGTGATGACGACGCTCGTCATGGCCGCGCTGCTGATCTTTGGCATCTTCGGCTATGCGACCCTGCCGGTCAGCGAGCTGCCCAGCGTCGATTTTCCGACCATTGTCGTCTCCGCCAGTCTGCCCGGCGCTGACCCGCAGACGATGGCTTCGGCGGTGGCCACCCCGATCGAAGGCCAACTGTCGCAGATTTCCGGCATCGATTCGATGACCTCGTCGTCGACCCTGGGCAGCACGCAGATCACCATCCAGTTCAAGCTGGAGCGCAACATCGACGCGGCCTCGCAGGACGTGCAGCAAGCCATTTCATCGGTGCTGCGCAAGCTGCCGCCGCAGATGACGACGCCGCCCACCCTGCGCAAGGTCAACCCGGCCGATGCGCCGATCATGTTCCTGGCCATGAGCTCGCCGGCGCTGCCGCTGTCGCAAGTGGACAACTATGCGGAGACGCTGCTGGCCCGCCAACTTTCGATCTTGGATGGGGTGGCGCAGGTGCTGGTGTTCGGATCGCAGCAGTACGCCGTGCGCGTGCAGGCCGACCCCGCGGCGCTGGCAACCCGGCAGATCGGCATCGACCAACTCGCCAACGCCGTCGATTCCGCCAACGTGAATCTGGCGACTGGAACAGTCAACGGGCCAACGCGGGCGGCGGTGATCGACGTCAACGGCCAACTCAACAACGCCGCCGAGTTCGCCAAACAGGTGATCGCCTACCGCAACGGCGCGCCGGTGCGCCTGGGCGACGTGGCGACGGTCCGCGACAGCGTCGCCAACATCCGCACCGCCGCCTGGTACAACGGCCATCCTGCCATAACGCTTGCCATCCTGCGCCAGCCGGGATCGAACACGATCCAGGTGGTTGATGAAATCAAGAAGGTGCTGCCGCATTTCATGGAGCAGCTGCCGGCATCGGTGCGGCTCGATATCGTTCACGACCGCAGCGATTCGATCCGCGCGTCGGTCGCCGACGTGCAGCTGACGCTGGTGATCGCGGCGGTCCTCGTCGTCGCGGTGATCTTCCTGTTCCTGCGCACGCTGTCGGCGACCTTCATCCCCTCGCTGGCACTGCCCATCGCCGTGGTCGGCACCTTCGCCGGCATGTCCTATTTGGGCTACAGCCTCGACAACCTGTCGCTGATGGCGCTGACGCTGTCGGTCGGATTCGTGGTCGATGACGCCATCGTCATGCTCGAGAACGTTGTGCGCCACGTCGAGCAGGGCGAAACCCCGTTCGAAGCCGCGCTGAAAGGTTCGCGGGAAATCGCCTTCACCATCCTGTCGATGACGGTGTCGCTCGCCGCCGTGTTCATCCCGGTGCTGTTCATGGGCGGCATCGTCGGCCGTCTGCTGCACGAATTCGCGGTGACGATCGTGCTTGCCATCGTGTTCTCGGGCGTCGTGTCGGTGACGTTGACGCCGATGCTCTGCAGCCGCTTCCTGAAGGACGAGCGCGACGAACAGCATTCGCGCTTCCATGCCTGGAGCGAGCGCACCTTCACGCTCATGCAGGCATTCTACGAGCGCACGCTGCGATGGAGCCTGGACAACGGCCGCACGATCTTCACGGTTTTCGCCGGCAGCGTCGTGGCCACCGCGGTGCTGTTCGCGGTGATGCCGCAGGATTTCCTGCCATCTTCCGACATCGGCATGATCACGGCCAACACCGAGGCGGCAAATGGCACCTCTTTCCCAAAGATGGTCCAGTACCAGCAGAAGGTCGCGGCGATCGCCGAAGCGGAACCCGGGGTCGCGGGCGTAATGTCGGCCGTGCAGACGACCAATACGGGCCGGCTCGTCTTGCACCTGAAGGACCGCGACCAACGCAGCATGTCCGCCGACGAGATCATCCAGGACATTCGCAAGAAGTTCGCGCACGTGCCGGGGATCAATACCTTTCCTCAGAATCCGCCCTCGATCCGCATCGGCGGCCTGCAGACGAATTCGCAATACCAATACAGTTTGCAGGACCTCGACTTGAAGGAGCTGCAGGATGCGACCATGCGCCTGACAGCAGCCTTGCGCAAACAGCCGGGCTTCCAGGACGTGGACAATGATATGCGGATGACCACGCCGACGGTGAGCGTCTCCATCGACCGCGACCGCGCCGCGACGCTCGGCGTCACGCCGGAGGCCATCGAGGTCGCACTCGGAACCGCCTTCGGTGGCCAGCAGATTTCCCAGATCTACGGCTCTTCGGACCAATACCAGGTTGTGATGGAACTGGAGCCGAAGGACCAGGTGGACGCATCCTCGCTGTCGCTGCTCTACGTCTCCGCGCAAAACGGCAACCTCGTGCCGCTGAACGCCGTGACTAGAATCAGCGCCACCACGACCCCGCTTAGCATCAACCACCTGGGGCAGCTTCCGGCCGCTACGGTGTCGTTCAACCTGGCGCCAGGCATGGCGCTCAGCGATGCGGTTTCCGCCATCCAGCGCGTCAAGCGCCAGATCGAGATTCCGGACACGATCCAGACCAGCTTTCAGGGAACCGCCAAGGCCTTCCAAAGCTCGATGAGCAACGCCAGCGAGCTGCTGATCATCGCCATCATCGTCGTCTACATCGTGCTCGGCATTTTGTACGAGAGCTTCGTGCACCCGCTGACCATCCTGTCGGGGCTACCCTCCGCCGCGGTGGGCGCACTCGCCACGCTGGGCATCTTCCACCTTCTTTATCTGGGCGGGCTGACCTCGTTCGACACCTCTCTCAGCCTCTACGCCTTCGTCGGCATGATCATGCTGATCGGCATCGTGAAGAAGAACGCCATCATGATGATCGACTTCGCGCTGGCGCGGCAGCGCGGCGAAGGCGTGGATGCCAAGACGGCGATCTTCGAAGCCTCGCTGGTGCGCTTCCGCCCGATCATGATGACGACCATGGCAGCCCTAATGGGCACGCTACCCATCGCCATCGGTCTGGGAACGGGTTCGGAGGCACGCCGGCCGCTCGGCCTTGCTGTGGTGGGCGGCCTTATCCTGTCGCAGCTTTTGACCCTTTACATCACGCCGGTCATCTACGTTTACCTGGATAAGCTGAATGCGCGCCTGCAGATCCGCGGCGTCGCGCGTCAGCCTCGTCACGCCACTTGAACAAAGTCCGACCTACGGCCGCAGGCCGCGCTCACGCAGTAATTCGACCGCGTTGATCAGAAACAGGCCGCAAGCGAAGCCGCCGAGATGCGCTTGCCAGGCGACCTGCTCCATCTGTCCGCTCGTGCCAATGCCGACGACCGCAAGCACGAGATTGGCGACCAGCCAGAAAGCGGTGAAAACCAGCACCGACCGCGACAGGATGGGGGTGAGACCATGCCAGGGGCGCACGTTGGGCCAGCGCAGCAGGCGGGTGCCAGCGGCCATCAGGCCGGAGATTCCCCCCGACGCCCCGATCACTGGCTCCGGCGAGCCCCAGTTGAAAGCCAGATAGGTTAACGCGCCGGCGATGCCGCAGGCGAAGAAGAAGGCAAGGAAGAGCGGTGAGCCGTAGCGGCGCGCTACGATCGGGCCGAAAGCCAGGAACCACAGGCAGTTCACCGTCAGGTGCAGCCAGCTGCCATGCAGGAACATGTGGCTCACAAGGGGGACCGTGAGTTCCAACAGTCCGGCGCCGTGGGCATAGCGGGCCGGCACGAAGGCGTAACGGATCAGCACCTCGTCCGTGATGATGCCCGGGGCCGCCTCGGATGCGATGTGGATGGCGACAAAGAGGGCGATCAACCACAAGATCACCGGCGGGGCGTGCAGAAAGGGCTGGCGCGGCGGCTGAGATTGCAGAAAGGCCATGTGCTCGTTCGTCCCCGGCCGCCAACCCGGTTAATGTCTCAATGCTGAACGCCGGGCGGGACGGCGGAACCATCGCCCCCGATATAGGGACTGCAGGGCCCCACGGGAATACGCGAAGTGCCACTATGGCACGATTTCTTCCCGTTCCGATCCCGTCCTGATGGCACGGTGGTTGCTCCGAGGGGTCCGACAGAATTGGACCCCGGTCATGCAGTTCGGAATCAGGCATATCCTGCTAGCAGGCATCGCGGCGACACTCACCAGTGGCGCATATGCGGGCGATTACAGCAGCGCTGCGAGCTACAACAACCCCTATGGCATGACCGCCGGCCAGGAAAACCAGCCGGTCAACCCCTCCCTGCGCGACGGCAACGGCAACCTCACGGTCGTCAACGGCCAGTTCACCTCGTCCGCCTTCGCCCAGCAGACCGGTGTCCAGAGCATGGGCACGATGAGCTCGGCTTCGCTGGCCTCCCTCGGCAATACGACGGGAACGAGCGGTACACTCGGCGCCTATGGCGGCGCCACGGCCATCGGCAATTCGCTCAACGTGGTCACGGTTGGCAGCAACAACACCGTCGTGGTCAACTCGACCCAGATCAACAACGGCAACCAGAGCGCCACCGTCACCCTCAATGGGAGCTCCGCACAATGACCCCCCGCGGACGCAAGCACTTTTGCCGCGCCCTTGCCGTCGCCGCTCTGGCGGTGGCGCTGGGCGGCTGCATCAGCCCGATCCCGACCGCTAGCGGCCGCTACACCGCCCCGATCGGCGGCTCGCCGGTGATCAGCAACGAGACGCCCTATTCGGGTGCGCTGCGCTGCCTTTCCCGCTACACCGCCCAGCGGCCCTACCGCATCGCGGTGGGCCAGATCGCCGACTACACCGGCAAGAACGAAAGCGACAATTCGGGCCGCAAGCTCACGCAGGGCGCCGCCTTGATGGCGATGAGCGCGCTTTCCAAGGCCGGCGTGCCGCTGGTGGAGCGCTTCGACACTTCCGTCGCCGAGATGGAGCTGAAATACGCCAACAACAAGCTGATCGGCGACGAGAAGGCCCAGGGCGACTACCGCAAGATCATGGCCGGCTCAATTCCCGGATCAGACTACTATCTGGTAGGCGGCATCACCGAACTCAACTTCAACATCCGCTCCGAAGGCGCCAACGGCGACGGCGGCGGCACCGCCACCAATTCGCTGAAAGGCACGATCGGCGCTTCGCTCTATGTGATGAACGTCGGCATCGACCTTAGGCTTGTGGATACCAACACGCTCGAAGTCGTCGATGTCATCAGCTACCAGAAGCAGATCATTGGCCGCCAGATCTCGGCCGGCGTGTTTGATTTCCTGGGCCAGCAGTTCTTCGACGCTTCCGTCGGTGAAAGTGCGCTGGAACCGATCCAGCTCGCCGTGCGCTCGGTCATCGAGCGCGCCACGCTCGAGATGATGACCCGGCTCTATCACACCCCGCAGTCGGCTTGCGGCGGCGCGCTCAACACCGATGCCGATCCGCTGGCGGACCGCCGCCAGACCCAAGCCTTGAACCAGGAGAAGTACAATGACGCGTCTCGCCAGGAACCTTATCGCTGGATCGGCGCTGCTGACGCTGATTCTGAGCCCAGCCTGCGCGGGCAACTCCCCTGATGGCAGCCAGATCCTCAACGGTCAGGTCAACCTGAACAACGCCACCTCGTCGCTGCGCACCACCATCGACGGCGTCGGCCAGGACGTCGGTGTCCAGTCGGTCGCCGCCGGCAACGCGCTCGACGTCACCACCATGAACGACACGCAGGTGACGACCAACCAGTACACCTCGGCGGGCGACATCAGCTCCGATCTAGGCGCTTCGGTGCAGAACGTCGGCGGGAACGTCGCCGTTCAGGGTCAGGCGGTGTGCAACACAGCCAGCATCTCGACCGACCCGACCGTCACCGCGATCAACAACACGCAGCAATGCAATGCGGTCGATCCCACATCAGGGACCTATGTCTGGGCGAACGGCGTGGGTGGCAGCCTGAGCGTGTCCAATTCCGCCATCGGCAACTCCTTCGAAGCCGACTCCAACGCGCAGAAGATGCCGGTCACCAACACCCAGATCAACAATTCCAGGGTCAACGCCATGACGACCGCAACG
>Ga0335085_10001451_pt1 | contig 50199 bp, 43 predicted proteins | sample Lox_Sample_45_FD_206712 | JGI IMG/M metagenome (GOLD analysis project Ga0335085, IMG submission 206712) | Soil microbial communities from Loxahatchee National Wildlife Refuge, Florida, United States - Lox_Sample_4.5 | ecosystem: Environmental > Terrestrial > Soil > Wetlands | place: USA... | reverse complement strand
CTGCCACGGTGGCCGCGGGCGTGCCCGATTCCGCCTGGTCATGAAACCACTGACGCGGAGAGAGAAACACAAAGGCCACGATCCCCAGCACGATGAAATCGTAGGGCAGCGTGCCACGCTCGAAGTTCCAGAAGAAGATGCGGCCCAGGAACTTGCGCATGTCAGGCCTCCACCGCGCCATCCACGATCTGGCCATCGCGCATGTGCACGATCCGATTGCCGTAAGCGGCGGCCTCCGGATTATGAGTAATCATCACCACGGTCTGACCCAGGTCGCGGTTCAACTGCCGCAGCATGCCCAGCACCAGGTCGGAATTCTTGGTGTCCAGGCTGCCCGTGGGTTCATCGGCCAGCAGGATTTTTGGCTCGTTGATGATTGCCCGGGCAATGGCTACGCGCTGTTGCTCGCCCCCGGATAGCTCCGAGGGTTTGTGGTGCAGGCGCTCAGAGAGGCCCAGCAGGCTGGTGACCACTTGAAAGCGGTGTGGATCGAAGCCGTTCCCGTGGATGTGCTGCGCCAGGGCGATATTGCCGCGCGCATCGAGCGCCGGGAGCAGGTTAAATCGCTGGAAGACGAATCCCACTTTGCTGCGGCGCAATTTGGTGCGCTCGGCATCGCCCATCGCGGTCAGGTCGTTTCCATCCACCAGCACGCGCCCGCGCGTGGCCTGGGCCAGGCCGCCGATGACATGCAGCAGCGTGGACTTACCGCAGCCGGAGGGTCCCATCACGGAGACAAACTCGCCGGGAAACACATCCAGCGTCACGCCCTGCAAGGCCGGGACTTCGACCTTGCCGGTGTGATAGACCTTCCAGAGCTGTTCTGTCTTGAGCAGCGCTTCCACGGGGCACCGCGGGCCTTCAACCCCCTGCGGGTCTTAGCTATTATAGTCAGGTTTTTGCTGGATGCTGAAAAAGTCGCCGAACAATTCCTCAAGACCCGCCAAGAGAACTGCGATTGTAGTTCAGGTGCCCGCGGCTGCAGCCCGAAGAATGTCGGCTATTCGAAGGCCAGCGCCTCCACCGGATCCTTGCGGCAGGCCAGCAGGGCCGGATAGGCGGCACCCAGCAGGCCTCCCACCAGCGCGATGGCCGCGGCGCGCAGAATCCACCCGGGAGTGATGAGGATGGTGAGATTCGGCCACTTGGCCAGGGCCAGCGCACGCAACGCAAAGCTCAGGCCGATGCCGCAGGCGCTGCCCAGCAGACACATCAGCGCACCTTCCGAAAGGATGGCTTTGGCGATGTACAGATTCGAGGCTCCCAGGGATTTGAGGATGCCGATCTGGCGGGTCCGCTCCATGATGGTGGTGTACATGGCGAGAAAAATCACCAGAAAGCCGATGCACACCGCCAGGGCAATCATCGAGTCAATGAAGGAATTGAGCGCGGGCAGGTCCGTGGCGGTCATCAGCGAAAGATATTCCTTAAGCGGGCGGATTTCGTAGCCCGGCAGGACGCTGTGCATCTCCGCCATCACCGATTGGGTATGCTCCGGCCGAGTGCAGCGGATGAAGAACAGGCTGACGCGATCATGGGTGGCGGCGATTTCCTGGAGTGTCTGCAGGGGCACAAACACCCGGGCCCCTTTGCCGTGCTCTACGACGCCCACCAGATGAAACTGGTGCTCCAGCAGGCGCAGGTTCTCTCCCACCCGCACATGATGCGCGGCCGCGTACACGTCGTCCACCACCACATCGTCCGGGCCCACCAGATCGTGCCCCTGGTGAAAGACGAATCCCCCGGAGACGGCGCGGAACGTTTCCGGCTCGATGCCATAGATGATCTCCAGGCCGGAAGCATTGAATTGCAGGAGCACCGGGGCCACCGCCTCGACATGGCGCATCGGTTCCAGTTTTTCGCGCAGCTTGATGGGCATCGGCGCGCTGCTGAAGCCGATCCAGGCGGAGGCGTTGGGTGGTTGGACCATGATGTCCGCGCCCACACCCTCGATGCGCTTGCCCGTTTCGGTAATCAGCCCGGTGGTCAGGCCCACCACCAGCACCACCACGGTGACCTCCACGGCCACGGCGAGCAGGCACACGGCAGTGCGCGCCGGCCGGTGGAACACGTTGCGCATCACCATTTCCTTCATCATGGGCGTGCGCTCCCCGGCGAATCCGGCGGTTCCTCCCCGATGCGCACCAGTTCCGTGCCCGGCGGTTGTTCCAGGTGGAAGCGGTCTGCGGCAATTTCTCCGTTCAGCGTTACGGAGAGGACGTGCAGGTCCAGGCGGTAGTCGTTGTGCGGCCGATCCAACTTGATTTCCTGCGGGAAGCGGGAGCCACCCGCTTCCGCCAGCCAATCCGAATACTGAATGATGGACACCAGGCGGCCTCCGGTCTCGAAGAATTCCAGGCGCGCCAGGCTCAGGTCCGTGCGGTCAAACCACAGCCGCCGCTCGATCTCCGGATGCTCGCCCCGCCGGGCGACGGTCAGGGTGTAGTAGCGGGCCGGGCCCTCCTGCTCCTCGGCGAACAGCAGCAGGGCTCCCTCCGGTAGCGGCGGCCAAAAGACCGCATCCAGGATGTGTTGCGGGCGCAAATTCTCCAGCGGTTTTTTGGCCGGACGCTCAGCACGCGCCGGGCCCACGATAAATTTCCCCTTGGGCGGGATAAAGATGCGAAATGTCTCCCCGTCGCTGACCATATCGAAGATGGTGGACCCGACCACCGGCGCCTTCCCGATCATGCGCACGTGGCTGGGACTCGAGGCCAGAATGAATCCGTCCACCTTGTGGTAGTCCTCGATGACCCCGCTGTAGCGCGAACCGGTGTGCGGGGCGAGTTCAACTTTTGCGTTTACGGTGCGGACGGAGCGGCTCAACTCAGCGTAGCGCGCCAGAAGTTCCACTTCGGAGGCTTCCAGCAGCGGCCGGACTTCCGCTGCGGGCAACTTGGTGGTCGTTTTTACGTGGCACCCCGCCGAAACCAGAAGTGCCGCGAGCACAATCGCCCGCATCGCCCTCGAACCGCGCAGATGACTCTCCCTGTGTGAGCCCCGTTTTCGAGCCTAGCAGCGGCCCAGAAACCTGTCAAACACGCTCCGGATAGAACGTAACCCCTCAAACAGCCGCCAGTTACCGCGGTCCGTGCCGTAATTGCATCATTCCATGGCCCATAAAAAGTACCGGAGATTTCCCCGGCTTGTCCGTGGCCCTGCCTGGGGCCGCCGAATCGAACGGGATGAAACACAACATCCGCCTGAGAGAGAACGAAGAAAAAGTGGGGAATCGCCCGGGCGGCAAGCAAGGCAAGGAGGGAGACCATGTTCAGCAAAACAGCAGCATTCGTGATGGCAGCAGGGCTTACCATCTTCGCGGTGACGCCCGCATTCGCAGGTCAGAGGGACTGGAAGGTGGATCGCAGCCACTCCTACGGGGAAGTCTCGGCAGTGGCGAAGATCAACGAGAGCCCGGTTTCCGTGACGCTCGGCGCGGCCAGCGTGGCCGGCACGCTGCGGCTCGACCAGCAGAAACTTGAGAATTCGTCATTCGAATTCGACGTGGAGCCGGCGGATGCCCCGGCGGGCGCCGGCACTCATACCGTGCTGCGCTACCGCTCAGGCACCGCGAAACTGACCCGCGACGGAAAACTCCGCGTCAGCGGGCCCTTGACGGTCACTGAGGTGCGGCTGGAAGCGCAACTCGACGGCAATGAAGCTTACTCCGGCCCGCAATTCAACTCCTTCGTGGTGAAAGAGACCACTCGCGAGGTGTCGTTTGACCTGGTCCTGCCGGGTGAAGACTCGGTGGATGCTCACGGAGAGGCCTACGTCCTGGCGTCCGCGGACGCGCAGATCAGCACCGAGGATTTCCCGGAACTGGTGGCCGCGGTGCTCGGCACGAACTGGCCGGCGATCTCCAGCGATAAGACCTGCGCATCGGCCTCCGCCGGTGGCGAGGACTACTCCGGGTATGCCTGCACGGGTTCTTCAGTGGGGCAGGCGTCCATCTCGAGGCAGGCCAACTCCTTCAGCGAAGACTACCCCGGTGAGGTTTCCGGCGCGGCCCTGGTGGGCAACAACATCACCCTGGCGTTGCACCTGCGGCTGACGCGTGAGGGAACAATCTCCCTGGGCGGTGGGGCTGAGTGACCGCAAACACTCCAGGCGAAGTAATCGCTCCAACGCGGGCTCCGGCAATCCCGGAGCCCGTTTTGTTTTCCGGCAGGTGACGAAACACCGCGAACTTCATCTGATAGAAATGGCCATCATGGGGGCAGCCAAGAGCGGGCCGGCGGCGGGGAGCGAGGCAAACCGCGCCGCGATCCCCGTTTACTCGATGCGAGAGATGGGGCTGCCGGAACGCATCCCGGGATTCAACGTGCAGCCGCTCGAAGAGCGCTTTGCGCAAGCGCCTACAGAAATCCGCCGGGCCCATCGCCACGACTACCATCATGTTCTGCTGGTGACATCCGGAACCGGGTTCCTCTCCCTGGACTTCGAGCAGGTCCGCATTCGGCCTCCCATGCTGCTGCATTACGGCCCCGGCGTGGTACACGGGTGGCAACCAGAGCGGACTCCCGGCGGCTTCGTGGTGCATTTTGCCCGCACGTTTTTCGCGGCGGAGGCCCGCGACCCCGCGGAGCTTGCCGAGATGCCGCTGTTCTGCGCCCTGACGGGGGCGCGAGCGCTCTCCATTTCCGATGAGCAGCGCGGTACCTTTGAGGCTCTGGCCCGGTCCATGCTGCGCGAATACCAGCAGCGCGGCGTGGAGCACGCGGCCGCGCTCCGCTCCTATCTGCGCCTGTGGCTGATCGAGGCCCAGCGCATCGTGCGAGCGCAATCCCCCGCGCGGTGGAACGACCGCGGGACGGAGCTGACCAACCGTTTTCTGCAGTTGCTGGGAGAGAATTTTCGCGTAATCACCGGCGTGGCCGACTACGCGCAGCGGCTGCGCGTGACGCCCAGCCACCTGAACGAAACGGTGCGCCGCACACTGGGAAAAACCGCGGGACAGCTCATCCGGGAGCGCGTGATCCTGGAGGCCAAGCGGATGCTGCGGCACTCCGAGCATTCCGTGGCCGAAGTGGCCTACGACCTGAACTTCGAGGACCCATCTTACTTCGCGCGATTCTTCCGCAAACAAGCCGGGATCTCACCCGCCGGGTTCCGCAGCCAACAGTCCGCACTCGCCGTCAGATGATTTGGCCGGGGCGGCTGGTCTCCGCCGGTTCCGGCCCTCGCTCCACGGAATAGAGCACCACGGGAATTCCTTTGTGAACGGTATCGCGTTCGTAGCGCATGCCGAGCTTTTCCATCACGTGGCGCGAGGCGCGATTCTCCGGCCGGGCGATGGCTACGATGCGGGTGAGCCTTGTCGTCTCCCAGGCAAACTGCAGCGCGGCGCGCGCGGCCTCCGTGGCCAGTCCCTGGCCCCACTGATCTCGAGCCAGCCACCAGCCAATTTCGATTTCGTCCGTGCCGGGCAGAGGCTGCAGCCCGCAGAGGCCGGCCACCTCTCCGGCCATGGCGTGTTCGCGCAGCAGCAGCTTCCACAGGCAGAAGCCGCGCTCCGCCGCATGGCGCATCTGGCGCTGCACGAACTCCTGAATCTGTTCGTCGCTCCAGGGAACGCCGCCGGAGATGTGCCGCATCACTTCCGGATCCGTGGCGATGGGGCGCAGGCCTCGCGCGTCGCCCGGCTCCCACTCGGCGAGATCGAGCCGCGCAGTGGAGAGTGCGATGCGGGTCATGGGCCGCGCTCAGGAAGCCATGAAGACTTCCACTTCAGCGCCGGCCAGCGCGGGTTGGACGCGGCGCAGGACCTCCGTAGCGGCCAGGGCTTCACTGAGCACCACCAGCGCGCCGTCGGAAAAATCGCACACCGCGCAGAACAGGTACTCGCCAAACACGGGATGATAGGCATCCACGCCACGGTGAAGCAATTCGCGCTCCAGCGCCTGGCGCTGAGCCGGGCGGACGCCATCCTCACCGCGCAACGGCCCGCCCGCCCGCGCGCCGAAGGTTTCTCCCTCGAAGCGCGCAAACAGCCCGGCCATCGGTTCCTGCTCCGGCCCCGGGATGACCAGCGCCGCCCCGCGCGCCTCGAGCGCGGCGATGCCGTGGCGCGCGCAATACTCGCGCACGCGGTCCAGATGGCTGAAGAAATCAAGCGCCCAGGGCTCTGCGCCGGCCAGCGCGGGAATCACCCGGGCCCACAGTGCCGCCGTCTCCGGCCCGCGCGCCGGCTCTTCGTCTGCGCCGCGCAGGTCCAGTCCCACCGCGCGGACGTCTTCGCCCAGATCCATCGTGCGCACTTCCAGATACAGCATTGCTGCCTCTCCTCATGCCGGAGGTTGCCGCTCGCTCCGCGGGACAGGAACACGGCATGCCGCGCCCCCGCAATTTTCACCCCTGGGGGAGCGGTTCATCGCCGGGTGGATCGCCGCCGAATTTTTGTGTGAACTCCGGCGAGCGCTTGCGCAGCTCCAGCCAGTCGAAAAACGCTTCCGGGGTCTCCAGCCACACACGGAACCACTGGCGGATTTCTTCCTTTTCCGCGCGCTTCGCGGGCGCCACGCGGCGGTTGCCGGCGATCATTTGCGCGCGGCGCCGCCCTTCGCGCGCCAGCTCGATCACGTGAGCTGCCCGCGGGCCGTTTCCCGCGGCGCGGGACTCGCGCCACAGCGCATCCAGCCGCCGCAGTGTGGCCTCTGCCTCTCGAAGCGTGGCGAAATGCAGCAGGTGCGTGAATTCGTCCCCGGCCGGTGGAGTGGGGTCAGCCGTCCCGGCGCCGGCGGAATCCCGCGGCTCGGAAGCGACCACCGGCTTTGCGCGCCGGCTCACGGCGTTTGTTTCCCCGCGCCGCGGGCGGTGTGATTGCGTGCGAGCTGCGCCTCGCGCCGGCGGTAGCGCGCCACATTGCGGTTGTGCTCCGCGAGCGTGCGGCTGAACACGTGGCCGCCATCGCCGGTGGCCACGAAATAAAAATACTTCACCGCGGCGGGCTGGAGCGCGGCGGAAAGCGATGCCTCTCCCGGATTGGCGATCGGTCCGGGCGGCAGCCCGCGCCGCTGATACGTGTTGTAAGGCGAATCCACCCGCAAATCGGCGAGCAGCAGCCGTCCGTTGTATCGTCCCGCCAGTTCCAGCCCATAAATCACCGTGGGGTCGCAGTCCAGAGTCATCCGTTTGCCCAGACGGTTGGTGAACACGCTGGCCACCAGCGGCCGCTCCTCTGGAACCGCGGTTTCCTTCTCTACCAGCGACGCCAGAGTGACTGTTTCCAGCGGCGTCAGTTTGGGTGCCGAGGGATTGCCCGGCGCATTCGCGCCCGCGGCCAGCAGGCGCGTCCAGGCCTCACGGAACCGCCGCACCATGGCCTCCGCGATTTTGGCTCCCGGCTGGTGGCGCGGGAACTGGTAGGTGGCGGGAAACAGAAACCCTTCCAGCGACGGGGCATTCGGGGCCAGGTCTGCAATCAGCGCGGGAGAGCGCGCCGCGGCCAGAAACGCCTCGCGGGAAGTTACGCTCTTGGCTTCCAGTTGCGCCGCAATGTCGAACATCGTTTCGCCTTCCGGCACGGTCACGGTCACCGTATAGATGCGGCCGCGGGACAGGGTGTCGAACACCTGCTCAGGCGTCTCCGCCAGGTCGAAGTGATATTCCCCGGCCTCCAGCCGCTCATGCCGGCGCCGCAGAACCAGCAGGCGGAAAGAAAGCGCGCTGCGCACCACACCAGTTGCCTCGAGCATGCGGGCAATGGCCGCCGACGGAGTGCCATGGGGAATCTCCACGAACACGCCGCCGGGCGCGAACGCGCGGTAGGGAGTCTCCCAATCGTGGCGCACCAGGGCGAATCCCGCCGCGGCCGTTCCCGCCGCGAGCAGCGCGAATACCAACAGGGCGGGTAGCCATCTGCGTCCGCGCCGGCTGGGCGCAGCGTTCACGACGTCCCCGCCGTGCGGCGCAAGTACTCTTCCAGAATCAGCGCGGCAGCCAGACTGTCCACACCGTCGGGCGCGCGGTGGGCTTTGGAGGGCGCGGCTCCCGCGCTGTGGCCCGCGCCTGCAACGCGGCGCGCGCCGGTGGCTCGCCGGCTCCCGGCCGTGGCGCGCTGCTCCTCCTGCGCCTCCCAACTGGTCAGCCGCTCATCCACCAGCGCGGCCGGCAGGCGCAGAGATTTCTCGAGGCGCACGGCAAAAGCCCGCGCCTCCTCCGCCATATCTCCCGTGGTGCCGTCCAGGCGCAGGGGCAGGCCGATCACCAACTGCGTAATGACCTGCTCACGAACGATGCGCCGCAAGCGCGAGAGATCGTAGCGCCGGTTCACGCGCTCCAGCGTTTCGATGGGCCGCACGAGCTTTCTACCCTCATCGCACACCGCCAGCCCCAGCCGCCGCCGGCCGTAGTCAATCGCCAGCACTCGCCCCGGGGATGGTTTGGCAGACATCGGCGCGAAGCGAAGAATTCCCTCCTGTGGGCATTATAGCGTGCGGCCGCGCGTGACCGGCGGCAGGCCGCCGGGTAGAATCTGCGCGGCGGAAACGGACGCTTGAAACAGCTGATCGTCAACGGGGACGACTTCGGGATGGCGCCGGGAGTGAACCGCGCCATCGTCCAGGCGCATCGCGAGGGGATCCTCAGCAGCACCAGCCTGCTCGCCAACGGCGCGGCGTTCGAAGAAGCGGTCACGGCGGCCCGGGAGAATCCGCGACTGGGCTTCGGTGTTCATCTCAACCTGACGCAGGGCCGGCCGCTCAGCGATCCCGGGGCGCTTGGGGCGCTGCTCGATGACCGGGGAGAATTCCTGGGACACGCGGAGCCACTCTACCTCCGCATGGTCCTGGGCCGCGTGGCCGAAAGCGCGGTCGAGCAGGAGTTTCGCGCGCAGATCGAACGCGTGCGCGATGCCGGCCTCCAGCCGACCCACCTCGACGGGCACCAGCACGTGCACATGTGGCCCCCGGTGTTCCGGGTGACCGCGCGCCTGGCCGCGGAATACGGCCTGGCCGGGGTCCGTTCCTCCCGCGAACGCCGCGTGGATTTTCACGGCTTGTGGCGCCGCAACACCGGGTTTCGCGGTACAATTCTCCAGCAGGCGGGCGTGGGGCTGGGGCTGGCATTTCTTACCGCGATTTCGCGGGCGGCACTGGCGGAAGCGGGCGTGGCCACTCCGGACTACTTTTACGGCGTCTCGGCCACCGGCTTTCTGAACCGGCAGACGCTGGAAGACATCCTGCGGGACGTGCCCGACGGGGTGAGCGAATTGATGGCTCATCCGGGCTACGTGGATGCGGTGCTGGAGGGCGTGGAAACGCGCCTGGTGGCCCAGAGGGAACAGGAACTGGATGCGCTGACCTGTCCGCGCGCGCGCATCCTGCTGGAAGAAATGGGCATCCAACTGGTCACGTATCGGGCACTGCAAGCGCGGCGCAAAGAGTGATCGGGAAGCCCGGGGAGCAGGAAACCTGAACCGTGAATGAGCGGCCGTCCATGAACCGCAAAGAAGACGCGGTGCGCTACTCCGTGGTGATCCCGTTTTTCAACGAGCAGGAGAATATTCTTCCGCTGTACATGCGCATCACGGAAGTGATGGATCCGCTGGCGGAGCCCTACGAAATGATCTTCGTGGACGACGGCAGCCGCGACCAGACCTTTCGCGTGCTGAACGACATTTACGAGAACGATGGCCGCGTGCACGCCCTGCGCCTGCGCCGCAATTTCGGGCAGACCGCGGCGCTCAAAGCCGGATTCGATTACGCCCAGGGCGAAGTGATTCTTTCGATGGACGGAGATCAGCAGCACGATCCCGGGGATATCCCGGCGCTGCTGGAGAAAATTCGCGAGGGCTTCGACATCGCCAGCGGGTGGCGGGCGGATCGCCAGGACCATTGGCTGACGCGCCGCCTGCCCAGTCGGGTCGCCAATTGGATGATGGCCAAACTTTCCGGCGTGCCGCTGCGCGACTTCGGCACCACGTTCAAGGCCTACCGTCGCGAGGTGATCCAGCAGGTGCAGCTTTACGGCGAGCTGCACCGCTTCATCCCCGCGCTGGCCAAAATCTCCGGCGCCACAATTGCGGAAGTGCCCATTCACGATTGCCGCCGCGGCTCCGGCAAATCCAACTACAATCTGTCGCGCACGTTTCGCGTGTTCTTTGACCTGATCAGCGTCAAATTTCTCCTGGACTATCTCACCCGGCCGCTGCACTTTTTCGGGCAGTTGGCGCTGGCGGCGTTCGCCGGCGGCTTCGGCATTGCCGTATTTCTGGTTTACGAAAAGCTGGCGCGCCACGCCCACGTGATGGTGGAGCACGGACCGCTGATGCTGACCGGGATGTTTTTGATGGTCAGCGCCTTCCAGTTTCTATCCCTGGGCCTGATCGGCGAACTGCTGTCGCGGACGTATTACGAGTCGCAGAACAAACCAATTTACACGGTGCGCGAAATCCGCAGCCGCCGCGAAGCGGTGGAATCCGCGGGCGGGCGCGACGCCGGCCCCTGGCAGAACTAGCGCGTTCTTTTTCCCGACTTAATTCCACTCGCTGTGCGGCCTGCGATCGTATCCGCCACCCGCGCCACCTCGGCCATTTCCGCCACGTCGTGCACGCGCACCAGGTGGGCTCCGCCGGCGATGGCCATCGCCACCGAGGCCGCTGTTCCCCAGATGCGTCCTGCTCCCGGCGCGCCTCCGCCGGGCGTCTGGAGAAACGATTTTCGCGAGGTGCCCACCAGCAGCGGACATCCCAGCCGCGCCAGCTCCGGGAGCCGGGCCAGAACTTCGCAATTCTGCTTCACGCTCTTTCCGAAGCCGATTCCCGGATCCAGCACGACGCGCGCCCGGGGAATTCCCGCGCGCCGGGCGCGCTCCAGCGCCTGGAGCAGGCCGCGCTCCACATCTGCCATGACGTTGCGGGCAAACGGACGCTTCTGCATGGTCGCGGGCCGGCCACGCATGTGCATCAATACCACCGCAGCGCGGGCGCGCCGGATCACTTCGGCCAGCGCGGGGTCGGTGCGCAGTGCGGAAACGTCGTTGACGATCTCCGCGCCGGCTTCCACCGCGGCGCGCGCCACCACTGCCTTTTGGGTGTCAATGGAAATGGGAATGCTGATTCGCCCCTGCAGACAGGCCAGAACCGGGAGCACACGGCTGAGTTCGATTTCCGCGGAAACCGGCCTGGAGCCGGGGCGCGTGGATTCGCCGCCGAGCTCCAGGATGTCCGCGCCCTGCGCCTGCATCTCCAGCGCGCGGCGGAGAGCGGCGCGGGGATCGAGGTACTTCCCTCCGTCGGAAAAGCTGTCTGGGGTGGCGTTGAGCACTCCCACGATCAGCGTGCGCCCTCCGAGCAACAGCGTGCGCGAGGGGAGTTGCAGCCGTAACTTGGGCCGGCGGAACACGCCGCCATTAAAGCACAGTGGCCGGGGATTGATGATGCGGGTGAGGAGCGGCGCCGGTTTTCCGGCCGGCGGCCAACGGCCGGTCAGCCGCCCAGGGTGCTGAGCGCCTGCCGGGCTTCTGGCGCGTGGGCAAAGGCGGGATTGAGTTGCAAGGCGCGCTTCAGCTCTTCGCGCGCGCGGACCGCGTCGTTTGTCTTCTGGTAGGCCATGCCCAAGTGAAAGTGCATCTCCGGATTATCGTCGGAAGCTTGCAGTGCTTCCTTGAGCAGTTCGATCGCGGAACCGTATGCGCCCTTGGAGTAGTACGCCCATGCCAGAGTATCCGCGATGTTCGGCGATTTGGGCAGGGCTTGACGCGCCTTCTGGGCCAGGCTGAGCGCAACATCGGTATTGCCACCGGTTCGAAGCAGCAGATACGCCAGGTTGTTGGCGGCCAGGGGATAATCCGGCTGTAGTTGCAAGGCCTTTTCGTAGTCCTGCCGCGCGGCCGCCAGGTTGTTCCGGGATTCTTCGAGGATGCCCTTCAGCAGGTAGGGGCGGACGTCATTGGGGTGCTGCTGGATGCTCTCCAGGCAGGTTTGGATGGCCCGGTCCACGGAGCCCCGCTTGCTCTCCACCTGCGCGAGCAGAAGAAACGCGGACATATCGTTCTTGTCGAGGGCCGTGGCGGCGGAAAGGGCCGCTTCCGCCCGGTCCAACTGGTTTTGCTCCACATAGACCTGGCCGAGCAGGACCTGGAATCCGGCATTCTTCGGCGATTTGGAGATCTGCTGCTGAATGCCGGCCAGGGCCTTCTGCGGCTGCTTCTGGAGCAGGTCCAACCGCACCAGGCCGCGCAGGGCATCCACGGAGTCGGGGCTCTTCTCGAGTGCCTGCTGGTAGAGTTTTTCCGCCTCCGGATACCGCTTCTGCATTACGCGGAGGTCTGCCAGGCGGGCATAGGGCGCGGGATTTTCGGGCGCCACGCTGATCGCCGTCTTCAAATCGGTTTCCCCGCCGGCCAGATCCTTCTGCTCGATCTCTCCAATCGCACGCAGGACGTAGCCACCCGCGGAGGAAGGCTGAGCATGGATCAGCGCTTCCGCGCTGCTCATCAACAGGGCTGTGTCGCGTTTGCGAAGGGCGAGTTCCGCGAGCGCCTGCTGCGCCTGGACCATATCCGGCCTGAGCCGCACCGCGTTTCGCCAACTTTGCTCCGCCTGGAGTTGTTTGCCGGTCTGGGCGTAGGCCAGTCCAAGGCTGAAGTGCGCGCCTACATTGTCCGGGGCCGCAGCCACAGCCGCTTCCAGCGCCGGGATGGCATCCTGCGGTTTGCCCTGGCGCAGCAAAATCTCGCCGCTGGCCTGGAGCGCCGCGACATCTTTGGGATTTTCCTTCAAGATCGGGTCATTGAGTTTCCCGGCTTCGTCAAGACGATTGCCCTGGATCAGAAGCTGGATGTAGTCGCTCCGCAGGCGCTGGTCCTTGGGGTGCTCCTGAACGAGCGAGGCATACTCCTGGGTGGCGCGCGGCAGATCGCCCTGGCTTAGATAGAATTCTCCCAGCAGGCGATAGCCGCTGGGGTTCTCCCGCAGCCTCTGCTTCGCATCTTTCACCACCTGCTCGGCTTCCTCGCGCTTCCCCTCCGCCACCAGCAGCCGTGCGAGTGAGACCACGGCGAGCTGGTTGGAAGGCTCCAGGCTCATGGCCTGGCGATACTGCTTTTCAGCGTCCGCGGGGCGCTGTTGCTGCTGGTAGAAACTGCCCAGCGCGAGCGTGGCCGGCAGGGACTTGGGGTCCAGTTCCAGCGCTTTCTGGAAGTTCTGCTCGGCATCGGCGGCCTGCCCGGCACGAGCCTGGAGTAAAGCGAGGCTCAGGTAGCTGGGCGCCCGGCTCGGATTCAGGGCCACCGCCTTTTGCATCTCTTCAAGCGCCGCGGGGAGATCTTCCAGTCCCGCTTCTGTGTTGGCCAGCAACACGTGCGCCTCGATGTTGTCGGGGTCCAGAGCCAGCACCGCCTGGGCGTGTTCCTGTGCCGCCTTGAACGAGCGGGCAGCGAGCAACAAATTTCCTAGTTCCAACTGCGCCTTCACATTTTTGGGATCGAGCTGTACGACTTTGGTGAGTTCCCGGGCCGCGGGCCCAAACGCGCCGGTCTTCAACAAAACTTCCGCCAGTTGGACATGCGCGGGCAGGAACTCCGCGTCCACCTGCAGCGCGTTCTGGTATTCGATCGCCGCTTCGCGATACTTCCCTTTGGCCAGGTAATTGTTGCCGCTATCCAGATATTTCTGTTTGCGGACGTTCGGGTCGCGGGAACAGCCGGCAAGCAGGCCGCCGGCCGTGGTGAGTACGAGGACCGCCGCCAGCAGCCGGGCAGGGCCCCATATCTTCGTTTGTTGGGTCACAAATCGAACCTCTGGCCGGCCCGCGCCGGGCCGACCTTGCGGGAGCCGCGGCCGGCCGCCCGATTCGCGGCCAGCATTGTGCAAAGGCGCTCGCTCATTCATTCCTGGGCATCAGGTTAGCAGATTGATGCGCGAGTTTCTCATTCGGCTAATCCCGTGAATATCCAACCTGCAATCGGGCCGGTGAAGCGTTTCACCGGACCGGGGGAGGTGTGCAGGTTTGGACAATCGCGAGTGCCGAACGGAAAACCGCTTCTGCTTAGTGGTAAAATTTCAGACTCACAGGGCGCGGAAAGGACCGACTGGAGTCGCTGGATTTCGCTGTCAACTTGCGGATTTTCCGTTAGATAGCAATTTTGTCCAGGCGCGGTCCGGCGTTCTGTACTGGCCTCCTGGGTGCTTTCCGCTTTTTGAACGGGAGAGTCCCGGGCCAGCACTATCGGAGGGTGAGAGCAGGGAACCAGCCTCCGTTTCGAGCGGGTCGAGATCGAGAAGGGGCGTGGAACGAGCGCCGGGGCCTTCCACCTAGCCCCTGCCCCAATCGGGGCGCGTGGGATTGGCCAATCGGCGATCAGGGTTTTCCCTGCTCACTTAGGGAGGATTGTCCCGATGGAATCGCAACTCCTGTGGGAATACCGTTGGCGAGGGAGAAGGGCATGAGAAAGACAGGATGGCTTTTGGCATTACTGGCGCTGCTTTGCGGTGCGGCGTTTGGCGCGGCGCAGCAAGGCGGCGCGGCCAAGCCGGACGCCAAGGGTGGCCAGAAGGCCGAGGGGAGCGCGGAGGCCGCGGCGAGCACCCAGGCCAAGCCGGCCACCGACGACCCCAATTACAAAATCGGCGTCGAAGACGTGTTGAATGTAAACGTGTGGAAAGAGCCGGAGATCAGCCGTTCGGTTCCGGTGCGTCCGGATGGAAAAATCTCGCTTCCGCTGCTGAACGATGTGCAGGCTGAGGGGCTGACGCCGGTGCAACTGGCGACTTCGATCCGCGATGGCCTGAAAAAATTCATTTCTGAGCCGGAAGTCACCGTGATCGTGACGGCCGCGAACAGCCAGCGATTTTACGTTCTGGGCGAGGTGGCCAAACCCGGCGCGTTCCCGTTGACGCGGGGCATGAATGTGCTGCAAGGCCTGGCCAGCGCCGGTGCTTTTACGCAGTTTGCCAACGAGAAGGGAATCTACGTGCTGCGCAAGGAAGGCGACAAGCAGGTGCGGCACCCGTTCAATTACAAAGCGGTGATCAAGGGCCAGAATCAGGAACAGAATCTCGAACTGAAACCCGGCGATACGATCGTGGTGCCGTGAGGCAAGGTTGGAGAACGCGCCGATGACCAGCCGATTGTGGACAGTGGCGATGGCCGCGGTGGCCGGCATGGCTTTGCTCGCGCCGGCGGTTTCCGCGCAGCAGGAGCCTGCTCCCGCGCAAGAGCCTTCCGCCGAAACGACCCAACAGCCCGAGGCCACTCCGCCCGCGCCTGCGGGACCGGTCGGGGGTGTGGAAGCTTACCGCCTGGAAGGAAACGGCCTGGGGCGCAGCAATTATGTGGTGCGGCTCACCGTTCAGGAGTTCTACAACTCCAATCCTGTCTATGCCCAGACGACTGCGAGCGCGCAATCGGACTCAGTGAGCACCATCACCGGTGGAATTACCTTGCAGGCGCTGCAGCGAAATTCCTCCTTTTCCCTCGACTATTCAAGCGAAGGACTGATTTACAACAACGGGGCCCTGCCGAATGCTGCGATTCAGCAGCTCGGTGTAAACGAAAAGCTCACGTTGCGGCGCTGGAGCCTGTTCTTCGGCGAGAACTTCTCCTATCTCCCTTCTTCCGCCTTCCTGCTGGGCGGGCTGGGCATCACCGGAGGAACCTCTGCGGGCCTTCCCGGCGTGGGCGGTTCGACCGGCTTCAACCAGTACTTGCAGCCCACGCAGACGGTGGGCGCAGTCGGTGCATCTCAAATTTCGAGCGCTTCCGCCTTCCAGGCCCAATATGATTTGGGCGGGAGCGCCATACTGCATGCCTCGGTTGTGGCTGGATATCTCCACTTCCTTGGATCCGGATCCGATCTCGTGAATACCCGCACCATCGCCGCACAGTTTGGCTACGACAAGGGGTTCACCCGCCGGGACACCATCAGCATCAGTTATGCGCCCACGCGCCTGGATTATTCCGCCGGCTACCAGGGGTTCACTTCGCATCAAATTCTGGTGGGCTACCGCAGGCTGCTCACCGGGCATCTGAACGTTTCGCTGCAAGGCGGTCCGAACATTATCCACTTCTCGACCGCCACCGGTCAGGCCGCCCTGCCCGGCGGGACGAATATGCTCAGCTGGTCCCTGTACGGCACGCTGGCTTACGCCATGAGGAATGGAAGCATTTCCGCCCAGTACAGCCACGGCACCGCGGGCGGGTCCGGGTTTTTGATCGGTTCCATCAATGACCAGGTAAATGCAAGCTTCGTCCACCGGTTCAGCCGTTCCTGGTCTGCCGTGCTCAACGGCGGCTTCGCGCGCAATAGTTCTCTGGAACAGACCACTCCCGGCACCACCAGCAGCACAGCGTACATTTTCAATACCTGGTTCGCGGGAGTCTCGGTCACTCGAAATCTCGGCCGCTATTCGAAACTTGCCTTCAACTACAATGCGACCCGCCAGACCGGCAACACCACCACGTGCGTGAACGCCCTGGCCTGCGGCCCGATTGCTCTCACCCAGATCATCGGGGTCACCTTGAACTGGTCCTCGCGGCCCATGAAACTGGAATAAGCGTTTGCGCAAGGCGAAGCAATGAGCGTGCTCGGCCATGGAGTCCCGGCGGAAGGGAAGTCACGGACCGGCGGGCGAAAGTTCCATTCCGCGGGGCTTGCATTTCTTCTGCTCGGGCCGCTGGCCGGATATGCGCTCGGACGTTTGCTCCCTGCGACCTACGTTTCTTCGGCGCGCCTGGGGTGGAAGGAAGTTTCCCTGACTGCAGGTCGCCTGCCCGCAAAAACTGAGGCGGTTGGACCGGGAACTGCCTTTGTGGAGCAGCGAATTCTGACCGGTGAACACCTCACAAACCTCATGGACCAGTTCGGGTTGTATGCGCAGGGGAGCAGTACAGCGCCGGAGGCAGATCGCGCGGCTCGGATGCGCCAGAACCTGGCGGTTGTTCCCGTGGAGCGCGGCTTCACCGTCTCATTTTCCGCCGGGGATGCGCGGCTGGCGCAAAAAGTGTGCGCGGGAATCGTGAACTTATTTCTGGAGGAAAATCGCGCCGCCGGAGCAATCAGCCATCGCGCGGATTCCGCCTCCATGAACGCCCAGGTTCAGGAGGCCAAACGGAAAGTGGACCAGCAAGAAGCCCGGCTGGCGGAATTCCGGCGGCTCCATTCCGGCGAACTGGACTCCAGCGGACTGGCGGCCGATGAGGACAATCTGATGTCCCTCAACGCGCGACTTGCGGACATTGCGGCTGCGCTCGACCGGGCGACAGAAGACAAGGCACTCACCGAAAACCTTCTGCGGCAGGAACTGACTTCCTGGCACGCCGCGGGGGTCCCAGGCGCGGCAAATTCGCAGGCCATCGAACAGGAACTTGCGGCGAAGCAGTCGCAACTCGCTGCCCTGGAAACGCGGTACACGCCCGACCATCCGGACGTGGTGAAGCTGCGAAACGACATCGCGCAGCTTCAGAAAAAGCTCGTCCAGGCCCATCCTCCGGTGAGTCCGGCGCCACAACAGAGCCTTGATGTGCCCTCGCCGGGAGAGCCGGCGCAAATCACCCAGACGCGCGACCAGATTCACCGGCTCGAGGCGGTGATCCGGGAAAGGACCGTAGAACGTCAGCGCCTGACGCAGGAAATTCAGGCCGCAACTGCGCGGCGTGCTTCTGCAACTGCCTTGTCCGGGGAGTATGAATCACTGACCAGCAGCTACACGGCCGCGCAGTCGGCCTACGCCAGCTTGCTGGGGAAACAAAAACAGGCGGAAGCGGCGGAAGCTGGTGAGCCAACCCAGATGTTCCCACAGTTCGAAGTCACCAGCCCGCCCAGCCTTCCGGACCGGCCCTCGTCTCCCCAACGGATGTGGATTACGCTGGGTGGAGCGGGCTGCGGCATTGGTCTGGGGCTGCTCACCTTGCTGGTGGGCGCGTGGAGCGACACCACGTTGCGCACGGAAGAAGACGTGCAACGATATCTGGGCCTCCCGACGCTGGCTGTGCTCCCCACCACCGGGCCGGAAGCCGCGCCGGGCAGGGCAGGTCCGCGGGGTTCGGGCCGCGGAAAGGGCGATGCGGGATCGAGAGAGGAGAGCGTCCTGGTGGACGTCTGAGGCCACGGCGCGCGCGTCATGTACAAGAAATTTTTCGGGCTGCGAGAAAATCCGTTTAATGTGAACCCGGACCCGCGCTTTCTCTTTCCCACGCGGCACACCGAAGAGGCGTTTGCCGTGCTCACCTACGGCATCCAGGCGCGGAAAGGCTTTATTACCCTGACCGGGGAAGTCGGTACGGGAAAAACTACACTGCTCAACAAACTACTGGACTGGCTGCACCAGGAAAACCTGGCCACGGCGTTTGTCTTCAACTCGCGCCTGAACGTCACCCAGTTTCTGGATTTCATGATGGCCGATTTCGGCATTCCCTGCGATATAAAGCTGAAGAGCCAGGTGCTGATCCGCCTGAACCAGTGGCTGCTGGAGCGTTACCGCGCGGGGGAGACCGCCGTGCTCATCGTGGATGAAGCGCAAAACCTATCTCCGCAGGTGCTCGAAGAAATCCGCCTGCTGACTAATCTGGAGACGGCCACGGAGAAGCTGCTGCAAATCGTGCTCTCCGGCCAGCCGGAGCTGGACCAGAAACTCAGCCAGCCGGGGCTGCGTCAACTTCGCCAGCGCATCACCCTGCGTTGCAAAACGTATCCGCTGACGCTGGAAGAAACCACCGGATACATTCACGAACGACTGCGCGTGGCCGGCTCGGACGGGCAGCCGGTATTCTGCACCGAGGCCATCGAGGCATTGCACCGCTACTCCCGCGGGATTCCCCGTGTGGTGAACATGCTGTGCGAACACGCGCTGATCAGCGCCTTCGTGGACCAGAAGCGCCCCGTGGAGGCGGCCACCATTGATGAGGTGGCGCGCGAATTTGACCTGCACGAAATCGATCCCATCGCCCAGCCCGTCAACCCCGAACCCGCCGGCGAAAACGCCAGCCTGATGGAAGCGCTGCAGAATCTGGCCACGCTGGTGGACCGGCTGCGGCGCCCCAATTGACCATCGGCGCGGAGAAGGAATTCCGGTGAGCCGAATTCGCGATGCGCTGCGGCGCGCGGAGCAAGAGAAAGGCAAGGCGCCCGGGCGGGAGGCGACCGCGGCGGCCCCGGTTGCGGCTCCGGCTGCAGTCCCCGCACCTGCCGGGCCGCAAGTCTCCGGCTCGGCCGCCGCCATCGCCGCGGCCACCGCCGCTCAGCCGGTCTCACCGCCGCCGTCACCGCGACCCACCGGCGCGGTTTCCAGTCCAGGGCTTTTGGAGTCCTGCCGCCGGCCGCTCTGGCTGGGAGATTCCTCGAAGCTGCTATTTCTGGGAAGCGCCGGGCACACGTTTGCTACCGAACAGCTCCGCAATCTGCGCTCGCGGCTCTCCGCGGTGCGCGCGGAGCGCGCGCTAAAGAGCGTGGTGATCACGAGCGCCGGCGCTGCGGAAGGCAAGACATATTTGGCCGCGAATCTAGCCCACGCCTTCGCGCGGCAACACGACCGGAAAATACTGCTGGTGGATGCGGACCTGAGGCGTGCCGGGCTGCACAGTTTGCTGGGCGCGCCCGCGGAGCCGGGCCTGAGCGATTACCTGTGCGGCCGGGCCACCGAGGAGCAAATCCTGCAACGAGGCCCTCAGGAAAGCCTTTTCTTTATTCCCGGTGGCAAGGCCGCGGCCAATCCCGGAGAACTGCTCAGCGGCGGCAAAGTGAAGATTCTTCTGTCCCGCCTGGCGCCGCTTTTCGACTGGATCCTGCTGGATACGCCGCCGGTGGCAGACGCTGAAGGAGAAAGTGCCGCGCTGCCGGACGCGCGCATGATCGCCCGCCACTGCGATGGAGTGCTGCTGGTGATCCAGGCAGGGGCCACGCGGCGCCCGCAGGCGCAACGCGCGGTGCGGGAATTCCCTTCCGAGCGACTGCTCGGGGTGGTCCTGAACCGCGCACAGGTTCCAGAGAAGCTCGCATCCCGCCGCACTGCCGGCAGCGACTGAAGTTGTGAAGTTTCATGCTCCCGGAGTGTTCTCTCCAGTTTCCAACCTATGCCTTTCGACCGCGGATCCCGGGAAGTGACGGGCCTCAGTGGACGATTTTAGAACTGCTGCGCTGGAAGGTAAGCCTCTTCGTGCTTTCCCTACGAATGGGAGCCCTGGGGAATGACGAAGGCGCCTGGGAGTCGGCGGTCCAGCGTTGCCAGGATGGCCTGGTTGGCTCTGGCGAGCTCCGCAAGGTGCCCGTCGGTAGCCTGTTTTGGAGATCGGACCCACCTGGGGAGATGGGAAATGTCGTGGTCATCGGCAATGAACACCCAGCGAATTGCATCGCTCTTCTTCACCTGGAGCAAAAGCTCGCGCGCCTGTGCGATGGACCAGCCATACCGTTGAGCCTGCCCCAGTACACGCACAAAGCCCAATTCTGTGATCGAACATGTGGCCAATTCCGGAACGCCGCGCGCGCCAAGGCGTCCTACCCAACTTGCCGGCCGCGCATGAAACTCATGCTCCAAGATGACCAGAGCAAGCAGGGCATTCGCGTCCAACAGGTATCTCATGGAAAATCGGCAAGGATTTCGCGCACATCTGCGCTCGTCAACTGAGGAGCCTTAGGGCCAGCGGTCAAAACCGGCAATCCCGTGACCGCGTCCCGGACGATACGTGCCTTTCGAGAACGAGCTCTTCGTGGAGTCAAGACAATCCGCTGCCCTTCGACTCTGGCTTCCAGCGGATCTCCCGGTTGCAGTCCGAGCTTGCGTCGAATCCTGCTGGGGACGACCACTTGTCTTTTGGTTGAAACAGTTGTAAGCATAGTAACACGTTCTTACCAATGGCCCAGGCGTAGCGCAAGGAGGACTGGTGGGCCCTGGTTGACGATCTTAGAACCCTTCCGCCGGGTCAGATCGTCGCAGGGATTCCGCGTATTGGGGAGCTCTCGCCGCCCTAATTCTAGTCGTCGTCGAAGCTCAGTCCATCTCAAGCGCGAAAATTAGAGGCACAACAAGACATAGAGACACCACCCATGCGGAAATCAAAATCCTCCATCTCCCCTTTCCGAAGAAAGCTAGAGTGACACTCGCCACGAACATCCAGAAGGCAATGCGACCAACAAACTTCCAGATTCCCGGGGCCGGTGACATTCCATGCGGGCTACCACCGTTGTGAAACCACGAGAAAAAGAAAATTAACTCCAGCAAGGTTGCTAAGCTAGCCAGCAATAATGCGCCGGCTCCGGAATATGACCTCCATCGCGGCGTTTGTGCGTCACCTGCCCCGTGAATAAATCGTCGCCACGCGGCTACAAGCAGGGCGCTCGGTATCAGAAAAAGTACAAACGCGACGATGGACATAGGCAAGATACTCGACTTGAGTATATCTATTGCCAGACTTTATGTTTGCGGAGATCGCCGATCTGAGAGCGCAGCCCACTCGTTCTCTGTCACGAAATATGCTACGAACACCAAGTCTCTCTCGGGACTGATTTGCACCGACCAATTCGACGTCTCTTTTGCGAAATCCGTATCAGAGACCAAGTGCCGGAATGCGTCGAGGACCTCCGAGCAAGAGCGATGCACACAATTCACCCAAGATTCGCCGGTCGCGCGCTCCCCACTATCGGCGTTGAGCCAATACATTTCGCACGTAGAGCCATCTTCCAACCTGAACTGAAACTGCCCTCCTAGACAGGCCTAGCCGTTAGCTTCAGCCCTCGCCACAGCTTGGGGAAACGAGGAAAGACTCCAGCCGTACTCCTTACCTCGCAGTGTCGCGCCTTCCAACACATCCGGTGTAAGGGTGGCCCAACTCCGCAGACGCTTGGAGCGGGCTTACGTTGACCGCCTAGACGGAAAAATCACGGGAGAATTTTGGGAGGCGAAATCCGTTGAATGGCAAGAGGAAGAACGAGGGCTTCTGGCGTCGTTGCGGGAGCTCGAACAGGCGGAAAATCCCGAGCGGGCACTCGACCGCGTTCGCATTTTAGAACTCGCGAATAAGGCGCATTCTCTGCATGTTACGCAGACTCCACAGGAAAAGGCCAAATTGCTCAGAATGGTGCTATCGAACTGCATGGTTGACGCGGTAAGTGTTTATCCTACCTACAGAAAGCCGTTCGACATGATCTTTGAGCGGGCTAAAACAGGGGACTGGTGGGCCTGGGGAGAGTCGAACTCCCGACACGCGGTTTAGGAATCGGTTGGTCCCATGGCGGCCCGCGCAGAATCAGTCGTTTAGCGATGTGTCGGTCGGAATTCACGGCGGTGTCTGGGCGTCTCTGGGAGCCTCCGTGCAACCGAGTGTGCAACTGGTACGTCCCGCCTAGGAGCCGCGAACCACTTGGTGTACTCCTCTGAACGGCATAGCTGGCTCGGTCCTCACGAGGCGCGCTCCGCTCTGGCTTTGCTCGTTCTCAGGGTTCTACATGAACCAGACTTTCCCAAGAGGCGAGAACAGCAAATCAACTTCTTGGTGGACTCTTTGGCAGGTCGGGGATGGGTTACTCCGCGTAGTTCCCGGGACATTCGCGACCGAGAGCGCAGGAAGAAGGTGCACCGGCTCATTCGGGAGGAGCATTACATCGTCTGTACCTGCGGATACAAAGGACCGTCGCTCCACGGCAAGTGTCCGAAGTGTGGCCCCAATGAAGTTTTTGCCCCCTTACTTAATTTTTCCCCTTAGTCTCGCTTGACAAGCATAGCCGCCCCCAGGCCGCGTGACGTAACGTACGTACGTAACGTTTAAGGCCCTAGCAGCGCGGGCCTAGTATCAAGACCCGCAGCATCCGCGATGGCGAGCCGCATGTATGGCTGCGCGTAGCGCGAGTTCAAGAGCTCTTCCGCTCCCTTTCCATTTTGATGTCACTGGTGCGAATTTTATCCTAGTGCAGCCCTTGCTCGTCAACCACTTTGGTCTCCCCTGTGCGACTTGAAACGCACAACCCCCATTCAATTTTCGAAGTAGCTCAGAAGTGCTGCGCCTAACCAAACGATCTCAGCTCAGCGTAAGGGAAGAGTACCTGTCAAGCTCCGGCCAATCCTGGCACGTCAGTAGCACGACCTGCCCCCTTGTTGATTGTTCCTCCAGCAGGGCAAGGATTGCCTTCCTCCGAACCGGGTCGCAAGACTCCAAAGCATCGTCCAGGATAACAGTTGGTGGATGGCTCGGAAAAGTCGCGTTCAAAGCCTCCAGCCTGAGAGAAAGATAAAACTGGTCGAGTGTCCCTCCTGACATTTCCTCTGCCTCAAGTGTGGCTTTCTTCTCGTCAGACCACAGCTTCAAGTCAAAGCCTTCCCCATCGACCCGCTTATATCTCCCTCCAGTGATAAGCTCGAATCGGGCTGCTATCCTTGAAGGAATTGCGGCAAGGAGCTCCGCCAAGGCTTTCTTTCTCGCCATTTCGAGATATCCAAGAACTTGACTATCTATCTCAAGACGGTCTCCTAAGTGTGACAATTGTTTCTCACAGGTCGCCATTTCCTCCCTGAGTTCCCGAATCCTTGCCGTGTACCTTCCAACTGAGTCCGATCTCACCTTCACCTCAGCCAGCGTCGTCTGATGAGTTCTGAGATCTGCCTTCATTTTCTCCAAATCTTTTCGGTATTTGATCCTCTCCTCGGGTGTCCCAAAGCTGTATGGTCGCATGGTTTTCGCCTTGGCCTCTGCAACCATTGCTTGTGCCACCGCTGTTTGACATTTTGCTTGCAACTGTTCAGCTCCAAGCAAACAATGCTCATGTCTCAGCTGAATCACTTGTTCATTTAATTGTCGTGACTTTTCGCTTACCCATTTAACTCCGTTCTGGATCTCGGACATCTCTGAAGGAGTCACAGAATACTGAACAAGGCTGTCGCAATCTGCCTTGATCTGATCTGCGGCGGCTTCGAGGTCCTTAAAATGCGATACCAAGTCCTCCTCAAGCCTTCCTCTAAGAATCGTTCCTTTCTCTCGTTGTGAAGCTTCAACTTTGGTTTGAAAATCGAGAAACTTCCGTTCGAGTTTATTCAGGTCTGCTTCCTCAGCTTTTCGGGCTCTATTAATAATGCTTTGGATTTGTGTCTCTAGTTCAGCCGTCTGTTTTTCTGTAGCAGCGGACTGAGCAAGAGTTTCCTGAATTTGCGTGGTCAGCATCTGGATCCGCGTTTCAGCACTCGCTGCAGATTTGCTCGCTTCTTCATATTGAAGCCGCTTTTGTCCAAGCTGTGATTCCAGCGCAGCGACATCCTCGGCGGGTGTGAGCTTTTCAATTTCAAACGTTAATGCCCTGAGTTCCCGACTAAAATCGTCGACTTCACGCTCCCAGTCCTTGATCGAGCGTGCTTCGAGCTGACTACTTAGGTCCGCCTCGCTCAACGTGAGGTCACTCTTTAATCCTTCGTACTGCGTTAGTTGTGCAAGAAGAGCGTCGGGAGTGTGCAAGTTGGTTATCGCAAGTAACTCTGCAAGTTCCTTATGAGATTGATTCAGCTGCCTTGCGGTTGAACTAAGGTTGGTTAATGTCAGTTTTGCGATCCCAGAAATGTCGACAATGATCTCTCTCTTGCCCGTGAGCTGAAGATTATCCGCTATCGAAGCAACTTCGCCATTGAATCCGTCAATTACTATTTCGGCGTTCAGCGTGCGTTTAGGTTTGATGGCAAACTGAATCCCCTCACCTTTTAGTGCATTTTCGAGAGTTTCAACTGCTGTGAGCGTGTTTTGAACGTTCTTTCTGTCAATGGTTGTGACTCTCTGATAGTCCTGCATTTTGCTCCGTAGAGCGAGAACGTGCCCATCCAGATTCTTCAGCCTATCAAGTTTCTTTTCTCGTTCTTCCAATCGCTGTTTGGTGGCGGCGAGTTTTTCCTTGAGTGCGATGTTCTTACTCGCGGCTACTAACGCATCCGCTATCAAGTTTACTTCGGCAGATAACATAGATTGTTGGTCATTAACAGTGTCCAACATCTTCTCGGACTTCTGAATTTCCATCTTCATCTGATTAACCAGAGTGGTGTGTTTCTGAAGGATGCCATTGTATCTGTCAATCTCTTTTCGTAATTCGCGGTATTGCTGAAAATCTTCAGGGCGAAGCTCAGTTCCTTCGAGAGGGTTCTTACAGGAGGACAGCGCCATATTAATTGCTGTAAGCTTTTCAATCTCATTGGCAAGCCGAATTCGCTCGGATTCTATCTTCAGTCGCTCTTCATTCTTTTGAACGAACTTCAATGCTGCTTCTACCTTTTGCTGAGCTGTGGCGAGGTCGCCCTGAGTGGTAGCGAGTTCTCTGACAGCCTTGTCAATGAGTTCGGGCAAGAGTTTCTCTCGCTCCAATTTGGAGTTTAGTGTGGCGACTTCGGAGATTCTTTCGCCATGCTTCTCTTCAGCGTCTAGGAATTCCTGGTCAAAACGGATTCTCTCCTCCGCCAGATTGACATTCTCTTCAAGGGATTTGACCAGAGCGGTCATGCGTTCAAAGTCGAGCAGCGCTGTTGACCCATCGCGCTCAAGGTTTTCCAAGGTGTTCAGTTCAGTTCTTAATTCGTCCAAACGAGTTCTAGCCGCGCGAATGGGGCCAGGATTCTTAGGTGCTGGTCTTTCAATCCCTCGTTTTAAATAATCAAGAAATCTCCTGAGAGAGTCTTGGAGCTGTGTGAGATCCTGTCCAGTCGAAGACAAAGAATGCAATTCAATTAAACTCCTTAAATCCGAGGAATTCAGATCATGAACTATATCGTCTTGCCGAACGCAAGCAGTCGCAAGAAAACTCTCCTCAGTTGGCAGTGGGAGAATCTCGTTTAGAAGATCTCGTACCTTCTCTTTTGACGTCGCGGTGCGTTTGCCAACAGTAATGCTGTTCTTTCTTCTTTCGAAGTCGCGCTCCAGGAGGCAACGCTGACCATTCAGAGTCATTTCCAGTCTCAAAGCGATTCGTTCAGAACTCCCCCATTTTTGGGACTTCGTGTAGCGTGTATCTGACGAGGTCGCATCTCCATATATCGCTACTAGAAGAGCTTCGACGATGCTGGATTTGCCCGCCTCATTAGCACCCCTGATGACCTGAAAACCAGGTGCAAAATCCCAGTCGCGATCCGGGAGGCTACGAAAATGTCTGGTGGATAGCCTCGAAATGATCATTCCGGTATTTCCTCAGTTCCTTGGAAAAGCGCGTGGCCGCGTCTGAGAATTTCTGAAAGTTTCGTTAAGGCAGCAGGATCCTCGGTCTCCTGCAATGCTTCTTTCAAGAGTGTAACAAATGCTCTTTCCACAGTGTTGTCTCGATACTCCGCTTCAAGCTTGTCTAGCGCGATTTCCTGTCTTGTATCTGATCCATCTATCTGGAGAAATGCGAAGTGGCCAGATAGATCAGACTGTAGACTTTCAAAATTGAAATTATCTTTGGATCTTAGAGTTCCACTGAGTTTCACACGAAGAATCAGATCTTCATTTGCCTGCTTTTCCAGTTCGCGCCGTAATTGTTCGTTGGATGCCAATTCTTCGCATGAAATTGCGAGTTGCTTCCACGAGAACTTGCCGACTGGAATCCTCGACACATGCACTTTGCCCTGATCGAGCCGTACAAGGGCCACAGCTCCAGGGTTGTCTTCTTCACCGAAGTCAACTCTTTCCGGAGAGCCTGGATACTGTACGATGGTCCTGGCATCCTGGAAGTAACGCCTGAAGGAGTGCCAATCCCCAAGGGCCAAGTAATCCAAGCCACATGCCAGTACATCTTCGCGTCTGAGCAGGCAAGTAGATCCCTGGTCTGGTATCTGAGGTAGAGCAATCCCAACATGGAGTAAGCCAATGTTAAAAAGAGCTGTGGCGTCTGCCGTGAGCCCTTCGAGCGGATTTCCAGAGTCGGGAAGTACTGCGCGTCCGTGGATTGCGACTCTGCCTTCCGCTATGCGAAATGTTTCAATCTGCTCGCTCGTGAAAATAGTCAGGTTCGTCGGTCGACCTTCAAGGAATTGCCGACTCCGATAGATTGGGTTCTTGAGGAATCCATCGTGCGTCCATGTACCTGGTAAGAAAAAGACAGGTATCGGATCAATTTCCCTAACTGCAGATATGAAAAAATCGATGTCAGACCGGGAAATTCCCTGCCCGTCAAACACGTCACCTGCGAGCAATACCGCATTGACGTGCTCGATGGCTGCAAGCCTAAGTGTCTTTTGGAAGGTGCTTTTTATTTGATCGCGTAAAATGGACGCGAAATTTTCAAACTGAGCAAATTCTTTGCCGATGTGCACATCAGCAGTGTGAAGAATCTTCATTTGTGATCGTCTTTCCGTCCAGCGATGCGTACCTCCCACATGGATGGGACAATCCGTAATGAACCAGTATTATCAGCAACCGTCTGGTGGCGGTTCATCGACAATCTAACACCTATAATCATGGGCTCAGTAAACAAATCGCGCGCGAGGTCGGTCTTCTTTAGAGTCTTGACTATCGGATCCATGACGACCATTTTGATCAGATAGATCTGCGCCTGTCCACTCGAGGCTAAAAGAGAGGCTTTCGCATGTCCACGGTTAACTACGTTCCCCTAGACGAGAGCCACCATCTCGGAGGTCTACTTCAATGACAGAGGACGAGGTTTTTGAAATTGCAAGTGGAGGTCATCAAGAGATCCCCGATGACTGGATGTCGGCATCTCAAGTCCATCCCTTCATCTATCAGGACCCGGCAGTCATTTGGCTGGAATTTTATGGAGAACGGAACGGCTTCCTGCCCGACAAGTCACAATATGATTTCATGGATTTCATCTCCAATAAGGCGCGCCAGTTCGAGGCAAAGTACATAACCGAACAAGTTGCCGAGGGAATTCGAGTTTGTGGCGAACCATTTGATGTAAGATTCGCGGAACAGCTTCGCACCACTCTGCGCCTCATAGAAAAGCGAGCGCCCGTCATCGTGCAACCTGCCTTGTGGTGGGCCCCTGAACGCATTTATGGAATTCCTGATTTGATTATCCATTCGACTTGGCTCGAACGACATTTTCCTAAAATCATCACAAACTACGAAAGAGAATCAATTCCGGCCAACTTAGTCTCTAACGGCAGCCCTGGAAGCTATGTAGTGGTTGATCTTAAGTTCACCACAAAGCTTACCGAATCCGAGAAAAAAAAGGATTTGCAGAATTACGCGGCGCAACTCAGAGTTTATTCGTACATTTTGGGACATCTTCAGGGTCTGATGCCGCAGCGCTGCTTCCTGATTACGAGGGATCGACTCTTCGACCCCTTGCAGATTGGTGTTAGTTCTGTTCTAAACACAGAACTCGATCATGATTTGGCGTCCATACGGGACCAATTCTTGGAAATCAGGAGAAATGGTGCCCAATACGCCCCTTGGAGAGATTCCATTGTGGAAGCGAATCTGTCCGTCGACGATGAGCGCTGGCACACGGCGAAGCTGACCATTGCAAAGCGCGAATTCCCCGGTGGAGACCCTGCACTCGTTTTTCAGATTGGGCAGGCAGCCAAGGCGGAACTCTCTAAGATGGGGTTCGTGAGCATCGAATCATTGCTAGCAGTAGAGGCTGCACAAATCTCGCTTGAGAAGTGCCGAGGATTAGGCCCGACGAAGTCAAAACAGATCAGGGCCATCCTTGAAGCGAATCGTACCGGGCATGTTGTTCGCCCAGTAGGCACGCGCCCACCCGCGAAGAGACCGCACGAGTTCTTTATCGATTTTGAGTACTTTACGAATGTGAACGTGGATTTCGAACGCCAGTGGCCAAGACTAGAAGGCTGCGAAATGATTTTCATGATTGGGGTAGGAAAAGCGATTGATGGCGTCTGGACGTTTGAGTCATTCGTTGCTAAGGCAGAGGATCAAGCGAGAGAACAAGAAATGTTTAATGATCTGGTCCATTACCTGGAGGTGCAAACCAAGGGAGCTTTCTTGGACGCCTCTCAAACTGTACTCTTCCATTGGACCAGTGCGGAGGTGTGGCAGGTTAGGCGGGCATCGGATCGTCACAACCTGATCCCCGACCATCCCCTCCGAAAGCTGCCTTGGTTCGACCTCCAACAGCCCTTCCTCAGCGCACCAATGGGAATTCCCGGTGCTTGGAAATTCGGACTCAAGGAGATCTCCCAAGCCCTGGGAAACCTCGATGTCAAATTCTCGGTGGTATGGCCTACCGCGCTAGAAGCAGGACTTCGCGCCATGGTTATGGGTTGGAAAGCCTACCAAAACAAGGAGCCCTTAGAGACTCCGGAGATGGATCTGCTTAGAAAATACCTAGAGGCCGATTGCGCGGCGCTATCTAAGATACTAAATTGGATGCGAACCACTTCACTCGCCTAAGTGCAAATTCAGAGTGGTCATAGAGGGCCGTCTCCTCCAAGTATTGCTTACGACCTCAAAGGGACGGAATGTAGTTGCCCCAGTCCACGTCATCAATCAACTTTGTCGGCAGAAAGGTTATTTTTCTGGATTTATGGTCGCTTGCTAGTACCACTTTCCTAGAGATTATTGGTATAGCTGCAGCACCCGAAGGGCAAGTCTCTGAGATTTCGATTCTGGAGGCACTGGGCAAAACGGCTGTGCAAATTGAAAACCACTAATGGCATCGTCAAGCTCCGCAACAGAATTTCAATGCTCTTTTTGCATAGGATTGAAGCTCTGCATCATTCACAGGTGCTTTATCGAAGCCAGTTGGGTTTTGATCGTGGTGAAATTTCTTCGAGTATTCATTAATTTGCTCAAGTTCGGGAAGGCTCGCCTTGAGTATTGCCAGAGGTGCACTCGGATCAGACTTATGAATTTTCTCAATAAAGTCGCCGAGCCATTCATTTCTCTTGAATTCTTTTGGAAATCTCACCCTGAGATTTCCTTCGAGTAGCAGACGAATACACGCAGCGATTTCTCGTGTCGCGAGTGCCCCCTTTTCTATGTACTCGTCAAGAGTGAAGTAGCAGTGCAAGTACGTATCGCGCGTTCCTTTTTCTATGTCCCATTCTGCTATTTTGCTCTCCTGACCGCTTCTGGCAATCTGAAGGTTTTTGGGGTGCAGTTTCTTCTCATTACTCCATATGGACAGTAAGAACTGAGAATCATGGGATAGTACGATCACTTGTTGGGCCTTCTGGCTCAGTTGTCTTATGACTTGCTGGGTACAATGGCGGCGATTTGAGTCAAGGCTCGAAACGGGATCATCTAACACGACAACCTTATCCGATAGCTTGTCCAAAGGGTTGGAGTCATCTTCCAGCCGGGCCACAAAGAACGCGAATGCTAGGGTGCTCTTGTCCCCCGCGCTCAGAGTGTTCTTAAAGCACGGCCCTACAGCGGCTGGTTTTGAATCTCCCAGGTTTACCGCAATGTTGTCTATCGACAGTTGGTAGTCGCTAGTCGGCTTCCCGCCCGGATACTTAGTTTCGGTATTACAGATCTTGAAGCCAGCCCCAAAGTCTTCCAGATATTTATTGATATTTTTCTCGTATTTGGTAAGAACCGTCTTCGCATAAGTTTCCAAATTGGCTTTTGCTTTGGCCTTGTCGTCTTCGATTGTCGTCTTCTCTTGGACCAGCTTGGTGTAATCGTCACACATGCCTTTGATGGAAAGATCGTTGTGACGGTTCTTCACATTCTTCAGCTGCTCCAGCTCTCCTTCTGCACTGAGCAGGTTTCCTCCAGCCGTCTTTTTCTTTTTGTCAGCAATGAGTGCGTTTATGGAATCGACCTGAGCATTGTAGGCAGCTACACCGTTCGCCTCTGCTTCAAAGGCAGTAAAGGCTTTGCGCGTATTTTGCCCAGGAGCCAGCGACTCCAGGGGGGAGGCCTTTTTCTCCTGCAAGTCTTGGTCGACTGCTTTCTGAAGTTCTGTCCACGCGTTTTTCAGGTTTTCGAAGTTGACAGATGGATACGCACTATTGACATAGTCTTTCCAGAAATCAGAATTCGACATATTAGAGCTAATGGATTCCTGGAGGTGCAGGATGGCTTCTTGGGAAAAGTCGTCCTTTACCTTCAAAATCAGCTGTCCGATCTCGGTTTTCAATGATGTGTAGGCAGCACTGAAATAGGCCCGGTACGCCTTGATGAGTTCCTGGCCAGCAAGTGACTGGCCACAGAAAGGACAACGATCTTGCTTGATGTAGCCAAGCCCATCATTAACCCATGACTCTCCCTTTTGATCCATACAACTTGCGATGTGTTGTTTTGTGAGCTTCTCGGCATTTTCGGCTATGTCTTCTATTTTCTTGCCCATTAAGGATTCAATCTCGGTGAGCGAAATACTCGGCAGCGAAAGCTTGGCGAGTGCGGGTTTTTTTCCAATGACAGAAGCGTGCTTCAGGGCTGCAACTTCAGTCTCTTTCTCTCCAATTTTCTTGTCTACATCCGGGATTGCGACTAATTCAACGAACTTCTTAACCTCCAACTTACCTAGAACGAGTGGCTGAAGCTCCTTTCCCTTAGACTTAATTTCTTCATTCTTATCCCTTATTTTCGCGTCGCATTCATCCACCGCGCTTGCCAACTTAACCCCGGCTTCACCAACGATGAATCGATACAGGTTCCTCTTATGCTCATGATCGACATAAATCCCCGAATAAACGTTTTCATTGATGAATGTAGTATCGAAGACGAGAATTCCTGGCGCAGCATCATTCCATTTCCCGTCTTTGAACACATGGCTCGTGGCGTCGACGAGCACAGATGCTTCCGGTCCGCTGGCTGACTTGACTGACTTTCTCTCAAGGAGGAACAGGGGATCTCCGGAATCCAGGGAACGAAGCAGCGCAGATAGCATGGTCTTGCCGCGACCGTTTTCTCCAAAAATCAAGGTCAACTTCTCAAAGCCCACATCACCTTTACACGAATAGTCTAGGAACTTACCGACGCTCTTGATGCTGATGATTTTCTTGATCATGATTCATTCCACTCCGGTTGGACTGTACTTGTTCGTGTAGATATTCTGCGTGATTCAGGCTAACATAATACTACGATACCAAAGTGGCAACTATAGGCGAATGGTTCGAAGCTCAATGACTGCCCACACTAAACGGGGAAAATATCAAAGCCATTTTGAGATCGGGGGAGTCCTCAACAATCCAGGCAAACTCGATAAAACTGTTCGAACGGCTGGCAGGTCATAACATATAAATGCCTAGTTTGAGTATTCAATTGCTGATAGCCTTCCTGAACGCGGAGCGGAGTCATGTAGACCGCAGGAAAGGTTCTACTTCTTATGAGCCGGAGAATCGATACTGGGTCTCATGAAGCGGACGAGTCAGACAGGGCATTGCCCCTAGGTAATCGGAATGGAGAAGATTACTTCGGGCGGCTTGCCAAGTACATTCCTGTAGAAATTGTGGGACTCTACGTTGCCACCTCCGGAATTGTTCCACCCGCTACCAACGGGTCAACGAGGTGTGGCGCATTGTGGACGCTGTTTGTTTTAAACTTCATACTAGTTCCCATTTACTTTATTTTTGCTACTTCCAAAGGCAAGAAGCGGGTCCTTTGGCCGCAAGTCGTCCTCGCATCGATTGCATTTCCGGTTTGGGTCTTTGCGCTGGGGGGGCCATTCAAGTGTTTGTCATGGTATGAAGGATGGATCGCCTCTATAACGCTCGCATTTGTGACGGTCGCGTTTGGTTTTTACAAGCCTAGACTAGGTGCCTGAAGAGCTGTGTGAAAGCTCAATTCTGACATTTGGGCGACGATTCGGTCGTACATATGAATTCTAAACTCGCCTGCGCGATACACAATCTGTCCGAACCACTAATCGTATTCCTCCTTTGTCTACTGGTTCCATGCGAGTTGTACTGCCAACAGGTGGACAGGGAAATGGAAAAACCAGAATCCGAGATGTCACCTAGGGAAAGAGCTTTTCAGGAAGACATCCTCAAGGCATTGCGCGGAGGTGGAAAACTGCCTGCTGACAAATTGTCTGAAGAAGCGCGTAGGTTGAGTAGAGACCCTTACAGCAAAAACTCTTCAAACAGTCCACAACTTATTCCGTCACCAAGCATGTCGTTCGTTAAACTTAAGGAAAATGGGCAAGAAGGCTGGACGGCAAAGATTTTAACGCAGTCGCTGCAGCGAGAGATGACAGTGCCGTCGCTATCTCTTCTAGGGCTAGATAAGTTGTACGACGCGGTACCAAAAGAGGATCTAATTGTCTTTGCGGGTTCAATTCCAGAATTCGCTCGAGAATGGATCAGCAATTGCAAGAGATGCGTAATCTATAGCCGAAGATCCCGGGCTGTTCATCTTTCGGATCTCCGGGCTGCTGCGTTACTAGCCTCTCGTCCCATAAACCCCGCCGACACAATTGTGTTCAACGCGCTTCCCTTTGAGAAGGAGACGGATCGTAGTTCGAATGAATTGGCGCGCATGGAAGTCGCTCATGATCAAGCAGGCTGGTTGAAAGCAAACGATCAAATCACAGCTAGCGCAAAAGGAGTTGGATTGACTGTCGATCGTGCTGAGAAATCCAAGTTGATTCACGAATTGCAAGACGGCAATCGAAATGTCATTTTTATTATTGCGCATTCAGATTCGCAGTTCCTTTATTTGCCTGGTCAAGACGGGGCCCGAGTATCGTTAGAGGAACTTCGAAGCCTGCGGCGGCAGGAAGCACCAGACAGAATTGTTGTTCTGATGGTTTGTGAGGGCGGAAATGTTAACGAGCGAGCAGTTTCAGTCGGTGAAATTCTTCTGCAGAATAATCTTGCCAAGACTGTTCTTGCCACTCCCTCGCTGGTCGATGCTCGTGGCATCGCTGGAATGCTCAGGTTGTTTCGCGACCCTTCAACTAGTCCACGAAGTGCATTCCCCAATCTCTGGCAGATGGTAGTTGAGCCTGGGTTGAAACGTTTTCCCGCCGGATGATGCGGGTGCTGAAATTCGAAGACGTGTAGTGCTGGCCGCTAATTCGAATGGCTAGAAATTCGTTGCTCCGTCTCGTCGGGAGTTTTTGGTCCACGAGCATGCCTTGCCCACAACTTCTATCAGTCAGTTCGTGTCATTCAAACTGTGGGGACTTTTGTGGGGACCCTGGGAGAACATCCAAATGTAGCCCTAAGGCAGGGGCCTCGGCCCCCATTGGGGGAGCTACGCTACCTGACGACAAACGAGCACAGGCGGCTTGAGGTTGGGGCCGGCATTGAGCACGTCCGAGGCGCTCCGCAGGAGGGCCTGCAGGGAGCCTCAGGGGTTCTGCGAGGACATGCGCCACCGGAACCCTGAGAGCCTAGTGTGCAGTCCAGGATGGGGGTGGGGGGCGGGTAGGCTGGTGATAATGCGACTCAAACCGGGGGTAGTTTAGGCTGTCGGGGAGAATTTCTTCGATAATTTTGCTTGTCGGATAGGGGGAGCCTTAAGTTTTGGAGCTCTGGACCGTCTAAAGCAATGGAAGCGTTTATTGGAGTATATCCGAAAGGCCCAACCTAATGGGGACCGGCATCTTGGGGGCTGATTGGCTCTCGGGGTAGCCCAGAGCCCCTTCTCCGCCCCCGTCCAAGGTCCTGCCCCCCGGTAATGCCCCCTGCCTCTGACCGGTCCCTACCCGTACCTGCTTGCCCTCCCGGGGCCTGACGAGCCACGCCCGAATTTGCCCCACAGAAGAAACGCGCTTTTGAGAACCCAGATAACAGGTCAAAAGGAGACCATGATGACAAACACTGTTGAAAAGAAGACTTGTGTGGAGACCCTGAGCCTAGCCGCCGACCTAGACCGTCGGGTCGCCTTAGCATCAATTCGCATCGGCGAAATCCTCGTCCGTGGCGTCGCGGTTTGGCGCTCGCCTAAGGGCAGTCTTCGAGTGTACTTCCCGAGTTACAAACTCGGTGGTGGGTACGAGGACGCAATTTATTTACCTGAGGAATTGCGGACGGAAGTTGAAGCCGATGTTCTGGCCGCGTATCGAAAAGCCCGGTCGGAGGCAAAGAAAGAGTCCACACAATGAACGAAGCAATCGAACTCATCCAACAGCTTGTCCGCAGCCGCTTTTACGGGGCGCTCACCATTAAGTTCGAAGCGGGCAACATAACCTTCCTGAAGAAGGAAGAAACCATTAAACCCGGCGGGTCACCGGCCGGCAACTTTCGAAACAATCGAGGTTTCAAAGATGAGCAACAGCAGTGATTCATGCAGATCGAAAAAGGCTTCCGAGCAACCATCAGTCGAAACTAAGGACCTGCTTGCCGAAGCCGTCTATAGACCGGACTCGAAGCCGCCCCTCCAATTTGCTGTTTTTCGAAATGGAGCAGTTACCGTCGAACCTGAACTGAACCTGGATGGGCAGGTAATTCAGCCGCCGAACGCCTTCCTCCGAACTATTGAGGCTGGCGTCGTGCTGCTACCCTCCCAGGTTAATGAGTACAGCTCGCAATCCGAACTCGTGAATGAGATCAGGGCCTTTATCCACCGCTACGTAGATGTACCGACGTTTTGGGAGGAGATGATTGCCCACTATGTGCTGATGACATGGGTCTTCGACAAATTCTCCGCAGTTCCCTATCTTCGTTTTCTCGGCGAGCCGGGAACCGGAAAGAGTCGACTATTGCAGATTGGATTGCATCTCACCCACAAGGGGATCTCTGCAGGTGGAGCTACCACCTCGTCTCCTCTTTTTCGAATTATCGATTACTTCCACGGTACGGTGATTCTGGACGAGGCAGACTACAAGACCAGCCAGGCGTGGTCGGACCACGTCAAGATTCTCAATAGTGGCTACATGAAAGGCTGCCCTGTGCTGCGTTCCGAAAAGGTAGGCGACACCTTTGAGCCACATGCTTTCACGGTGTTCGGGCCGAAGGTCATTGCCAATCGCTCTCGATTTGAAGACCATGCGCTGGAAACCCGTTGCATTACTCTGGAAATGCAGCAAGGCGAGGTTCGCAAAGACATTCCACGCCAATTGCCCGCCACGTTCTTCGACGAAGCCCGAGAACTAAGAAACAAGCTGCTTAGGTGGCGTTTCGACAATTACGCCCGCATCACTCCGAATGAACTGGCGCTCTTGCAACTCGATCCGCGCCTGACCCAGATTGGAACTCCCTTATATTCCGTTTCCGAGAGCGCACAATTCCAGAAAGAGTTGGCTTCTTTTCTGGAACGTTTCGGTGTTGAACAACGCATTCAGCGGCCAGAGGCAGTCGTACTGGAAGCTATCCTGCGGTTGTCCAATGCCAGCGGCCTCCGGGTAGGTGAAGTGGCCAAAAAAGCTCAGGGGATCGCCCAGAACTTCGGGTTTGAGCCGGACGAGTTCTCCCCAAGGCGCGTGGGAGAACTGATTCGGTCATTCGGATTCCACACCCACAAGCAGCGGGATGGTTACCATTTCTCGGCGACTGCCGAGAGGCTAAAGGAACTGTCCGAGTATTACGGGATTAGGCCGAACGGGACTCCCGAACCTAAGACCGTGAACGTTGTGAACGTGTGAAGGTTGTTTGGAACCTTTCGGGGCTCCACAGGAAGCCAGAACTCGCTCCTTTCTCCTTCTAAATTCGATCAAAATAGCAATTCGGTGATCTGGAGTTTGTCTAGGGCCTGCGTAATCCCTAAAGACGTTCATCATGTTCACACATTCACGGGCTCTGGCTAATTGCTGAGCGGAAAGGGCCGCCGAGGCGAGGACACAGTGACTAGCGCGGTCGGAGCCGAAGCCAATGCCCCGAACGTAAAGCAGCGTCTCGCATGAAGGCTCGTTGGAATTGCGACTGTTCGGCGGGGCGCGCCGACGTGAACATTCCAATTCCCAGCTTACCCAGGGGGGATTCTGCGACGCCCGCTTTCATTGAACCGTACGCAGTGAGATGTGTTTTCGAAATATTGGGACTACTTAACACACACTAACTGCTGAATCTTCAGGGGATTGGGGATTCCAGATTCGGGGTGTTCAGAGGGAGCCGCGCAACACCATCCTGAAGGCCTGGCCAGCGATAAGAGGCTCGATTTAGAGGCCTTAAGAAGCTCCAACCCTGGCCGGCCTTGGAGACAGTCGATCAGAAAAGCACATTTTAAGTCCATCTTCCCCACGCGATTGTCGGCGAATTGTCCCCCAATCCTTCGCGGGAAGTGGTAGTGAGGGCGTGCCGACCCATCCTGGGGATTCACCCCGATTCGTCCGCGCGGGATTCGGAAGACACTGGATTCATATCGCGCACCGCGTCGTAACTTCCCACAACGCGACTTATGGGGAGTTTCGAGCGACTTGGCTTCAGATTGTCCGCTTATCGGTTCCAATCCTGGCTATGTTGTGCGATTGCCTGCATTGATGCGCGGAGCGTAAAATGCACCTCTCGTGTCCAACTCCGGCTCCATAATTGGCAGTACAATTTCCCACTACCGCGTACTGGAAAAGCTCGGTGGCGGGGGAATGGGTGTGGTTTATAAGGCCGAGGACCTGAACCTCGGCCGCATGGTTGCCCTCAAGTTCCTCCCGGACGACGTGGCCCAGGACCCCCACGCCCTGGAGCGGTTCCGCCGCGAAGCGCGCGCCGCTTCCGCTCTGAACCATCCCGGGATTTGCACAATCCACGAAATTGCGGAGGAGAATGGCCGCCCCTACATCGTCATGGAGCTGCTGGACGGTGTGACGCTCAAGGATCGGATAGGATTCGGCCCGCTCGACCTGGAGAGCTTGCTGAACATAGGCATCGAGATCGGCCAGGCGCTCGACGCCGCACATTCGCAAGGCATCATTCACCGCGACATCAAGCCCGCGAACATCATGGTAACCAAGCGCGGCCAAGCTAAGATTCTGGACTTCGGCCTCGCAAAGATCGCGCCAGCGGAAAAGGACGCCGTAGACCTCAGCATGACGCAGTCCGGCGGACCGGCCGAACAGTTGACCAGTATGGGCGGCGCTCTGGGCACGGTAGCGTACATGTCGCCCGAGCAGGCACGAGGCAAGCCGCTCGATGCGCGCACCGATTTATTTTCCTTCGGCGTGGTGCTCTACGAAATGGCCACGGGCCGCCATCCGTTTCGCGGTGACACCACGGCCACGATGTTTGAATCCATCCTGCACCAGGTGCCTGTGGCGCCGGTGCGGCTGAATCTCGATGTTCCGGCCAAGCTGGAAGACATCATCAACAAATGCCTGGAGAAAGACCGGAATCTCCGCTACCAGCACGCTTCGGAGATTTGCTCTGATCTGAAGCGGCTGAGACGGGATACGGAAACCCACGAGCACGCCGTGGTGCCCGCGGAAGTTCATGAACCGGCAGCCAGGCCGCTCGTGGCAGCAACACCCATGGTCGCGGCTGCGCCGGCCACCGAGAAGCAGGAAGTTCAGGCCCCAGGCGCTCAGGTGGCAGCGGACCAAGCGTCGTCGAGCCGCCGATGGATCGGGCTGGTGGCCAGCGCGGCAATGGTGATTGCGCTGGGAGTTATTGGATGGCTTTACTGGCGCGCGCACCGACCGGTGAAGCTCGCGGACACGGATACTATTGTCCTCGCCGATTTCAAAAATACTACAGGCGATCCCGTCTTCGAGGACACACTGAAGCAGGCGTTGGCGGTAGGCCTGGGTCAATCTCCTTTTCTGAATGTTCTTTCTGATGGCAAAGTGCGAGCGACCTTGCAGCAGATGACCCGTTCGCCGAACGAGCGGCTCACCGAAGAAATCGCGCGCGAAGTATGCCTGCGGGCGGGCAGCAAGGCCATCATCATCGGGTCCATTTCTAGCCTGGGGATGCAATATGTGATCGGGTTGAACGCGGTCAATTGCTCTACGGGCGATTCGCTGGCCCGCGAACAGGTTCAGGCCGCGAGCAAAGAGAAGGTGCTGGAAGCACTGGGCAGCGCCTCCGCAAAGTTGCGCGGCGAGCTGGGCGAATCACTCCCCTCGGTGCAGAAATTCGATGTGCCGCTTGAACAGGCCACTACACCCTCGCTGGAAGCGCTGAGAGCTTTTAGCCTCGGCCTGAAGCAAAACGATGTCGCCGCCATCCCCCTATACCAGCATGCGATCGAACTGGACCCGAACTTTGCCGAGGCCTACGCGCGGCTGGGCATTAGTTACTACAACCTCGGGCAGCCCGAACGAGGAAACGAAAACTTCACCAAGGCATTCGAACTACGCGAGCAGGTGAGCGAGCGAAATAAGCTTTACATCGCCTCCTTGTATTACCTGGTGGCCACCGGCCAAGCAGAGAAAGCCATCCAAGCCTACCAGTTGTGGACGCAATCCTATCCGCGGGACTGGCGCGCCTTTGTCAACCTCGGCACAACTTATTCGATTATCGGGCAATACGCGAAAGCAGAGGAGCCGACCCGCGAAGCTCTAAGACTCTTCCCGGAGAGTGTGCTCCCCTACGAGAATCTGGGAGGCATTTACCTCGCGCTCAACCGATTCCCGGAGGCGCGGGACGTCACCAACCAGGCGTTCGCGCGCAAACTCGACGCAGACTATCTGCACGCGAATCTCTATAGCCTGGCCTTCGTGCAGGGCGATTCCGCAGAGATGGCTAAACAAGCAGGATGGTTCCAGGGCAAGACAGCGGTCGAAAATCAAATTCTCGGCGTGCAATCCTCCACCGAGGCTTACTTCGGGCGTCTTGGAAAAGCCCGTGAGGTGACACGGCGCGCTGTTCTCTCTGCCGGGGCCGCGCAAAACAAAGAGGCGGAGGCTGTTTGGACTTTGGACGGAGCGCTCCGGGAAGCTCTGTTTGGGAATTTCGCAGAGGCGCGGAAGCAGGCGGACGCAGCGCTGAAGTTTGCCCCGGGAAGCCGGAACGTGGAGATTGAGGCCGCCTTCGCCCTGGCCATCGCTGGCGACGCAGCTCGCGCGCAGGCTCTTGCCGATGATCTGAACAAGCGCTTCCCACTCAACACGGTGACTCAATCCGTGTGGCTGCCAACGATTCGCGCTCAACTCGAAATTCATGGCAAGACTCCCTCCTCCGCAGCTGATTTCCTCCAGGCCGCGGTCCCGTACGAACTCGGGGTAAGCGTGGGTCCGCTCGGCTATCTCTCCTGTATTTACCCGGCTTACGTTCGCGGAGAAGCTTACCTAGCGGGTGCTCAAGGCACCGCAGCAGCCGCTGAATTCCAAAAGATTCTCGACCACCGCGGCCTTGTCAGAAACTGCCCCACCGCCGCTCTGGCGCATCTGGGCCTCGCCCGCGCATACGCCATGGCTGGAGACTCCACCAAAGCCCGGTCCGCCTACCAGGACTTTCTTGCACTGTGGAAAGACGCCGACCTCGACATTCCCATCCTCCGCACTGCCAAGTCCGAGTACGCAAAGCTGCAATAGCTATCGCTTACCAGATTGAAAATGAAGCCGCTTAATCTTACCTCTGACCCTCATTGTCCATAAACGGCGTTGGGGGAAGTTACGAACGAAGTCTCTGGCAAAATCGGTAGCGGTTCAGAGATCGACCCGCAAGTTAGACCAGCGTGGCACAGGTACACGCGCTACCCTAATCCAACTCGCGGAATAACGCAGACAGTGTAATCTTGAGCGCCCGAGCGATCTTCTCGATGTTCACAAGCGCAACATTTCGCTCACCTCGCTCGATTCCCCCGATGTAAGTCCGGTCCAGGCCACACATATCAGCAAACTCCTCCTGGGACACACCGTGCTCCTGCCGCCTCTTCCGCACGGCCTTGCCGAACCGGGTTCGAACGTCCTCTCTGGCCACCGTGCGTCATATTCAGAGTCCTCGCCGTTGATGTGTCCACGGACTATGAGTATCATCGGTTCTATTCTGGTCACGTCGCCGGATGGTTGCGCCATGGATTACGCTAAGACCTATTCCCAGATGGCAGACGATGAACTTCTTCGGCTGGCGTCGGAGCTTGAGAGCCTGGTTCCCAGGGCTAGAACTGCCCTTGCGCTTGAACTGTACAAGAGAAGAGTGTCGATTCCCGACAGCGTTGCGTACCCAACAGATGCCGTCACTGCGAAAGATGACAGACAACCATGCGTAGGTGAGGATATTCCATTCCCCGAGACCGCGCGCACACGGGTGACGCAGACGTGGGTTTCATCTCTTGGCCCCTATGTCCTCGGTGCGAACATAGGCGGGCTCTCTGGAATTACTGAGATATCGCCATTAGAGTACACGTTGTTACCAAAGTCCTTCTCCGATGAGAGGATTCTCAAGGCGCCGGATGTAGGATTCCTCGGCCACACTTGGAATGTCCTACTTGGTGTCAGAGGGAATCGCATATATAAGATAAGCGCGCAGATCCTCACCAGTGATTCTCGAGAAGTTAGGCAGGCTTTTAATCATTCATACGTCTATTTCTTAGGCCTCATGGGGGAAGATCAGCTTGAGAGAAGTGCGTCAAAATTCACTTGGCAATTGCACGATGGAAACGTCATATTGGAAAAAAGGGGTGGCGTCCTACAGTGTGTGCAGTTCTTCATCACTTCTAGCGAAGTTTACGAATTTCCTGTTGCCGTTTCACACTCAAAGTTCAATCTGCCCATGGTGATCTTGAGATTTCTCATTTCGCTTCCCATACCAGCGGCGCTGTTGTGCATGCAAACCGGCTGGGGGCTAAGCGGAGAGGGCCGGCATATCGTTCGACAGTACAGGTTAAGGTGGTGGCGTTGGGTAACGGGGCAGGATCATTTCAACGGCTTTTGAAATTTTCAATCCGTGTCGGGGCTGACTCCTGACGATCGACAAACCCCCACCCCCGGGGGGAAGCTTAAAATAATCCGGGAAATTGTCTCCGCTGATCGCGTCGCGTTGCCGGGCCGCAATCCAAGCTCGCAGTAAAATCATCTGCGAATCCCGCGCTAATTCACCGCTATTCACGCGCTATTTCGATTGGAATTGAAAATGCATTCTTGACAACGTATGGCGTGTGTGTATACTCGCGCCATGTTGAAGCGCACTACAATCTGGCTGACGCACGAGCAGATCAAAAGGCTACAGGCCATCGCAAAGCGGAAGGGCCTGAAAGCCGCGCAATTGATTCGGCTCTACGTGGATGCCGGGTTGAGTAAGGAGAAACCGAAGTAGAACGAAAGCGGGCTGACAGACGGCGCGAACCGTCCGGCAGCCCTAACTCACATAGGAGGGTATGCTCCGATGCAAGCTACAGGCATAGTACCGCAACACTCTTCCGTCTATCAGATCGTCACCGAGCAGATCATCCGGCAGTTAGAGCAAGGCGTCGCGCCATGGCGCAAACCGTGGAACGTCGCACACCCCGCGAACCTAGTCAGTAAAAGGGGCTATCGCGGAATCAACGTGCTCATGCTGGCCGTTCAGGGGTACGGCTCGCCATTCTGGTTGACCTATAAACAGGCAATCGAGCTAGGGGGCCACGTTCGGCGCGGGGAGCACGGCACGAAGGTAGTTTTCTGGAAACTGGACAAGCACGAGACGGAGACGCCAGACGGCGAAACCGTCGAGAAAACGTCCGCGATTCTCCGCTACTACACAGTCTTTAACGTCGAGCAGTGCGAAGGAATTCAGACTCCTCTCCCGTTGCTCACAGTCAATCCGATTGAGGAATGCGAGCGGATTGTTGCGGGAATGCCGAATCCGCCCCGATTCGAGCAAGACTGCCGCGCATGGTATCGGCCATCTACCGATTCGGTAGGGATGCCAGCGCGCAGCACGTTTGATTCGAGCGCAGGCTACTATTCGACACTGTTCCACGAGCTAACGCACAGCACAGGCCATGCCTCACGGGTAGGCCGCGAGGGTATCGAGAGGCTGGAAAACTTCGGTAGCGAAACGTACTCGAAAGAGGAGCTAGTCGCGGAGATCGGCTCGGCCATGCTCTGCGGGGTGGCAGGAATCGCGCCGCAGACTCTCGAAAACTCTGCGGCCTACCTGCAATCGTGGCTGCGCGTGCTCAAGTCTGACTCGCGAATGGTGGTAACTGCCGCATCTGCCGCGCAGAAAGCAGCCGATTACATCCTAGGCGCGACGCAAGTGGACGGGAGGGGAGCATGAACCCCTCCCTCCCCTTTCCCATGCCTCTCGCCGAGAAGTACCGCCCGCGCGCCATCGCGGAATTTGTCGGCTTGGAAAGGCCCAAGCGGATTCTGTCCAAGTTTGCGGCCAGTCCCTACTCGTCCGCGTGGCTATTTGTCGGACCACCGGGGACAGGTAAGACCACCATGGCCCTCGCGCTGGCCGATACGCTGCGGGCGGAATTGCACCTAATCCCGTCGCAACAATGCAATCTCGCAAACGTCGAGGACGCTATCCGCATGTGCTGGTACGTTCCCGCGTCCGGCGGATTTCACCTCGTGCTGGTAGACGAGGCAGACCGGATGTCGAACGCGGCGCAGCTACACTTTCTCTCGAAGCTGGACGCCACCGCGTTCCCACCCCAAACCATATTCGTATTCACTTGCAACGCGACGGATGGCCTAGAGCCGCGATTCCTCTCCCGCACCCGGCAGATCGAGTTTTCGAGCTACGGGCTGGCCCCCGACGCGGCCCGGCTGCTCGAATCCATCTGGCAACGCGAGGCAAACGGCGCAACGGCACCAAACTTCGCTCGAATCGTGAAGGATTCGGCGAACAACGTCCGGGACGCGCTCATGTTCCTCGAAACCGAATTGCTGGCCGTGTGAGCGAGATACTCCACCGATGAGAGCCGCAATCTACGCCAGAGTCAGCACCATCGGCCACGGCCAGACGCCGGATATGCAGCTACGGGAGCTACGGGAGTATTGCGCCCGGCGAAGCTGGCAGATCGCCGGCGAATACGTGGACGCCGGGGTGTCCGGCAGCAAGGAGCGCAGGCCGCAGCTTGACCGCCTGCTGGCCGATTGCCGGAAGCGCAAGGCGGATGCCGTGGTCGTCTACAGGTATGACCGCTTCGCCCGCTCGCTCCGGCAACTGGTGAACGCAATGGAAGAGTTCCGCTCTCTCGGCATCGAGTTTGTGTCCCTCCATGAGGGCGTGGACACTTCCACCCCCAACGGGCGGCTCGTGTTCGGCATCTTCGCCAGCATCGCGGAGTTCGAGCGGGAGCTAATCCGGGACCGGGTATGCTCCGGGCTGGCGGCTGCCAGAGCCAAGGGTAAGCGCCTGGGCAGGCCCCGCGTCGCTGTGGACGCCGCTAGGATTGCCCGCCTACGCGCACAGGGGCGGTCTGTGCGGGATATTGCCGCCGAGTTGGGCTACTCCCGCAGCCTTGTCCACAAAACCCTTGCGAATCGCGGGCCGGGCGGCGCTGCAACTATTGGGACTTAGGGCGGCGGTCTGGCCGTCCACAAATCAGATGTTTTTAACTCGCCGCTCACTCAGACAGCGGCAATGACAATCAATAGGAGACCAAAGAGAAATGCAAAGGCTGTCAATCAAGCAGAAAGAAATCTGGAACCCCTGCACTTTTACGATTGCAGACAAGCCGATAGAACCGGGCCACTTGGACGCAAGTCATATCCTAACGCCGGAAGAACTGGCAGAACGACTCAAGGTCCCGGTGACTTGGGTTTACGAAAACACTAGAAGCCGGGCGAAGGTCCGTAACGCTGACCCGCTACCAGCAATCCGCATGGGCAAATATCTGCGGTTTTACTGGCCGGAGGTGGAGAAGTGGCTTGAACGAAGGCAGGAAGGAGAGGCTGCGTAATTCACGAGGGTAACGAAATGCATAGGCACCAAGAAGGGTACATCTGGCGCAAAGGCTGCAATTGGTACGGGCGCTGGCGCGAAGACGTAATCGAGAACGGCTCTGTTGTGCGAAAGCAGCGCTGCGCGAAACTTGCCGAAGTGTGCGACCGTTTCCGTTGCGAGGCTGACGTGCGCCCGCTGCTAGAGGCCAAACTGCGCCCGATCAACGAAGGCAAGACGCGGCCAGAAGGCACACTATCGGTCAGCCAGTTTGTTCAAGACTTCTATCTTCCGTTCGTGGAGGAAAACTGTAAGCCCTCCACGAGTGCCGGATACAAGAAGCTTTTCGATACCTACCTCGAAGCGCGACTCGGAAAGTTTGTGGTGCGGGATTTCCGCACTGTAGACGCGGCAAACATCCTGGCTGACGTTTATCGGCAGCACGGTATGGGCCGAACCACGCTGAAGCACATCAAGGCGTTTCTCAGCGGAGTTTTCACTTTCGCCAAGAATCAGGGCGTTTTCGACGGAGTGAACCCCGTTCAGGATGCCATGATTCCCAAGAAAGCCCCGGCTCCCAAGGCCACACACGCGACGACGCCCGACGAAGTTCTCGCAATCCTTCACGCGCTGGAAAGGGCAGGCGCGCAGAAGGCATCCGCCGCAGTAGGACTCGTGTTCTTCGCAGGGTTGCGACCGGGCGAAGCGCGCGGCGCAAGTTGGGAGGATTTCGACGGAAAGCGGCTCACCGTGCGGAGGTCAGTCTGGCACACTCATACCACTACACCCAAGACGGAGGGTAGCGCCAAGCCGGTTCCAATTATTGAACCGTTGCGCGGCATCCTGTTTGCTCTGCGCGAAACGGAAGGCAATCCGTCAGGCGGCCCAATCTTGCGCGGGCCATCTGGCAAGCCTCTAAACCTCGACAATCTGACGCGCCGTGTGATCCTGCCCGCCTTGCGTCGCTGTTCAATCTGCCGAAATATGGAAACCAAACACGAGGGCGCCGAGCATGCCTTCCACCTCGATAAGGCCGTCCCGCGCTGGCATGGTTGGTATTCGCTGCGCCGGGGCGTAGCAACTTCCATCGCGGGACTGTCGAAAGACACTCTCGCTGCCAAGGGACTGCTACGGCATGCCAGTGCCAGCACGACGGAACGCCACTACATCAAAGACGTGCCAGAAAACACCCTTCGGGCTATGAAACAGCTAGAAGCTCTGTGCAACCTCAGTGCAACCGACCTTGACGCCAACCCTAGCTAACCTATTGAAAAGATGGTGGGCCTGGGGAGAGTCGAACTCCCGACACGCGGTTTAGGAAACCGCTGCTCTATCCATCTGAGCTACAGGCCCACTGCGAGTCATGCCCTCGTGCGCTCCAAACTTCCCGGGCCGTCCCGGGCGCCGATGGCCCACTGATGCCTAGCATAGCTTGAAACTTCTCCTCGCGCCGCTGGCGGTTTGAGCACGGGGTGGTTTGATTGCCGGGAATTCCGGGGCTATGGTATAGGATGCGCTTTTCTCCGGACACTGCGTGACGGAACTGAAACAAGCCGAGCCACCGAAGCCGAAGATCCGGCCTGTGGAAATTTACTGGACCACGGTCACATACAAGACCGTGGCCATCTACATTGTGCTGGCCTCTGTGATTCTGTTTACCGTGCTTTATATCGCGATTCCCGAGCGCATGAGCACAATGGTGGAGAAGGTCACGCGGAAATGGAGCGGTGGCGCGAACGGAAATGCGTCGCCGCTGATCACCCAGGCCCGCTTCGTGAACCTGGACGGCAAAGTCCAGGTGAAAAAAGTGAACACCACGCAGTGGGCCAACGCGGATTACCGCATGTCCCTGGACAAGGGTGACCTGATTCAGACGGGTTCTGATGGTGTGGCGCGCTTGACCTTTGCCGATGGCACCACCTACACGGTCAAAGCGGACACGCTGATCATGGTGGAAGAAAACACGGTGGGCCCGGACCACCCCACGCGCGTGGGCGTGTCCATCACCAGCGGGGCGCTGGATCTCTCCACCGCCGGATGGGAAACCAACGGGTCGCACGCGGAAGTGCGCTTCCCCGCAGACCAGTCTGTGGCCAGCATCCAGCAGAACAGCCGCGCGTCTGTGAGCAGCGACCCTTCGAGCAAGCAGAACCAGATTACGGTTTCCGCCGGCGCCGCGGAACTGCAGCGCGGGCAGGAGCGAGTGGAATTGGGACGTTATGAGCGCGCCACGTTTGCGCCCGGCGGGCCGGTGGCCAAATCCCAGGTGCTGGCGCCGCCGGAGCTGATCTCCCCCGCGAATTTGCAGCCCATCATTGTGGCCGATCCGCAGCACACCTCGGTGCGCTTTGAATGGAAACCGGTGGCTGAGGCGGTGCACTACACCCTGCGGGTGAGCGCCACCTCCATGTTTTCGCGCATCGTCGCGGAGAAGCAGACGAACGCCCCGTCGGCGGAAGTCGCCGGCCTGGAGCCCGGCGACTATTTCTGGGCGGTGGTGGCCACGGACGCGCAGCACCGCATGAGCGAGCCGAGCGACAGTTCCAAGTTCACACTGGCGGAGCAGGGCCGCACCCAGGACATGCTGCTCGAAATCGAGAGCACGCAATTGCACGGCGCGGTGGTGGAGATTCGAGGGCAAACCGAGCCCGGAGCCGCGCTGATGGTCAACGGGCAGCCCGTGGCGCAGATTGATAAGGACGGGCACTTTCAGTATTTCACTCCGCCGCAGCCGCGCGGCGCGCTGACGCTGGTGATCGTGGGACAGAACCGGCGCGGCGGAACGGCCACCAAGCGCGTGCCCATCGTGGTGCCGTAGAGGCATCGGGTGGGAGCGGGGCGGCGCGCGATTTGGCCGGAGAAACGGAATTGAGTTCAGGCGTCTCTGCCGATCCGGAAGCTCCGGAATCCGGGTGGCGCCAACCAGCCGCAAGCGAGGGGGCATGAGTAAGAACGGATACGGAATGCGGTCGGTGTTCAGCATGTTTTCCTCGGATCTGGCCATCGATCTGGGGACGGCGAACACGCTGGTCTACGCGCGGGGGAAGGGCATTGTGGTGAACGAGCCCTCCATCGTGGCCATCAACAAGAACACGGGAGAAGTGGTGGCGGTGGGCCGCGAAGCCAAGGAAATGCTGGGGCGCACGCCCGGCAACGTGGTGGCCATCAAGCCGATGAAGGATGGGGTGATCGCCGACTTCAAGGTCACCGAGAAGATGCTCACCTATTTCATCCAGAAGGCGCACAACCGGCGCCTGCTGGTGCACCCGCGCATTGTCATCGGCGTACCCAGCGAAATCACCCCGGTGGAAAAACGGGCGGTGCAGGACTCCGCCTACCGCGCGCGCGCCAGCGAAGTCTATCTGGTGGAGCAGGCCATGGCCGCGGCCATCGGGGCCGGGCTGCCCATCGAAGAGCCCAGCGGCAACATGGTGGTGGACATCGGCGGCGGCACCACGGACATCGCGGTCATTTCCATGAGCGGCATCGTTTATTCCCGTTCGGTCCGGGTGGCCGGCAACGAGATGGACGAATCGGTGATGCACTTTCTGAAGCGCAAGTACAACCTGCTGGTGGGAGAGCGCACCGCGGAACAGATCAAGATGGAAATCGGCTCCGCCTACCCGCTGGAAAAACCGCTGACCATGGAAGTGAAGGGCCGCAACCTGATTGAAGGCGTCCCGCGCACCGTGACCGTGGACGACAGCGAAATGCGCGAGGCGCTCTCCGATTGCGTGGCGACCATTTTGAACGCCGTGCGCGTGGCGCTGGAGCGCACCCCGCCGGAGCTCTCCGCGGACATCAGCGACCGCGGCATCGTGCTGACCGGCGGCGGGGCGCTGTTGAAAAATCTGGACAAGCGCATCCGGGAAGAAACCGGGCTGCCCGTGGCCGTGGCGGACGATCCGCTCGCCTCCGTGGTGCTGGGCACCGGGAAAATGCTCAGCGACTTCCACCTGCTGCGTCAGGTGTGCATCGATTAGGGGCCCGGCGCTACGAAGGCCCCATGTTTGAAATCGCCACTCGCCGCCGCCCCTACGTCCTGCTGGCCTTCGCCCTGCTGTTTCAGATCCTGCTGCTGGCTGTGCAGATCAAGCGTCCGGATGGCGCGCGCCTGATCCGGGTGTGGGCCGTGGAGCTGCTTACGCCGCCCGAGCGCGCCGGCGCCTGGATTCTGGACCGCCTGGGTGGCGCGTGGTCCGGCTACATCGGTCTGGTGCGCGCGAACCGGGAGAATCAGCGCCTCCGCGCTGACCTGGGCCAGATGAGCCTGCGCAACAGCGAACTGGAAGGCCGTGCCGCCGAAGCGCGGCGCCTGGCCGCGCTGCTCGAATTTCGCGACGCGCACGCCGACGCGCCGTTGCTTGCGGCGCGTGTGATCGGGGCGGACGCCGGAGCGGGCCGCGCCGTCTATCTGGATCGCGGGCAGCACGATGGAATTCAGGCCAACATGGCCGTGATCACCCCGCAGGGCGTGGTGGGCAAGGTGCTGGAAGTGTATTCCACCACCGCGCAGGTCTTACTGCTCACGGACAAGTCCAGCGGAGCGGGTGCATTGCTGGCCGGCTCCCGCAGCCAGGGCGCGGCGAAGGGCACGGGAGAGCCCCTGCTGCTGCTGGATTACGTGAGCAACGATCAGGAAGTGGCGCCCGGCGAACGCGTGCTCACTTCCGGGATGGATCGCATCTTTCCGAAAGACCTGCCGCTCGGCACGGTTGTCGAGGTTCGCCCCGCGAATCCCTTCAAGCAAATTCGTGTGCGCCCGGCGGCCCGGCTCGACCAACTGGAAGAGGTCTTCGTGGTGCTCTCGAAGAAGCAATGGGATTGGGAGGCCGCTCAGGCGGCGGGCGGCAAGCCGGAGCCGGCTCCGGACGGAGATCGCTCCCGCACAGGGGCCCTCTCCCAGCAAGCAAAAACCGGGCAAAGCAAGTCCGCGCCGCCTGCCGCCGAGCGCCCCAAGGACCAACCGTGAATCCCGCCGAGATAGCCGAAAACGCATCCGCCCCGCCGCTATTGATTCGCGGCGTAGTGGAGCCGCGCCTGGAAGTGCACAAGTTCCGCCCGGGCGCGGTGGTGGGCGCATGTTTCTTTGCGCTGGTGCTGCAAGCCTTTGTTCCCGCCAAGGTGTGGAAAGGGGAGATCGTGGGCGATCTCCTGGAATTACCATTGTTGGTCACGCTCTACTTTGGCCTCAGCCGGCGCAATCCGGCGCGAGGGCTGCTGCTGGGGATGGTGGTGGGAATGCTTCAGGACGGGCTGTGCGGCGCCAGCGGCGCGAATCCCATCGGGCTATTCGGCATCGCGCTGACCCTGGTGGGCTACCTGGCTTCCACCATCGGCGCGCGGCTGGACGTGGAGCATCCAGCCAGCCGCGTGGTGCTGGCCTTCGCCTTTTTTTATTTTCACCGGCTGGCCTATGTGCTCACCAACCGCTGGCTGCTGGCTCAGAACATCCCGTGGATGAATGGACGGCTGCTGGCCGCATCGCTGGTCACCGCGGTGCTGGCCTGGCCGCTCTTCGCCCTGCTCGACAAGCTCCGCCAGGACGAAGATTAGCTGAGGCCGTACAAAGGCGCAGTCAAACGGTCGAATTCCGTCGCGGGCCCGAAGAGCGCCGGAGTCGCAGAGCGGAATTCACCATAGCCAATGCTGGTCTCGAATATGGTATGATCCACGCTATGGCGACAGCGCGGAAGATTACCGTCGAGGTGCCGCCGGAGCTGCTGGAGAAGGCGCAGCAAGCCAGCGGA
>Ga0335085_10001450_pt1 | contig 50212 bp, 41 predicted proteins | sample Lox_Sample_45_FD_206712 | JGI IMG/M metagenome (GOLD analysis project Ga0335085, IMG submission 206712) | Soil microbial communities from Loxahatchee National Wildlife Refuge, Florida, United States - Lox_Sample_4.5 | ecosystem: Environmental > Terrestrial > Soil > Wetlands | place: USA... | reverse complement strand
CCCGAGCGGCGGACGGAGCGTCGCGGCGAGGACCTGGCGCAGTTCTATCGTGAGCGCGTCACGGCGCTCGCGGACGCGCTGAGCGGGCGATGGAAGCGATGTAAGGCGGCGATGGCGGTAGTGTGGCCGGGGGGGCACTGAATCATGAACGATGAATGATGAACCATGAATGATGAATACTGAACAATGAACCCTGAAAGGCGAACGACGAAGAGTGAAGAATCAATCGTGACTGAGGATTCGAGTTGGGAGCCGAAAGGTGCCAGAGTGAAGGGGTCTGAAAGACAATTCGTCGTTCATTGTTCATCGTTCATCATTCATGGTTCGCCATTCCGGGACCAATCTGCAATGGGACGCAAGGCCGCCAGTGCCGCCGCAAGGTTGCCCCGAAACGCCGCATCTCCCGGCCGCAGCGCCACGGCCTGGCGGAATTCTTCCGCCGCGGCTTCGTACTTCGCCTGCAGCTTGAGCACGACGCCCAGATTGTTGTGGGCGTCGGCATATCCCGAATCGAGCGCGATCGCCTGGCGATACTCGGCCGCCGCGCCCTCGAGGTCGCCTTCGGCTTTCAGCGTCATGGCGAGATTGTAATGGGCCTGGACCGATGCCGGCGCGGCACCGAGCGCGGCGTGGTATTCGGCTTCCGCGCCTTTGAGGTCGCCCCGGTGCGCGAGCGCGATGCCGAGGTTGTTGTGCGCGTCGGCATAGTCCGCCTTGGCGCCGAGCGCCGCGCGATAACGCTCGATGGCGCCGTTCCAGTCGTTCTTCGCCGTCAGGGCGTTGCCGAGATTATTGAGCGCTTCGGCGTATTCGGGCTCGAGGCGCAGCGCCTCCTGGTACTCGGAGATGGCGCCTTCCAAGTCTCCCTGGCCTCGGAGCGCGATGCCCAGGTCGTTATGCGATTCGGGACGTTCCGGCTGGAGGCGAATCGACTCGCGCTGTTCCGCCACCGCGCCGGTGAGGTCGCCCCGCGCCGCCAGCGCGATTCCGAGATCGCTGTGCGCCGCGGCGGGGTCGGTGGTGTTCAGTCGCAGGGCCTGCCGGTACTCGGCGACCGCCGCGTCAAGTTCGCCCTTGAGGTGCAGTCCCATGGCGAGCTTCAGATGAGCGTCTGCATAGCCGGGGCGCAATTCGATCGCCTTGCGATATTCGGCGATCGCCTGCGCGAGATCGCCGCGCGCCTGGAGTCCCATGCCCTGCGCATAGTGGTCTTCGGCATCGTCCGCGTTGAGAAGAGCAGAACCCGGCCAGGCAATAATCAAGACCGGGGCCAGGAAAAGAAGGGTGTACACCGCCAGCCGCTGTCTCATACAAGCCTCCTCCGCCGACTTGAGATCCGGGGCTGTTTCCGGCGGCAGTATCCCTCCGTGGCGGGAAAGTGTCCAGAGAAATCTGCGGCGCGACGAGGGGGGGCGGATTTGTGCCATGATGTGGCCAGCGCCCCCCGCGCGCCGGAAGGTCAAGCTCGAAGGAGCACGCCATGAACATCGTTCTTGTCCACGGAATTCTGGGGTTCCGCGGGAAGTTCGGAGTGGAGTATTTCAACGGCGTCAGGGAACATCTGCAAAGCCCCGGGCGGCAGATCCTGGTGCCGCAACTCGACGCGACCGGGCCGATTCGCGAGCGCGGCGAGCAACTGCGCGGCCTGATCTGGAAAGCCCTCAGCGACGGCACTCTCGATTCCGCCGCCAGGACCCACATCATCGGGCACAGCCAGGGAGGGCTCGATTCGCGCTTCATGCTTTCGCCGAAAAATCCCAACATAACGCCGGCGAACGACCTCTCCGGCAAGGTCGCGTCGCTCACCACCATCGGCTCGCCGCATCGGGGTTCACCGGTTGCCGATCTGCTGGCGGGCCAGGAACTGGGAGGCGAGGCCGGAGCTCTGACCCAGGACGCCGCCGGCCATTTGCTCGCCGCGATCGGCCTCAATCCGAACGCGCTTTTCGATCTGGAGACGATCCGCATGGCACAATTCAACCAGGAGTATCCCGACAACAGCGCGGTTCGATACTTCTCGGTGGCGGGCAAGGGGCGTGGAGGAATGTTCCCGACGAGCATCGCCCTGCTGAAATTCCATAGTCACATCAAAGCGGCGACGGGCGACGAGAACGACGGACTGGTATCCGTATCATCAGCCGAGCATTGGGGAGCAAGCTGGCCGGCGTGGCCGGCCGATCACACCGACGAGATCGGTCACGATCTCAACAGTCTTGAACTCAAGCCGCTCGCCGGGTTCGACTATCTCGGGGCATACGATGCGATCGTAGATCGGGTAAGTGCTTTGTGAGATTAAGATGCAGGGCGGCCACAGGGGACCGCCCCTAACGCTCGAACACGAGCGCTGTGTTAACCTGACCCTCGGAGTTTCTTCGCCATGAAGCGCGATGTCGAAGCTCTGACACAGCAACGATTCGACCTGGTGGTGATCGGCGGAGGCATTAATGGCGCCGCGACGGCGCGGGACGCCGCGCTCGGCGGCTTGAAAGTCGCGCTGCTCGAAGCGCGCGATTTTTCCAGCGGCACGTCGAGCCGCTCCAGCAAGCTGATCCACGGCGGCCTGCGTTACCTGGAACAATACGATTTCAAGCTCGTACACGAAGCGCGCCAGGAGCGCCGCCGGCTGCAGCATCTGGCGCCCCACCTGTCGCGGCCGGTTCCTTTCCTGCTGCCCATCTACGAAGGCGGCCCCTTTTCTCCGGCGAAGATCCGGCTCGGACTCAACATCTACGACCTCTTCGGAAATCTCGGCCCTGAAGATCGCCACCGGATGCTCACCGCAGCGGAGGCTCTGGCCATGATGCCCACCCTGCGCCCCGACGGGCTGCGGGCGGGCGCAATCTATCACGACTCCGGCACCGACGACGCGCGGTTGACGATCGAGACCGTCGTCGACGCCGCCGATCACGGCGCGGTGGTGGCGAACTACGCCGAAGTGCGGGCGATCGCGTCCGGCGATAGCCGCGTGACCGCAGTCGAGGTCGAGGATGCCTTGAGCGGCCGGCGCTTTGAAGTAACCAGCCGGTTTTTTGTGAACGCAGCCGGCCCCTGGGTGGATCGCGTGCGCGCCCTGGTTAGCGGCTTCGACGGATCGCAGACGGTGCGTCTGACCAAGGGCACGCATTTTGTGGTGCCGCCGGTCACGGGCAAGCTCGCCCTGCTGGCCCCGGTTCCCGGCGAAGATCGCATCTTCGTGATGTGGCCCTGGCACGGCGGCGCGATGCTCGGGACCACGGACACCGACTTCGAGGGCGATCCCGCCGGCGTCGAGCCCGATCAGAACGATATCGACTACCTGCTGCGCGCCGCCAACAGCGTTTTCGCAGAGCCGTTGACCACCGCGGACGTGCGCTGCCCCTGGGCCGGGCTGCGCGCCCTGGTGCTGGAAGGACCGGACAAGGATCCGTCGGCGGTGACGCGCGAATATCGCCTCCACCAGGATCCGTGGGCGCTGAACATGATCTCCATTTGCGGCGGGAAACTGACCACGGCGCGCGCCCTCGGCGAGAAACTCGCGCATCGGGTTGCCAGGCTCCTCGGAACGATGCTCGACGGTTCCACTCGTCAAGCTCCCTTTCCCGGAGGGCATACCGGGCCTTTTGAACCTTTCGTCAGGCGATCCGTCGAAGAGGCGCAGCGCGAATTCCATCTTGCATCCGGAGTCGCCGAACGCATCGTGCGGACGTACGGCAGCCGCTGGCGGGCGGTGCTCGATCCGATCCTCGTCCGGGCGGAGTTGAGCGAGCCGATTGCAAAGGGCGGTGCGGCCGGCATGTCGGCAGCGGCGGCGTCGGCACCGCGGTCGTTCGGCGCTGAGGACAGCGCCGCTACAACCCCAGAAGGTCCGTTGCTCGCCGCCGAAGCCGCCTTTGCGGCCGATCAGGAGATGGCCGTAAGACCGGACGACTTTCTGTTGCGGCGGTCGGGCTTGAACTGGACGGGCATGCTGCTGGGCGGCGCCTCCGAGGCGGTCGCCCGCATTCTCGAGGCGAGCGGCGCGCGGTCCGGCGATCCTCGCGCCGATGCCGGCCGGGCGCGGACGCCTCTATGATCCCGATCATCCAAAACGTAAAACGGATTCCGCGCCGCGCAGCCCATCAAGCTCGCTCCCGGACACTAATCCTGGGGCACCGCGGGGCTTCGCGGGAAGCGCCGGAGAACACCCTGGCGGCGTTCGATCTCGCGCTGCAGCAAGGTGCAGACGGCATCGAGTTTGACGTGCGATTCTCGGCGGACGGCGTTCCCATGGTCATCCACGATGCGCGCCTGGAGCGGACCACGTCCGGCAGAGGCCGCGTGGACGCGCTCAGCGCGCGGGAGCTCCGCCGCCTCGACGCCGGGGCGTGGTTCAATGAGCGGTACCCGGCGCGGGCCAAGGCCAGCTTTCGCGGTCTCAAGATTCCGCTGCTCGCCGAAGCGCTCGCCTGGGTGAGGGAGACAAGATGCCTGGCCTACCTGGAGATCAAGCGCGAGCGCGAGTTGAACGGCGGTTTCGAGGAGAAGGTGCTGGCGGCCATTCGTGAGGCGCGCGTGCCGGACCGGGTAGTCGTCATCTCGTTTCAGCCGGCCATGCTCGAGCGTCTGCGGGAGCTCGATGACGGCATCGCCCTGGGCCTCGATTGCACGCGTCCGCTGCTCGCCGTCCGCCGGGCGCAAGCGGCCGGGGCCGGCGTCGTGCTTCCTCTCGGCGCTCTGGTCACGCGCAGATTCGTGGAGCGGGCGCACGCCGGAGGGTTGCAGGTCGCGGCCTGGGGTGTGGAAACTCCGCGCGCCTCGCGCCGTCTGCTCGAAATCGGCGTCGATGCGCTGATCACCAATCGTCCTGGAGCGCTCAGGAAGCTTGCAGAGTCTGTGCGGGTGGCGCCGGACCGCGCGCGCGTCGTAAAATGATCATGAAGACCATTCACAATCCGCCGCAGGAAATCGGGCCCGCCTCGCATGAAATCAGGAAAACAACGCATCGCGAAAAAGTACCGGATCTCAGGCCGCGTGCAGGGTGTCGGATTCCGTTATTTCGCGGAGCGCGCTGCCGTGCGGCTCGGCCTCGGCGGATACGTCCGGAACTGCTCCGACGGCACGGTGGAGGTTTACGCTATGGGGGATGCCTCGGCGCTCGAGGTTTTCAGAATGCAACTGGCGGAGGGGCCGCGCAGCGCGCGAGTGATCTCAGTGGACGAGTCCGACGAGGCGGTGAACGAGCGCTACGGGCTGTTTACCATCGAAGGCGGCTGGTGAGTGTTTTAGCGGCGCTCTGTGAGCGCCGGCATTTTTTGCAGCGAAGTTGATCCCGAAGGATTTCGGCGCTCATAGAGCGCCGCTACAGGGGAGGTCCACGTTGGATGACCTTAAAAAGCTGATTCGCGAAGTCCCGGATTATCCCAAGCCCGGCATTTTGTTCTATGACATCACGACGCTGCTCAAGGACCCCGTCGGCCTGCACCGTGCTGTCGATGCGCTGGCCGATCATTACGTAGGCCGCAAGGTCGATCGAGTGGTGGGAGTCGAAGCGCGCGGCTTCATCTTTGCGCCCATGGTCGCTTACCGGCTGAACGCCGGTTTCATCCCCGTGCGCAAACCCCGGAAGCTCCCGGCGGAGGTCGCCACGGCCAGCTACAGCCTGGAGTACGGGAAGGACGCGCTCGAAATCCATCGCGACGCCGTCAGCACGGGCCAGGAAATTCTGATCGTCGACGATCTGCTCGCCACGGGCGGCACGGCGGCTGCGGTGTCACAGTTGGTGGAATCGCTGGGCGGGCACGTCGCCGGTCTCGGATTCCTGATCGAATTGGGATTTCTGAAAGGCCGCGAAAAGCTCGCGCGCTACGATCTGCACTCGGTGTTGACTTATTGAAGCGCGAGGCCCAATGCATCGGCACGACAATCCATCCTTAGGGTTGAGTAGCGCCGGGAGTGGCGCCCGGCTCCGGCGCGGGCAGCGTTTTCAGAATCTCATCGAGGAAGAACGTTTCCGGCAGCGAGCCTTCGATCGAGCCAGCGCCGTTGATCACCGTCTTGGGCACGGCGTAGACGCGGTATCGGCTGGAGAGGTCGGGGAACTCGGTGGCTTCGATGCAATCGGCCTGGACGAGCGCGTTCTCCAGCGCGAACGACTGAGCCAGGCGCACGGCCCGCGGACAATGCGGTCAGGTGGGGGTGACGAAGACTTGCAGATGCAGCGGCTGGGTGACGGCAGCGAGTTTCTCGCGGCTTTCCGGGCTCAACCCGGAGTCGCCCTGCGAAACCATGAGGATGGCGTCCAGCAGGCTCGCGAATTCGTATCCGGCGGGAATCCCGTAAAAGCGGATGCCCTTGGACTTGCCGTTGCACACCACCGTCGCGGGCACCATGTCGACGCCATATCCGGCGGCCTGCTCCTTCTCGAGCAGGAAATTGTGGACCTCGAGCGAGAGCTGATCGGAGAGTCCGGACAAATCCTCCAGAAGTTGTCTGGCCTCGCGGCCGTATTCGAGATTCAGCTCCTGGGTGAAGTGGACCAGGCGGACGGGCGAAGTCATGGACTTCAGGCGCTCACGGACTTCCTTGGCGTCTTGTTCGCGAAGCATCGACATATAGGGTGTTGGATGCGTTTACGAGGGTTTGTGACTCACGTGCCACTTCCAGGCCGTCTCGACAATGGCGCCGATCTCGCGATACTCCGCGGTCCAGCCGAGCAGGCTCTCGGCCTTTTTCACCGCGGCGACCAGCACCGGCGGATCGCCCGCCCGGCGCGGGCCCTCGCGCACCGCCATGCGGCCGTCGCACATCTGTTCCACCGCGGCAATCACCTCGCGCACCGAGTTCCCCTGCCCGGTTCCGAGATTGACGGCGGTGCTTTCGCCGCCCGACGTGAGATGCTCCAGAGCGCGCACGTGGGCGCGTCCGAGATCCGTGACGTGGATGTAGTCGCGAACCGCGGTGCCGTCAGGGGTCGGATAATCGGTGCCGAAAATCTCGACGTAAGGCCGCTGGCCGAGCGCGGCTTGAATGGCGCTCGGGATCATATGGCTTTCAGGCGTGTGATCCTCACCGATCTCGCCTTCGGGGTCGGCGCCGCAGGCGTTGAAGTAGCGGAGGGCCATCCATCGCAGGCCGTAGGCCGCGGCGTAATTGGCCAGCATTCGCTCGGTGGTCAGCTTGGTTTCCCCGTAGGGATTGACCGGCAATTTGAGGTGATCTTCGGGGATCGGCGACTCCGTGGGCACGCCGTAAGTGGCAGCCGACGAGGAGAAAACGATCGTCTTCACGCCCGCGTCGAGCATGGCGTCGACAAGCTTCAGAGAGTTCACCACGTTGTGCCAATAGTATTTCCGCGGCTGCTCCACCGACTCGCCGACTTTGGCGTCGGCGGCGAAGTGAATCACCGCTTCCACGGAGAAGTCGCGGATGGTGCGCGACACAAATTCCTGATCGGCGAGGTCGCCCTGCGCAAACGGCCCCCACTTCACGGCCCAGCGATGGCCGGCGCTCAGGTCGTCGAGCGCAATCGGGTCATGGCCGGACCGGGCAAGCTCTTTCGCCGTGTGGCTGCCGATGTATCCGGCGCCGCCGGTGACGAGTACACGCATTTCTTTGCTCCGGGTTCGTCAGTTGTCAGTCGTCAGTTGTGTCCGTTGTCCGTTGTCGGATGACGAACAACTGACGGCTGACCTTGGCAACTGCCAACTGCGAATTGAGAACTTACAGTTTGAGTCCCTTCAGGTACTTTCGAAAGGGCTTTCCCAGGTCGTCGCGTTTCAGTGCCAGCTCGACCGTTGCCTGTAGAAAGCCGAGCTTGTCGCCGGCGTCGTAGCGTTTGCCCTCAAAGATGTAGCCGTAAATCGACTCGCGGGTCAGCAGCCGCCTGAGAGCGTCGGTGAGCTGAATCTCGCCGCCGGTGCCGCGTCCGGTAGCCGCGAGTTCGCGGAAGATTCCGGGCGTGAGAATGTAACGGCCGATGATCGCCAGGTTCGAGGGCGCGTTTTCAGGCGCGGGCTTCTCGACCATGTCCTCGACTTTGAAAAGACGGCCGGGCCACTGCTTGTCAGCCACCGGCGCCGCCTTGATGATTCCGTAGCTCGAAATCGCGCTGCGCTCCACTTTTTGAATCGCTACCACGCTGCTGTTGTAGCGCTCGTAGACCTCGATCATCTGTTTCACGCAGGGTTCCTGGCTGTCGACGATGTCATCCGACAGCAGCACGGCAAACGGCTCCTCGCCGACCAGGTCGCGCGCAGTCAGGATCGCATGTCCAAGACCCAGAGCTTCCTTTTGCCGGACATAGCTCATGTGAAGCATTCCGGCAATGGAGCGCATCTGCTTTCGCAAGCCCTCTTTGCCACGCCCGGCAAGCTGGTGTTCCAGTTCGAACGAGACGTCGAAATGATCTTCAATGGCGTTCTTGCCGCGCCCGGTCACGAAGATGATCATCGGCAACCCGGAGGCGGCCACTTCCTCCGCGGCGTACTGAACCAGCGGCTTGTCCACAACGGGCAGCATTTCCTTGGGTTGAGCCTTGGTGGCCGGCAAAAATCGCGTGCCGAGACCGGCCACAGGCAGAACTGCTTTGCGAATCGTCATGAGTTGGTTCCGTCTGTGCTTTGCGTCGATTTGCTCTCGGCGGGCGAGAGGAATGCCCAGTTTAGCTTGCCGCCCGAGGGTCTGCAACGGAAGAATGGCTGCGATTGCAGTGAATCGCAACAGCAGCGCGAGACTATTTTTGACGCCCCGGTAAACTATTCGCCGTGGAGTGCGTATTTACTGCTGATGATGTCGCGCGCTGCGGCGGGGGAAGGCGGCGCGTTGGGGGCTGATTCATGAGCACATTCCTGCAAGACCTGCGATACGCAGTTCGTATGCTGGCGAAGAACCCGGGCGCCACAGCGGTGGTGGTGCTCTCGCTCGCCCTGGGCATCGGCGCCAATAGCACCATTTTCAGCCTGGTCAATGCCCTGCTCTTCCGGCCGCCTGCCGTTTCCGATCCGGGCCGCCTGGCCGACATCTGGCTGCGCAACAGGAAGGCGAACAGCTTGATCGGAAGCTACTACCCTTTCAGTTTCCCGGATTACACCTACTATCGCGATCACAACGCCGTGTTCTCCGGCGTGGCTGCGCTTGCCGGCGATGGCACGACGGTGATCTGGAATCGCAACGGTCAGGGTGAAGCGGTTCAGGGCACACTGGTGTCCGCCAATTTCTTCCCCGTCGTTGGCGTTCAGTTGGAAGCTGGGCGCGGATTTCTTCCTGAGGATGACGACGCCGGAGGCGCGCACGCCGTGGCCCTTGTCTCGCACTCGTTTGCCGAGCGGCTCGGCGGCGACAGCCAGGCGGTCACCACCACGCTCATGCTGAATGGCCGCGCCTGCTCGATCGTCGGAGTAGTTCCGGACTCCTTCCATGGCGTAATGATCGGCGCTGCACCGGACCTCTGGCTGCCGATGGGCATGCAGAAGACCATCACTCCCAGCCTCGACCTCACCAGCCGCAACGAGACCTTTCTTGAGGTCTATGGCCGTCTCAAGCCTGGAGTCACCTGGCAGCAGGCACAGGCCGACCTCCTGGTTCTCTCGCGGCAACTCGCCGAGTCGTATCCCGACACGGAGAAGAACCTTGAAGCGCGCGCTTACCGCGCCGCCCTCATCCCCGGACCTTTTCGCGGATTTCTCAGCATCGTTACCGCGGCGCTGATGGCGGTGGTCGGCATGGTTCTGCTGATCGCCTGCGCCAACGCCGCCAACCTGCTGCTCGCCCAGGCGTCGAGCCGGCGGCGCGAGATGGCGGTGCGATCTGCATTGGGCGCGGGACGCTGGCGCTTGTTGCGGCAATCGCTCACGGAGAGCGTCCTGCTCGGATGCCTCGGCGGCGCCGCAGGACTGCTGATCGCGGCCGTGGCTGTGCCCCTGCTGCTTCGCTTGAAGCCGCCGGGAATTCCGATCGCCTTCGAGGCGCCACTCGATTGGCGCGTACTTGGATTCACCCTGAGCGTCGGCGTAGTCGCCGGCGTACTCTTCGGTCTGGCGCCCGCGCTGCGCGCTTCGCGGCTCGACGTGGTCTCGCGACTGAAAGACGGGACGGCGGGCGCGGGCCACGGACACTCGCGGCTCCGGAGCGTTCTGGTAACGGCGCAGGTGGCCGTCTGCCTGGTGCTGCTGATCGGCGCCGGTCTGTGCTTGCGCAGTCTCGCCAACGCGCAATCGATTGATCCCGGCTTTGACACCCGCGACGCGCTGGTGGCCTCGCTCGACGTGGAAGTTTTGGGCTACAACGAAACGCGCGGACGTGCGCTCTATCAGCATTTGATCGAGCGCGTGTCGGCGCTGCCGGGCGTGAGCTCGGCCAGCATGGCGGATATGATGCCGCTCGACACGAACGAGCGTACCGAAGGAATCACTGTCGAGGGCTCCAAGGCAGCGGCGCCGGGTCCTGGCGAATCGGGGCCCGCCGTCGACAGCATCTACGTTGCCCCGGGGTACTTCCGCACGATGCGCATCCCGCTGCTCCGCGGGCGCGACTTCGACGCCGGCGACGACAAGGGTGCGCCCGACGTAGTGATTGTCAACGACGTGATGGCGCGGCGCTTCTGGCCTGGAAAAGATCCCATCGGCGGACGAATCACACGCGGCCAGGGTAAGGATCGCGAGACGGCGCAGGTGATCGGTGTGGTCAAATCCGGCAAGTACCGGACGCTCGGCGAGGATCCACGCCCCTTCATGTACCGTCCGTTCGGCCAAAATTACGTTCCGCAGCTGCACCTGATCGTCCGAACCACGGGCGACGGCGCGACGGTCCTCAGCGGCATGCGTCGCCTGGTGCAGGAATTGGATCCGCACATGGCGCTCTACGACGTCGAGACGCTGCAGCAACTCATGCTGCTGCCGCTGTTTCCCGCGCACGCCGCGGGACTGCTGCTCGGGGTCTTCGGCTCATTGGCGCTGCTGCTGGCCATCGGCGGCTTGTATGGCGTGATGTCTTATCTGGTGGCGCAGCGCACGCGCGAAGTCGGCATTCGCATGGCATTGGGCGCGCATTCGGGCGACATCGTGAGACTTGTGGTTGCGAACGGCATGCGTCTGGCGCTGATCGGCATCGCGCTTGGGCTCGCGGGCGCTCTCGCCGTCACACGGCTGCTCTCAAGCCTGCTCTATGGAATCCGCCCCACGGACGTCGTGACCTTCGCGCTCGTCTCGCTGGCGCTGACGGGGGTCGCATGTCTGGCGAGCTACATCCCCGCTCGACGCGCTACCGTCCTCGATCCGATGGCGGCATTACGGCATGAATAATTCCTCCGGCCGAGCTCGAACGTTGCGATTGTTTAATACAGCACGCGTCCGTGCATCGGCCGGAGCATTATGACGTGGTGCGGGGGCAATCTACTTGCGTTTCTTGTCGCGGCGCCTGATGAACATGGTTACGCCGCAGATGCCGGACCCCAAAAGCAGCAGGGCACTGGGCTCGGGCGTAGGCGGAGGATCTCCGGACCCGCCGGGACTAAGAGACAAGTCGCCGGCCGCCAGCATGCGACTAGTTCCAGGAACACAGGGATTCGCGGTATTGGTACTCGGATCACACTCCAGAATCGCGTTGAGCGTTCCGATGAAGTTGTTGGTCTGATATCCCAGGTCGGATGCCAGCAGCGGATTGATCGTGCCGCTGACGTTGACTCCTTGGAAATCCACCTTGCCGTCGGTCCAGGAGGCTTTCTCCTTTCCAAGAAATTGGCCGGTGAACAGCGTCACAGGCGAGCAGCCACTGCCCTGGCCCGGAAGGCAGCCCGTGATCGTAATGGTGTTGGCGCCGCTCGCTCCAAAGATGTAAGGGCTGCCGACGGTGCCCGATCCACCCGCGCCTGAGCCGGAAGTAAAGGAGAACGTAGCGTCCATCAGGGGAGAAGGTCCCGTGGCCGAGCCTAGACCAACCTTGTCGGTGCTCGCGGTGATCTGGCTTTGACCACCATCCCAGGTCGCTTGTGAAGTGGAGGATGTGCCCGTAAAGGCAAAAGTGAGGGAACCCGCGAAAGCGGCCCCGGTTATGAAGAGAGAAGTAGCTGCTGCATTAAGGACAGATAAGGTGATCTTTCTGCCGTTCATTCCTTCTTTCCTTTCGGTCGCAGGATCACAGGCACCCGCCACGGGGATCGGCGCGCCACCGCTGCCGATGCACGTGTGCTGCCCCCTTGATCGAGAGACTTCTCCGAATGTAAAGAAACCTACCGATGAAGGCTATCGGGTCAGTCACTTAGGGTCGAGAGGGATTTCCCTTAGCATCAACTCTCTGGAAATACGAGGTTTATGCGATTAGAAACAGCGCGGGCCATCGGTCCGGACTGAGGCGAGGGGTTGGAGAAACAGAAACGGGCTTCCGTTTTCAGATCTTGTCCGCAGTTTGCCTGGATTTCGCCCTCTCGAGTTCCAGCTCAAGCTCTTTCATCTTCTGCTGGTGCTCCATCTCGCGCTGGCGAAGCTCCTGATGAATACGCAACTCCCGCTCCCGGTACTTGAGCCAGCTGGGAATCGCTACAACGAAGATGATCATGATCCACACGCCGTTGTGGGTGATGATCGAAACCAGGTCATCCATGCACGCCCTCTTCGAATTTCGTCGTCCCCTGTACGCTAGCATGCGCGCTGGTGCTGATCAAGACCGGGCCCGCTTGGACCGCTTGGACAGTGGGTCAGTCCGACGTGGGGGCGGCCCCTGTGTCCGCCCGGTTGACAGCATCACGAGCATTCAGGGCGGCCGTGGGGCGCCGCCCCTACGTCAAATCGACCCACTACGCCCATGTAGAGTGGTTTTCGAGTTTCGAATTTCGGGTTCCGAAGCGAGAGCGTGAGTATCACGAGTATAATGTCGGCATGACAAAATGCACCCGCCGCGATTTCATCCGCACCGGCGTAGCCTCCGTTGTTGCGCCGGTCGCCGTCTCCACGATCACACCCGCGGCATTCGGGCCAGAATCCCAAGGGGCGCAGTCGCAAAGCGCGAGCAGCGTTGCATCGCCGGCGCAAGCCGCACAAGATTCACCCCGCGAGCGGCTGTTGCTCGATTTCGGCTGGCTATTCAAACTAGGTGACGCCTGCGACCCGGGAAAGGATTTCGGATTTGGTGTCGGCGACGACGGCGTGTTCTCCAAGTCAGGCCGGCTGGTCACACCGGGCAGGATTCAGGAGTTCGAGTTCGATCAAAAGCCCGACGCCTCCGGAGTACCGCCCGTCCTGGTGACGCCCGGCCATACCGGTCCGCCGCCCGCGATGGTGACGGCCGTCGAAAACGAATTTGGTGGCCCTCCCAAGGTGGTATTCGACGCGACCGGCTGGAGCCAGATCGATTTGCCGCACGACTGGGCCGTGGATTTGCCGTTCGTGAACCAGCGGCACCTCGCCTCGCGCGGCTACAAGCCGCTGGGCCGCGAGTTCCCGGCTACCAGCATCGGCTGGTACCGGCGCGAGTTCGACATTCCCTGGTCCGATCGGGGACGCCGGATTTCGGTGGAGTTCGACGGCGTCTATCGCGATTCCACCGTGCTCTTCAACGGCTTCTACCTGGGCCGCAATTTTAGCGGGTACGCCCCGTTTCAATTCGATCTCACGGATTTCGTCCGCTATGGAGCGCAGAACGTTCTGGTACTGCGCGTGGATGCCACTCTCGGCGATGGCTGGTTCTACGAAGGCGCGGGGATCTACCGGCACGTGTGGCTGGTGAAGACGGATCCGCTACACGTCCCGCAATGGGGCACGTACGTACGATCGCAACCGGAAGCGCGGGGCGCGACGGCCAGAGTCTCAATCACCACCGAGGTGCGCAACGACGGCGATGCTGAGAGAGCCTGCCGCGTGATTTCGGAGATCGTCGACGCCGGCGGCCATGTGGCCGGGACGGCAACGTCGGTGACTGAATCGATCAAGCCCGGATCAACCCGGCCATTCGAGCAACAGGCGGCGGTCGCGAACCCCACGCTTTGGTCCCTGGAAGATCCACATCTTTATCACCTGAAAACCACCGTCGAGTCCGAGGGTGTGAGAGTCGATCACTACGAGACCACGTTCGGGATCCGCACCATTCGCTTTGACGCGGACAAAGGTTTTCTGCTGAACGGCAAGCCCGTGAAAGTCCAGGGTACGTGTAACCATCAGGACCACGCCGGCGTGGGCACCGCGCTGCCCGACCGAATCCAGTCCTACCGCATCGAGCGGCTGAAGGCGATGGGCTCAAACGCGTATCGAACCTCGCACAATCCGCCCACCCCCGAACTGCTCGACGCGTGCGACCGCCTGGGCATGGTCGTGATGGATGAGACCCGCATGATGTCGTCATCGCCCGAGGGTTTGAGCCAGCTGGAACGCCTGATCCGTCGGGACCGCAATCATCCCTCGGTGGTGATCTGGTCGCTCGCCAATGAAGAGCCGGAACAGGGGACCAGCAATGGAGCGCTGATCATGGCAAGCATGAAGCGGCTGGCGCGACAACTCGATCCGTCGCGTCCCGTGACCGCCGCACAGGACGGCGCCTGGGGCCACGGAATCTCCGCCGTCGTCGACGTGCAGGGATTCAATTATCACGATCGCTCGATCGACGACTTTCACGCGAAGTTTCCCTCGAAGCCCACGATCGGAACCGAAACCGCCAGCACCGTCTCGACGCGCGGCATCTACCAGAACGATTACCAGCGCGGCTACGTCAGCGCCTACGACGTGAATTACCCGCTGTGGGCGGCGACGGCCGAGACCTGGTGGTCGATTTACGGGCAGCGCCCGTGGGTGGCGGGCGGCTTCGCCTGGACCGGCTTCGACTATCGCGGCGAGCCCACGCCGTACGAATGGCCGTGCATCAACTCGCATTTCGGCATCATGGATACCTGCGGCTTCCCCAAAGACAATTTCTTCTACTACCAGGCATGGTGGACTGCCGAGCCTGTATTGCACCTGTTTCCTCACTGGAACTGGACCGGCCAGGAAGGGAAGGAGATCGAAGTCTGGACGCACACGAATCTGGATCGCGTGGAGCTGTTCCTGAACGGAAAGAGTCTCGGCGCACACGATGTGCCGCGGTTGTCGCACGCAGCCTGGAAAGTGCCCTACACGCCAGGAACGATCGAGGCGCGCGGATTCAAGGCCGGACGGCACGTGCTGACCGCCAGCCGCGTCACAACAGGCGCGCCTGCGCGCATCGTCCTGCGGCCCGACCGCGCGAGTATCGCCGCCGACGGCGAAGACGTCTCACTGATCACCGTCGAAGTGCATGACGACCAGGACCGAGTGGTGCCCACCGCCGGCAATGAGATCAGCTTCCGCGTGACGGGAAATGGCCGCCTGATCGGAGTCGGCAACGGCGATCCCAGCTCTCATGAGTCCGACCACGGCACGACGCGCAGCGCCTTCAACGGCCTCGCCATGGCCATCGTGCAGGCGTCGAGGCAGCCCGGCGAACTGGTGGTGGAGGCATCGTCGCCGGGACTCGAGCCGCGATCGGTGAGGATCAATTGTGAGGCTGCGAAGCTGCGGCCGGCGGTTAGCACAGGTTAGCGCGGAGTCGGTTCAGTGTGCTGCTATTCAGTGGCTCTTGGAGATAGTGCGGCGTCGATTCCGAATCCGCTTGGGCGGGCCTGTTTTGCCCCCGCCCACGCGGCGCGAGCGCTTGCGGGCGCGCTCTAACACAGCAGAGAGCGTGGTGGTTTGTCCCGCGGCGAGAGCTTCCTCCAGCCACTTCGCAGTCTCGTCGCGATGGCGGTCCCACCACTCGGCTTCCTCAGCCTCGGACTTGAACTTGGGAATGTATAGCTTTCTAATCATAGGTCTCTGTAGGCAAAGTAAAGCGCCTCGAGCCGAGTGCCGGCATCGTACGCGGTAATGGGTCGAATCGCCCCAACGCGGAGCGCAAAAACGACCACCAGCAGCCGTCCCGAGGCCGTAATCCCAACGGCCTTGGTTCGCTCCTCGCCGCGGCTGGTTTCGATTTCCAGCAGTATCGCGTGCGGATCAAGGATCGCCTGTTCCGCTTCTTCGGGACGGCCGCCATGCCGGGCAATGTGATCGCGATTGGCACGGTCCCACTCAAACCGCGGCCGCTCGTCACCCACACGCCGAGTCTACCAGTTGACGCTCCGCCCAGCAATCGGTGTGCTGACGAGAAAATGTGACAGCCACCTCAATTGGTGCTAACCTGATTCGCCGCTCTGTGCAGAATCGAGCGCAGCGCGGATCGGCACAAGTCGCATGAGCACGCAGCTACCCTCCACGGACCGACTCTCCGGATGAAGTACGGATTCATCATTGACAATCGCAAGTGCATCGGTTGCCACGCTTGCTCGGTGGCGTGCAAGACGGAAAACCATGTCCCCTTGGGCGTGAATCGCACCTGGGTGAAATACGTGGAAAAGGGCCGATTCCCGCGGGTGCGGCGCCATTTCCAGGTGACGCGCTGCAATCATTGCGAAGATCCGCCGTGCGTCGAGATCTGCCCCGTGACCGCGATGTTCCGCCGGCCGGACGGCATCGTGGATTTCGATTCCGGGCGGTGCATCGGGTGCAAAGCCTGCATGCAGGCGTGCCCGTATGACGCCATCTACATCGATCCCGAAAATGACACAGCCGCCAAGTGCAACTACTGCGCGCATCGCGTCGAAGTGGGGCTTGAACCTGCGTGCGTGATTGTCTGTCCGGAACAAGCCATCGTGGCCGGCGATCTCGACCATCCTCAGAGCCGGATCGCCCAATTGCTCCGCGAGCAGACAGTCCGCGTGCGGAGGCCGGAGGCAGGAACGCGTCCCAAGCTGTATTACATTGACGGGGAGCCGAGCGCCCTCGTTCCCACGGCAGCGCGCCATGAGGCGTTCTACTTGTGGTCGGAGCGCAACCAAAAGCTTCACGGCGGCGGCGCGGACTACCCCGCGGACAGTCCCTTTGCCCAGCCGGACGTCCTGGCGGCCTACGATGTGGGCCACGAACGCCCGTGGGGCTGGCGCGTGCCTGCGTACTTGTGGACGAAGTCGATTGGGTCGGCGCCGCTCATGCTACCGGCGCTAGCCGGGGCCCTTGGTTCGCTGGCCGCCAGTCGGGTTCGCGACGAGCTCCTGACGCTGGTGGCGCTCGCCTTCACCACCGTCACCGCTCTCCTGCTGATCACAGACCTGACGCGTCCGGAGCGATTCCTGCGTATTCTGCTCACCCCGCAGCCGCGGTCGTGGCTCGCGCGAGGAGGCTTCGTTCTGGCCGGGTACAGCACGCTTTGCGGAATATTTCTCCTCGCCCGTTACTTCGACTGGCGTGCCGCGGCTTCGGTCTTGTTGTGGCCCATGCTCGCGGCCGGCCTCGGGACGGCCGTCTACACTGCGTTCCTCTTCGCCCAGTGCAAGGGACGCGACTTGTGGCGGACGAAACTGCTTGCTCCGCACCTGATCGTCCAAGCGGGGCTGGCGGGCGCCGGGGTCCTCGCCTGTCTGCCCTCGGTCTGGGGCGCCACAGGCCGGACGCGCGCGCTTGCAGCCTGGGGTCTGGGCGGTTGCCTCGGTCTGCATGCCCTGATCGTCCTCGAGGAGATCGTCCTCAGGCGCGGAAGCGAGAATGCGTGTTATGCGGCCCGCCTGATCACGAAGGGACGCTATCGCTCACTTTTTTGGGTGGGATCGATGCTGGCAGGCGTCGCTCTCCCGGGTTTGCTGCTCGCATCCGACGCATCAAACTCGATCGTGCTGGCGCTTGCCGGCGTACTGGCTCTTGCCGGCCTGCTGGCGTTCGAGTGGTGCGTCGTCATGGCAGCGCAAGGAGTGCCGAACAGTTAACCGGGCGCCTGCCTTAGCCGTTCACAGCTTTCGTTTTCTGCTGTAAGCTGCGATTATGGGATGAAGGAACGATAGCGCGTCGGGTGCCTCGAGGAATCAGATCCTTGTTCGGCGCGCGACAGGGGGCAAGTTTGGAGAACGTGCTCGGATTAGCCATGACGGGCGGGGGCGCCCGTGGTGCTTATCAAGCCGGAGTCCTGAAGCGCATCGGCGAGATCAAACGGCTCCAGACGGAAGGCAATCCCTTCCCGATCATCGGAGGAGCCTCGGCCGGTGCGGTCAATGGGACCGCCATTGCGGTAGGCAGTGACGATTTTGCCGCCAGCGCCAGGATGCTCGCGCAGATCTGGTCCGAGGTCACGCCGTCCGACGTCTTTCGCTGCGACCTGATGGCGCAAACCCGCAATTCCCTCACCTGGATTATCGACCTCTCCTTCGGCGGCGTTCTCGGCGGCGGCAACGCGCGCTCCCTGCTTGACGCCACTCCTTTGCGGCGCTTCCTCAGCGACCATCTCGATTGCGGCCGCATTCAGGAGAACATCAAGCGCGGTCATCTCTATGCCCTGGCAATCTCGGCCACCAACTACGGCTCGGGCAAGAGCTACCTGTTCATCCAGGGCGCCAAAGGACATCCGATGTGGCAGCGCAGCCGCCGCGTGACGCTGGCCACCAAAATCACGGTCGATCACGTCTGCGCCTCGGCCGCCATTCCCATCGTCTTTCCGCCCGTGCAGCTCAAGACCCCGCTCGGGACCGCCTTTTTCGGCGACGGCTGTATGCGGCTTGCCCAGCCCCTAAGCCCCCTGATCCGCCTGGGAGCAGAGCGCGTGTTTGCAATTGGCGTCCGCTGCGAGAATCGGGCCGATGAGGAGGAGTTAGACAATGGCAAGCCCCCTTCAATGGCGGAAGTTGCGGGTCTTCTCTGCAACGTCATGTTCCTCGATCACCTGGCCACCGACATCGAGCACCTTGAGCGATTGAATGAACTCCTGGACACCGGGCAGCTCCGCAAGTCCAGCAACGGATCCGGGAAGATGCGGCCGTTGCGAACGTTTTACATCGCACCTTCGGTTAATCTGTCCGACGTGGCGGCGGAACATCGCACGGCCATGCCTTATCTCATCAGCTATTTCGTGAACAGCCTGGGACGCGACGCCGATTCCTGCTCCGACCTGATGAGCTACCTGCTCTTCACGCCCGCGTACACCAACGCCCTGATCGATATCGGCTACCACGACGCCGACGAGCGGATCGATGAGATTGAGGATTTTCTCTACGCGACCAATGGCCGTAGCCAGTAGCTTGCTCCGGCAGCATGTCCCCGCCGCCAACTTGATCTGGACAGCCGCGGCATTGCCCGTATAATCCAATGGAGCGGGTGCGAGGCGCAGGGTTTTCGCGATTTCCCCCTGCTCGCCTGCCGCGAAGGAGAATCGCGCCAGCGGCGGGACTCGCACCATCTCTCGGCTTTTTGACCGCTTCACGTCTGCCGGCGCACTTGCAATCTCCTATGGTAACTATGAGATCATCTTCATTTCGGTGGCTCTACGCTGTATGTTATCGCTCGCCCGAAGCGATCGAAAGGAGTTTGCACGGGCAATTTCACCTGGAGGGGGATATGAAACGTAGACTTCTGGCGGTCGCTACCATTCTGCTGGCCTTGGGGATGGCGGCCTGCAATCAGGCGCCGCAAACGTCAGACACTCACGACGCGGATGTTCAGGCGATCAAGGACAACGAAGCGCAGTGGAACAAGGACTGGCAAGCCAAGGACGTCGAGAAGCTGGTGGCGCATTACACGGATGACGCTGTATTGATGGCGCCCGGCATGTCACCGTTGACGGGAAAGGATGCGATCCGCACGGGCCTTCAGGGTATGGTCAACGACAATGCTCTGTCCCTGACCTTCGCGGCCGACCGGGTCGACGTCGCGAAGTCCGGCGATATCGCCTACACTCAGGGCTCGTATACCATGAGCATGACCGATCCCGCCACCAAGAAGCCGGTCAGCGATAAGGGCAGCTACGTCACGGTTTATAAGAAGCAGGCGGACGGCTCCTGGAAAGCAGTCTCGGACATCGCCTCGTCCGCGACTCCGCCAGGACCGGCGCCCGCCGCGACGACGATGTAGATGTGATCCCTGCATTGCGCCCCCGGTGCGTCGGGCCGGGGGCGCTTCTCTGCGCTCCTAGGCTACATATGTTCAAAAAAGACTTGACAAGCGCCCCCCTTGTGGCAGACTTGTGCCGGGGTAGGGCAAGAAGGGAGCCGGAGTATGTCCCCACACCTATTGCCCCGCCGGTTCCTGCACCCCTCGCTACTCGCCACACCAAACTCCTCCTCGAAACCCACTCTCGTGAGCCCCGCGGCAGCGAAGCGTGGGGTACCAACGAAGCTGGATTTTTTTTTGGCACAGCAACATACGCGGATGCCCCCGCACCGTCTCTAGATCATCAACCGGCCGCGAGGGCGCCACGGCGCCAATCGGGGTCCAAACCACCAAAAATGCAGTCGGAGCGAAACTGGAATGTCTTTTGAAATCAGGAAGATGTCCCACCACGCTTTCGCTCTTTGTCCCGCCATTGCGGAGAGAGCGACGCTTGGCGCTGCTTCCTTCCAGTACAAGAATTGGTCTAGGATTGGGGCTCGCTTATGAGCTCAAACGACCCCAAAATGTACCTCTCGCCCTGCCCGCCCGTTGAGCGTTGGGACGACTGGGTGGAGCTCGACCCCGAAGCGTGGCCGCGCCGCGTGGAGCGCCACTACCAGCTCATTCCCACCATCTGCTTCAACTGCGAATCCGCTTGCGGATTGCTGGCTTACGTCAACAAGGAGACCGGCCGGATCGACAAGTTCGAGGGCAATCCGCGGCATCCCGCCAGCCGCGGACGCGTCTGCGCCAAGGGTCCGGCCACCATTCATCAGATTCACGATCCCGACCGCATCCTGTACCCCGTGAAGCGCGTGGGACGGCGCGGCGGCGGCCAATGGGAGCGCGTGAGTTGGGACGAAGTCCTCGAAACCCTGGGAACGCGTATTCGCAAAGCGATCGCGGAGGAACGCCACAACGAGGTGATGTATCACGTGGGACGGCCCGGCCACGACTTCATCATGGATCGCCTGCTGCAGGCCTGGGGCATCGATGGGCACAATTCTCACACCAACGTTTGCTCGGCGGCGGCGCGACTCGGCTACGCGCTCTGGCACCACGCCGACCGCCCCTCGCCCGATCACGCCAACGCCCGATTCATCCTGCTGCTCTCCGCGCACCTCGAGTCCGGCCACTATTTCAATCCGCACGCGCAGCGCATCATCGACGGCAAAATGGCCGGGGCGAAGATGGCCGTGATGGACCCGCGTCTTTCGAACACCGCCAGCATGGCCGACTACTGGCTGCCGACGTATCCCGGGACCGAGGCCGCCGTCCTGCTGGCGATGGCGAAAGTGATCCTCGATGAGAACCTCTTTGACGCCCGATTCGTGAGGACCTGGACCAACTGGGATGAGCTTGAAATCGACGGCTTCAAGGCCGCGGGGCAGGCGTTCCAAGGCGCCATCGAGGCGCTAAAGCGTCACTACGCCCCGTATACGCCGGAATTCGCCGCCGTCGAGAGTGGCATCCCGGCGGACACCATCGTGACCATCGCCCGCGAGATCGCCGCCGCCGGCAGCCGGTTCGCCTCGCATGTCTGGCGCGGCAGCGCGGCCGGGAACCTGGGCGGATGGCAGGTGCCGCGTGCCCTGATGTTGCTGCACGTCCTCACGGGTTCGGTCGGGACCGAGGGCGGCCACAATCTTGGCGCCTGGAACAAATTTATACCGCAACCGTTCAGTGTCCCGCCGCCGCAGAAGCGCTGGAACGAGTTGCTCTACCCGCCGGAGTGGCCGCTGGCCCATCACGAAATGTCGTTCCTGCTGCCACATTTCCTCAAGGAGGGCCGCGGCCGCATCGACACCTACCTCACGCGCGTCGTCAATCCCGTCTGGACATTTCCCGACGGATTCTCCTGGATCGAGGTGCTCAGTGACGAGAGCCTGATCGGGTGCCACGTCGCTCTCACGCCCACCTGGAATGAGACCGCATGGTATGCGGACTACGTGCTGCCCATGGGACAGAGCCCGGAGCGCCACGACCTGATGAGCCAGGAAACGCACGCCGGTCGCTGGATCGGGTTCCGCCAGCCGGTGCTGCGGGTGTTCCAGGAAAAGCAGGGCAAAAAGATCGAGCGCAGCTACCAGTCGAATCCGGGCGAGGTGTGGGAAGAGGACGAGTTCTGGATCAGTCTGTCGTGGGCCATCGACCCGGAGGGTACGCTCGGCATCCGGCAGTGGTTCGAATCGCCTTACCGGCCCGGACGGAAGATCACGGTGGACGAGTACTACGGCTGGATGTTCGAAAATTCGGTGCCCGGCCTGCCCGAAGCGGCGCGCGCCGAGGGGTTGACTCCTCTAGCCTATATGCGCAGGTACGGCGCTTTCGCGGTCCCCGGCGATGTCCACCGGCTGAATGAAGCGCCTGTCGCTGAAGCTGATCTGGCGGGCCTCGAAACCGGCGGGAATGGGGTGCTGACCAAGGACGGCCAGCCCCTCGGCGTCATGGTCGAAGGAAAGGCCGTCACCGGCTACAACACTCCCTCGCGCAAGCTCGAGATCTTCTCCAAGACCCTGGCCGATTGGAAATGGCCCGAGTTTGCGCTGCCCGAGTACTGCCGCAGCCATATTCATCGCGCGGCGCGCGAAGCGTCCGGCGGAAAGACTCCCGACGGATTCGATCCAGCCCGCACGCCCGTTGTTGAATGGCCGCCCGACGCTCACGGGGAAATCTTCACGCTGCTTCCCACTTTCCGACTGCCGGTCCTGATTCATTCGCGGACCGGCAATGCGAAGTCCCTCTACGAAATCGCGCACAAGAATCCGCTCTGGGTGAATCCCGCCGACGCGGCGAAGCTGGGCGGGATTCGCACCGGCGACTTGCTCAAGGTCCACACCGAGATCGGATACTTTGTGCTGCACGCCTGGGTGACCGAGGGCCTCACGCCCGGCGTGGTAGCCTGCTCGCATCATCTGGGCCGCTGGCGCGTGAACCAGGACGAGCGGGTCGATCGGCTTTCGAGCGCCTGGGTGGATCTGAATGAAGTCGGCAAGGGCCAATGGAAGATGCGCCAGATCGGTGAGGTCGCGCCCTACGAAAGCCGCGACGCCGATACCCGGCGCGTCTGGTGGAGCGATGCGGGCGTCCACCAGGACATCGTTTTTCCCGTGCATCCCGACCCGGTCAGCGGCATGCACTGCTGGCATCAGATGGTGCGCGTGGAACGCGCCGCTCCCGGCGATCGCTACGGCGACATCTTCGCGGACACGAACCGCGCGCACGCCGTTTATCTGAAATGGAAGGCGCTGGCGCGTCCGGCGCCCGGCCCGGGCAATCTGCGGCGGCCGCTGTGGCTGGCGCGCGTGGTCAGGCCGGCAGATTCCGCTTATTACTTCGAGAAACCAGCCCGGTGATCCAGATCGCGATTCACCAATGCTTGAGGCATACTCGCATCCCCTGGCACGCCGAACTGGCAACCGGACGCATTGCACGCGTCGTCACGATTGCGCGGGAACGGGTACACCTGTAGGTTGGACGGTTCATTGCTGAACGGGGTGCGCACACATGCCCGGCATGCATGCGCCTTTCTTGGGCATTTTCCAAACCTATGAATGAGGAGACCAGAGTCAATGAGAAAGAGCAGGACTGGAGCGCTGGCGGCCGCAGGTGCAATGGCGGCCGCCTTATTCTTCGTCGGCGCCAGCATCGAAGGCGCCGGACCGCAGCGCCCGCAACCGAGGCCATTCAGCACCGTGCCCGCAGTGTCCAGCCAGAGCTTCGCCCCCGGCGGGCATTCGGGGTCCGTTGTGCTCGGCAAGAACGTGAACGTGACCGATAAGTCCGGCGCGCAGAGCGAGACCAGCGTGGCTTCGGACCCGACCAATCCGAAACACCTTCTGGAGAGCGTCAACGACCTCACCAACACTGCGGCGGTCTACGAGTCGACCGACGGCGGGACTACGTGGGTGAACAGCAATCTGACCACAAACGGCGGCTTCTGCTACGATACGTGGCTCGCCTTCAACGTGCACGGAGACGCCTTCGTTTCCTTCGAGTGCTCCGATCAGCGGATCGCCTACAAGCTGGCCGGAACCAGCACCTGGGTGGCTACGAAGCTGACGAACGCCGGCAGCTTTCCCGACCGCGACATGGTGACGATCGACAACTCGCCCACCAGCCCGTTCTTCGGCAGCGTCTACATCGGGTATGACGACAACGGCGCCAACAATACGCCGTACGCCCTGTATTCGCGCGACGGTATCAGCGGCTGGACGCGAAGCACGGCAATTCCTCACGCCGCTCCGGTCATTGGTGTGAATCTGGCCACGGCTCCGGATGGAACGCTTTACGCGGCGTGGGAGGATTACAACAACAAGAAGATCTATACCTCGAAGTCGATCGACGGCGGAGCGACATTCGGTCCAGCCGTCGTGGTGGACAACTACCGGATCAACACCACCGGCTTCTTCGTCTTTATTCCGCCGCAGAACGTCCGCGGCATCGTGCCGTATCCCATGACAGCGGTGGCTCCCTCCACCGGACAGCATCCCGGGCGCTATTACGTCAGCTACACGGACCAGGATACAGCCGGCACCAACACCAGCGTCTACGTTCGCTACTCTGACGATGGCGGCTCCACGTGGTCTTCGGAAGCCAAGGTCAACGACGATACCACTCACGCCTACCACTTCCATCACCAAATCGCCGTCTCGCCCAGTGGCATCGTCGGCGTCTGCTTCTACGACACGCGGCGCGATGCCGCGAACAAGAAGACCGACCGATTCTTCGCCCTGTCGCCCAACGGCGGAGTAAGCTTCTCACGCAACTTCAGGTACACCAGCGCCCAATCGGACGAAACTGTCTCCGGAGCGGACGGGAATCAATACGGCGATTATCAGGGCGTCTGGTCCGACCTGACAACCGGCAAATTCCTCTTCTCCTGGACAGATTCCCGCACGGCGGGCGCTGTCCGGGAGGATATGTTTGGCGGGAGCTTTGCAGTCCACTAAGAGGACTACAAAATAACGTGACAACGCCTGCTGTAGCGGCGGTCTCTGACCGCCGGTTTCTCCCAGACGGCGGTCATAGATCGCCGCTACACCAGACGGCAATTGAGCACGAAATTTCGGGAACGCTTTCAGCCGGCTCGTCTAACACCGGTCCGAAGATTCGATTTGATAAGTTGCATCGCGCGTTCAAGGCTGCGGCGCTGAGGCCGCAGGCTTTGGCGGAGGGTCCGCCGGCTGCCCGCACATGCTCCTGGCCTGCGCGAATTCGGCGTCGCTGTAGTTTGTGGGGATCACGACGAGCTTGATCTTGTTCTTGACCGCGAGATCGTTGAGCTCTTTGACCTCGCCTTGGCCGGTGAATTTCTCGCGCGGCAGCGTGGCATTGAAGGTCTGGAGCACCTTATATTCGGTGCGCGCGTAGATCACGCCCAGCGCGAGCAGTTTGCCTTTGACCGGCGTATGCTTCTCCAGGATCGCGCAGCCCGTGTTCCCTTGCGTCATCCCGCTCACCTGAGGCTGGTCCGAATCGTGCTTGTCGGGCCGCGCTTGCATCGAGACGCACCACATCACAATGAGAGCTGCGGCGATCATTGCAGGCACAAATCTTCGCTTCATAAAGGCACCTCTCCGGAGCCGGAGGCGTGGCGACCGAAGGTCTCACCGGTCCGGCGATGTCCCACCCCTGTTGTCTTGGATGCCCGCACACGCGGAGAGAAGTCGGAGCACCGCCGGACGATTCCGATGAAAACCGGCGATGCTCACCTGAGCGACGATCTACTCGATCCTCAACGCCCTCGAGGGCGAGATCGAAGCGGCGCGGCTGGCAGGAATGATGGCTGCGAAGAACGCGCAGATCGCCAGCGCGGTAGCGGCGAGGGTGAGCGCGAATGGATCCCAACTGGAGACGCCATACAGTTGTGCCGAGATGAGGCGGCCGGCGCCGACCGCCAGCGGCAATCCGATCCCGAGGCCGATCATCACGCGCTGGAAGGCGCCACGGAGTACGAGTTGAACCACTTTCGTGCGATCGGCTCCCAGCGCCATGCGGATACCGATTTCATTGGTGCGCTGGGCCACCGCGTACGCGGTGACGCCGTAAAGTCCGATGGCGGCCAGCAACAGCGCCACGATGCCGAACAGGCCGGCGAGGCTCGCCACGGCGCGCTCCTGGTCGAAGGTGAGATCGACCTGCTGCTGCAATGTCCTGATGTCGATCATCGTCAGATTGGAATCTACCTCGGCGAGGGTCTTCCTCAGGAGCGGCTCCAGGGTGCCCACCGGAGTGCCGGTCACCAGCATGATCCCGCGTATCAGGTGCGAGCCGTGCTCGACGGCCTGCATCATGGGCTGCTTGTAGTCCACGTACTGGGCGAGGGGGACGTAGAACATGGCTGGCGCCGGCTGGCTGCCGCTCCAGCCGGCGAACTTGGCATCGCGAACGACGCCCACGATGCGGAAGCTGCCGCTGTTCTCCGGCATATCGAGCCCAAAGTGCTTGTCGAGCGGATCTTCGCTGTTCTTGAAGAAGCGCTTCACGAAAGCTTGGTTTACGATCGCCACCGACTCCGACGTCTGGTTGTCACTCCGGCTGAAATATCGCCCGCGCAGCAGGGTCACGCCGAGGTCCTGAAGATAGCCGGCGCTCACGCGGTCCCAGGAGGATCCCGATTCCTCGCCCGGCTTGGGCGCGGGATGGCCGGCCACCAGAATCAGCTCGCCCCAGTTGTCGGTGAGCGGATTGTAGGTCGCGAGCCCGCTCGCGCGCACCCCCGGCAGTTGATCGAGCCGGTCTTCCAATTCGCGGTAGAGCGCGGACAGCTTCTCGTTCGTGTAGGTGGTCGGCGGATTGTGCAGCCCCACGAGCACCCGTCCGGAGACCTGATATCCGAAGTCCTGATGCTCGAGCTTGCTAAGGCTACGGCCAAGCATGGTGGCGACGGCGACCAGCACCACCGAGAGCATGGCCTGCACGATCAGCAGAGCTTTGCGGGCGAAGGAAGAGTGATCTCCCGTGCTGCGGCCCGCACCGTGCAGCGCCTCCGCGGGATCGGTGCGCGTGGCGAACCAGGCTGGCGCGGCGCCGAAGATGATCCCGGTCAGCAGGGCGAGTCCAAAGGCAAAGGCAAGCACGACCGGCGATGGCATGGGACTGACAGGCAGAAAATGGGCGCTGCGGAAGGCCAGCGTCAGGAGCAAGCGCGCCGCTCCGATGGCCACCACGATCCCGGCGATGCCGCCGCCGACCGCGAGCAGTACGCTCTCCGTCAGCGCCTGAGTGATGATCTGCCGGCGCGAGGCGCCGATGGCCAGGCGCACGGCAGTTTGGCCGCGGCGCGAGACCGCCCGCGCCAGCAGCAGGTTGGCCACGTTGGCGCAGGCAATCAGCAGCACCAGGCCGCAGACGGCCATCAGGATCTGCAGGTTGCGCCCGTACTGCTCTTTCATCTCGGCCACGCCGGCGCCCGCCGGTACAACATTGATCACCTGCTTGGGCAGGTCGTGGATGACGTCCGGCATCCAGTTGGCGGGGTAGCCGGAGTCATACTGCATCCACTGCCGCAGCACGCCCGTCAGGCGGGCGGACATCCCGCTGATGGAGGCGCCCGGCTTCAGCCTCCCAATCACGCGCAGCCACGCTGCTACAGGCTGGTGCAACAGGGACATGGCGCCGTCCACCATGGGCTCCTGCTGCAGTGGGAGCCAGATCTCGGGCGGATCGCTGCGCAGCGTCTCGCCGAAAAACCCGGGCGGCATGACGCCGATGACGGTGAAAGGATGGCCCTCGACCATAAACGTCGAGCCGATGACCTTCGGATCGCTGTTGTAATCGGTCTGCCAGACATGATGGCTGAGCACGGCGACGGGCGGCGCGCCCGGCTTATCATCGTCGGGGGTGAAGACGCGCCCGCCGAAAGCGCCCACGCCCAACGTGGAGAAATAGGTCCCGGTCACGTACTCGGAGCGCAGCGACCGCGCGGCCAGCTCGCCTTCGCGTCTTACGGGCTGCTCCCAATTGCCGGCCTGGAAGGCCATGGTCTCTTCGAACTCAGGGGATTGCGCCTTGAGCCGCTCGTACAGCGGGAAAGAATAGAACCCCCAGCGACCTTGCGGTCCGCCCTCGACGCAACAGTCATCGCCTTCGCCGATCCGGTACAGCATCCCCGGATCTTTCACCGGCAGCGACCGCAGCATTACCTCGTGCATCAGGGTGAAGATGGCGGTCGTGCCCCCGATCCCTAACGCCAGCGTCAGCATCGCTGCAACGGTAAAGATCGGAGATCGCCGGAACTGTCGGATGGCATATCGAAGATTGCTGAGGGTTTTTGGCATCGAGGTTCTCCCTGCTTTGCTGTACGGAACCGCCGCCTGGCGGGTTCCGCAAAGATTGACTAGAGACAAGTGACGAGTGGTCGGCCCGTCGGGTTAGTTCTTCTTTCGTGGGTTTGGTTTCCGATTGGTAGTGACACAATTTCGACGCGGGGTCTCGGTGCGCTCTGTGAGTTCTCCGTGGCCTCCTGTAGCAAAAGCTCTCAACACGGAGAGCAAGGAGGAAAGCACAGAGGGCACAGTGATGCTACGTCGACGTCGCCGGCCGGGGCTCGGGCTCCCGTCGGAGGTCGGAGACTTCACTGGTCCAACTGCTTGTGAAAGCGGTTGAGCGGGAACTATACTCAGCATCGATGGAGCCGGATTCATGAGATCGCTTGCCACCCGCCTGTCGCTCGCTGTGATACTCGCCGGCTGTCTTTCGCCGGGTCTGTTGGCCGCTGATGGACCACGGGCCGCACCCACAAATTCGGTGTGGAGCGCGAAAGCCGCGGCGGACTATCTCGACCAGCGCCTCGACTGGTGGACCACCTGGCCGGTCGCCGCCCGCGATCACGACACTTTCTGCGTTTCCTGTCACACCGCGGCGCCTTATGGTCTGGTCCGGCCGTCGCTCGGGGCCGCCCTCGGCGAACATGCGACGTCAGCCACCGAACAGAAGCTCCTCGACAACGTCACGAAGCGCGTCCGGATGTGGGACGAGGTTGCGCCTTTCTATCCCGATGAGACGCGTGGCGTCCCCAAGACGTCGGAATCACGCGGAACCGAGTCAGTTCTCAACGCCCTGATTCTCTCGGCGGCGGATGCACGCAGCGGAAGCTTGAGCCCCGCCACGCATCGTGCTTTCGAGATCATGTGGAAGGAACAATTGCAGGCAGGGGACGCTCGCGGCGCCTGGCCCTGGCTCGAGTTTCACAACAAGCCGTGGGAGGGCGACTCGCAGTATTACGGCGCAACACTGGCGGCGATTGCGCTGGCCAACGCTCCCGACGGCCTTGGGTACCAGTCTGGGCCCGGGAATCAGGACCCCCTACGAGCGCTTCGCGACTACCTGGTGCGCGAACAGGATAAGCAGGTACTGATCGATCGCGTCATGCTCCTCTGGGCGTCGGCGCGTCTGCTCGGCGTCCTGACGCCGGCGCAAAAGAAGTCCATCATCGATGAGGCGCTCTCCCGGCAGCAGCCCGACGGCGGATTCAGCCTGTCCCGGTTCGTAGGATCGTGGAAGCGGCGGGACGGTACGCAGCTCGACGCACGGAGCGACGGATATGCGACGGGCCTTGTCACACTGGCGCTGCTCGAATCGGGCGTCCCGCCCAGTGACCCGCATCTCGCCCGCAGCCTCGCGTGGCTCAGGTCGAATCAGCAGAAGTCCGACGGACGCTGGCTCGCTTATTCGCTGAACGAACAGCGGGACCTGGACTCGTATATCGGCGAGTTCATGAGCGACGCCGCCACGGCATACGCTGTCCTGGCGTTGGAATGTGGAGCCAGCCAGTAAAAACGGGTGGCGACGACATCAGAACTCTGTCGTCGCCACCCGTCAGGCCAATCAGCATTTCGCAATCGCCAGTCGGCACTCACCGGCGGCTGCCGGCAAATCCGCCGCCGCCGTGGAAGCCTCCAAAGTCTCCGCCATGGAAGCCTTCACCGTGGAATCCACCGCCGATCACGCCGCCTCTGAATCCGCCCGCCGGAACTCCCATGTGTCCGCCCATGACCATGCCGTGCGGCGGCGCGTGGAATCCCGCCGATCCGGCGCCAGGCTGATGTGCTAGTGGCGGCAGTGGTCTGAACCCCGGCCGTTCTCCAGCACCGAGAGGCCGCGCTCCGGCGCCAATCGCAGGTCGCCCGATCTCACGACGCACCGGATAGCGGTAGAACCCGCCGTAGAAGCCATAATAAGGAGCGTAGGCTGCGTACCATGGCGAGAAGAATGGATAACCAAACGGCCCCCATCCCAGACCCCATCCCGGTATAAAGGCGAAGTCAGCCCAGACAGGATCCCAGTACCAGCCCGGACCCCACCAGCCGCCTGCGCCCATCAGGGCATTTCCTTCATCGACGTTGGCTTCCGTCGCGTATTCGGCTCTCAATTTGCTCCAGCGGTAAAGCGGATCGTTCTCAACCTGGGCGACGTCGAACTTCTGGATCACCGGCGCTTGTCCCTCAGCCAGCACCAGTTCGTGGCCTTTCTTGAGTTTGAACCCGTGATCACCGACGTAGCCGGTCGCTGCGCCGTCCAACACCTTTACAGCAGGCTGACTGACGGTGAAGTCGTACAATCCTTTCTTCTCGATCCGCGTCGTCGCGTCGTCCATCACCATGCTGAGGTTGTTCTCCTTGAACAGCTCGTCGACTTCGACGATCGCGGAGCCCTTCGTAAGCTCCACCTGTGTCTTCGCGAGGCCCGGCGACAGCATCTTTACCGCGCTGTCGTGACCGAGCCGCAGGTAGACGCCCGGCGTGAGCAACACTTCCGCGTAGCCATTGCCGGTGTCCATCACCTGCCCCGGTTCCAGGTAAGTCGATCCCACCGACTTCGGTGTTTGCTCCTGACCCCGAGCGTACACCTGGCCCTCGACGTAATTCAGGGTTCCGGGTGGGGGCATATTCGATTTGTCCGTATCCGCTGCCGCCAGTCCTGTTGTGGCCAGAAGGACCAGCGCCAGCCAAACCCATTCCGATGTCCGTTTCATAATTGCCTCTCTCATATCCACACTCCATTTGATGCAACCCAGTCGCAACTCGTGACTTGGGTTGGGAGGGAGGCAAATCACACAATCCATTGGATTACCCCGCGCGCCGGGGTGGAATAAGGGAAATCGACACGCGGGTACGCGGGTCACAAAAATCGGCTATGATGGTCAACTACCGGCATTAAGGTTGACACGCTGGCCAAGGCTGGCATTTCAGCGTTTCACGACGCCAGGCGGCAAAGCGAGCGTCTTGCAACAAGCTCCTGAACCAGCGCAGCGGCATCGATCAAGCCGGCGATACCCGACACGAAAGGCGATCCGTGGACTTCTCTCTGACCCCTGAGCAGCAGGCGTTGCGCAAATCCGTTATTCAGTTCGCGAAGCGCGAGTTGAACGACAACCTGATCGAGCGCGACCGCAATTCCGAATTTCCGCGCGAGAACTGGAACAAGTGCGGCGCGTTCGGCATTATCGGCCTGCCGGTCCCCAAGGAGTATGGCGGGCAAGGTGCCGACATTGTCACCACCGTCTGCGCCCTTGAGGCGCTGGGGTACGGTTGCCAGGACAATGGCCTGATCTTCTCCATCAACGCCCACCAGTGGACCGCCGAGATTCCGCTGCTGCAGTTCGGCACCGAAGAGCAGAAGCGGAAATACCTGCCCAAGCTTTCGAGCGGCGAATTCGTGGGCATTCAGGCCACCACCGAGCCCACGTCCGGATCGGACGCCTTCAGTCTGCGCACCCGTGCCGTGAAAAAGGGCGACCGCTACGTGATCAACGGGTCGAAGACGTTCATCAGCAACGCGCCCGTGGCGGACATGATTATCGTGAATGCCAACGTGGATCCGTCGCGCGGCGCGGCCGGCGTCACCGGATTCATCCTCGACCGCAACACGCCCGGCTTCAGCATCAGCCGCAAGCTGCACAAGATGGGTCTGCGAACGTCGCCGATGGCCGAGCTGGCGTTCGAAGATTGCGAGGTGCCGGAGACCAGCATTCTGGGCCAGGTTGGCAGCGGTCAGGCGATCTTCACCGTTTCCATGGAATGGGAACGCATCTGCATCCTGGCGAGCGAACTGGGCATGATGCAGCGCCTGCTGGAGGATTCGGTCCGCTACGCCAGCACGAAACAAAAATGCGGCTGCCGCCCGGTTGACCGCTCTCCGGGCATCGCAGACAAGGTGGCGGAGATGGACCTCCGCCTGGAGATGGCGCGCCTGGCGCTGTACAAAGCCGCCTGGCTGAAGTCGCAGGGCAAGCGTCCGCTGCGGGAAGCCGCCATGGCCAAGCTGGCGGTGAGCCGCGCCTGCATCGACACCTGCATGGACGCTATCGAGATCTTCGGCCCCGAAGGCACGCTGACGGCGAACCATCTGGAGCGTCAATATCGCGATGCCATCTCGGGAACGCTTTACTCGGGGACAACGGAGATCCAGAAGAGCATCATCGCAAGGTGGCACGGGCTTTGAGAATTGGCGATTACCGATTGCCGCTCGCCGATTCGGATCTTGAATTTTGAATTTGCAGACGTTCCGCGTTATCTTCAAGGACCCGCCGCAGGATTCAGCCCTCGCGGCGGGCCAAAAAGCTGAGTCCGCGGCGCGAGCCGTGGGTTTGTGATCTTCTTGAAGCTGTCAGATGATTACTCCCAGACAGTTCTGCTATTCGCTCTCCAACGATTCGCAGCTTGGATGGCGGCACGCGTCCCGTAAGGCACGCCCGATCATCCTGCCTGCGATTCTCATAGTCGCAGCAACCTGGCTGCCGGCTCAGACGACGCCGCATTCGGTAGCGCAGCCGCTCTCACAATCGATCCAGCCGGTCGCGGTCACGGAGTACCAACTGGAATCGTACCTCGACCGGCGCATTCCGAAGCTCCCGGCCCTTTCGGACCCGGCCGCATTGAAAGCCTGGCAGGAGAAGCTACGCCGGCACATCCTCGACGACATCGCCTATCATGGCTGGCCGCGCGAGTGGGTTGACGCGCCGCCGCGATTCCAAGAAGTCGGCCTGATCGAGAGCGGCCACGGCTACAAGCTGCACAAGCTGCGTTATGAAATCGTTCCGGGGTTCGAATCCGTCGCCATCCTCTACGAACCGGAGAAACTCCACGGCCGCGCGCCGGCCATTCTGAACGTGATCGGCCATGAGCCCATGGGCGAAGCCGCGGAATACGAGCAGAAACGCTGCATCAACTTCGCTAAGCGCGGAATCATCGCGCTGAGCCTGGGGTGGATGGGATTCGGCGAGCTTGGCACGCCTCTCGACCAGCACGACTACTCCGCGCACTTGGATTTCGTGGGATCGAACGCGCTCGGAATTTTCTATCTCGCGATGCGCCGGGGTCTGGATTACCTCGCCGGCCTGCCGAATGTCGACCCACAGCGCCTGGGGATGACCGGAATTTCCGGCGGTGGCTGGCAGACAATCACCTTGAGCGCGCTCGATGAACGCGTCGCGGTGGCGGTGGAGGTGGCTGGCTTCGGGTCGCTCGAATCCAACCTGACCCATCCGGTCGATACCGACGAGATTGAGGAGAATGCCACCGATCTTGTCGCCGGCGAGGACTATCCGGATCTCGTCATCCTGCGCGCGCCGCGGCCCACGCTGCTCGTTCACAATGCCGAGGACAATTGCTGCTTCCGGGCGGCGCTGGTGAAGCCGTACATCTACGACCAGATTCGACCGTACTTCGGCGATTCCGGGGCCCTCGCCTGGCATGAGAATCTCGACCCGGCCACGCACAACTATCAGCTCGATAATCGACAGCAGGCTTATCGATTCTTCACCAGCCATTTTCAACTGCCGGTCGCGGAAAGCGAAATTCCAAGCGACGCCGAAATACGTTCCCCCGAAGAACTCACCGTAGGCCTGCCGCCGGATAACCTGACGCTGAACGGCCTCGCGCGCAAGCTCGCGGAGACCATTGCGCGACCGCCGATTCCCGGCGGCCCGACTGACGCCGGCGCCTATCTCTCGTGGACCGCGGCTCAGCGCGGGCAGCTGAGGAGCGTGATCCGCTACTCGCCGGTTCGCGTGGAAAACGCGTGGAGAATTGCCGCGACCAAGCATCAGGGCCTCGAGACGCTTTCTTATCGCTTTGAGTTTTCGAACGGCCTCGGCGCCACGGGCGTGTGGCTCAAGTCGACTGCAGCGGCGACGGCGGCGCCCGCAACCATCGTGCTCGACGACAAGGGAAGAAAAGCCGCCGGTGACATCGTTTCTGATCGCGTGAACCGCGGCGAGCAGGTGCTGGCGCTCGATCTGCTGTTCAACGGCGCGACCATTCCCGAGGAGCCCGATCCGGCAGGCTGGGAGATGCTGATCGCGAGCGCGGGCGACCGTCCGCTCGGGATCGAAGTAGCGCAGCTAGTGGCGGTGACTGAGTGGCTGCGTTCGACGAGTGTAGGGGCGGGCCCGGTGCCCGCCCAGGGGGGCCACAAGGGCCGCCCCTACATTCGTGTTGAAACTGACGGCAAGCGCAACCAGGTGATCGCGCTCGCGGCGGCGGCGATCGCACCGGACGCGTTCTCGGAAATCGTCAGCAGCGATGCAATCGAGAGTCTCGGCTATCTTCTCGAGAAGCCGGTTACTTACCGTGGCGCCCCGGAATTGTTCTGCCTTGATTTCTACAAGTTCTTCGATATCCCGCAGCTTGAAGCCATGGCTGCGCCGGTCAAGGTGAGCCTAATCGGGAAGGCGCGCCCCGCGCCGGGCGGCGATGAATGAGGGGGATTTCATGACATCGAACAATCGTGCATCTCTGGAGAGTCGCCGTGCGTTTCTGAAGGGCACGGCAGAAAAACTTTCCGCCGCGCTCCTGGTGGCCGAAGGAGCCCGCGCCCGGAGCGCGGGCATCTTGCCCGCAGAGACGAATGCGTTCGGCGCGACTCCGCAGGCGGGCCAGCCGCATGAGGTCCGCAGCGACTCGCCCAAGCTCAAGATCGGCGTCTTCGATCCTGCCTTCAGCGATCTCTCGCTCGATCAGTTGATCGCGATGATCAGGGAATTCGGCATCGAGGCCGTGGAGATCGGCTCCGGAAACGATCCCGGTAACCCGCATTGCGACCTTGACGGCCTGCTCGCCGACGACTCGAAGCGCCGCGCCTACATGCAGCAGTTCGAAAAGAACAACATTATGGTGAGCGCGTTCAGTTGTCACGGCAATCCCGTGCATCCCGACACGGCGAAGGCCAAGAGGGAAGACGAGGTCTACCACAAGACCATCGACCTGGCGGCGAGGACCGGAGTCAACCACATGATCTGCTTCTCGGGGTGCCCGGGCGACGGGACGGGCAAGCATCCGAGCTGGATCACGACGCTTGAGACCGACGAATTCGTCGGCATCCTCAAGTGGCAGTGGGAGTCGGTGCTCATCCCGTACTGGAAGGACCTGAATGCCTACGCCGCGCAGCGCGGTGTGAAGGTTTGTCTCGAAATGGACGGCGGCTGTTCCGTGTTCAATGTGGCGACGCTTCTGAAGCTGCGGCATGCCGCGGGCGAGAACATCGGCGCCAACCTCGACCTGAGCGGTCTGTTCCAACTCGGAGTCGATCCCATCGCTGTGATCAAAAAGTTGGGCCAGGAAGGCTGTCTCTACCACATGCACGGCAAAGACATCCTGCTCGATCAGCAGAACGTGGCCGTGAACGGCCTGGTCGATCTGACGCCCTATGAAGACTTGGCCGCGCGCTCATGGTCCTACGGCGACATCGGCTACGGACACGACCTTGGCGTCTGGAAGGCGATCGTCGAGGAGCTGAAGGCGGTCGGTTACGAACACGTAATCAGCCTTGAGCACGAGTCGCCGTTCACCACGGCGCGGGTAGGCGTGGCAAAGAGTGTACAAGCGTTAGAGGAGATATTGCTGGATCGCGCCACGGTGAGATCGAACTCATGAGCCCGAAACAAACGCCTTCATCAGGACCAAGGCTTCGCGATCATCGATATTGAGATGAGGACCAAGCGGCGAGCCGAGGAAGATAAATTCGCCGGCACCCAACCGAATGCGTTCGGCGACCGGCACGCGATCGATGGTCGCGAATGCCTGCTGCGCGCGCGAGACCAGGATCATGCGGCTGAAATCTCTCACGATCGCCCGCCGCGGCCAATGATAGTGAACGTAAGGAACGAAATCGGATTTTGCGCTGGGGCTCCAGAGATCGATCGGCCCATCAACACGGACTCCGAAATGGTTTTGCAGCAAATGCCGCTCCTTCGCGAAATCTTCGGAACTGGTGTAAGCCGCACCGGACTCGTACAACACCGTGGCGCCGCGATTGACCGTAGCGCGCAGTGTCGCGGCAACGCGCGGCGATCGCAGGACGCCGCCCGCGACAAGGAGCGTGCCGCCCAGAGGAGAAGCAGGCGATGCGACCCATTCGCACAGGCGCTCGATCCTCAGCGACTGAAACGGCACGCCAGCCGCGCCGAGACCGCGCGCGAACCCGCGCAGTGACTCCGGCAAGACGCAGTCCGCGCCGAGATCGACCAGCGCGCACGTCAGTCCCGCCGCAGGCGCACGGGACGGATTGCTCATCCAGAACCCACCGGCGACCGCGGCCGGGACAGCGCAGCCCGCGACTTCGAGGAATCGGCGGCGCGAGACCATCACAACCTTCCCTGAATCAGCCGGTCGATGGCCACAGCCGTGTCGTAGAATTGCTGGTCCTGCGCGAAACGGTAGCGGTCTTCCATCTCTGCGATCAGCCAGCCATCGTAATTCACCTTCTGCAGCGCGGCGCGAATCGCTTTCCAGTCATTGTTGCCGAGAAAGAGGTTGGTGTAGACGCTTTCATCGCCGCAGCGTCCCCGATGCTTTTTCACGTCCTTCAAGTGAATGCGCGTGATGTTTGGCCCGTGCATCTCGATCCACTGCTCGGCGAAACCGGTGTCATGGATATTGCCCACATCCAGGTGGATGCCGACCCAGGGGTGATTCACATCCTTGAGAAAGGTCTGGAACTCGCGGGGGCTCATCAGGAATCGCTGTTCGGAATTGCAGTTCTCACACCCGATCTTCACCTTGGCCGCTTCCGCCTTGGTCCCCAGTTCCTGCATGGCCTCAACGCATCGCTGATAGACCTCGTTGTACGGGACCTCGGCCGTGACGAGTCCGGCAACCACCAGGACGGCGTCGGTCTTGACGATTTGCGCCGCCTCGATCTGCCGCTCTACGATCCGCTTTGCGTGGGCGCGTACTTTGGGATCGCGCGCCGAGAGCGGCGACTCCCAGTGCAGGCCCGTAGAAACGTTCGACACCACCAGCCCGGCGTCCTGCACCTTGCGCAGCAGGTCCGCAACCTGGGCATCCGTGGTGGCCATCTGGAACCAGGGAACATCGCCGAGCCACAGCTCCACGCCGTCGTAGCCGGACTTTTTGATCAGGTCGAGCCCCTGCTCGAAGCTCCAGCCATGGGGAATCATGTTGTCGCCGATCGATTTCTTCATTGAACGCGCTCCTGTCTCAAGTGCCTGAGGGCGAATGTTAACTCAGTTCGCGCGAGATTGGAATCGCTGGTGCGAATTCCTGCATGGGCAGCGATTGACTTAACTCCAATGGACGCAAACGGAAAGCGGTTCTTTGTGGCATCCGGAGAACCTGTCAGGCAGTTTTGCCCGCCAAATCGGTTGGTGCCGCGGGACGGAGTTGAACCGCCGACGCCAGCCTTTTCAGGGCTGGCGCCTCCCGAAACCATCTGATTGATTCGTAGCACCTTAGCTTAATTCGACATCCCGTTTTTGGCCTCCGAATTGGAAGCATAATGGAAGCACAACTAAAAAACAATTTGCGGGATGGTGTTTGCCTCGAACCACTCCTGTATTACGGAATGAACTAGCGAAGTCCTCGACCTCAAACCGACGAGGTCACGCGAACCGAGTTGCCTCTTTGGGTGCTATGATTGGTTCAAACGCTGTAAATCGGAGGCCGAGACTTATCTCGATGACGCTGATAGCGTGCAGCCTGCGGAACACGACAGAACATCCCACCTCAAGCGATCCGATCGTATGATCGGAAGTGCCACCCGTGCCCGTGGTGCTTTACCGAATCGCGTCGAAGAAGCGGCGACTGAGAGCGGGCATTCCGCCATGAACATGCGCGACGAAGCGGATCGTCTATGAACTGTAGGTTATCCCCCGGCAAAGCCGGGGGCTTTGATTTGTGAGCCGCTCAAAGCGGCTATTGGGGGTCGCTAATGCGACTCCGCCTTTCCGGAGCCACCTGACGGTGGCCGCTACCAAAGCCCCATTTGATCCAATCGCTTGTCCTCTTGCTCCTGGTTCCGGATATACGCGCGCACGACGGTGTCATCTCTCCCCACCGTGGACACGAAGAATCCTCGCGCCCAAAAGTGTCTGCCCACGAAATTCCTCTTCCTCTCTCCGTGGACCCGCGCCAGATGGATCGCGCTCTTTTCCTTGATGTACTCGATGACCTGCGACACGGCGTACTTGGGCGGAATCGAGATCATCATGTGCACATGGTCGGGCATCAGGTGCCCTTCTTCGATTAGGCTCTCTTTCTACTCGGCCAAACACCGGAAGACCTCCCCCAGATACCGTCTCAGCTCTTTGTACAGAGTCTTCCGTCGGCACTTGGGGATAAACACCACATGGGTCGGAGTAGGAATCACGATTGCTCATAACCCCCTCCACGGATCCGGACGAGCGGGCTTCCCGCATCCGGCTCTTGCCTTAGGTGACGACGCCCATACGGCGTAGGGGATAAGGGTGGACGATGGGAACGGGAGGCAGCCAGCGGCGGGTCAAACGCCGCATTCGATCCCAGCGCACTCGGCCCCATTGGCTGCGCCGTGAGAGCGCGCGACGCCAGTGCCAGCCCACTTGGGAACGAAAGATTCAGCGCCGGGCTGTTCATCGGCACTCCGTAATAACGGAGATGCCCTAGACCGACCGAGCGCAACCAAGCGCCTACCTCCGGAATGGGATCGTGCCTGCGCCGCCGGAGTTCGGTTTTCACCTCGCCAGCTTCGCCTGCAGTCGCTTGCGAATCGTCTCCCGCCGCACCGTGAATCGCCCATCCCTCGTCTCACTGCAGCTATGCGTGAACCGAGAAAATTGAACGTCTCGGGCGCCCTTCTCCGCGCCTCCTTCGGCTCGAGACCGCGAACGGTCCGAATTCCAGCAGGCGCGTTTTCTCAGGATGCAGTTCAAGCGCGAACTTCCGGAATCGCTCGGTCAGCCCCGCCCAGAACTGCTCGGCATCCGATTTGACCTGAAGGCCCACCACGATGTCATCCGAGAACCTCACGACGATTACGTCGCCGCGAGCCCGCTTCCGTCGCAACACGTGAACCCACGGGTCGAAGACATAATGGAGGTAAATGTTCGCCAAGAGCGGTGAAGTGACGGCCTGAACGCAAAAGATAACTTCGCCTTTGAGCGTGTGGTCCCGTATCGAAAGCAGCAGCAGGTGTCATAGAGGATGATAAAGTCCTTGACTTGTGTCATAAATAGGCGTATTTATATGTCGCATGGCTCGTGCCAGCGATCCCCAGAAGGCCGAACGGCTCAACCTGGCTCGCACCCTGCTGCGGGAGCATGCGCACCTGCCCGAGGCTGCCGAGCGCCTTGCCCAAGACTGCTCCATCTCCAGGCGCCAGGCCTATCGATACCTCGAACAGGCTCACCAGCTCAAGCATCCAGTGCCAGTCGGCGATGCCAAAGTGTCCTTCACCGTGAAACTCTCGCGCAGTCTGGTAGACAGACTCCGCGACTACGCCGCTTCCACCGGATTGACCTTGAGCGAAATCGCCAACCGTGCCTTCTCGGCGGTGCTGCATCGCAGGGGAGGCCGTGGCTGACCGGCCTCCACGTCGGCAACGGACGCTACAGCTGGAATATCAATTTGATCGACTGTTGCCAGAGAAGCTGGCGCAAGCGTATGAGCTGCTCGTGCCCACCAGAGTCCGGCCGACAGCCGGGGTCGCTACCGGACAAACCGGCGGCGATCAGGAGGTTCTGAATGACGCGACCGTCCGCTATCTACGCCCGTGTGTCCTCGGATCGGCAGAGAGAGAATCACACGATCTCCAGCCAATTGGCGGCACTCGAAGAGTATGCCGGCAGCCATGGATACCTGGTTCCACCCGAGTGGCGTTTCCAGGATGAGGGCTACAGCGGCGCCACTCTGCTGCGACCCGGCCTGGAAGCCTTACGAGACTTGGCGGCGGCAGGAAATATCGAGGTGGTCCTGGTCCACTCGCCCGACCGACTGAGCCGGAAGTATGCCTACCAGGTGCTGCTGGCCGAGGAGTTGTCGCGCTGTGGCGTGGAACTGGTCTTCTTGAAGACGTCTTCCGGTGCCACGCCTGAAGATCAACTGCTGGTGCAGTTCCAGGGCATGATCGCCGAATACGAGCGGGCGCAGATTGCCGAGCGGAGTCGCCGCGGCAAGCGCCACCGTGCTCACCAAGGATCGATCAACGTGTTGTCGGGCGCCCCGTACGGCTATCGCTATGTGAAAAAGAGCGACACCGCAGCGGCATTCTACGAAGTTGTCGAGTCCGAAGCCTCTGTCGTACGCCAAGTGTATGAGGTATACACGCAGCAAGGTCTCAGCATCAACGCAATTGCCCGCATGCTCAACGAACGTCAGATTCCAACCAGGACGGAGACGACGCGCTGGGAACGGTCTACGGTCTGGGGGTTGCTCCGGAACCCGGCCTACCGAGGCCGGGCATGTTATGGCAAGACCGAGCTTCGTCCGCGCCAGCGAATCACGCGACCGCTGCGGCAACGCAACGGTCTGGCCAGCCGCGATAGCGCCAATCACGAACGACCGCGCCAGGACTGGATCGAGATTGCCGTTCCCGCCTTGGTCAGCGAAGAGACCTTTGCGCTGGCGCAAGAGCAGTTGGAGCAAAACAAGCGGCATTCGCCCCGGCGCACGATTGAGCCGACCCTGTTACAGGGAATGCTGGTTTGTGAGCACTGCGGCTATGGGCTCTATCGCACCTCGACGCAAACCTCCGCACGCCGGCTCTACTATTACCGCTGCATTGGCTCCGACGCGTATCGTCATCTCAAGGGCGCTGTCTGCGACAATCCGCCAGTACGTCAGGACCAGCTTGATGCAGTGGTGTGGACGGAGCTCATGCGGTTGCTGGAAGATCCCCACATCATTCAGGACGAGCTGAGCCGCCGGCTCGAAGTGGCCAAGAATGCCGATCCGTTGAAGCAGCGAGAAGATCAACTGCGCCGGGATCATGCGCGACTGGGGAAAGGTATGGACCGCCTACTGATTGCCTACCAGGAAGGTCTGGTGAGCCTGGAACAACTCCGTTGCCGCATGCCAGAACTCCGCAAGCAAGATCAGGCGGTTCAGGCCGAACTGCTGTCGCTGGAAACGGCCGCCAGCGATCAAACCAAGTATCTGCGCCTCATCGAGACGCTGGCCGACTTCCATGCACGGCTGCGGGAGCGGGCGGAGAGCTTGGACGTGCCGGAACGGCAAAAGATTCTACGGCTGCTTGTGAAAGAGATCTTGGTCGGTCGGGAGACGATCACCATCCGGCACTCCATTCGGATGCCGAATTCCGCGCTGGAACCGAGCGGAGCACAAAGGCCACTTCACGCACCTGAAACATCACCGAAGGGCCAACCTGACCCATGTTATCTTCTGCGTTCAGGCCGTCGTACTGCCACCCTGGGGCGTACCTGCCTCCACTCGCAAGTGTTTCCCATTCTCCAGCGCGCCGGCGTTCAGCCATTTCTGGATGAGCCGCACGACGCGCCGGTCCGCGATCCGGTGCTCGACGAATCTGACCAGCCAGGGGTGGGAAAGCCCATCGAGAAAGCCCTTGATGTCAAGATCGAGCACCCAGTTCACCTTTTTCGTCAGCAGCCCGTGTAGAGCGCATCCAACGCGTGATGCGGACTTCGCCCTGTTCGGAACCCGTACGAGAAACCGAGAAAGTCGGACTCATAGATGGTATTCAAGACCTCGTCCGCCGCGCGCTGGACGAGCTTGTCTTCCAGCGCCGTAACGCCGAGCGGGTCGCTGCCGCCCGTCGGCCTTGGGGATGTACACCCTCCGCACCGGCTTCGCCCGGTACGCTCCATGCTTCAGCCGCTCCGAGAGGTCCCGAAGGTTCTTTCCAGTGCCTCCTCGTAGTGCTGCCACGTCTCCCCCGACCACGCCCGGCGCGGCTTCCCTCTTCAACCTGAGGTAGGCCCCGCGCAGCGTATCCAGGCTATAGATGTGGTGCAGGAGCGCGGTGAACCGCACCTTCCTATCCTTCTTCGCTGCTTGGCGTACCCGCTCCAGCGCACTGGGCGCGTCGGTCCGGCTCGGTGTCCGGGCCGCGTTTTGCTGGGTCAGGTTCCCTTTGGCCATACCCCTTCCCTCCATCCCCTCCGCCGTCGGTCGCCCGACATTGTTCGGGGACTTCCCAGGTACTTCGGGTCTGTCCGACTTCCCAGGTTCGTTCATCATCGGCTTGTGTCCTTAGACTCCCCGATACGTCCCAGCGCCACTGCTGCTCTGGGCAAACCTGGGATCTCCTGGTTCCCGCGCAAGGTGCTTCCATGCGTGCACAGGGTCTTCGACCGCGCAGGGCTCCGTCGCACCTCGCGTTATCAGTGCGCCGGATGTGGCCTTCCGCTTCAAATAACAGCGTCGGCGCCCTGGAGTTTGGACCTTTCGCGGCTCAATACCTGGCCCGCACGTTCCCCTGCCAACGCTTCAGCGCTACCCTTGAGGGTAACTCCGCATGACTCGGGGCCGGTGTGGGTTGCTGCCCCTTCACCGTGTGACTCTTTCATTCACTACACCCTGCCGGTTTGCGCAGGCGCACTATTTTCACTCCCACTTCGTATGATTTAGGCTTGCCTCTTCGCCCATCGTGGACCTCCTTCTCGTGTGCTTTGGCGGCTCACGTTAGGGAGTGTCCGCGATGGGCTCCCGGACTTGTCAAACTTCCACTGCCACCCCGGCAGAGCCGGGGGCCTCCCGCAATCGCTAGGACGGTACTCACAATCGGGAATTGAATCCTGAGAGCTCGCCTTAACTTCCGACGGTCACCTGACGATGAGACTTATTGGAGCGAAAACATGGGAGCCCATCAAAACCCTAAACGCACGTCTTGGGAAAAACTCTCCGGCGCCACGGTCCTCTTCGTTCACGATGGCCGGGAGCATCTCTCGGCACTTGAGGACTTGGTGAGCCACCAGCGGATCAGCTTCAATCGCGTTCGCAATTGCCAAGAAGCTCGTGAGGCGCTGGATGGGCCCGTGCCGATCGTAATCTTCACCGACACAAAACTCTTGGACGGCACGTTTGAGGATATCCTGGCCTTCGCAGCGAAGGCGCGAGAAGCCGTCAGCGTACTGGTGGCCTCGGAGATCGGCAACATCCGTTTGTATGAGGATGCCATGGAACGCGGAGCCTTTGACTTCCTTACACCCAATGTCGAACTCTGGCAGTTCCAGTCCATCTTCGCCTCTGCCGTGAGAGACGCCCAGGACAGGCGCGCCCAAGTGAGCATAAGGCAGCGCCTGTGTGCAGCTCCGGCGCTGCCGGGGCCTGTTCGGCTGGGGACACGACCAGTCACAGCGGCAAGCAGGAATCCGGACCACACTGCCCAGGGTATGAACGATCTCGCGAGCCAATCGCATACGCCGCGGCTCGCACGTCACATTAACGTGTGATTGATGTCACTTTTGACGATAGTGGGATGGCTATAGTATTGAATGTTCGGTTATCACAATTCAGTAGTGACCTAGAGAATGTTGCAGGGAGGCACGAATGACAACAGATTTCCCGGCTTTTCCTTTCAAAGGGCTACTGGCCACATGGTCGGTGGCAGTCTTGACTATGTTAACCGTTGTAGCACCTTCCGCTCTCGGCAGTCGCTTCACTCCAGACACCTACCTGCGGGGCAGCTTGCAGCTAACCTCTGCGCCCGCGCCTCCGGCCGTGATTGGATCTGCCAGGCAGAGTCGCTTCACTGAGTTAGCCCAGAATTCCACCCCTCGTCCGGCGCCGCACAATGCGAAGCCGGTCGTTCAGACAAGCACCAAGAAAAAAGTCCTCAATCCGAGAACGGTCTCGTGCACGCCGCGATTTGGGTGTGCGCAACAGTGAGTCTCTTGCTGAGAGGCCGTGCCCGCCGAAGCAAGAAGCACGGCCTCACCCTGAGTCTGGGAACTCGGGGACGGATGACCGGCGCCGCCTCGCCGAATTTCGGCGGGTAGTCCTGCTCGACTGACTTATTCAGTACGTGGTTTCGCGTTGAGTGCGATCAGACCAAACCCAAGCTGTTGTGCATCGCTGGCAATTTCCGTGAGATGAGCCGCAGCTTGCGGATCCTTGCATCGAAGATCGATCCGCGCCAAGGCCAGCCGAGCCTCAAGTTCTCGATCGACAAATCCCAATCTGTGGGCTTCACTTTCAACGGCAACTAACTTCTGCCGGGCTTGAGCGAGGCGCACTGGGTCATTCGAGGCGGCTTCCACGCGGGCTCCGACCGTGGCCACGGTCAGCCAGATGCCGCGGTTCTGTGAGTTTTGCGCCAAGGTGCGCGCACGCGCCGCAGCTACGGCAGCCTGATCCGTATGCCCCTGGCTGAGCAAAGCTGTAGCCAATGCCGCCTCGCCTAAGGCCTCCTGATCCGGTTCGCCCTCCTTCCCGAGCTCATCGAGGGAGGGAATCAGCAAAGCCTGGGCTTCCGTGGGTTTCCCCTCGTCGAGCGCAAGCCAGGCAAGGTCCACCTGTGTTTCGGCGACGGATCCTTTTTCGCCGAGTTCGCGCCGGATGGAGAGCGTCTGCGCATACCAGCGCCCGGCGTCATCAAGCCTTCCTTGTTCGCGAGTCACGTCGCCAAGACCCTCCAGAGCCTGGGCCAGTTGACTCTTTGTTCCAATCTCACGAGCGATATCGGCCGCCTGCTCGTATTTGTTGCGCGCGGCCGCGAGATTCCCTTGATTAGCAAGCACCAGGGCCAGGTTCGTAAATGCCCCTGCCAGGCCGCTTTTGTCACCGAGTTCAGCGTACTTCGCGGCGGATTCCTTGTACATTTGGCGCGCCGTCGCGACCTGCCCCTCGCAGTAAAAGACTGCGGCAGCATTACCGAGCGTCACGGCAGCACCCGAATCGTCGCCAATCTCACGATAAACAGCAAGGGCCCGATCGTAAAGGCTTTTGGCGTGCTCGGCGTCACCCTGCTGCCAAAAGAGAATTCCCAGGTTATTCAGGGAGACCGCCACTCCGCGGCCGTCGCCGGCGGCCTGCCACGCCTTGAGGGCTCGCTCAAATCCCCGGCGCGCATCGGCGAGACTGCCTTGCTCCCGCTCGATTTGGGCAATCTCCGAGGCGGCTTGGGCTTCTCCGTCTCGGTCCCCACGTGAGGCGAAGCAGTCTTCCGCAGAGCGAAGGGCGGCGAGTGAAGGCTCCGGCTGCCCGAGCTTCCACAGCGCCGTCGCTTGCGCCAGCCGCGCCCGGGCCGCAAGCAGCGACGCCCCCATGGCTTCCGCGAGCTTCACGGCGCGGGCAGCTCCCTGCTCTTCGAGTCTGAAGTCGGAAACGGACTCAGCCCAATAAGCTTGCGCCAGGTCAATGCGGGGATCGAGGTTGGCCGGCGGCGGCAGTTGTCGAAGGACGCTGAGCGTGGCGATGACATCAGCGCTCCGGCCATTCATGGTCTCCGCAGTCACAAGGCTCTCGCCGTAATCCGCATTATCCGGAAAGAGGCTGAACAGCCGGCGATAGACTTCCTGAGCGCGGTCCCACTGGCCGGACACAACCCGATAGCGCCCTTCGATGATCAACTGCTGCTCCTGATCGAGACTCGCTGAAAGGTCGTAGGCCCTCTTTGCTTCTTCACGCGCTTGGGTATCGTAGCCGAGCGCGGATAGCGCAGCTGCGAGTGCCGAGTGCGCCAGGGGAAATCGGGGATCACGAGCGACGGCGCTTTCCAGCAGTGGCCGGGCCCCGGTTGGATCGAAGGCCCAAAGCTTGGCTAACCCATCTGCATAGAACTTCGCGACCTCCGGATCGGAAGGGAGTTCGGCCATCACAGCAGCGGCCTGCGCCCCCGGCACGGGTCCCGCCGCCAGCGCCTTGCGCAGGCGCGTACCAGCGCGAGAAACAAGGTCGAACAGCCCTGCCTCGGTTCCATTCTCGCCGAAGGCGGCGACAATAACGCCTTTCCTGGCATCCTCCAGCCTGAGATCGAGCCTGATGTTGCCGCCGTTCTCACGACCGAGGTCCGTAAACGAGCCCAGGATGAGGAAGTCGCTGCCGAGATTGGACCGGACTTTCGCGAGCGTGTCTGGAGCCAGGCTGTCCGAACTGATGGGCACGTCGAGCTTCAAGCGCGCGATCTTCTCGGCGGCGATGGCCCTCAACTGCGGTCCAGCCGCCAGTTCCGAGGTGAGCATCTCCGATAGAGCCGTGGAAAGCCACGCGACGTCGGGCCTGCCCGTAGAGTTCTTCAGATCAAGAACGGCGATTGAGGTCCGGCGGGCTGGCGCGACGCTCGGCAGGCTGTGAAGTGAGATGCGGCCTCGCAGCAAAACGACCGTCAGCAGAGTTGCAGCGAACACCGCAACCGCCACCCAGAACGGTCTATATTGTGCTGGAGCCGGCCCCCGAGGAGGCTCGCAACTTCGAAGGTCTGCGGCCAGCTTGTCGGCGCTGTCGTACCGGCGTGCCGGATCCTTCTCCAGGCAATGCGCTACCACGGAGCGGATCCGTTTCGGTAGCTCCGCGGGCAGCGCCGGCCTGGAATCCATCATGATCGCCATGCTGAGTTCGAAGGCGGTCTGTCCGCTGAACGGTCTGTGGCCGGTGCACATCTCGTGAAGAACCACACCGAGCGACCAGAGGTCAGACCGTGGCGTGGCCGCCTTGCCATGCAATATTTCCGGCGCCAGATAGGGCAAAGTCCCCGCGATCGGCCCGAGATCAGTGAGCGAACTGCGCGAGATTGCCAGGACAGATACTTCATCCGGCCGAAGACGTTGTGCCAGGCCAAAGTCAAGCAGCTTGACGCGACCGTCCGGCGTTATCGCGATGTTGTTGCTCTTCACGTCGCCATGCAGCACTCGCCGCTGGTGGGCGTACTCCAGAGCCTCTGCGATCTGCGCCCCGTAATGCACCGCCGTTGCCAGGGGCAGGCCCCCCGCGGGCACCAGTGAGTTAAGCGTCCGCCCTTCGACATACTCCATGCAGATGTAACCCCGTTCTTCTTCCTCGCCGATCTCATAAACTGTGCAGATGCCGGGGTGATTCAGAGCCGAGATGGTACGGGCTTCGCCCAGAAGTTCGCCCAAGGACAAATCTTCCTTCATCGGCCTGGTGAGCACCTTAATGGCAACCAGGCGGTCGAGCTGAAGATCGCGCGCGCGGTATACGGTCGCCATACCGCCCGTACCGATGAGCTCCTCAATGCGGTATCTGCCGAACAATTGCCCCGGTCTCAAGGATGGCTGGCAGCTTGCGGCCAAAATCGATCGCCCCGTGGAGGTTGTCGTCGCAGATCTTACTGAGCTTTGCTCCAAGGTTCCCATTTTGGATTCCGGTACTGCCCGGCGCCGCTCCTCCACGTTGAGCATGTTTTGAATACCGAATCGATTACTGTGATGAGAGTCACGACCGAACGTGACCCTGCACACCCTGCGGAACCCGCCAACTCGGCTTGCTTTTATTAAACGTATCTGTGCAACTACATGTTTATAAGCTGTGCAGTATCCGAGAATGAACTGGACAATGCTTTCCGCCTCTTTCTGCTGCGAGGCAGCGTAGAACCGGGTTGAATCTGCTCCAGAGTCTGGCGACAGCGAGCAAGTTTCGCTTTGATCGATTCCACCGTTGCCGTCCAGACAAAGGTTTGGGATGTTCATTCCATACGGCCAAAAATTCCCGGATGGCTTTTCCCAGTTCTTCGACGCTGCGGAACGAGCCCCGACGCACCCGCTTGCTGGTCAACTCGCCGAACCAGCGATCGATCAGATTGAGCCAACTGGAGCTGGTGGGCACAAAGTGGGGAACGAAGCGCGGATGGCGCTCGAGCCAAGCTCGCACCCTGGGGCTGTTGGTGCGTTCCATAGTTATCCATGACCAAGTGCAAGGTGACGGGGCCAGGAAATTCCTGGTCGAGACGCCGCAGAAAGCGCAAGAACTCCTGATGCCGATGGCGCTCAAAGCACTGCCCGATGACGCGCCCCTCCAGCACTTCCAAGGCGGCGAACAGGGTGGTGGTGCCGTGGCGCTTATAGTCATGCCTCATCGTACCGCAGCGTCCCTCCTTCAGGGGCAGGCCCGGCTGAGTGCGGTCCAGGGCCTGAATCTGGCTCTTCTCATCACGCAAATCACCATCGCCTGCTGCGGAGGGTTCAGGTAAAGGCCCGCCACGTCGGTCAGCTTTTCCAGAAACCGGGGATCGGGCGACAGCTTGAAGCGCTTCACTCGGTGCGGCTTCACCTGATGACTGCGCCAGATGTTGCTGACCGTCGATTTGCTCACCCCTTGCGCCTTGGCCATCTGTCGACAACTCCACTGCGTCATTCCCGCGGGCTTGGTTTGCAGCGTGGCATCCACAATCGCCTTAATCTTCTCCGCTCCATAAGTCGGCTTGCGCCCGCGTCCCGGAGCGATCTCCCGTACCGGTCGCCGCCGACTATGACGGCGATGGGAAAAGCGATCTTGCAGTCTGGCGACCGTCCAACGGACCTGGTACATTATTCCAAGCAGCAATCCAGGCACTCCTATCAGCACGCAGTGGGGCGCGCCGGATGACGTGCCGGTGCCCGCCGACTACGATGGCGACGGCGAAGCTGACCTCGCTGTCTGGCGGCCCAGCAACGGGGCGTGGTACATCGTGCATTCAAACGGCGGCGCGTCGATCAAGAAGCAGTGGGGAGCGCTAGGCGACGTTCCGGTGATAGGCGACTACGATGGCGATGGCAAATCCGATTACGCCATCTGGCGGCCTTCGAACTGTACCTGGTACGTGATCCTGAGTAGCAGCGGGAAGAGTGTCCACACCGGCTGGGGATTGCCGGGCGATGTTCCTGTGGAAGGCGACTACGACGGGGACGACAAAACCGATTACGCCGTCTGGCGGCCATCGAACAGAACTTGGTACGTTCTCCTGAGTAGCACCGGTGAAGCGATCGAGCAGCAGTGGGGGGCACCGGGTGACATTCTCGTCATCGGCGACTATAAGGGAGACGGCAGGAGCGACTACGCGGTCTTTCGGCCCTCCAATGGGACGTGGTACATCGAGTACTCCAGCAGCGGGAGCGAGTCGATTCAGTATGGCGAGACGGGCGACATTCCCGCGACGGATCTGCCCTCGATGATTCGTCGTGACAGGCACGTTGCAGATTTCGATGGCGATCGCAAAGCGGATATCGGATTCTTTCGGCCTTCGATAGGCACGTGGTACGCCATAGACAGCAGCACGGGCAAAAGCACGTCACAGTCTTACGGCACGAGCATCGATCTGATCGTGTCCGGCGACTATGATGGCGAGGGTGAGATCGATTACGCCGTGTGGCGTCCCTCGAGTCAGACTTGGTACGTGCTCCGCAGCAGCACGGGCACGAGCATGCACCAGCAGTGGGGCGCGAGCGGCGACATTCCCGTGCCGGACGATTATGACGGCGACGGCAGACGGATTGCGCAGTGTTCAGGCCATCGAACGGCACCAGGCACGTGATCCTCAGCAGTTCCGGATCAAGGGGTACGGCACGACGGGCGATATTCCCGTGCCTGCTGATTACGATGGCGATGGCGTGACCGATTACGCCATTTGGCGTCCATCGAATCAGACTTAGTGCTGCAGTTCGTAAATACGGTGACGTATTATTTGACCCATACGCTGATCTGTTTCTGATACGCCTAGCACCGAGGGGGTGCGATGCCGAGAAGAAGCCCATTTGCTGTAGTCCTGTCTGGGGACGAACGGCGACATTTAGAGTATATGGCGCGCCAATATACGTCGCCGTATTGCGACGTTCATTCGCGCCAAGATCGTCCTGCTTGCGGCGGAAGGCCTTTCCAATGATGTCATCGCCTCCCGACTCGATACTCCACGCCAGATCGTCAGCAAGTGGCGCAAGCGGTTTTACCTGGCGCGTTTGCCCGGCCTCGAGGGCGAACCTCGCGGCGGGCGAAAGGCGCGCTTTTTCCCCCAGTCTCGTGGTTCAGGTAAGAGCTCTCGCCTGTGAACAGCCCCATCGCTAGTGTAGTGCGTCACACAGATTGCAACTTATGAAGCGCTGCCCGTGACCGCTTCACCTTTTCGAGGATGTCGGAAGCTTTGGCCGTCCAGATAAAGGGCTTCGGCTCCTCATTGTGGCAAGCGAT
>Ga0335085_10001449_pt1 | contig 50256 bp, 58 predicted proteins | sample Lox_Sample_45_FD_206712 | JGI IMG/M metagenome (GOLD analysis project Ga0335085, IMG submission 206712) | Soil microbial communities from Loxahatchee National Wildlife Refuge, Florida, United States - Lox_Sample_4.5 | ecosystem: Environmental > Terrestrial > Soil > Wetlands | place: USA... | reverse complement strand
AACTCGTAAGCCTGGTCCTGGAAATCGGACCACTCGCTATTCTGTTTCGCATACCGCGATTCGTACTTTTTTCTTAAGTCGCTTTTTCTTTGCTGTATGTACTTTTGCAACGGGTTCGGCTGATTCATCCTCGTCGTCCTCTTCTATGTCAGATAAGTCTTTTAGAAAGGACGGTGCGAGTTCCGCCTTTCGATCAAATATAAAACCGCGCCAGTCGATACGGAACTCGCCCGTCTTAAACGGCTGACCCAAATGATTCTTCTTTACCTCGACGACCGCGTTGATGCCGCAGAAGTCTCCCTCGGTCTTGGAGCCCGCACGAATACGATTCTTCTGAGCGAATTTGAGCATGAGAGCCGAATGATAGATCGCTCCCTTGCCGCCGTATTGTGTGGTTTTCTCTCCGAACGAGTTCAGATTGTCGTACACCTGATTGATGATCACGAACGCGATGTTGGATTCCTTGATGAGAGCCGACACCCGTCGCAGCATACCGCGCACTGCTTTCGCCGCATCCATCGAGAACTCAGACTTGCGCTTCGGGTTCATCTCAGCCGCGCACGGAGTCGCCGCGAGAGAGTCCCAGACGACCGCGATTTTGCGGTCTTCCCAGCCCTTCGCTTTGACCATGTTGATGAGCGTCTGCATATGGTCGCCAACCTGCTCGATGGTCTTCGGTCGCAGGATAAGCATTTTCTTCACGTCGATGCCCATGCCCGATGCACGTTTGAGGGAATACTTGTCCTCAGTCTTTTCGAGGACAGCGACGCCGCCCTCTTTCTGCACGTTGAGCAGGACCGTATTGGCAAACGTCGTCTTCCCGCAATCCGGTGGACCGAATGCTGTCGTGATCAGCCCGCAGGGAATACCTGGCGCGTCGATCATTGCACAAATCTCAGCAGGCATCGGAATCCAGCCATTCACTTCGATGAGCAGGTCGTCCTCACCCGATGGTATCGTCGCCTCGTCTTTGAAAAACTCCTTGGCCTCAGAAGCGAACTCGCCGAAAAAGTCGTCGCCGTAGGTGTGCTTCAGCTTTTTCTTACGGATTTTGATTATCCGTTTTTCACTCTTCGTCTTCGTCGATTTTGTAGTTGGCTCGGATTTCATCGGTTTCCTTCCCCGCGAGGTCTTCAACAAATCGTTTGACCCGCCGAAACGCCTTTTCAGTCGTCTCACCCTCTCGAACGTCTGACTCCATGCCGACGTCGAAGCCCACCGAAGAGAACTTCGGCAGGCCAATTTTCACATTGAACGAATAGCTGACTCGATCTGGAGACTTCATATGCCCATCTCCTCAAACTCTTTTTCTAGGTCCGGGTCCGGCTCGTCTCCGTACTCGTCTTTTTTAGCGGCTTTTTTTTTACTGCGCCCTTTTTATTGAGCTTCGCTTTCGCCGCCGCTGCACGCTCGCGAGCCGATTTGGATTTGGACTTGGGTTCTTCGTCCTCGTCTTCTTCGTCGTCCTCGTCCTCTTCGTCCTCGTCGGAATCATCGTCTTCATCCTCGTCGTCGTCAGAGTCCTCGTCTTCGTCGTCTTCTTCGTCCTCGTCGGAATCGTCGTCCTCGTCTTCGTCGGCGTCCTCGTCTTCATCGTCGTCAGAGTCTTCGTCTTCGTCCTCGTCGTCGTCAGACTCGTCGGCCTCTTCATCGTCCTCGTCGGCGTCGTCAGCATCGTCGTCGTCTTCGACTTCGTCGTCCTCGTCCTCTTCGACGGGCTTGCCCTTTTTCTTTTTCGCGGGCTTTTTCTTGATATCCTCGTCTTCGTCCTCGTCGTCGTCGCTCAGTTCAACACCGACAGCTTCGATGTACTCGCGCATACGTTTCTCTTCGCTCTCCGTGTAGAGAGTTTCGAGATCAATCGCACTCTTGAGGAGCGGACGCAGCTTGTTCGGCACCGCCGAGTCTGAAGCCACGGGGAGCACCTGATATTCCGTGCGCTCACCTTTGGTTTTGCGGATGATTTTCAGATCGCGACCCTCGTCGAGATCATAGATCGCGCCCTCGTCACCCTGCTCGTGCATGATCTCGGACACAGCCGCGAACACTGACGGTTGCATAGCGTATGGTTTGACCGATGCCGAGCCCTTGGCGTCGTCGTACACGATCACGTTCATCAAATACTTCACGCCGCTTTTGAAATTGCGAGCGTCCTTCTGAACGTCCTCGTCCTTGCTCTTGATCATTTTCGCATACGCCTGACACAGCGGACAGACCTCGTCGAAATCCGTCAAACAGCGCACCGGAATGCGAGCGGTTCCACCGGCTTTCTTTTTCACCGGCATGAAATGGACGTTGACCTGTTTCCAGAAAAGAGTGTCCGGGTCCTTCGGGTTCGGCAGAATACGGATTCGTGTTTTGCCTTCCTGCGGAATGAACCAGTCGATTTTCTCAAACTTCGATGAGTTCGCTTCCTGCTCTTCGACGACTTTCTTCGACGCCGACAGCACCTTTGCGAGTAGCTTTTTATTCTTGGCCATGTGGTCCTTCCTTAATTGCCGCTGAGGGCTTCAATGGTTTCGGTGAGAATCGTCTGGAGCTTCTTGATTCGCTTCAAGAGGTCCCGCGTCTTACCGTCAATCGTACTTAAACCTTCTACAAATGGCGGGACATTCTCGATGAGAAAATCCACCCGCATCGCGAGGGCCTCGACAGACGCCGCAGCAACATGCTCAGTCACGTCCTCGTCTACGTCCTCGAAATCGACCTCTTCGACTTCCGACTCGAAGTCGTCCTCGTCCAGCATCTCCTCTTCATCGTGGATGCCATTGTCGCGCAACTCTTTATCGAGCTTGCGCTGTTCTTCTTCGACGTACTTTTCGGTTTCGGCATTGATCTCTTCGCGGAGTTTAGATTTGGCTTTGCCGATCAACTCCTGGATGCGCTTTTTGAAAGTGACATAGCCCATGCGCTCGGACTTCGTAGGAGAGCCCGCGCCGGAGTCGAGGAGTTCCTTTTGGAGCTTCTCATACTCTGATTCGGCGACCTTATAGTGAACGGTGCCGTCCGGGTTTACACGCTTCAATGTGGTCAGATAATAGCAAGCGTCGCTTGAGGGCACGAGATAGGTCGGACTCTTCATACGGCGCTCGATCTCTGGTCCCATTTTTTCGACGACGTTGATCATTTTGGAGATCGCCGCCTGATCGACGGTTGGGAACTCCCGCTGACAGAGCTTGTTGAACGATTCGACTTTGAATTTTTCAGCATCGTTCTCGTCGCGGATGGACTTCAGATGCTTTGCGAACAGAAACCAATTTTTGTGCATCTGGAGCAGACACTCGCGGGCAGAACCGATGCGCTTCTCAGCTTCCTTGCGAGCCGCAGCGGTCACGGGAACAGTTGGGGGGACGATGGCGAGTGCCTTGGTGGTGGTTTCGGTTTTCGTTTTTGTTTTCGTTTTGGACTTCGTGTCCTTGGCGACCTTCTTGGCGGCCTTCTTCACCGCCGTTTTCAACTTGGGCGGTTTGCCCTTGGTCTTTTTGGTTGTCTCGGTCGTAGTTTGCATTTTCATCTCCTATTTACTCGGTAACGTCGGCCTGATCTCCGAGCGTCGGTTTGAGGCTTTGGTTTGAACCATATCCTTTTTCAACTCGAAGGCTTTAGCGATCACCTTCAAAATCCGTTTCTGCTCGTCGAGTTCGATGAGCTTCATCTGAAAGCCACGATACTTTGGGTCAGAGCGGACATGGGCCTTCATCTGGTCCGCCGTGAACGGCTTCTCTCCCGCCGCCTGGCGCTTCCGAAACGCTTTCGCCTCGGTCTCTGCTATCCACGCCTCGAATGAGAATTTGACCTTGTGATACCGTGTGTCGGCTTTCTCAGAGAGGATTGCGAAATAACCAAAATTGACCGCCGCGTGATCAACCTCGGTATCTATGTCCTCGCTGATTTTGAGGTCCTTGCGGAGCCTCAGTTGAACCTTTTCAGGTATCAGACCTTCGAGTTCGTATCTTAAGTCTCGTGCCATCATTCTTGTAATACGATCAGTCGATGGTTTTTGGCTTAAATTTTTATCGCTCTTCGAAAGAATTTGCGATTATTCCGTTTTGACGCTCTTTGTAGACGTTCTTGGTGCCACGAATCTCGACGACCTTGTTCTCCCGCAGGAATTTGCGATAGACCACGAAGTCCTTCGGGAACACCGTGACGTCGATCATTTCATCGAGGTCCATAAGCGTCACAAAAGCCATCGGCTCACCCTTTTTAGTTTTGATCACCCGAACATCTGTGATAACGCCGCCGACCGCCACAGGGTCTTTGTCGTAGGCTTCCCGCAAATCTGATTCGGTAATGACGTCAGACGAAAAGGTTCCCTTGAGGTCCTTGATTTTTCGCTCGAAAAAGCCCAGCGCGTCCTTGAACTTCATCATCATTTGTTCTTCGGTCGGGGTGACGTAGGCCGCGACCTTCTTTGATTTCTTCCTGCGGAACTCGGTAAGTTGTTTGATCGCCGAGCGCCGGTCGTCCATCATATCGAACGCACCCGCGTAGATCAGGCTCTCGATCACGTTGTACTTCACGACCGATTTGTTGACCCGTGTGTAGAAATCCTCAAACGACTCATAGGGCTGACCCGCAACAATCGCTTGCGCCGCTTTCGGGCCGACGCCTTTGACCGACGAGATCGACCACACGATCTCCTGCTTCTTGGTCACGACGAAGTCGAGCTTCGAATCGTTGATATCAGGGAGCCGGTACACGACACCCATCTCCTGCGCCGCCCGTCGGTCGATCAGCATGTCCTCGGTCTTATTTTTGTTTATGTCCCAATGGAGTTGCGCCGCCCAGAAGTGCGCCGGATAGTTGACCTTCAAATACTGAGAGATGTAGGCGAGGACACTGTATGCAGCGGAATGTGACTTGTTGAAGGTGTAACCGCTGGCCTTTTCGATCTGGTCCCAGAGAGCCTCGGCTTTTTCTTTGTCGATGCGTTTAGATGCACCTTTGACAAATCGCTCTCTAAACTTTTTGAGTTTGTCTTTATCTTTTTTCCCAAGGGCAGAGCGTATAATGTCCGAATCGACGAGGGAAATTCCTCCCAGTCGATGAATGACTTCCATGAACTGCTCTTGGTACACGATGATTCCATAAGTCTCCCCCAGTTCTTTTTTCACATCCGAGTGAATGTATTTGACGGATTCCGTGCCGTTTTTTCTATTGCAGTAATCAATATGCCAACCATTCTCCAGACAGCCCGGTCGATAGAGCGCGTTTGCCGCGATCAAATCGTTGATCTCGGTCGGCTTCATCGTGATCAGCAATTCCTTCATGCCGTCTGACGCGAACTGGAAGACCCCCTCTGTCTTCCCCCGCTGAAACATCTCCCAGACTTTCATATCCGGTTCCTTCCGTTCTCTGGCGAGGATGCGACGGACATAGTTGTCGTAGGTGAGTTTTGTATCTGCATTTTCAAGAACGTATTTGATCACGTCGTACTCTTTGAGTCCGAGCACGTCCACCTTCATCAAGCCCTGCGCGATAATATGCTTGTCCTCGGACTGAGTCGCGAGAATCCGTTCGGTGGTTTTGTTTTTATTGTCCTTCAGCGTTTTGAGCGGTGTGATCTCGTGAACCGGCTCCGAGCAGATCACAAGGCCAGCCGGGTGCATACCTTGAGTTTTGATCTGGCCCTCGATCTCTTTTACCATGAAGCCGAGCTTCGGATTCGATTTGATCAGCGATGCGAGCTTCGGGTCGAACTCCATTGCCGCGTCGAGATCGTGAACGTCCTCTTTTTCGAGTTCGAGCTTCGTGGTGATCGCGAGGATTTCAGAGTGTGTGGCGGCGCCGGTCGCTTTCGCGAAGTCGATGAGCGCGGTCTTGAGCATCATACGACCATAGGTGCCGATCTCGCAAACATGCTCTTTGCCGTAGGTCGCGTAGATGTACTCCTTGATCTCTCCGCGATGGTTCGACTCGAAGTCGAGGTCGATATCCGGCAGTTCGCCCGACTCGCAGCGATTTTCATTCAAGAACCGCTCGAAGAGTAGATTGTATTCGAGAGGGTCGATTTTCACGATGCCGAGCAGGTACGAGACGAGACAGCCCGCCGCCGAACCGCGACCGAGGCCAGAATAGATTTTTCGCTTCTCCGCGTAGGCGATCAGGTCCCACACGATCAGGAAGTAATCTTCGAGACCGTACTTTAGAATCACGTTCATCTCTTTTTTCACGCGAGCGAGATAGTCAGCCTTCGGTGCGCGGAGATTCTTTTTCTCGGCAATGAACTCTTTAAATTTCTGCATCACGAGAGACTTGAGCATTTTCTTTGAGTCCGTGCCTTTGCGGTACTTCGGCAGGTATCGCTTGTCCTTCGGGAGTTCAAAGTCTTTGGTTTTCTCAAAAACCTCAGTGACGTTTTGGAAACCCGTCTTAAGGAAGCTGACCGGCAAATACTCGTGGTTTTCTCTGAACGCCTGGAACACCTGTCGGTCGGTCTTCAGCCATAGCGAATCGCACCCGTGGTCCTGTGTGACTGTCGAGGACTCGGCTGAGTCGGCTTTCCCGTAGCTGATATCCTTGATCACCTTCTGGATTGGCGCGTGCTCTTTGAGAATGTAGTGACAGTCGTTCGTCACAATAGGCTGGAAGCCTTTTTCTTTTCTGAGTTCGTATAAACCGCGATTGATTAGCTCTTGGGAGTTGAACAGCTTACCCGATTCTTTGTCGAGCGATTGCGTGTTGTGACCCTGGAACTCGACGTAAAAATCTTTGCCGAAAATATCTACGAACTGCCGGAAGCGTTTTTCGAGACCCATGTGTGGCTGGTCGTGAATCTCCCGCCAGATTTCATTCGAGAGGACACCGCCCTGACAGGCCGAGAGGACCACGAGGCCCTCTTTGTATTTCTTCAGCCATTCGAGGCCGATGCGCGGCTTGTAGTAATATCCGTCGGTGTACGAGAGCTTCGATAAACGAAGCATGTTTTGAAAACCATCGTAATTTTTCGCGAGCACGATCAGGTGAGAGGCTTTGCGAAACTCTGCACCGCGACCGAGAGGGTCGTCAATGTAGTAAAACTCCGCGCCCATGATCGGCGTGATTCCCTCAGCCTTCGCGAGTTTGTAAAACGGAAGCAGAGACGCCATCGTCCCGTGGTCCGTTATCGCATGAGCCTTGAAACCTTTTGTCTTGAGAGCGTCAACCCACTTTTTCGGGCTGAACAGACCGTCCGCTATCGACGCTTCTGTGTGTGAATGGAGATGTAGGAACATAGTCGAACTCCAGTGCTAGTTGGTTCGACTCAGCTTCAGTGAAATCAAATTCAAGTTGAATCGGTTCATTGAGTTCCACCTGGCTCTTCTGACACTGGCTCTCCGACTGCATCTGCTGTCCCCTTTGAGGTTTGTAGTAGTGATTCTATTCTTGCGGCTTGTGATTCTTGAATCGACATGAGTTCAGCGACCGCCGCACAAAGCGATGCGATCACTTGATTCTGGTCTATCCGATTACCCCCCGCTGCAATGACCTCTTTCGGAGAGAGTTGCAGATTCACGATAGTCCGGTTGGGTGTTAGTTGCTGGACGATTCGCTTTTTATTCCAGTCGAAACTCATTTGAGAAAACTCCTGTCCCAGAGGGACTGTGCTGTCACCGCCGTAGTCCTGAGTGACGCGAGGTTGAATTCAAAGTCTCTGAGAATCCGGTCCATCGGCTGGCCGAAATCGACCTCGATCAGTGGGACCTTAATTTTATTTACGAACTCTTTATAGAGCGCGATCTGTACGTTGTACTCCGCTGGAGTCACCTTCATACCGCCGCGAAGCTGCATTCGATTGAACGCGGTCATTGGCTCCGTGAAACAGTAAATGACCGAGTGTGGTGACTTGAGCCTTGGAAGTAGAACCGTGTCTGCGTAATCGTGCAACGCAATTTTGTCGGTCGGCACGAGTTTATTTTTTACGAGGTTCCAATAGTGGACGTCAATCGAGTCCCACACGCTGCCGATGGTCACGACGTCCTGTTTGTTCATTACCTCTTGAGCCTGGAGATGCACCGAGACCCGCTGCATGAAGAACTGGAACTGCCGCTCAAAGAGATCGACGTGCGGCTCGGCTGGCTCTTTAATCTCTAGATATTCGAAGTCCTCGCGAACGAGAAGGTCTTTGATCTCATGTTTGCCGGTGCCCGTGGCGCCGACGATACTTACCCACATCGCTGACGCTCCCTGAACGCTGCGACATTTTTTCGCACCAACATTCTCAAACAAATAAGACAACGCCGCTGTGGGTACGAACGACCACCCTGCTTTCGCAGCACCGTTGTTTGCACCGTGAGGCGATGGCCTCGCTTGCAATGAGTCTTAAAATGAATTTCGTTATTCTTTGCGACCGTCGTCTGCCGCAAATGTTCCGGGTTCACACAGTTTTTCACACGACACTTATGGTCAATGACCAAGCCTGGTATCAACTTGCCCTTGTGGATTAGATACGACATGCGATGTGCGAGGAACCCAGAGTATAGCCCATAGCCAGCCTTGCTGACAGGGCCGGTCCATAACCAATGACCGTCTTTATTTTCTATACGGCTATAAAATCGTTGCAGCCGCCGTTCGGTGATCTCGATGGTCTTCATACTTACGTAATACGATCAGTCGATGGTTTTTGGCTTAAGTATTTTTCGACTCGCTACGTCGTCCTATGTGATCATCACATATTACTCGCCGAGCACAGTGCGGTAATCGGTTTTCGTTGACAATACGTCCGCGACCTTCTGCTTCCAAGGCGTGTCGATCTCGCCGAGGTGGTCGTTCATGGCTTCGATCAGCCGCGTCCAGCATCGTCCGAGGTTTTCTGGCGCCGAAAAATTCACCGATTCAGTGATGGAGTCGAGTTCATAAACCAAATCACCTTTGCCGTCGAACTCTTCAGGGAGCAGGAGCTTGATCGCTTTTATCACCTTGTCGAGAGGTCTCATGTTTCACCAATTCCTTTTCGAACGCTTCGAGAGCGGTCCAAAGTTGCTTCACCAAGATGGAGCCCGTGTCGCCCGAATCGTAATTCGGTGGACCTGGCCATACCGAGCGCGGATAAATCTCATCGAGCAGAAGTCTCGCATTGAGTTTGAGGACTTTGGCTTTCTGCCAGAGCATCGTCGGAATTTGTTGGGTTGTCACAATGTCGCTCATAGTTTTCTCAGTTCCTTTCTAAACTCGCGGGCCGGGTTCTGCAAGTCACGGAGTTGTTTTTCTAGATCGCGTTGCTCGGCGAGCAGACGCTTCTCAAGCCGTTTCTGCTCGTGCAGTTGTTGATGGAGTGCTGAGATTTTCGCCGCCTGGCGTTTACGTCTAGTCAGTTTCAATTGAGTTGCTCGTGCCGCTGGCGTTTTTCAAAAGAGACGACCGCACCCGGAGTCATTCCCGACTTCACCGTGAAGGCGATCAGGCGACCCATGATCTGGTCGATGTTGACGAGACGATCTGGAGTCTGTGCGGTATTTTTGACCGACGTGATAAACTCATTCACCATTGTCTCCCCGAACATCACTTGCCGCTCGCTCATCACGCCTTCGACCTGGAGAGTTCGCATGATGATTTTCATTTTGAGGAGCATGATGCAAACGTCCGCCGCGTGAAATGCGATGTTTTCAGAGCAGATCGCGAGGTATTCGTGCTGACTCAGTTGATCAATCTCAGACTTCGGCCAGTACGTCGGTATTGGCGGTTCGGGCTCCTGCGGTAAGGGTGGGGGTTCGCTCGGCGTCGCAGGGCTCGTAGTCGGGCATGTCGAGATCGGCTCGGTCGTGGTGTCGGGAACTGATTGGGGTGTGGAGATAGACTTCTTCTTCGTTAATGAATTCCACATAAGCACCCCTTTGCCAGTGAGGACGTCGCGCAGTTTTGTGACCCATTTTGTAAATATCTTTGAGATGCGCCATTGCATGTCCCCTCTATCGGAATCTCCGCATGTACTACATGGTCTGTCAACGTCATTCATCGTCCGGTATTTCTTTTAGCGCGTCAAGAAATCCTGCGGCGGTGCGTTTTTTCTTTTGCTTTTGAAATGCGGCAGCGGCTTTGGACTCGTGCTTGTGCATAACCGCATCGAAATGCGAGATCGACTGTCTGACCGTAATGTCGAGAGGTGGACAGAACGTGGTCGCCACTTTCGCTTTGATCGTCGTATCGTAGATGCCACGATTGACCTCGCGATTGACCTCAAGGATTGAAATGTGAGTGACGACTTCTTCTTTGAAGAGTTCGCGTAGCTGATCAAACGCCTGCTTCTCTATGTCCTTCACGGGTTCCCCAGATAAAGTGCCCGCCTTTCGGTTCGCGCCTTGCACACGCGATAGCAAGTCCTACTTGGCGGGTTATCGAAACGATTGGCGGTGTTTACAAGTGTTAACAAGGGATGGTCAAGCTCAAAAAGTGAACGCCCACTTGCTAAAGGTGGGCGTCCGGCGCTAATTCATCCAGAAAGATATCTGGGGACAGCTTCGTGGATTCCTGGCCAACATAAGTGAAACCCCCTCTGAGATCAAGTCAAATTTTCGATTGGCATACATTGGATTAAATGCACACGAGCGAGTTCGCCGTCTTCCATTCGCACGTCGGCCAGATAGAGGTCCTCGATTTTCTCGATCTGTCCTCGCTCTCCTGAGAAGAGACCCATGATCTTTTCGGACTCATCAACGAGACCAAAGCCGTAAACTTTCACTCTCGCTCCGACTTCGAGTGGATTTGCCATACACCTTTATCGAAGAATCCGAGTGAGTGAGGCATGAGTGAAAAAGGGCGCTATTCATGTCCGAGGTGTGGGAGCTATTTACTAGACCATCCAGACGAAAAGGCGAGACAGCAGGAGTGGATGAAATGTCCCTCGTGCGGGTACTGTCGCAAGCGTTGGTGGAGCAGAGACGAGGATGAGAGAGGCATGAAGAAGAAAAAACCATAAGAGCTATGTTAGAGATTCCCTTGATGATAGGTTTTCAAAGTGATCTACGATCACAAGTCTCGAAGTCGAGAGAATCATCATTGAGTCACGAGCGATAGCGAAGTGCGAAATGCCGAGGAGCCGATAGGCGACGAGTACAGTGCGCGAGGCATCTACGATGCCCGCACCCCCTACCCCCTCATAGAGAGATCAAAAGTGTGTGTCAAGAGAATTAGAACGCGCTCTGTATCACGAGTGTTCCCGTTGACTCATATTGCGGGTTGTTTTATTTGCGCGAAACTATACTCAGACTTTTGGCTAAATTTTAACCGCCCGCTCATTTCCGAAAGTCGAACAACCGATCAGTCCTAGGTCGAAGAGATACCTACACGAGTGACTGCTCGTTCTTTTCGACCAACGTGTTCTCACCCCGCTGGACTCCTCAGCGGGGTTTTTTCTGCGCTCAGTCAAACCTATGTGACGATCACATAAAATATTTGCTTGCCGAAACCCGGTGTTGTACTACGCTGACCTACATGGCGTGCAGCAAGTGTCGGAAACCGGGGACAGCGCAACCGACGCTTCGCCAGAAAATCCAAAACTTCGCGCTCTCAATGACCAACGTACTCGCGCACGCCGCGAAATCGGGTCAGGTGATTGCGTCGAAGGACAAGATTGAAAAGCGAATTGCGATTTGTCAGACCTGTCCACATATAGCGAAGTATCGGGGGACCTGCCGCGTCTGCGGTTGTTATCTCGTACTCAAAACTGGTTTAGAGGCTGAAAAATGCCCGAGGAGTTTGTGGTGAGTGTCGATGAATTTAAACCGAGAGAAAAGCTGACCGTCGAAATGGTTTCAACTCGTATCATGTCTGCCATCCAGGATTTGATCAAAGAGAGCCGCATGATGGAGACGAGCGAGGAGATCGAACTCGTCCGACTCGGACTTGGATGCTCACTCTCCGGGCTTCACACTGTCTATCTGAGTTGCAGCAAGGACCCGCAAACTCAACAAGAGTGCGCCGCCGCGTGCATGGATACAATCCAACGACTGATCGGTTCGCTGAAGCGCGATCTCGACGAACTGAAAATCGAGGGAGTGTCCATCGTGGATTACAAAATTCCTGTTGGCGCGACTGACGCCGAGGTCAAGGCGATCATCGAAAAGGAAACGACTGACCCGGTTGTAAACTAATGCTCTCGATTGAAATCCTGATCACGAATACGCATTCGCAGATCGTCTGCAACGCAAAACTCCACAAGCTATTGTCCGACGTGCTCTCATACGAGGTTGAGGGCTCATTTTTCGCTCGTCGAAATAATCCATACTGGGACGGTCGCAAACGCTTTCTGAAAAAGGACGGCACCTATCCGACTGGACTCACAAAGATGGTCTGCAAGTGGTGTCGTGAAGAGGGCGTCAAGTACACGTTCAAAGACCTGCGCGAGAAGCCGACGCCCGATGTGACCTACGCGCCGACGTTCGATAAACCGCCGCGCTATTATCAAGAGGACGCCCGCGAGGTTTCGCTTCGCCGATTTCGCGGAGTCTATCTCATGGGCACGGGCGCCGGTAAAACTCTGACCTCAGCGTTGATCGTCGCGGCTCGCGGAGTCCAGGCCCTTTACGTCACGCCCGACACTGGACTGCGTGAGCAGGCATACGACGACTACAAGAAGTGGTTTGGCGAAAAGATGGTCAGCCGCGATATCGAATCAAACATGCCAATCGTGATAGACAATATCCAGTCGCTCGTGAGAAAAGACCCGGCATTGTTCAAGCGATTTAAAATGCTGATCGTCGATGAGTTCCATCACTCGGCGTCTGATTCTTACATCGACATGAATCTCCACTGCACCGAGGCGTTCTATCGCTATGGCTTCACCGGCACGTTCGTTCGCACCGATGGCACTGACATGCGGATGCACGGAGTTCTCGCCGATATCATTTTCACGAAGACCGCGTCGGAGTTGATCGAAGAGGGTTTTCTGGTCCGACCATATATTACGATGTGGCAGTTAAAACTCCCGCGCAAGGCGATGAGCTACAAAGAAGCCTACGCATTTATGAAGACCTACGAGCCGATGAACGAGATCATCGTCAACCGCGCTATCGAGAAGTCGATCAAACAGAAAAAGCAAACGCTCATCCTGGTCCGGCACAAGGACCACGGGCGCCTTTTAGAATCTCGGATTCCTGGCGCGATCTTTGTCTCCGGCGACGATTCGATGGAAGACCGCAACGCGATCAAGAAGCGATTCAACGATAAAAAACTCCGCTGCATGATCGGCACTTCGATTTTCGGTGAAGGTCAGGACATTCCATCCATCGACCATCTGATCAACGGGCGCGGAGAGAAAACGGAAATCCAAACGTCGCAAGGAGTTGGCCGCGCATTACGCCTGGCTCCCGGCAAAGACAAGGCCGAAATCGACGATTTCTTTTTTGTAGGACAGAAGCATCTCCAGTCCCACAGTACAGAGAGATTGCAGACTTATCGCAAAGAGTCTGCCTTCCGGGTCCAGGTCGTTGAGCCCGCTGCGCCATCACTTTTTTCTTGATCGAATCCTGAAAATTCGACAAAGTGGCCTTCACGTAAAAACTGAGTCAGCTTGTATTCAGCTTTTGTATGGACTTGAGGGGGACAGCGTTGGACGATTCTTTCAGCGATGCGCTATTGTGGACGCTAGTAAATAAATTTTCGAGTAAGTCGAAAATCCACACCGCTGAAGATTTAATGTCCGAGGCTAAGGCCGCTGCCGCGTTCGCAATCAGGGAGTACAACGTAAATAAAAAGGCTTCACTGACCACGTTCGTCTATGAGTGCGTGAAAAATCGCCTGATAGACGTGACGAAGGCCAAGGAGCCAGATTTTATTTATGAACTCCCCGAAGAGACGTACACGACAGAGGATGATTTGAATTTCTCCCTCACCATGAGGGGTCTGCTCTCGCCGGAAGAGTACGCGATTTTCTACATGCGATTTGTAGAGGACTACTCTGAACGCGAGATTGCCCTCAAACTGAAGACACACAGGAAGAGGGTGAAGGAATGTTTGCACCGCATTTTGCAACGATATCTGTCCATCGAGAAGAACCACCATCGGATTTCGACACAGCGGCGGCTCGCCGCAAAGTGGCTCGACGATTCTCCGAGCTTGCAGAACGAATAGTAATCCAAGACTCGCTCAAAACCTATAAGCCAAAAGAGTCCAAGGCCGCTCAACGCAAATTCGAGCGCATGATGGAGTTCGACGCCCGCAAAGAGGCGATGAAGAACTTTATGAAGCTGTGGAATGAGTGGCGCGATTTTTATTTCCATCTCCCGCCGCTCGAACTGAAGACCGCAGGTCAGATCACCGCCATTGAGGGAGCGATTGACTTTTGCAAACAGCGAGGCTTGGATTTAAATCTCGTGATCGCGTGTCTGCATAAGTCCTACGAGAAATCGCGCACGATGCGACCGGCGTATCACGAGATCAAAACCAAAGGTGAGGAGAGATATCACCAATACTTAGACGCCGTCGAATCGGATATCGAGATGGCTGAGATTGAGAGGTTGTCACTCGATGGCTAAAGGATTTGCAGAGTTCAGCTTCGGCCCAGAATTCCAACAAGAGATGCTCGCTCTCATGCTTCAGGACGCAAACGTCGCATGGAAAGCGATCAAACATATTCCAAAAGAGCGGCTCTATTCAGACGCTCACCAATATCTGTTTGATCGAATCAAGCAGAGGGTCGAGCGCGACAATACGCTGCCCACATTCGTCGAAATCGAGGACCATCTCAAGACCGTAGAGAAGCACCGCCGACGGATGCTCAAACACTTTTGCAAACGGATTTTCGATACGACCGTCAAGTCCTCGGACTTCATCAAGGACAAGCTGACCGAGTACGCGAAGAAAAATGCGTTCATCGAAACCTTTCAGTCCGCGCAGACCCTCTACAACTCGAAGAAACATCAAGACGCCTACGACTACGTGCTCAACGGCATTGGCGATCTCTACGGCATCTCATTCAAAGAGGACGCTGGCATCTCGATCAACGATTTTGAGGACGTTCGTCAACTCTACGTTCGGTCGGGAGCCGCTGCCGGAAACCGCATACCGACGATGATCGGGCCGCTCGATGAGATTTTGCGTGGTGGTTTGGAAAAGGGCGAACTCGGTATCATTCTGGCCGAGCCAAAGAAGGGCAAGTCGATTGGACTCATCCATATGGGCACCGCTGCGCTGAAAACGCTCCGAGGCCGGGTTGCCCACTTCGTCCTTGAGGGCACGACAGAGCAGGCCATATTGCGCTATCAGAGCCGTCTCTCAGAGATCGAGTACCACAAGCTGGAGTCCGACGCGATCACGACTAAGCAACGCCGCCGACTCGTGAAGCTCCAGAAGAGGTACACCGACCGGCTCGACCTGATTCCAATGAATCAGCATTGGACCTACTCGACGATGGATATAGAGGCGAAAATTAAAGAGTTGACCCGTGCCGGTCGCAAGCCTGATCTCGTCGTGATCGACTACGCCGATCTGCTCAAGCATCACGAACGCGCTGAAAATTTCCGGCAGGAACAGACGATGGTGTACCGCGATCTGAAACGAATCGCCATGATGCACAACGTAGCCCTGTGGACGGCATCGCAAGCGCGACGACCTGACAAAGACCCCGACAAACGCTACACACTGCGGGCGCGTGATATCGCCGAGAGTTTTGAGAAAGTCCGCATCGCCGATCTCGTGGTGACGTTGAACCAAACTCTCATGGAGCGTCGCTGGGGTTATATGCGCTTTTGCATTGATATCTATAGGTCGTCCGACACAGATAAAATCGTGCGACTGATTCAGGATTACGAGCGGATGATCTTTTTCTCAAAGCGCCTGGGTCACATTGAACGTGAGGAGTTACCCTCGTGGATTCGCAAAAAAGAAGACTCCTAGAGGTCGGCGACCGGGTGATTTTCTGGCCGACGACGAGCCACATTCGCAGACTCAACGTCGGTACGGATTACATCGTGCGCGAGATACACTGGGACGATTCCAAATATGAAAATGGCAAGTCGCACCCGATTCCACGGAAAGTGCGAACCATCTACGTTGACAACGAGGTCGGAAATCGTTTTGGATACGCGGGCAAGCATTTCATTCCGTCTCTAGAGAATGTGGTCTTTAACGAGGCCGTGTTCGCGGAAGCCGAAGCCAAGGCCGAAGCTGTTGAGGCGACAAACTTTCACCTGGCGCTGAATGAGCTATGAGTAAAGATATCAAGTTTGATTTTTTGAAAGCCGACGCTCGATACCCTGGATTCGATTTCGCATCTTACCTCGAAGAGAAAGACCTGGAGTTCAGAAAGATGGATTCCGGCGATCATGTTGAGTGGGCGATCAACTGCCCGTCGTGCGTTGATCACGGAGAGCCGACGCCGGACATGGCGAAGAAGCTCTGGGTGAACCTGGAGATCGGAAAGTTTCACTGTTACCGCTGCAAATGGTCCGGGCCGCTGACCCGGCTGGTTGAGAAGCTCTCGAACGTGCAGTTCCCAGAGGCTCTCAAAATTCTTAGAGGTGAAGCTCTCGACCCGATGGAGCATTTGAATCTCAAACTCTACGAGGAGACCTACGACTTTTCAGAGGACGAAGAGGAACTCCACGAGATCGAGATGCCCTACGGCTACGAGCCGATTGAAGGGCCGCATCCGTATCTCAAACAGCGCGACATTCCCTGGCGATACGCTCGCGATCACGAGTGGGGAATTTCAAAAGCCGGGTTTACGAAGGACCGGCTGATCGTGCCGACGTTCATGGAAGGCCGCCTTGTTTACTGGCAGGCTCGCGCAACCTGGGAGACCACCAAGAAGGAGCGCAAGGTTCTCAACCCGAAGGGCGTTTCTGCTCGCGGAGTTTTGTTCAACTACGATATCGCGAAAAAACATGATGTGGTGGTGCTGACCGAGGGGTTTATCGACGCGGTCAAGGTCGGAGAGCACGCGATGGCAACCAACGGAAAGAAACTCCATGCCGAACAACTGGAGTGGCTGAAAGAGACCCGCGCCAAGAAAATCATCCTCGCCTACGATAACGACGCCTGGACGGATGCCAAGCGCCGGAAAGGGACGGACGAACTCGCCGATGGCGCGTCCTGCTCGATCAAAAAGGCCGTCGATCTCCTACGTGTCTATTTTCGAGTCAAGGTTGCCAGATTTCCCGATGGCCGGGACGCTGGCTCCTACCCGTATCAATCTGACGATCTCAGAAGAATCCTTAAGGCGGCAAAGACGCCTCGTTTCGAGCACGGCATACACTATAAATAATACACGGATTGCCTTTCGTCCTACGGTGTCGTACACTGTAGTCAGGCTAAAACGAAAGGTGGTTTCCAATGTCTACAGTACGAGCCGCAGTCCTGATCGCGATGAAGCTGATCGAGGAGCGCGTCGAGCGTATCTATGATATTAACGAGGGCTTTGACGGTGAGTGCTCCGCAGAGGACCTCGCGAAAATGGCCCTGGAATCCTTCGGGACTCGTCCAGTGCGTCCGGCTAAACCGGCACCGGCACCGACTCCCAAACCCGCTGCAAAAGCTCGCAAGTCTGTCGCCTGCAAATACTGTCACGAGACCGGCTTTCACTGGGTCAAAGTCGCTGGCGCCTGGCAATTACATAATGACGCTGGCGTGAAGCATACCTGTCTCCAGCCGCGTCCGGGTGAGGTCGCTGGCGGTGTGGGCGTGCGGACGACTGAACCTCGCGACGAGCGCGTCTCGCGTGAGCATTGGAACCGTCTCATTGAGATTTTCACTGACATGAAGACAAAGGGTGTCCCGCGCTCTGAGGCGACTGACGCTCTGGAATACGATTCTGACCAGGAACCGGCACCGCCGTCTGTGATGAATCGCGCTCTCGACCGGGTGTACGGCAAAGCCGGTGACGGTCTGCGAGAGCCCGCTACATTTTCTGAGGCTTTGAGAAAAATATAACCTCACGCTTTGCGTGACGCCCGCTGAAGTAGCCGAGTTACAGGTGGAAGGCGGGCGGATTTTTGAGGGAGATTTTATGCAAAAGACATTTAGTTTCGAGTCTGTGAATTTTGAAAAAGACCTAGAGGTGATCATCGACTTCTCGTGCTCCGATTCGGACGGCGCGGATTGCTGCATCGACGAGGTCGCGATTTTCAATGGCGACGTCGAGGTCAAGCCCGATCAACTCGCTGAGGGCGAAATGGACCGACTGGAAAGTCGTGCTCAAGAGATCGCCGACGAGAATGGTTATGAAGCCTATCAGGACATGTGTGAGGCTCGCGCTGACGCCGCCTACGATGCGTGGAAGGACCGTCAGATGGAAGAGGCCAATGATTAAACTCATCCAGGACGACGAGCGGATGAACGACTTCTCCGAGTGTTACGCAATCCTGCGTGACGACGGCGTAACGACTGGTCACTGGCTCGTCGCCTACTGGTCCTCTGAGACCAACTATCACGGCGTCTACATATATCGGTTCGCCTATGTGAATCTGAGCGGCAATTTCTCGTGGATTCAGAAGACCGCACCGGGCGAGATGCCGGACCCATACACGTTTACAGATCGCGACGATGCGGCTCGCGGGTACATCCGGTATGTCTATCATACGACAGGGACAGGATTTTTAGAGGCTTTGAGACGAATTTGACAAATGTCGTACAGCGTGCGACACTGGCTTACAACGGCTAAAACGAAAGGTGGATTTATGGCAATCAAGGGTAAAAAGGATAAGGCAGCACCGGAGCTTCCGGCTGAGTTGGACGATCTCTGTCTGCGCGGTTTCACATTTCAGCAACTCTGCGATGCCTACGAAGAGAAATTCAAAACCGTGAAGGGCAAGGTCGAGACCTATCTGAAGACGACCGACGACTTTGAGGTCACTGAGGGTGAGGGTTTCAAAACGCCCTACGGCTCGATCATTTACATGGGCCGCAGCACCAACAAGTACGACAATGACGCGATCATCGAATTAATCAAATCGAAAAAGGTGTCGCTCGAACAGGTCCTCTCATGCGTCACGGGTTACAAAGCTGATGAGCTTGAGAAGACTCTCTCATCCGCCGTCTTCGAGACGGTCTGCACGAAGACCGAAACGAAATCTCTGACGTTCCGTGCGTCGAGTGAGTTCAAAGAAAAAGTGCGCTCGGAACTGGACGCGGAGTCGCCGACTATCGCTCCCATCGTCGAGGCGCTGGACGAGGTCAAACCCGCATCGGCAAAACCGGCGAAGAAGGAATCCGCCGCTGACAAAGCGAAAGCCGCGAAAGCTGCGCTCGCCTCGAAAGCTGCGAAGAAGGGTGCGAAAAAGTCCGCGACCGACGACCTTGATGCAATCCTGAAGGGAGAGTAATCATGGCGCTGCGGAGATTTGAATTTACGAGCGAGTCGTCTAACAAATTTTGGCAGATCGACACCGAGACCGGCGAGGCGTCGTGGGGGCGCATCGGGACCTCTGGGCAGTCAAAGACCTACGATGGTCACGAGATAGCTGGCAAAATCGCAGAGAAACTCGGCAAGGGCTATGTCGAGGTCGGTCGGCGTCACCCCGGTCTGGAAATGGCCGACCGAGATTTGGCTGAAGCCCGTCGTAAGAGCCGCGCAGAAAAGGTCGCTCCGAACTTCATGTCCGAACTGAGGAAGATTAAATGAAAATACCAGTGCTGCATCCGAGCCGGTGTACGGCAGGACTTCCAGAGGACCTCGAAAAAGAGTACCTGATCGGCGAAGAGAAACTCGACGGGTCGCGATACCTGCTTTACATCGGGTGCGACCCATACGAGCGACAGAAGGGAAACGCGCTCCTCTCGCGCCGGGTTTCCGTAACCGATGAGAAGCATGTTGACAAAACCCAAAACGTGCCACATATCACTGGCCTACATTATGAAGGACTAGAGGGGACAGTGCTGGACAGTGAAATACAGTCCGCAGATTTTCTCTCTACAAACTCGATTATGAACTCATCGCCCGCTTTGGCGATTGCGAAACAGAATAAGATAGGTCTATGCACCGCTTGGGCGTTTGACGTGCTCTATTTCCGTGGCGTGGACGTGACCGCCCGACCTCTCTCCGAGCGCAGAAAAATCCTAGAAACCGTCGTCACTCGCATGGGCAATGCCCATGTCAAATGCATTCCGCAGTTCAAATCAGGTCTCGAAAAACGGTTCAAAGAAATCGTCGCCGCTGGCGGTGAGGGAATCATCGTCAAGGACACCCGACAGGCATACGGAGTCGGTTGGGCGAAAATGAAAAAGTCCTACGACGTCTCGTGCATAATCTCTGGTTTCAAACCCGGCAAAGGAAAGTACGCCTCTGGAGTTGGCTCGATTGCTCTCTCAGTCTTCGTCGGCACCGATCTAGTCGAGATCGGTTTCGCATCGGGCTTTGATGATAAGGTCCGCGCAGCAATGTCGGCAAAACCGCACGCCTATATCGGCAAAGTCGTGGACGTCTACGCGCAGGAAATCCAGAAGTCTCAGAGGTCCGCGAAGAATCCTGTGGGCCGACTCAGACACCCGACGTTCTATCGGTTCAGAGACGATATTGAATCCGCAGATTGCACGAGCGAAAAACTGCTCGCTGATATCGCGACTCAGGCAAAATCGAGACGCAAACGGGAGTATGCTGAGTGAAAAAGATCAAGCACCCGTTTTTCGACCAACTCAAAGAGATCACGAAGCGAGACATGTGGAATGCTTTCGAGGGTGCTCCGTTTCCGAAGCGCGAGTTCTACAAGGCGCTCCGCGAGGCTCATCCGATAGTTTTCGATTCTCGCTGCACCGAAGAGGGCATCCAGCACGCCGGTATTGAGGTCGATCATATTGTGAAAATTCCTTCTCGCGAGCAGGAAGCAGAGATGTTCGAGCGACAGCACAAAGCCGCCTCAAAGGTCGAGGAGTTTTCTCTGCCATTCGCCACGTCGCTTTATCTGCTCACGAACTGTCAGACCATCGTGCGAAACGCCGGTCGCGGCTCAGGAGTGAAGGCCGTCGATCATAATATGCTGATCTATAAACGCATCGGCTATCTGCTCAGGGAGATTTCGCCAGAGAAAATCCGCGTATTTGATTTGATGATCGTGAAGCCGACGCAGAAAAGAGGCGAAGAGAGATTCTTCCCGGTACTCGATTTTCTCGACATTGATTTGAAAAATCCAGACCCGAATCTCGCAAGCGACACCCTCTCGATCAACCGATTCACAAACATGATCTCGGTCAAACGCATCGGCATCGAGCGGAGACTGACCGCGACCTATCGGGACGAGACCTCTCTCACGAAGTACACCGTCGCCAAATACGACAATGTCATTCATATCGCAGACAAAGAGGAGTACGAGTACACGCCTCTCGGTGAGGACTCCAATGTCGAGTTCAACTATACCGGATTTTGGCGAGGACATTGGCGGGCGTTTTATTACCCCGACACGATCACCGATTCATTCGGTCGCAGAGTCGTCGATTACACCCGCGTCGGGAAATGTCGAGAGGGCACTTACAACGTGCCGGGGTACACATGGGTCAAGGAGCATATAAAAGGCGACCCCACGGTCGCCGAAATCAAAACCAGAGTCGTAAAACACGGATAGGAGAAAATATGAAGGAAGGAACGATGGAGAAAATCCAAGAGATCAAGACGCTCATCAAGGGCGGCATGAAGCTCGGCGATGCTCTCGAAAAAACAAAGACCTCGCACAATACGTGGTACACGTACAAAAACAAAAAAGCGCCTCAGAAAAAGGCCGCGAAACCATTTGTGCAGGAGTTTTCGATTCCGCGAGAGAGGTACAACACCCCAAACAAAGTCGTCGCTGTCCTGGGAAATCCGGCATCGGTCGGCGAGTTCATAAAGAAGTTCTTACATGAAAAGTGAAGAGGTCTACACCCAAGCGGTCGAGAGGCTGAGGGACCGCACCGACAATCGGCTCGCGAAAATCGTTTTCAACGCCGACCTGAGATCGGGTCACGTCGGCCTCGCGGCGCAGGCGAAAAATCTGAAAATCAATCTCGATCAAATGTCGGTCGGTGAGTTTGTGGTATTCATCAATCGCGCCCGCAGTGCTGCGAAATTCATGTCGCCCGATAAAATCCTGATCTCCCATTGGCGGATGCCAAACGGCGGTCGGATGAATCCGAAGGTGATCAAACTGATTCCCCGCTACTTCAATGGTCGTGAGTTCCACTACGACCAGGCGCTCGCAAAAGTCGTTCGAGATGAGTTTCACGTAGATGATTTTTAACCAGGAGTTGACAATGAATAGAGCACAAGTGCGAGAGGCACGAGCCATCGCCTTACGGTTGTACCTGCACACGAGACGAGCCAATATCGGCTATCGCTCTTCGATGCAGATTTTAGGAATGAACTGGCCGCACGAGCGGTTCGAGTTCAACTACATACTCGGTCGCATCGTCGAGCTTGACGCTGAGGCCGGTATCACAGAGGCACGCAAAACCGCGTGTCGCTGGGTCGTTCGCCAGACGGGTCCGCACGCCGGGACACCGGGCATCGGCTACATCGGCAAAACACAAATGGAAGGTATTGTTTAAATGAAAACGCCCGCGACTGACGAGTCCAGGGCTTTTGACGCTCTCGTGGGCAAACGTAGCCCGCGAGGGCCTCTCTTAGCGTATTTGCTTTCGTTTCTCATGCCTGGGACCGTCCGGGCGATCAGGAGAATGGAGCGCGACCGGCTGAGGACCGATCTCAAACTGGCACTTATGATCGGGCCGCTTTCTCAGGTCGAGAAGCGTATTGATTCAATACTCTGCGGTGCCAATTTCAGAGATATCCAGATAGAGCCGCCGCTGACCGAATCCGAATTCTCAAAAACGCACAATCAGCCCGACCCACCGCCGTCTAGTTTCGTCTCAGACCTCAAAAAGATCGACGATTGACTACTGTCGTACAGTGTCGTACACTGTAATCAGAGGTGAGACATGAATTTAGCATTCTACCTACTCAATCTGGTCGCGAATCCGGCAATCGTGCCGCCGCCGACAAACGTGCAGGTCGTGGTCGAGCCCATCAAGGCTCCCTCGATTCCTGTCGAGACGAAGGACGGCGCGAAAGCGTGGTTTCATCCTGCACCGGGAGCGGTCGATGAAAACCAGTAAGCAAAAGTCCGCACAGATCAAACGGCTGAAAAAGGCCAAGTCCCTGCTCGCACAGGCGACACGGATTCTTAGCTCTCTCGATTCAAACGCTTTGCACGCCGAGGTCTTCCATGCGACCGGCGAAATCGACTCAGACATACGGGCCATTCAGAATGGCCAATGGGGGGACGAATGAAAAAGGGCACGCTGATTTACTGGTCGGTCTCTGATTTCAACACGACGACCGAAGAGATTTCGAGCGCAGGTTTCGAGGACTTCGTGCCGCGAAACGACTATCGCACGGCGATGCTCAAGGCCATTCGCGAGTACGTGAAGGGCGAAGAGAAAATGTACCGTCGATTTAATGACACATCGGCCTCGGTGAGTTTTGCAATCCTGATCGAGAATCCGACGTCCACCGACTATACCGTCCGCAAAGAGGCGATCATCACGGTCGATAAGACGACCGGCGCGGCGTCGCACCGATCACCCGAAGGCTGGGACGTGACGCCGATCAAAAAGGCGTATGATCTCGCCAAGGACACGCTAAACTCTGACCAGTTCCGGCGCGTGGTGCTCGATTATGTCGAGGAGCGCGGCGGGGTCTCGATGCGACCGGGCGGCGGAATCTACTTTGTCGATAATGACCTGGAAGCCAAATGTCTGCCAAAACTGCGCGATCTCTTCGGCAAATTCCCAGGCAAAACGATTTTCTACGAGGTCCCGATCTACGACGACTCGGCAACTCTCATCGCTCTCGAAGACGCGACGTCTGCAAAGATTTTCGGCGATATCGACGAGATCGTGAAAGAGGTCGAAGACAAATTCGCGAAAGGCGTGCCGGTGACTCGTAGGCAAATCGAAAGCCGCTGCGAGGATGCTCAGGTCGTGGTCGCGAAAATCAGATTGCACGAGAAAAATCTCCGCTCGAAGGCGAGTGAGGTCAAACACAAGCTGAAGGCTGTCGAAGCTGTCCTCAATGAGATGTTGGCGAAATCCGCCGACATTGTGGACCCCAGCGAGTTCAGCGGATTGCTGAGGGGGTTATGAAAACGATACCAGTATTTTACAGTCCAGAGCAGACCGTCCACGAGAATCAGTCTTTCTCGCCGAGCGCGGGAAAGCCGGTCCATGTGGTCCGGTCCTGGCTGGACCAGGGGTTTCCGATCTCGCTCCACAATGTCGTGCCGCTGAGGGCAAGCCAGATTGCGCTCGCCCACGACGCCGCCTTCGTGCGTGCGGTCCTCAAGTGTGAAACCGCCAATGGATTCGGGAATCGCTCTCCAGAGGTCGCCAAGGCCGTCAGATACACGACTGGCTCGATGGTTGGCGCCGCTCTCCACGTATTCAAGCACGGCGGCGTAGCGGTGTCCCCGACGTCCGGCTTCCACCACGCGACCTGGAATCACGCTGGCGCTTTCTGCACTTTTAATGGTCTTATGATCGCGGTCCAGGCTCTCCGGCTCCAGGGTGCGAAAAAGGTCGGAATACTCGATTGCGATGCCCATTTCGGTAATGGTCAAGAGGACATAATCAAAAAGCTCGGCCTCGAAGACTCGGTTCGTCACTGGACATTCGGCGGCGAAAATATCACCAAGTCCACCGCCGAGGAATGGCTCAAGGAATTTCCGAAAATCGTGTCGAGATTTCAGGATTGTGACGTGTTACTCTATCAGGCCGGTGCGGACCCGCATGTCAATGACCCGCTCGGCGGGACGCTGACTTCTGAGCAGATGCGTCGGCGAGACAGGATTGTGTTTGAGGTTTGCAAGCGGCTGGAGATAGCAGTTGCTTGGAATTTAGCGGGCGGATACCAAGAGCCGCTCCGAAAAGTGCTAGACATACACGACAGTACGATGGCAGAGTGTGTCTGCGCGTATCTTACAAATAGGGAGATCGCAAATGAAAAAGATCGAAAAAGCGACCGAGAAAAAGGTTCCCAAAAGGGACACGATCACCATTCGGTTAGAGCCCGAATGGGATGAGTACATCACGCAGGTCGCCGCTGAGATTGAAAAGCGCGAGGACTGGCCTTGCACGAAGACCTGGGTCGTCACTCAATTGATGAAATATGGGTTGTCTTCTTTTGAGAAACATCACAATATCCGCCGCAAATCAGACCATCTGGGCGGGAAGACGGCGTAGGACGGCGTAATATTTCGCTTTACATCGCACCACCTTTCGGCTATCCTGGTCTCAGGCTAAAACGAAAGGTGGTTTCAAATGTTGACATGCAAAGTTTGCGGACATAAACACGCGACTCAGATAGTCGATCATATCGAGCGCGAGCACGCCGATCTCGCTAAAGACGGCACGAAGGCGCTTGAAGCGTATATGGAGAAGTACGGCGCGGACATTGACGACGTCGTAGCACCGGAGAAGACTGAAAAGAAGCGCAAGGGGGACAGCGTGTCTGACACTATAAAAATCCGAAATGCCGAAATGCCCGTCCGCACCGGGACGATGGAATTCATACCGAAGCTGAATCCGGGCTATGTCTTTGCGACATTTGACGAGGATATCTGCACCGATATCAAAGAAAACCGCCGCGTGATGCTCGTCGGGCACACTGGCACCGGCAAAACCTCGCGTATCGAGCAAGTTGCCGCTCGCACAAATCAGGGCGTGCTCCGCGTGAATATGAATGGTCAGACCACGGTCGGCGATTTCGTCGGCATGTGGACCGTCAAGGGCGGTGAGACCGTGTGGGTCGATGGGACTTTGCCGAAAGCGATGCGTGAGGGCTATTGGCTTATCGTCGATGAATTGGATTTCGCCGAGCCTGCGATTCTTTCGGTCCTCAATGCCGTGCTGGAGCCGGGCGGGAAGCTCATGCTCAAAGAAAAAGGCCACGAGATAGTCGTACCGCACGAGAATTTCCGACTCTTCGCGACTGCGAATGCGGTCGGTTGCATGTCGGCCTATCGCTCGCTCTATCAGGGCACCAACATTATGAACGAGGCTTTTCTCGACCGCTGGAGAGTGTACCATATAGACTATCTCCCGGCAGACGAGGAAGCGAAAATCCTGGTCAATACGATTCCGCGAATGACTCCGAAGGTCGCTGGCGTGATCGTCCGGGTCGCCGGTATGATCAGAGATGCTTTCAAAAACGAGGAAGTGTCCTGCACCTTCTCGACTCGTCGGATGCTCGATTGGGCCGAAATGATGATTCGATATAAAGAGCACGCCGATGCACCTTTCCGTGCTGCCTCAGCCACGATTTTCTCGAAGGTCTCGAAAGAAGACGCCGAGGTGATCAAGGGTCTCATTCAGAGAATTATGATCGGCGGGCCTCAGAAATGAGAGTCCGTCGCGTGGTATAGAGTCCAAGGCGACAAATCTGTACGGATTCTGCCGCCTTGACTTCTGTCCTACAGTGTCGTACACTGAGATCAGGCTAAAACGTGAAAGGTGATATATGCTAACCACAAATATTTTTGAGACGTCGCTCGAAAAGCTGGCTCGCATCTTGGCCCGACAGTACGGCGTGAATATCGTTTTTGAAGGCAACATTCCCTGCACGGACGGCAAGACGATTTTCATGCCGGTCTACAACGACCTCACCGAAGAGATGTACCGCGACTATCAGGGTTTTCTCGATCACGAGGTCGGTCACTGTCTCTTCACCGAGATGGACCAACTGCAAAAGTGCATCTCCGAGTATCACAATCTCTTCGTGCAAAACATCGAGGACTATCGCCAAGAGAAAGAAATGGCGAAAATGTATCCGGGCACCGCGCTCAATCTGGTCCCGCTGAATGACAAACTCCGTGCGAAAATGAATGACGACTGGATGAAGCGCCCGTGGCCGATTCGCCTGCTCACCACAGTCCGCGATATCACCGAGGGCCGTCCTCACCGCATCGACGACGACTTCCGCAAATACATGGACCTGATCGAAGACGAGATGAAATTGCTCCCAGACGTGAAGTCCACGACTGAGGTCCGCGAGATTACCGAGCGTATCGTCCGCAAAATCGTCGAGGAGTACAAGAAGTCCGGCGACGGGAAGCACGACCTCGAAAAGAAAGCCGAGGGTAAACCCGGCAAAGGTGACGGCAAGGGCGAGCCGAAAAAAGTGAAAGTGAAAATCGAAAAGGGCGAGCCCGGCGAAGAGCCGAGCGGTGAGCCTGGCGACCCGTCCGATATCAAAGACGGCGACACGCTGAAGCTAATGACCGGCAAGAAGGGCGAAAAGGGCACCGAGAAACTCCACGAATTTATCATCGACGTCGAGGGCGTGATGGAAGAGGCTTTCACTGACAAGGCCATCGAGGAGCACAAAGAGGCGTCCAAAATGCGCTACGAGATTCGTGGCAAGGGGAAGGCGAAAGTCATTCCCGTCACGACTCGATTCGACAAAGTCACAGATCACTCAGGCAAAGGAAATGCAAAAGAGTATGCTCGCTCGAAGCGTGAGGCGATGCCTCTCGTCGCTGGCGTGAAAAATCATCTGGAGCGCGTGCTGAAAGTCCGTGAGAATGCGAAATGGAAAGCCGAGCAGGAACGAGGTCACATTAATCCTCGCTCGCTCTCAAAACTCGCCGCAGATAAATCGTATCGCGAGATTTTCAGAGAGTACACGAAGACCGAGACCAATAATGTCGCCGTCGAGGTCCTCACCGATCTCTCTGGCTCTATGGCAGGTCGCAAAACCGAGGTCGCTCGTCAGGCCGGTATCGCTATCGGCGAGGCGCTGCAAGCTCTCGGCATCCGATTTGAAATGACTGGATTCTGCTCAGAGCCCGATCACCGAGTCCGCTCCGCTGCGGCGTCTATCGGCTCGTCAGGTCGATTCGGTCGTCGTGGCGAGCGTCTGGACCTGCATGTATTCAAATCATTCGACAGCAACTCTCTCATCGGTATCTCGAATCTGAAAAACGGCTCGCAAAACCCGGACGGTGAGTGTCTGGCGTGGGCCGCGAAACGGCTCTCGATGCAAAAGCAGAAGCGAAAAATCCTAATCGTATTGAGTGACGGTCAGCCCGCGACCGGCGACACGGATTTCGGATTGCTGCAAGCCGATCTCCGCGCACGAATCGCCGAGATCACCAAGTTTGGCATCGAGGTCATTGGCATCGGCATCGAGACTGATTACGTCAAAGAATTTTATCCTGACTATGTGATTTTGAAGGACGCGAAAGACCTGCCAAAACAGGCGATGAATAAGATCGCGAAAATGCTGGAGTCAGGCAAATGAAATTCCGCCGCGTGAATAGCAAGGTCTTCCGACTCGGTATCACGCCGCTCCTCGTGGAGCGGCTTTTTGAAAATCACTGGCGCGTCTACTTCGAGTTGGACGGGAAACTCTATCAGGGCAAGAACGATTTTCGCACGCGGAAGTACGCCGCTCAGAGATATCTCAGCATGGCAGCGGACCCGGACAAGCTCGCGGAGTTTTTCAAGACCGAGGTCCACCCGAACTTGCTGAGTGAGGTCACGAGGAAGGACCTCACATTCCGAGAGGAGTTGAAAAACCTGTGAAGCTCTCGCGACTGATCGAGTTTTGCAAAGCCAAAGAGATATTCGTCCCGCCGAAAGCGACTCGCGAGTATCTCGAAGCCGCGATTGTGAGGGCTTACTACAACGACCGCGAGGTCGATGGGAAGAAGGGGTGTTTTGGTTTCTGGGAGCAGGACGATTCGAATTGTACGATCTGCGATTTCAGAGACGAATGTTTTTCGGCGTCGATAGGTATGGACCGTGAGGCGTACTTTGCGGCATTCGAGAAGCAGATAAATCCGAGGATTAGATTCAAGAACTCCACGTCGCGTTTTAGCCGACGACCGCGAAAGCGGTAAAAGACGTGGACAGGGCCGGTCGGGTTTCACCGCCCACCGGCCTGATTTTTTTCAGAGGTCAATGTGACAAAGAAATTGCGCGAGGAAGCCAAGAGTGTCGGACGCGGACTCGCATTCAAACTCGAAAAAGCCGGACGTACTGGCGGTCGCCCAGAGGTGATCACCCACGCCGTCGAATTTCTCTGTGAGGGCGGATTGGCAGAGGCTCTCGATGTTTTGCGCGATGCCGCTTTTGACCGGATTCCAGAGATCGAAAAAGTGATGTACGACATAGACGAGCAGGTCCTACATTTCGCCGAACGCGATGCGAATCCACATATGGACGAACCCAAAATGCACGGAAAGCCTACGTTTCTGAGCGATCTCAAAGAATGTAAATAATACCAACCGTCTGACGCGATAAGACGTGGTACACTGACGTAGTGAAACGCTCGTCGGTAATACGCGAGCTTGCCGGTAATGGCTATAGAGACAAACTTCTAAAGTTGAGCGAGGAAGACCTAGATTTCATCAAAGAGTTTGTTGCGGCACGCGAGCATCTGTCAGACCAAGAGTTCAATGAAGCCATCCGAGTCTGGATGCTGACCGAGCTTCAAAATCATAAGACCAATGGCACTATCGACCCGGAGCACTGGAAGCGTACCGTTTTGATCGACGATATCCTGATCGCCATAGGCTGTATCTCCCATGCCCGGTCTCAGTATGGTCCACAATAGCTGATAAATCTGACTTCTGTCTTACAGTGTCGTACACTGTAATCAGTGAGGTGATTTATGGGCGTATTCAAAGAGATCGAGATAGTCGTCCAGGACATGCAGGAATCCGGGCTGAATCCGCGAGACCTGCGGGCTTTTAGGGCCTTCGTCGCCGACGACCCGCACCTGGCTGGCTGGGCCTCTAATCTCACCCAGGACGAATGGGACCGTCACTGCACCGATTCCGGCGTAGAATGCGACAGCGAGGCTGTGGCGCTGTTAAAACTGGCTTCCAGACGCATCCAGGACGTCGCCGATGGGCTGACCGAAGACCGCCTGGTCTTTATCCGAGCCAATGGCGCCCTGATCGACGCCGTAGACCACCTGATTCACTGCCTTAAAAACGATTCCCGGCTCTTGGCGCGGCTGGCCTTCATCCAGGCCGAAGCGGAGCCACATTTGGACGTAGAACCGAAACAAAGGAGATCACAATGAAATGGCTGATTTTTCTCGCGGTCTTTTTGACCGCCTGTGCCCAGAATGGCAAAGACGGCAGCAATGGCCTGAACAGCACCGACCCGACGACCTATCAGGCTTATTCGTGGAGCGACTCGAATCCGTGCTCAGGCGCGAACAACTTCGGCGATGCCGCCGCAGGATGCCTCGCGAGTGTGCAGATAATCATGGTCCCTGGCGGTGCCTTCGTGACTGCGGTCGGCGATTTGGCAAACCACACGGCGACGATGAGTTTTTATGTGAAATCGTCCGGTGCGTGGACGCAGAATTTCACGGACTTCTCTGGCGGTGATACCTACATTTTCTCAGGCGATCTGTCCACGAGCCCGCCGACATTCTCGGCCAACTACGACTCGGACGGCACCTTCGGAAATACGAGCGCGAAATCGTTCACTCTGACAGAGGAATAAATGACGATCAAAAAGTGTACGTGCTGCGGGAAACCGATCACGACGAGAAACGCTTTGAAAGTTATCAGACACTCGATGGACGGTGAGACGGAGCTTCTCTATTTCACCTGTCCGAACTGCAAATCAACCGCGACTATTGGTCAAAACGGTTGCCGTACTTCTTTCTTGCGGCTACTGCGCGTCTTGTGAGGTCCTTGAGCTTCAGCTTGATCGAGGTGAGGGCCGCTTGCTCGGCCTCGGTGCATGAAATCCACACGCACGCCTGATCTAATTCCGACTGGTCATTATTGAAATCCGCCGAGTCCTCGCAAAACCATCCGACCCGTGTCGCGTCCCATTGGGCCTTCGGTATGTCTCGCGTGGTGGGCGTGAGCGTATGAGCGCAGTGAGCGCCGTCAGGTCCCAGGTCCGCGCACGCCTCGACGTCGTAGCGGGTCAGGTGAGCGCAGCTACTTGTTGCGATTGCGAGAAGTACGAGAAGGATTCTCATATCGTCCTTTCAGATAGGCCGCTGCCTTCAGTAGCAGATTTGGTTTCATTTGTTTCTGTTCACCAAGGCGTCAATAGCGGCTTTAGCGGCAGCGAGTTCTTGAGCGTCTTTAGGATTCGTTTGAAGCTGACCAATGATCGCATTGTAGGCTCCCAGGTTTGCGGAGTTTTGAAACCGGATTTCGATTACATCCACGTTTTCTTTGATCACCGTGTCGGCACCGCCCGCCGCAGCGTTTATCACGGTCGTAAAAAACCAGTGAATGACCGGCAGGTTCAGCCAGGGTTCCGCCGTCGTCGCCGAAGCGATGATCGCATTAGCTCCCAGGCCCTTGATTAAACCGTCCAGGACGATGTTGGTGAGGTTCGTGAGCCTGTTCGTGGGTGCGGGAAGGGGGGAATCAGCCATGAGCCCGCCAGGAAGTTACAAGGGCGGTTTTACCCGCCCTTGCTGGAGAATAAAAATGGCAACAAAGCAGCGAAAAAGCTATCTCCATTGTTAGCTGGCCTTGGGCGGTTGTCCACTCGAAACCGCCTGGGCCGCGACGACTGGTTGCGTTAGTACGCCGGACCCGATCACAGGCAGCGACTCGAAGAAGTTGATCACCGAGACGAACAGCGGGTTCAGTCCAGGCTCAGACTTAATGCCGTCGAGCACCTGATCTATGATAAGCGCACCACCGCCCGCCATAACCCATGCGAGCACGCCAGCCCACGAGAAGGGTTGAACGGTAACGAGACCTGCGATGAGCGCGAGAATTGGAGCGACGAGAGGCTTCAGCGAACTCGGCAATTTCGCCCAGGTATAATTGTTGATCACCGTCACTCTCATGCTGGCGATCAGGAGTGCCAGAATTGCGGCGACCTTCGCCATCCAACTCAGTCCCCCGAATCCTTGGACCGCTGAGAGTACCTGAGACAAGAACGAACCGAGATCGAGAGGTGGTGCCGCCACGACGGGTGCCGCCGCTGCCGGTGCTGCGACCGCTGAAGCCGCTGGGCTCGGCGATGCTGCCGGTGCTTGAGCGAGCGCGTAGCCCGCGAACATCAAAATCAGCGCGATGGCTGGGAACCAGTTCAAAATCCGTTTCATGCTATTCTCCTTGTTTGGTTTGACTCATGCTTTGTCGGAAGGGTCCTTTTTCTTCTTCTCTTGGCCATATAGCGCCACGTCAGGCGCGATCTGAGTGACCTTGGTCTTTATGTCGGCGAACTCCTGCCGGAGTTTGACCATCGCCTGGGCGCCGAGCGAGAGGCTCTTTTGATGAGCCTCGACGACGCCGTGAATCTCTTTGACGTCTTTTTTGATCGTGCTCATGTCAGAGACGACGTCATTCGTGGCTCGCTGCACCTTTAAGAGTTCGGAGTTCATGTCGGATTGAAATTTCGCCGCGTCTTCACGGATGCCAGCCGCCGAGGACTTCATCTCGACGACGTGCTTGCCCATTTGTAAAATGCCGTCGTTCATTTTCTTTTTGTGGTCGTCGAGATCGTCCTTCAGTTCACCGAGGGTTTTCTCAACCCCCTTGTGATGCTCGTCATTTGTTGTGATGTATCTGCGAACGAAAAAGATCACGATGCCCGTCAGAAATGAGAGCACCGTCGTAAGAAGAATGAAGTAAAGGCCAGCACTGTCGTCCGGCGCGTGCGCCATCTGTCCACCTTACACCATTTCGTAGGCCATCATCTGCATATAGTTCGCGATAATGGTCCCGGCTGTCGGCGTGTTGGCTACATAAATGGAGTAGACGTAGGTCCCCGGCACACCAACAATATCAACATCCACATAGAAAATCGAACTTGGAGCCGCGCTCAGTGCGAATCCAGTATTCACACCACCGCTGGCGACAACGAATTGTTCCAACTGGGCGATTTGAACGCCATTTCTGTAAACATAGATGGTGTACTCTGCGGCTTCGTTCGAGGTGGTCTGGTTGAACCTGCCAGCATTCGCAGTCCCATCGGCCTGACAAAGAACCGTCGCCGGTCTTCCGTAAACCGTGTTGAGGACCGCAGAGAGAGTGTGCAGAAAACAGCTTTGAACACCGCTCTGAGTGCCCGAGGTATTGATGGATGAACCGTTCGGCGTAGATGCGATGTTGAAATTGACCGCGCCAGTAGAGCCGGAGACATTCTGGACGTAATAAACCGTGTTGGCGACGATGCCGGTGGGCAGAGTTCCCGTGGTGGTAAAGTGAATCGGCATGTTGTTGTAGATCGTATGCGACGCCGCCACGGTCATTGACACCACTGCTGGAGAAGCAATCGTGATGGTCGCCGTTGCTGCGGCGCTGGCGACTGGAACCGCCGTCGCAGAGGTCGTAGTGAAATCGCTCCCGGTCGAAGAACCGAGAACCGGGCTGATTACTCCTAGATTTGTCTGAGGCATATTACCACCATTGAGTTGAGAGACTGATTCCCAAATACGATTCAATCTTGTTCACATACGAGAGCAAACGAGCGCCGGTCACATATTTCGCATCAAACGAGCCGGACGGAATCGCCTTCGCCCGCGAGATCGCCGCTGTCAGCGAACCCGACTGAAGGGCGGTGAGAATCGGAGAGACCAGGGTCAAAACCGAATCCACCATGTCGTCTTGATCAATGCCGAGCGCAAGGTTTTCAGCCGCGAAGTGATCTCCGAGGTCGGTGCCGAATGCGCGAGCCGCTGCGACCTTCTCTTTGATCACCTTGAGAGAATTGTTTGACGCAAATGTCGTGGCCTCAAGAGACTCGTCTGTCAGAGCCGCCCAGTAGGACTGAATCGCCGCCGCAACATCTGCGCCTGGGTCTTGAGTGAAGTGAGCGGTGACTCCGGTCGAGGTGCCGTCGGAAATCGAAAGTCCGCAGTAGTATGGACCGGCGTTCGCCTTCATCCAAATGTCGATCACCCCGCCCGCCGTGGCATCAACTCCGAAACCCAAAATCGCCAGTATGATATCGAATGTCATTTTTTTCTCCTTTAAATTTCTTCAACCAAAAGTGATCTAGAGGTCCCAACAAACGTCCACGTTGCCGCTGTGACTGAGGCATAAACATCAATCTTGTGAAATCCGGGCGCGACCGCTATCGACTGAGTATTGGAAACCGAAATATTGTTCCCACTAATCGCGGCAGCGACAACTCCGACCCCAGCCTGAACGCCATCCACATAGAATGCCAGGGTCATTGTGTTACCGCTACTGGAAGTCAGAGCGGTGAACAAAGACATTCTCAATCGACCACCCGACGTCTTAATCGTGCAGGACAAATCCGGCACTGGGACGGGTGAAGTAGAACTCATCGCTGGACCGTTACTCGCGCCAATCGCCTGAGCCCATCCTTTAACTGTCGAGAGTCCGGCAATCGGTGTGAAGACCCGGTCGTCACTCAGACTTGTCGAACCGACAGGGAGAGTGTTTTGGAGGTCTCCGTACAGATTCGATTTGTACGAATGAATCGGCGTGATGATATCGAACGCTTCCGGGTTGATCGAGCCAGTGCCGCTCGTCCAGTTGATCGTGATGGTATGCCATCCGAGGTTCAAACCGTTGATCGAGATACCGCAACCAGAGGTTCCAGATGCCGCCGCCAAGGTGACGACGCCGGTCGTGTTGGCGTAGGTGAAGCTCGTGCCGTAAAAACTCGTGGTCAAAGCCGAAGGCCATCCAGCGCCGCCAGTCGGCGAATTGTTCGCGACCTGCGTGTTCACCTGACCGTCGATGCTCATGGTGTATGTCGTTGCCGCCGTGTTGTTCCATGCGCGGTATTCAAATCCGGTCCCGAAGAATTGGAAAGTGATCGAGCTTGCGCTCGCCGGGCTCGAAAGCTCCCAGCCCATAATGCTATTCGGGACGACGACACCGCCGCTTGAAAATGCCCACGTACCAGTGAGATTGCATTCTCTCATGGTCGCTTTTCTCAAAACCCCTTGCGCGATATTGAGAGCACTTTGAGTGGAGTTCGCGACGTAGTTCGCGAGCACGTTGTATGTCGAAAGCTGAATAGCTCCCGTCGGAAGGCTTGGAGTCTTCGGCTGATAAACTATCGCCTTAACCAAATGCCAACCGAATGTGCCTGCGGAAGTACAGAGGAGTTTGACCGTGTGGCTTCCGTAAGGCAGACCGGAGACGATTTTCAGTACAGAGGCACTTGTAAGAGCCGCGCCTGTCAGTCCGGTTGCAATCGAAGTTCCATCGACAAAAATCGAGTAAACAAAATCGACTGTGCCCGTGCCGTTACCACCATTCACGAGGTCAAGTCCTGTCCCTACGAATGTGAATGTCGTGTAATCGTTGGTCGTATTCTGATAGAGACCCTCTGCGCCGCTCTTGGTGTTGGAGTTGAAAAGCTGATTCTGACCGACGAGAATCGTTGACCCGTCTTCGAGAATGAAAGCTGCGTTTTGAGCGGAACTGGAATTGATGCGGCTGAAATCCGTTGACTGACCGGAGCCAAATTCCCTGAAGCTATAGACCCTCGCGATCTCTTCATTCGTGTGATCGGCAGATGGATAGTTGAGTTGAGTTCCAACCGCCGTAAACGCCTGAGAAACAACACCGCCGCTGGAGAGATAGGTCAGAACGCGACCGCCGCGAGTGCCGGTGACGGCGCTTCCATAGGCAGTTGTGGTCGGAGCGGAACTGGCGATTTTTTTACCGGCGAGATATGCGACACCTGTCGGTATTGTCACGTTCGCCGATTCATTGATGCTCTCCCATGCAGTGAAGTCGATATCCGACCCGACCGACAGGGCAACTTTCACGGTATGAACACCGAGAGTCAGACCTCGCACGATATTGGTGACGATATTTTGGTTGAAATTTCTTCCGTTAAGCAACGTGCTCGTGCTCGTAGTCGATGGACTCACCGAGGTTGTGGAGACGCCATCGACAGTCACGGTGAAAGTGCGAGCGGAGTTTGTGAGATAGAGAAGTAGGTTGAGGCCAGTGCCGTAGAATGTGAACTCTGCGAAGTCTCCAACCACGTTGCTGAAAACGCCGACGCCGTTGGGACTGGCGCCAGCCTGTCCAAATGGTTGCCAATCCGAACCGCCGAGCCGTACCTGACCGAAGGTATCATTGAGGACGCCGAAAATCGTCTCACCATTCGGGCCGATTTCACCTGTGATCGGGTATAAATCCTGTATCGGTCTTCGCTCAATGCCCATCCGAGGTTTCAGGTCTTGAGACAAATCCGTGATGCTCGCACGACCGGAGATCGACGAGTAAAACGTGCCCGCTGCCGGACTCCCAGTCGTGGTGGTCGCTGTGATCAGATTGGATTGCGTGTTGATGAAGCCCTGGAAGCCTTGACCTTCGGCCTCGTAAAGAGCCGTGAAGCGCGAGTCCATCACGAACTCGATCTCAGGTTTTAAACCGAGCTTGTATGCCTGGATGTTGAGGTTCGCAGGAATCGCCGAGTTGAGAGTGATCACCGAGCAATACCCATTTGCGTCGATGGCAGATGGAGCGAACACATAATCGTTCGATGAGCCGAGGGTCAGCTTTTTTCCGTCGATGAACAAGAAAAACTGATCGGTCAAACTCTGACTCACACTGAAAGAGAGATTGATCTGGGTTTGGTTCAGCGTCGAGACTCCGTAGTAGCTGGAGATCACCGGCTGTTGTGGCCCGTAAGGAATGTCGTTGATCGTCGTCTTTTTGACGTTCCCTTTACCATTCAATGCTTGCTGTAATGACATTCTCTAAACCTCTCTCTATAAAATTACGGGCTTACCGGAACGATATCGGCAGAAGTCCACCCAAGAATAGGAACAGTAAAATTTAACACGAGACACGAGATCGACGTTAATGGTTGTCTGCCAGAACCGTTCGGACCTTGCCCAGACCCGCTACCGGCCAACTGATCGTTCTGATAAAATGAAACTCCCGTAGCGTTGTAAACACCGATAAACCCCTCGACCATTGTGGTGCCGCCAGACATATTGGTTCCATGTCCGACCGACGCATTCACTTGGGTTGGTTGGGCGTTGCCTCCGGTGATTCCCTGTGCTGCCGGTGCTTTCGATACGTCAATCAAAAGTCCTGAAGGCAGAGTATAGATGTACTGACCGTTGCCATTCGTGGCGGTGCCCGCAGTAGCGGTGTTCAAAATCATTTGAAACTCTGCACTGTCTCCGATTCTACGATACCTACAAGTGTTTTCATTGAAGGTCATTGTGCCGTAAGAAACCAGACTCGTAGTTACGGCACTGAAGGTGAGCGTCAATGGACCTGTCCCCGAAGTCCTTACAAGTGTGCCCGATGCGGTTGGGTTTCCGGTTCCATTTGTCGCGAGGGACGTGACAGTACCAGAGGCCGTGTTCACATAGAAGGTCTGCCCATTGTTCGAGTAGGTATCTCCGAGCACCACTGAGGCAGAAGTGATGGTGAAAATATATTCGCTCGTCGCGTGGATGATCACCTGACCGGCATTAATCCAATCAGATGAAGCTATTTTCGCATGGACACCAAAAATATTAGGCATTCAAATCCTCACAGTTCTCTTACGGTCAAATTTCTATTCAGAGAAATCGCTGTCGCCGTTCCGCTTCCAACAAGCCAGTAAACATCAACCTTATGAGAGCCCGCTGACACTGGGACTATTGCTTGATCGGCGACACTCATCGTGGCACCGCCCGTGTACGCCTGGACGTTTTTGGAAGTGCCAATTGATACGCCGTCTACATAGATGGCGAAATCTGTCAGACCGCCCGACGTGTTGTTTTGGAAAGTGATGGCGTAGGAAATATAGAGCGGGCCGCCAGAAGTCTTGACGGTGCAGGACATATCAGGGCATGGCACAAAGACCGTAGAGGTCGTCGTCGGACCTGAACTGATACCCGTCGTCTGAGCCCACCCCTTAGCTGACGGCAAACCGGCAATCGGAGTGATCTTACGATTGTCGCTCAGAGAGTTCGAACCCACGGTCAAAGTATTTTGAATATCCGCATAGGAGTTCGACTTGTACGAGTGAATCGGTGTGATCGTGTCGAATGCGTTGATGTTTAGCCCTCCAGAGCCGGAGATAAACCGGAAGCTGATCGTGTGCCATCCAAGCGCCAGGCCGGAGATCACAAGACCGCAGTTCGCAGTCGAAGTGGTGTTGAGGACCAGGGTTGCCGTCGTATTCGTGAACGATGCGACGTTCGCTCCGTAGAACGAGGTCGTCGCTCCCGCAGCAAGGAAGTTGGAAGTGCCGCCAGGGTTCGCAGAATCCGTCAACGTGCCCTGCCAAGTGACCGCCACACCGTTGCCGGAGAAGCGAATCTCGGTGCCAGTACCGAAGAATGTGTAGTCGAAAGCATTGCTCGAAGAGGCATTCGCCACAAGCTGGTAAGGCGTCGTCTCGGATAAGTTTTGGTTTATCGTCCATCCGGTCGTGCCTCTGTAGATCACATCGCGCATGGCATATTTGCGAACCACGCCAGATGCGATTGTCTGGTTGCCCGCTGTCGCATTGGCGACGTAGTTCGCGAGCACATTGTAATCGCCAAGCTCAATCGCGCCCGTGGGAAGCGACGGTTTCTTCGGCTGGTAAACGATGAATCGGTTGATACCGATTGAGTTCGCGGCAGATTGAGTATTCCAGATGCGGACCTTGTGAGTTCCGTAAGGCAATCCAGAGACAATCTGATAAATCGTCGGAGCCAGAACCGAAGTGTTCGCAATCGAAATACTTCCGAAGGTCGCACCGTTGTCCACCTGAAAATTCACCGACCGAGTATTGGTCGCGGCGGCGATCTGGAATTCGATATCCAGGCCAGTTCCTACGAAGGCGATTTCCATGTAGTTTGTCGTACCCGATGTGACCGCGAGCGTATTTGACCCGACGTTCGGGTCAACAATCGCATTGAGAGCGACGAGTGTTGTCGTGCCATCGTCGAGCGTGAAACCCTTGCTCGCGCTTCCAGCACCAAGGCTTGAGAAGTCGTCCGAACGTCCGGCACCGAATTCGCGCCAGTGATAGACTCTTGCCACTTCTTCAGCCGAGTGATTGACCGACCCAAAGGTCAGAGTCGAACCGACTGCCTGGAACGCTTCACCAATCGAGCCGTCAGAGTTTTGATAAATGAGAACTCGTCCACCATTTGAGCCGGATGCCGGAGCACCGTAGGCGAATGATACCTGAGCAGAGGTGACGACTTTCTTACCGGCGTTGTAGCTGACACCGGGCTGGACATACACATTGGAAGACTCATTGAGAATCTCGATACCGGAGATGATCATGTCCGGCGCGGTTCCGTTGCCGTTTTTCAGAGTGACAGTGTGGATGCCTTGAGTGAGGCCGCCAACCACATGAATGACGCCATTTTGAGTCCACTGCTTCGCGGCCATCACGTTTGAAGCGTTGCTCGAAAGAAGGTTCGCGCCGAAAGCGCCGCCATCGACCGAAGCTGTGATGTTGCGAGTTGAACCATCGTAGAATGTCAGCAGGTTGAGTCCCGTGCCATAAAAGGTGATCTCCATGTAGCCGTTCGGGAAGACGCCAGTCTCGTCGATAAACTGACCGCCAGCCGCTTGATCTATGGAGACCCATCCGCCAACACAGCGGATTCTTCCGAAAGTGTCATTCACCACGCCGTAGACGTTACCGCCGCCAGAGCCGAATTCATTCTGGATGAGATAAACCTCTTGAGTGATGATTCTCTCAACACCCATGCGCGGACGTAAATCCTGTGAGAGATCGGTCAGCGAAGCGCGATTGGTGATCGAAGAGTAGAACGTCCCAGACACCGGAGTCCCGGTCGTCGTAGTCGGCGCGAGCAGAGCACTTTGCGTATTCACGAACGACTGGAAACCCTGAGACTGAATCTCCTGAAGGTTCGCAATTCCCGTCGTGTTGACCGTATTGGTGTCAACGAAAACGACCGGCTGAAACACCTGCATCTCGATTGCGACACCGCTGTAATTCGTGTCGAACATGATCGCGTTGGCCGAGTATTCGGTGTAGTAACCGCTCGACAGTGTCGCGCCAGTCACCGGACTTCTCGGGAAACGCTGACCGTTCATGGTGACGTCGAGAGCGCCCTGAGCCGAGCCTGAGTTGACTCCGACCGGATAGCTCCACGGGAAGGTCGCAACGGTTTTACCGCCGACCAATGAGAAGGTGACGTTGTTTTGGAGACCGACGACATTCGTCAATCCAAACGCCTGATTTCCAACCAGAGAAGAGGCCGGATAAGCCGCCTTCTGCATGAGAGCGCGATAGTTGAGGATGTTGACCGTACCGGAGCCCGAGATCGCTGCCGAGTAGAACCGAATGTAGAGCGACGTACCAGCCGTCGGGCATACCGTCGAGCCAGCCGTATCGGTTTCGTTTGTGGCGCGGACCTGTTGGCTTGACCAGTTTGAGTTGTCGGTCGATGCGGAGAACGCCACAAATGGAGCGACGTTCGGTGTCCAAAGACTTGAGTTCAAAGTGGCGTTGTCTTTGTAATCCACCATGATCTCTTGGAACGTATTCGGTGAGATCGCGGAGAATGCCGATGCGAGTGAAGCGCCGGTTCCGGTGTAGTTGTAGATATCGACGGTGTGAACCGCTTGCGAAACCGTGACCTGAGTTCCCAGGCTCGGAGCCGAAGAGAATGCTTCGGTCGTGTAGTTGGCCTGCGAAGTGACCGTTGTGATTTTCTTTACAACGCCGCCGATCACGACCACGTCGCCGACTGCGACTGTGAAGCTCGGTGCGGAACTCATAAGAATGTTGGTCGTCGTCGAACCAGCCGCAATCGTTTTGCTTGCGTCGTAGAGGAGTGCCCAGAGCAGATTGGCCGGAGAGTAAGTCGCGTTCGTGAAGCCCGCAGAGCCATTGACTCCGCAAGCGGAAGACGTCGTGCCCTCGGTGAAATTGTCATTGAAGGATGCACGGAATGTCATTACGTCGAGATCGTCGCCGATTCCAGAACCCGAACCTGAACCACCCGAACCGCCAGAGCCGAACGTGTGGATGGTCGAAGTACCGGAGACAGAGTTCTCGATGATCGAAGTCGAAGAGCCAGCAGTTTTAAACTGCGTCGTGCTGGTCGCCTGGAGATCGACCCAGCCAATCGGAATGCCGCCATTGACGAAGAGAGTGCCGGGGTTGGCGACCGCACCGAGAGAGACCGCGCCTGCGCTGAATAAAGCCTGAATCGTTCCACCCGCGATCAGAGTGAAACCGACTCGGTAATACTGACCGCTCACGACCGTCGGCCATGAGATCGTCACTGTCGCGCCGGTCGTCGAAAGAGATTGGAAGTCGATGGTTGTGGCGACAATGCTTGCGATGGTTGAACTCAAAGGAGGAACACTCAGACCAGTTCCATCGGCCTTTTGAATCTCCTGAGCCGCGATATTGAGTTTTGAATCAGAGGGGTTCGAAGCGAAAAGCCTTAGAGGGCTTCCAGCATTCGTATCCAGCGCCGAGAAGACGCTATCGAGATCGGACGCCGCCGCTTTCCGAATGATCGGGAGCGCATTGTTGGTTACGACCTGATCTGTCTGAATTTCACTTTTGCCGGACATTCTAACCTCTTCTCAAACTCAGTAGTTCCAGATTCTTATTCGGACCCACGCATTGTTATCGACAGTATAGTTAAACGTGATGGTCGAGGTCCCCGCATTCCTTTGGTAATCCTGCGAGGACCCCTCTCTCATCAACTGTCCATTTCTATAAACATCAATGAGCGTACTGACCGTGAAAGCATTGGACGTGACGAAGGCCGATTGGCTCCCCGCCACATCGTAGTCTTGATCGACGTGGGATGCTCCCCCACCGCCGACCGCAGACCCTCTTTGCTTTCTTCCCGTCGTTGAATCGACGAGCAAGTAATTCAAACTCACGTTCTACGCTCCTCGTCGATTAATAAATGTACTGGAATTCAGGGTCGAATAAGAGCGACGAGGCGCTCAAAGCCTTCCCAACCCGAATAACGGAATCTCCAGTCGCAAAGGTGATCGAACCGAACAGCTTGAAGGAGCCTGCCGTCGAGTTATCCAGGTAATAGTCCGCGCCGGGAGTCAAACTGCTCAACCCGGTGAGGATAAAACCATTGCGCACATCCACGCGGCCAGAACTCGAACTAGCGATGCTCGCGTCTTCGACGAGACCGATCTGCGCATCCGCAACGGTGCTGCCCGTGGCATTCGCGAGATCGACGTGACCGTTAGACTTCACGTAGACCACTTGACCGACGGTGATCGGCGAAGCGTTGTCATTCGTGAAGGTAATCGCATCGTCGCGCTCGATATCGTTTGCCACGATACGAACACCCTTCGAGGCGGTGTAAGACGCGAAATTCTTCTGCGACCACACTGAGCCGTTGAAGAAGTAGATACCCGCGCTGTAAGACAATACGTCGATGATCGTACCGTTCGTCGGGGTCGTGAAAACCCAAGCCGAACCGTTCCACTGCGCGATGTTGTTGTCTTGGCCCGCGAAAGCTCCAGTGCCGGTCGGCGCGACCACATAGCGATCTCCCGTCGAAGGAGAGCCGGGGTCTGCCGAGACATAGTCAATGGCGGCGTTTTGCCATGAATAAATCTGCGGAATCGCTGCGACGGCGGTTTGCACGAATGCCGTGGTCGCAATCTTTGTCGAGTTGTCGCTCGACGTTTGTGTCGGCGCCGTCGGGCTTCCCGATAGTGCTGGCGACACGAGAGGCGCATAGTTGCCGCTCAGGAACGTGAGGTTGATGAGATCACCGCCCGCTGCCGGTACAAAACTGGTCCGAAGACTTCTTGAGCCGAAATCGAAATAGGCCGAACCACCTGAACCACCTTGCACGAGTGGAAGAGTGTCAGCACCAATTCTGACTCCGGTAAAATCTGGAGTGAGACCTGTCGAAACCGATTGTGACCGCTTACCGGAAACAATCGTGAGAAAATTCACTGCGCTCATTTTTTATTCCCCCTTTTAGGTTTGATTAAGAGCACGGTTTTCACCGTTAAATCTAACCCACTACTCTCGGCTATCGCTTTCAAAATCTGAATCATCTTGGTGTGTGTACCTGCCGACGCCTGCACCAACTGGTCCAACGTCGCAGAGTTTTTCTTTGGAACTGTCGAAATAGCGAACACTCCGTCTCCGGGTGATTCGATCTGCTCCATCAATTGCTGCATCGCTTTCTCTTTACTCATGTCGAAGCCACCACGTCTGGGAAGCAAACAAGATCGGTCGCAGTCGCGCTGGCAACACCCGCCGCGCAATCGGCAACGCCGACCTTTATGATCGCGTCCATATTTGTCAGGGTTGACGGGTCATTTGTGTAGCCGCCCGTTTCGCTCACGTAAACTTCATCGCCCACCGCGAATCCGAGACCCGTAATCGCGCCGACGAGATTCGGTCCCACGCAGATCACCGTGATGAGATCGCCCATCGCGATAGCCGCTTGGGTGTTCCATCCGATCAAATCCATTCCGCCGACAGCATTCGCATCGGCAAGCTCGATGTAACCGTCAGTGCGTTTCGAGACCGGCGAGTTCACAGGAATCGGTCCATACGCCTGCATCTGCTTTGACAGGAAGCTCGCGGCAGGATTTGTCACTACAGTCGTAGCGCCAGTGTTGTCCTTGAAGGTCGCAGCATTTCCATTCGTCGAATCGACGAAGACCGAGTTGTTCGGTATGCCCGAAGGAGTGCTCGGGACCAGGACGACGAAATTTGCTTGCACGCCAACAATCGGCATATTACGGCACCGGAGTTATCGTAAGCACCCCGCCCACGATGGTTAGTTTGTAAACCTGTGAGGACCCCGTGTCCTTCAGGAATAGAGCGGACCACGCCTTCGTCACTTCGCCGAGCGACTGAGCGCCGTTCGAGTACGGTTGCGGGTCCACAGAAATATTCGTGAGATCAGTTCCGCCGCCTCCACCGCCCGTGCGCTCCAGGCGAACGACGACCTCAGCATTGACCGGCACGGCATACGAGAACTGAATTTGCGTCGTGCTGATTTTCTGATAGTCGGCCAGGCCGGAGTCGGTCGTATCCTGAATCTGCTTCACGCCGTTTCGATAAACGGCAATGTCCCAAACCGTATTCAGGTTCGAGAATGTGATCACAGAGCATGTGAAAATCGTTTGAGGCGACCCGCTGACGAGGAAGGTTTCTTCTTCCGGCGTCGAGGACTCAATCGCGCCAATCGCAGCATCGAGCTTTGAGATCGCGGCCTGATAATCGTCGGTCGGCAAAATCACGTCGGTCGAAGTGTAGGGCTCGTAGGTTGTGTCAGATGTGAGACCCAAGCGGGCCGCGACCGGAGCGGTAAACCTCTGACCGATCATGGCCGACTGACCGGATTCCAATTCCGGCAGGTCAAGTTCACCGTAGATGGTGTTGTTGCGGCGAACGAAAAGCACCTGGATATTCTGCGCGAATCCACCCGAAGACGGATTGATCGGGACCGCAGAGATCGCCGCCACGACTGGCGTCACAGTGCCAGGCGAGGATGGAATCACGATGTAGATGGCTTGACCCTCGGTCAGAGCTATCGAGTTTGCATTGATCGTGTACGGGCCGGAGCGGTTCGCAATGTCGATATTGATGGCCGCCGACCATGAGAGGTTCGTGCCGTCCCAGGCGATAGAGCCGCCGCCATAAAAGTACATGTTCTGAAATTCTTTGAGAGCGGCGACCGTCGCCCATTCCTGATCGGGCCAGTTCGTCGTACCCTTGGTCAGCCTGATCGCGGTCGCGAGGGCCTGGAACGCATCGCTCGCATTACCAATCGACGTGTCCGAGCGCGGAGAGCCGAAGTTGAAATCGCCCGACACATGATAGAGGTAATTCTTCGGCGTATTGTCGATGCTTGTGATGGCACCGCCAGAGGTCACGACTCTCGCGAGTGGCAAGTGATCGGAGAGGCCGGAGAATGCGACGGTGTTGGACACGAGCACCGGCTGTTGCTGGTTCTCGGTGTTCACATTCTGGGTGAATTCCTGACCATTCCCACCATTTGCGGTTGAGTCCCAAATGGCGACCGTATCAGGAGCGCAGGTTGAAGAAACGATTTGGACCTCGACGTAGTTTGTCGAGTTGTCCGCGAGAGTGATCGTCAGCGCCGGGTCACTGGTCCGATAGACGATGAACTCTTCGTTGCCGGTGCGAAGCGAGTTGAAAAGGACAGAGTTGACGGACTGGTCGAGAGCGGCGGATAGGCCGCCGTTGTTGATGATATTCCAGCCTTTGACGATGGTGTTTGACGGTGAGAAGAAATACTTGTTGTACCAATCGAACTCCTGCGCGATGAGCCCGATCATATTGTCGTACTGAGGTAAGTCCCACCGCTGGTCGGCTACAAAATTCTGTGAAAACTGCATCTCAACCTCTCTTAACTATAAACACTGTGGCTCAACGACAACCCAGTTGATCACGATACCCGCTGCAACGACTGACTGAACGATTGACTGAGCCAAAACCCGTGCCGCCGTCACACCGACCAAATATGGCCGATAGTCCGACCCGTCGATCTTTGTACCTTGATATGGGACCGCGACGACGTTCACGATCTCCCCTATCGAATGATTTTTCGAGAAAGTGTAGCCTGGGTCCAACTTCAACGTATGGTTGTTGGGCCGCGAAAAATACCTGACCGGACCTTCCTGATTGTCGAAACCATAATTGAAACAGAGATATCCTTCTTGATCGAGGACGTTTGACGAGTCGCTCATTGTGAGCGTAGGCGCGATATTTCCGGCCACGATATTCTGACCAAGCACGCCACGACTCGCCGTGATCGAGTAGGCCGCCGTCGGGTCAGAGATGTAGGACCCGAGATAGTTCGGGTTCATAATGACGGCGTTTTTACCCGTTTGAAATGGTGAGAGATCGTCACCCGCTGCGAACTGAAACACGATATTCGAGTAGCCCGCAGCATTGCCCTGGATATTGGCGACATGAATGTCTTGTCCAAGCTGACAGCCCGCAAGCTCGTCGGCGGCGAGCACCTTCCTGCCATTCCCATAGACCGTGACGTGCATCGTTTTGCCGACGTTGTCGATGGACAGCACATCCACCGTGTACGCCTTCAGATGAATAGCGCCCTTCAGAGTCCGACGGAGTGCCGGTACTGACGACGGAATCTGAATCGTGATCGTGTTCGGGCTCATCTCGTAGACCTGTACGAGCGGATTCCCGACACCGAAAAACACGTCGAGAACTGCCACAATGGTCGGTCTGATTTGCTTCGGATAAAACGAGAGAGTCGGAATCAGCCCGCGATATTGGTCGTCGGAGAGATTGAAGCCGGTGGGCCGGAATACGCCAACATTTGAACCCAGAGCATCGAGATATTGCTGGGCCGCGAACTCGACGAAGAGTTGCTCCTTCGCCGCTGTCGCCATTGCCACGATCTCGTCGTCTTCGCCTGCGAACCCATAGAGCATACCGCGAACAATCGGGTTGCTCTGAGCATTGTAGAGGCCCGGCATGAACCTCTGCATCTTTGTGAGTTTAGGACTAGACGGAACGATCACTCATTACCCCACGATAATGTCAGTGTCGGCGACACGCGCCAACTGATTGTACGCAATCGGAATATTTGTTGCCGGAGTATTCACCTGCACGTCGAAGACGCCGGTCACACCCTTCACCGCAACGACGATGCTTGAGATCACGACCTCAGAGCCAACCGTCAGCGAGTTCACATAAGAAGAGACGGCGGATTTGATATCGTTTTGCACAGACGAGAGAGTCACGCCCTGAACCAGAGTCGTCGTCAAATCCACTTTGATCGGCACGGTCACAGGCTCGATCACCTCGACCTGCACGCCCGCTGCGCGAATGCCCGGATAGTCAGTCGGGTCAGAAACCCTTCCATCGACGGTCCATTGCGTAAGCTGCGCGAGGCCGGTGAAGTAGCGATAGCCGTCCACCCCAATGACCAATGTGATCGGGAATTGCAGCTTTGAGTTTCCAGGTCCACCCGGCACCTGCACCGCCGCCTGTTCGCCTGCATTGAGCGAGGCGATCTGAACCGCTGTACCGCCGCTGCAAGTGCGTATCTCGGCATTCGTGGTGATCAGAGCGACCTTGAGAATAGACCAGAAGGCGACGACCTGGGCCGCCGTGCTCGGTGCGATCTCGTAAGTGTTGCCCGTGACCTGAGTGATCGTCGGCGAGGCTGAGAGAGTCATTGTTCCGCTCGGAACCGCGTAGCTCGCGATCTGGAGTCGCTCGAAGGTCAAGAATAGCGCCGAACTTGTGACCTGGGTCGCGGAGCCTGAGCCGACCAGAGTGACGGCTGAGAGGAGCGCCATCGCAGGAGTGCTCGCGAGAACCGCTGTTCGGATTTGGTTGGCGGTCGAAACACCACTTTGAATCTGCACCGAAATATCCGCGCCAGTGACCGTCACGACCTCAGAGCCAGCCGTTCCGCCGCCCGTATAGGTTATGTTGATTGAATCTTTGACCGCGTTCGTGGACTCATAGCGGAGAGCCTGAATCACTTTGAAGTAAGTCTGCGTGAGGAGAATGTCGAAATTCTGCACCTGATTCGCCAACGGGAAGGTCCCGTAGAGAGTCGAATCGGTAAAGTTCGAACCAGAGACGTTCGTGAATGTGCTCGGGAACGTGCATGGCGTAGTAAAGTTGTTTGCCGCATTCTCATCCATCACGATGATCACATTGTCGCCAGCATCGAACGCGAAAGGACCCGCGACCGATTGGACATATGGGACATGCGAGACATAGCTCGTCTGGAGCGCGGTCGGGAATTGCAGGAAGTTATTGGCAGTACCGCCCGTGATCTGGAGCGTTTCATTCATGCCGTTGATCTGAAGCTGAACCGCCGTACCAGCCGAGATCGTGCTCGCTGTCGCTCCGTTGAGTGATTTGTTTAATCGCGCCACGACCTCAGAGGCCAGCGCCGCGCCAGGGTTTGAGAAGTCGCCCGACACGAACGTCACGATCTGCGAGACGCCATCGACCAGCACGTCGAGAGTTTCGCCGCCGTTCAAACCAAACGGGCCTGCGGTGCTGGCGACCATTGCGCGAGTGTAGAATGAACCAAGGCTCAATGATTCGCCGGGGACTAGCGGGCTCGCAAGCTCGATCTGTCCCAGAAATCGGTTTAGCGTGTAATCCGAGTTCGTGCCTACGATTGCGGTCTCAGGGAAGTTGAAAATCTCATTCGCCGAGCAAACCTTTGCGTAGCCGACCGGCATCTGGCTCGGAGTGCCGGTACACTGAATACGAATCCAATACGCCAATGAACCAAGGACAGTGTTTTGTGTCCAGTCAATCGGAAGCCTGAAAAGGACGTGACCGCTGGCGGTAAACCCTGCGGTCTCATCGTAGACGCCGAAATTCACCCAACTCGAACCGTTCCAAAACTGATAGACCGGATTCACCGCGCCGATTGCCAAGGTGCTGAGATGGAAATAAATGCTTTCGAATGGGACCGATGAATGGCCGAGATACAAATAATCCGTCGAGATCGCAAAGAGCGCCTGACTGGTTTTAATCGCTGTTGTCACATCGGTCGTCGCATTGAGATTCGCGCTCGTGAAATGCTCGACGACCTGAATGGCAGAAGCCTCACTCAACTGCGTGTTCGAGACAAGTGTGACCTTCGTATCATTGGATGAAATCTCAGCCGCAGCACCCGCGAGTCTTTGGTTGATGATCGCGACCGCGAGATCGGCGGTCACAGTGCCAGGGGTGACAAAGTCGCCCGGCTGAATCCAGACCATCTCAGGCTCGCTCACAATGCCGTCAACGACGACGATGAGATTGCGTTTTGCCGAAAAATCATAGGCCGCAGTCGAGCCAGATTCGAGAGTCGCAGTCGTGCCGTCTTTCGAGAGTAGCTTCACGGCATTATTTGTCGTGCGATACGCTTTGACCGTGAATTTCTCATCGGTCGGGAAATTGAGAATTGCGTTCGCCGTACCGCCCGTCACTTCGATATTCTCATGCGTATTGGCGCGGGCGAAAATCCTGACGCTCATACCGGCATTGGTTGCGCGAGCTTCATAAGAGCTTGCGACGGCATTGATCTTTGTGAGGACCTCTTGGGCCGTGGCCGAACCAGGCACCGCGAAATCGGTGGACACAAAGTCGATAGTCTCCACTTCGCCGCCGACCGACACGAATAGAGTCTCACCGCCTACGAGATTGTAGGGCTGAGTGTTCTGGGTCTCGACGAAGGCTTTGACGATAGGCACGTTGTTCGCGGTAAGGAATTTCTGACCGCCTGAAGCGTTCGAGATCACGACTTCGACGCCGATATCTTTGAACGTAGGAATGAAGCCGGTGCCGTCGTCGATGAAGAGTTGTACCACGTTGGCCGGGCTTGTCGGTTCGATGAGAGCCGCAGAGACGACCCGTTTGTTGTCGGCATTCGACACGAGGCCGGTAATGCCCGTGATGATCGACTGGCCGGTCCCGCGAGAGAGTGACTGAATGGTGGACTTGATACGGTCGCGTAGAGCGTCGTCTGTCTCTTCGTCAGAGCCGTTCGTGACTCGGTTCGGGTTCGTGACTGTGGCGGTCGCAAACGGTGGAGAATCAAACGCGATGATCGAGCCGATGGGCACGTTGGCTTGCGAGCCAGCCGTTGTAGCGGTGACAGCTACATCGTCCACCTCGGATTCACCGTCAAGGATGGTCGCCGAAGCATCGAGAGTGTAATCGACCTCGGCGGTGATATCATTCGCCGGGACTTTGACGACGGTGCCGATGTTGAAAGTCCGCGCTCCACCTTGCGATAGGATGATCGTCTCATCCGTGCCGTGATCGAATGCCAGAGCCGTCGAGAGGTTGAAGACCACGTAGGTCGTATTGTTCGTGATGCTCGTGTAGGCCACGGTCTCGGCGCGAGGAGTCCCGCGACCGACGATCACAGAGCCGGTCGATGGAAAGCCGGTCAGAGCCGAGCCATTCAAAGAGAACGTCCCAGCCGCAGCGCCAGGCAAACCGGAGTACATGTTGGTCGAGACCTTCGTGATCGCGGTATCGCCTAGATTTACGACCGTAGACGCAGTCGTGGCCGGGAGACGAGTGAGACCGTACTCTGTGGCGCGAGCATCGAGGTCAGAGCCGGTCGTCGTATCAAGCGAGTAGGCCCGAATAATATCGAGCATCGAAAAATACTGTTCGTCGTCCTCTTGAGCCGCCGCTTCGAGCATCGTGGTAAACACGGAGCCGATATTCAAGTCAGTGAGCGGAGTCGTAGACGTGAGCCGACCGACCATGCCAGCGAAAATCTCTTGGAACACTCTCGGTTGAAAACTCATCACTTACCCCGTGTTGACGTTGATCGGCAGCGGAATCGGTTGCGCGATTGTCGCTGGTTTGACCATCATGTTTATGCTCGTGGTCCCGCCGTCCACCTGGACAGCCAAATATGGCAGAGACTCGATGCGCGGGTCCTGACCAAGCGAAGACAAAATGTTTTGTTTAATGTTG